>Ga0180220_1000476_pt1 | contig 43558 bp, 43 predicted proteins | sample eDN5th37CBELigBY_FD_151335 | JGI IMG/M metagenome (GOLD analysis project Ga0180220, IMG submission 151335) | Enriched backyard soil microbial communities from Emeryville, California, USA - eDNA 5th pass 37_C BE-Lig BY (version 2) (version 2) | ecosystem: Environmental > Terrestrial > Soil >... | reverse complement strand
CGTTTTTGTCCCGATTGATCTGTTTTTTAGATCATAACTATATTAAATGGTTATTTCAGGTATGGAGAGGATTTGTTTATAATAGAAATTGAGCCGCTTACATTTTGCTGAAACGGCTTACAAGAATCATTTTTTCAGATTTCCGTCCAACGTATAGATTGAATGATTCGAACGATTCTCATTCTATATGACTATTAAAAAATCAAGGCGGAGGTATTACTTTAGCGATGATAACCAATAAGAGCGACACACAAACGCAGGGTGCCTGGGAATCTTATTACGGCCCCAATCTGGGTTATGTTCAGGAGCAGTACGAACGTTACGTCAACGATCCCGAATCCGTAGACGAAACGTACCGCAAAGTGTTTCAAACGTGGGGCGCGCCTCCAATGGCACCGGCGCAGCTGGCGCCTGTAAGCGCAGTATCTGCCAGCGCACAGCTTGATGCCAATATGCTGAAAAAGGGCGTGGATGCCGGCAAACTCGTCTGGAACATCCGGGCCTACGGCCATTTGGCCGCCGACATCGATCCGCTCGGCATCATTCCGAAGCCGGACACGCGCGTGCTTGAACCTGAACAATACGGGCTAAGCCAGTCCGATCTCGCGGCTTTCCCTGCATCCCTGATCTGGGACGGGGCGCCGGAGAACGTCAAAACGGGCTGGGAAGCGATCCAGAAACTGCGTCAAACATATACAGGAACGATTGCGTTCGAATTCAGCCACGTGCATGAAACGGAAGAACGCATTTGGCTGAACCGCCACGTCGAAAGCGGCAATTTCCCGGCTCCGCTCAGCGAAACGGAGAAAGTGAGCCTGCTGGAAAGGCTGATCGAAGTCGAGCAATTCGAGGAGTTTCTGCACCGGACCTTCGTCGGGCAAAAACGCTTCTCGATCGAAGGCAACGACGTGCTGGTGCCGATGCTCGACGAGCTGGTGAAGAGCATGGCCGACGACGGCGCGGAGCATATTCTCATGGGGATGGCGCACCGCGGCCGCTTGAACGTGTTGGCTCACGTGCTCGGCAAACCTTACGATAAGATTTTTTCCGAATTTCATCATTCGCCGAACAAAAAACTGTTCCCTTCCGAAGGTTCGATGGGCATCAACTTCGGCTGGACCGGCGACGTCAAATACCACTTGGGGGCAAAACGCGTCCTGAAGGACGGCAGCGTCGTGCAAACCCGGATCACGCTTGCGAACAACCCGAGCCACCTGGAATTCGTCAATCCGGTCGTCGAAGGTTTCGCGCGCGCGGCCCAGGAAGACCGCACGAAGCCGGGGTACCCGCGGCAGGACGTGAACAAGGCGGCAACGGTGCTCATCCACGGGGATTCGGCGTTCCCTGGCGAAGGCATCGTGGCGGAAACGCTGAACTTCAACAAGCTTCCAGGTTTCCAGAACGGCGGAACCATTCATATCATTGCGAACAACAACATCGGCTTCACGACCGAAAGCCGCGATTCGCGCTCGACCCATTACGCCAGCGACTTGGCCAAAGGGTACGAAATCCCGATCGTCCACGTCAACGCGGATGATCCGGAAGCATGTATCTCCGCGATCCGCTTGGCATGCGAATACCGCAACAAATTCAAGAAAGACTTCCTGATCGACCTGGTCGGCTACCGCCGTTACGGACACAACGAAACGGACGATCCGGATACGACGCAGCCGCTCATTTACGATAAAGTGAAAAGCCATCCGCGCGTCGCTGCCATTTATGCCGGCACGCTCGAACAAAACGGCTTGGTCAGCAAGGAGCAGAACGTCCGCTTGATCCAGGACGTGCAGAACCGGATGAAGGAAGCGTACGACAAAATCAAGGATCAGGAGCAGGAACCGGCGAATACGCATCAGCAGACGCCTGCGGAAGATCGGATCAAAGCGATCAAAACCGGCGTGCCGCTGAAGAAGCTGCGCGAAATCAACGCCGACCTGCTAAAGCGGCCTGAAGGCTTCAACGTATATCCGAAGCTGCAGCGCATTTTGGAACGGCGCGAAACGGCGCTGAACGACGGGGAAAAGGTCGATTGGAGCTTGGCGGAAACGCTGGCGTTCGCCAGCATCATTGCCGACGGCAAACCGATCCGGATTACGGGCCAGGATGCCGAACGCGCGACGTTCGCGCACCGCAACCTCGTGCTTCACGACGTGAAAAACGGTTCGACCTTCTGCCCGCTGCACGAGCTGCCGCAAGCCAAAGCATCTTTTGCGATTCATAACAGCCCATTGTCCGAAGCCTCCGTGCTCGGATTCGAATACGGCTATAACGTGTATTCCCCGGAAACGCTGGTCATCTGGGAAGCGCAATTCGGCGATTTCGCCAACTGCGCGCAGGTCATCACGGACCAATTCATTTCGGCCGGACGTTCGAAGTGGGGGCAAAAATCGAGCCTCGTGATGCTTCTGCCGCACGGCTACGAAGGACAGGGGCCGGAGCACTCCAGCGCCCGCCTGGAACGTTTCCTTCAGCTTGGCGGGGAAGAGAACTTCACCGTCGTCAACCTGACGAGCGCGGCCCAATATTTCCACTTGCTTCGCCGGCAGGCGGCTTTGACCGAAAGCGAAGACGCGCGTCCGCTGATCGTGATGTCGCCGAAGAGCCTCATCCGCAACAGCCGCGTCGCATCGAGCGGCAAGGAGTTCAGCGAAGGGCAGTTCAAGCGCGTGCTTGAGCAAGAGGGACTTGGCAAACATCCGGAGCGCGTCGAACGCCTCGTTCTTTGCAGCGGCAAAATCGCCGTAGAGCTTGAGGAAGCGCTCAGCAAGGAAGAGGGATCGCATGATTGGCTGCACATCGTGCGCATCGAGCAGCTGTATCCGTTCCCTGAGCAAGAAGTCCGCGATATTTTCGCAAGATATACGAACGCCAAAGAAATTTTGTGGGTACAGGAAGAACCGGAAAACATGGGAGCTTGGCGCTACATCGAGCCTCATCTCCGCAAATTGGCGCCTCAAGGCACGCCTGTGAACTACAACGGCCGTCCTGAACGTTCGAGTACCGCCAGCGGCTTCCAGCAGGTACACAGCTTTGAGCAGCAGCAAATCGTATCTACAGCTTTGAACCAAAAATCTATCAAGCATAACATCGCATTGGGGAGGTAGCAGGCCGTGAGCGAAATTACAGTACCGGCAATGGGTGAATCGATTACCGAGGGGACAATTTACAAATGGCATGTTCAGGAAGGGGATGCCGTAAACCAGGGGGATGTGCTCCTGGAACTCGAAACCGACAAGGTCAACCTTGAAATCAGCGCGGAAGAGTCCGGCGTCGTCGAAAAGATTTTGAGAAAAGACGGCGATACCGTTCAGATCGGCGAAGTGATCGGAAGACTCGCGGCAGGCGGCGAAGCTGCCGCCGCGGCTTCGAGCGCACCGGCGAAGGAAGAACCGAAAGCGGAAGAAAAAGCCGCTCCGGCGGCTCCCGCAGCCTCTGCTGCGCCGAACGTGCCGGCTGAACCAGCGAAGGAAGGGGAATCCTACCTTGCGGCTTCTCCGGCGGCACGCAAGCTGGCCCGCGAGCAAGGCATCGATCTGGAACAGGTGAACCGCGATCCGAAAGGACGCATCTTCCAGGAGAACGTGAAAAACCATGCGGAAGCTCCGGCTCCCCGTCCGGCGGCGGCAGCTCCGGCAGCGCAGACGGCTGCGCCGGCAGCCACCGGCCAGGCGGGAAAACCTGCCGAGCGTCAGCGCATGTCCCGCCGCCGGGCAACGATCGCCAAACGTCTGGTGGAAGCACAGCACACGGCCGCTATGCTGACTACCTTCAACGAAGTGGATATGACGGCGATCATGGACATCCGCAAACGCCGCAAGGATGCGTTCAAAGATAAACATGACATCGGTCTCGGCTTTATGTCCTTCTTCACGAAGGCTGTCGTTGGCGCGCTGAAGCAATTCCCGCTTCTCAATGCCGAAATCGACGGCGAAGACATCATCGTGAAGAAATACTACGATATCGGCATCGCCGTGGCAGCGAAGGAAGGCCTCGTCGTACCGGTCGTTCGCGATGCGGACCGCCTCAGCTTTGCGGCCATCGAGAAGGAAATCGCTTCGCTGGCTTCCAAAGCCCGCAGCAATACGCTGGCATTGTCCGAACTTCAAGGCGGAACGTTCACGATCACGAACGGCGGCACATTCGGTTCGCTGATGTCCACGCCAATCCTGAACGCGCCGCAGGTAGGCATCCTCGGCATGCATAAAATCCAGCTCCGTCCGGTTGCGATCGACGCGGAACGTTCGGAGAACCGTCCGATGATGTACATCGCGCTTTCCTATGACCATCGCATCGTAGACGGCAGCGACGCTGTGCGCTTCCTGGTGACGGTGAAAGAACTGTTGGAAGATCCGGAATCCCTCCTGCTCGAAGGCTAAAAATATGCATCATACTTACTAGGACTAAAAAGCCGCCCGAAAGATCAATCGATCCGGGCGGCTTTTTGCGCGGCCAAGGCCCGGGAATACCCTGCGGGCACCGCCGAAAGGACGGCATGCAACAGGCTCCCGGCAAATCCGGCCTATCCAAAAAGCATCCCTATCCTTCCTTGATTCGGAGGGCGGGGATGCTTTTGCTTTTCGCATGAAGTTAATGGCTTCCGCTTGCTTTAGCCTTATCATCATCAGAGGCAGGCTCGATAAGCTGATCGGCGGGCGTATTCGGATCATGCCAATTGGCGATAAGCTTGCGGATATATTCGACGTCCTCTTCGTCCGGATCGTAATACCAGAGGGAGTCGCGCATGGCTCCTTTTCCTTTGAGCATGTAATTGCTGATGGCGGGCATGCTGCCCCCTTCATAGAAGCTTTTGGCAAGATCGATCATAAAAGTGGAAGTCATGTTGGTTTTGAAATTGCTTCCGGCGACTTTCATCAAATCCGGCAGCTTCGTAATGTTTTGAATTTCAAGCGCCCTGGCCAGAATGGCGTCGATCAGCACGCGGTGCCTCATCGTCCGGTTAAAGTCGGAGTCCTCGCGGTAGCGGGCGTAGCTGAGCGCGTCCTGACCGTCGTAAATCGGCTTGTTCGGCTCGATGCGCAGCTTTTCATGGATTTTTTGCTTGTTTTCGATGACTTTGGTGATCGGCAGGCGTACGCCTCCAAGCTTGTCGACGACGTCTTTCAGGCCTTGAAAGTTAATGGTGGCGTAGAAATCGACGTTGTTTCCAAGAAGGTTTTCCACCGTATCGACGCTGCGTTTGATCCCTCCGCGCGCATAGGCGGCGTTGATCTTGCTTTTCCTGTTTTCCTCCGCGATTTCGGTGTAGGTATCGCGCGGGATGGAGACGAGCAGAACCTTGCCGTCCGCCGGGCGTACGACGGAATAGATGATCGTATCGGAACGTCCGGGTTCGTTTTTGCGTTCATCCGTGCCAAGGAGCAAAATCGAAAACGGGTTTTGCACCTTATCCGGCTTTACTTCCTCGTCGATTTTTTCGTAGGATTGGTCGAGCGTCTCGGCAACGGTGTCTTTCACCAACGTATCAAAAGCAAGCAGCGCGACTTGTTTTCTGAAGATGTACCCGGCTCCTGCCACGAGCAGCAGGCAGACAAGCGTTACGAGCAGCCACGTTTTTCCCTTTCGCTTTTTTTTCCTTTTCCTGGGGCGGGTAAGCCGTGTGGGCTCTTGATTTTCCATCGGTCACTCCTGTATCGATTTACAAAATTTTCTTTCGCTTTCAACCATTTTATAGTATTCTCTTAAACAAAATCAACAGAGGGTTCGCGAAGGTCCGTCATAAATCGTGTTTTTTCGTTTTTCGCCAACAAAAAAGACGGCCGTTGAAGAGCCGCCGATCGGAAAAAGCGAATGTTTGCGAAAGGACGACACTCGCTATATGAAGTAGAAAGTGGATTACAGAAATGATGCTATTTTATGATTTTTAGAGCTAACGCCTGCTCCCTATGTTGAAGACGCTCCAGCTTGCGGATGATTTCTTTCTGCCATCTGGCGTCGTCCAGCTGCTTGGCAAGATTCAGCATATCCAGATAATCGTCAATACGCAGCTCGGCGCATTGGGCCGATGGGTTTATCATGCTCGTCGACTCCTTAACGTTGGTGTTGATTGCACTTATCATGATTGTATCATATTACATTCTCAATGATAATCTTTCTCAATGAAAAAGTAAAATTTTTTAATGCGAAGGAGCGTGTCCGTAAATGGAGAAACCTCTGAAATGGCTCGATTGGGCCAAGCAAATTCAAGGCATAGCCCAGACGGGGCTGGCTTACGCCAAGGATGTATACGACAGGGAACGGTACGAGCAGCTGCGCGCGCTTAGCCTGGACATTATGGCGGAATACACGGAAGTGGAAACGGGCAAGCTGACGGAATTGTTTGCGGGCGAACACGGCTACGCAACCCCGAAGGTGGATATCCGGGGCGTCGTCATTCGGGATGACGAAATATTGCTTGTTCGAGAAAAGGAAGACGGGGAGTGGTCGCTTCCGGGCGGTTGGGCCGACCTGCTGTTGTCCCCGACGGAAATCGCGGTCAAAGAGGTACGGGAGGAATCGGGCTATGAGGTGAAGGCGCTGCGCCTGTTGGCCGTGATGGACAATCAGAAACATAATCCGCCCGCTCCCTACCATGTCTACAAAATGTTTATCCAATGCGAAATTACGGGGGGACAAGCGCAGGCAGGCGTGGAAACGAGCGGCGTGCGGTTTTTCGGGAGAGAGGCGCTTCCCGAGCTCTCGCAAAACCGCAATACGGAAGCGCAGATCCGCCTGATGTTTGAGCTGCTTGAGCATCCGGAGCGCATTCCGGTGACCGATTAAAAACGAGCGGCAGCGGTCCATTTTGCGATGGATACGTATGGCGGATGTCCAGGATGTCCAAAAAGGTGCATGTTCCCTTTCCATGTCTGTTAAAATAAGAAGGAACGAACAAAAGCTGCGGCAACGAGACGAAAAAGAGCTGAGGAAGGATGACATCATGCTGACGATTACCGAATTTGAAGTGGAGCATATTCAAGACCCGTTCCGTATTTTGGCGGGCAAACGTTACGAATATAAATTGGACGTCGAAGTTCCGGAGGACGACGAGCTGTATTCGGAAAACGGGCTGTACGTCCGTGCTATCTATAGCGAGCTGGAAGGGGGAGGCGGGCTCGTCAAATACGACTTGTACGAAAAATCGACGGACCGTTATCTCGACTTCGATCTGGAAGAGGACGAGGTGCGGATGATTGAAGCGTTTTGCCGCGAGCATCTGGGGGATGCGGAAGCATGAAGCGAACGCCCGTCACGGTGCCTTACGGCTTTGAGCCTCCCGCGGAGCAGCGCAAAGGCACGCTGATTTTTTACGACTCGTTCGAGGACGTTACCGACGAAGAGCTGCTTGCGGCGGAGCAAACGGCGGAAGAACGCTCGTTTTCGCGGCTTGTGCTGTACCCTCTGCACGAAGAAACCGTCAAACGCATGCTGAAGGCTGCCGTGAGCGCTTTTTACAAGCGCGAGAAGCGGCTGGAGAGCTGGAAGGAGGAGCACCGGTCGGCCGCCGTCATCGAGGGGTTTGAAGCCAAACGGAAAAAATATACCCCGATGGACGCCGCCCTGCGCCATTTGACGGAGAAATACCCTGCGCCGCATTTTTTGTACCTGACTCCCGACATGGCGAACCTCTTTGCGTCCTATGCCTCCTTTAAGGACTGGATCGTTAAGCTGCGGCTGATTTTGCCAAGACGTCCGGACCGGCTGCATCCGCTGCTGGAAAAGCATCAAAGCCGATGGGATGTGTCGGGGGAGACGAAGGAAGGGAAGTAAACAGCGATATACAAGAAGCTGGGCCGGCGTTCGTGCCGGCTTTTTTTTGTCATTGAAAAAATACTTGAACAGACTGCGAAGCCATGGCTCCACAATGTGGGGGTTTTTTTAGATTTCTTTTCCGGATCATTCATCCTCCGGCGGTTGCTCATTCCCTTAAAGCCCGGTAAACTTAATAATAACGGTTTTGAACTAGATTTCGTTAGGAGTCCTTAAATATATGAGTGTAGAAACGATGACGATGGAACGGGCGCAGCAGCTGCTGCAAACCTATTACGGGTACCCGGATTTCCGGGAGGGCCAGAAAAAAATCGTCCTCAGTCTGTTGGAAGGAAACGATACGCTGGGCATCATGCCGACGGGCGGGGGCAAATCGATCTGCTACCAGATTCCGGCGCTGATGCTGCCGGGGCTGACGCTGGTCGTTTCCCCGCTGATCTCGCTGATGAAGGACCAGGTGGATGCGCTCACGGCGATGGGCATTCAGGCTGCGTACATCAACAGCACGCTGAGCGGCAAGGAAGTGAACGAGCGGATCCGCGCCGCCAAACGCGGGGAACTGAAGCTGCTGTACGTGGCGCCGGAGCGGCTGGAGGTCGACTGGTTCCGCGATGAGATGAACCTGCTGTCCATCTCCTGCGTGGCGGTGGATGAAGCGCACTGCGTGTCGCAGTGGGGACATGATTTCCGGACGAGCTACCTGTCGGTGGCGCCGTTCGTGGAGAACCTTCCGAAGCGGCCGATCGTCGCCGCCTTTACGGCCACGGCTACGCCGGAAGTTACGGACGATATGGTTCGGCTGCTCCATTTGGAAAAGCCCGAGGTATTCGTCACGGGGCTGAGCCGCGATAATTTGGCGATGTCGGTGCTGCGCGGGGAGAACAAACGCGATTTCGTGATGAAATACGCCGAGGGGCATGCGCATCAGCCGGGTATCATTTATGCCGCCACCCGCAAGGACGTGGACGATTTGTACGAACGCTTGCGCAGCAACGGACTGGCCGCGGGGAGATACCATGCCGGCATGAGCGATGAGGAACGGGCGGCGAGCCAGGAGGCTTTCCTATATGATGATATCCGGGTGATGGTCGCGACCAACGCCTTCGGGATGGGGATCGACAAATCGAACGTGCGGTACGTCATCCATTACAACATGCCGAAAAACATGGAGGCATACATCCAGGAAGCAGGACGCGCCGGGCGCGACGGCGAGCCGAGCCAATGCATTTTGCTGTTCGGAGCCCAGGACATCGTGACGCAAAAGTTTCTGATCGAGCAAAATCCGCAGGACCCGGAGCGAAAAGCGAACGACTACCGCAAGCTGCAGCAGATGGTCGATTACTGCTATACGACGCGCTGCCTGCGCAGCGCCATGCTCGATTATTTCGGGGAAAAGCATGAGGACAAGCCCTGCGGCATCTGCAGCTCCTGCACGGACGAACGCGAGCTTGTCGACATGACGATCGATGCGCAAAAAATATTTTCCTGCATCCACCGCATGCGCGAACGGTTCGGCGTATCCATGGTGGCGGCCGTGCTTAAGGGCTCCCGCAACAAAAAGGTTATTCAATACCGGTTTGACGAGCTGTCGACCTATGGCGCGATGTCGGACCGGACGGAAAAAGAAATTTCGGAGATCATCAACGTGATGGCCTCGGAAGGGTATTTGTCGCTCTCCGAAGGACAGTATCCGGTTTTGAAGCTGCAGCCGCTGGCGGCGGAGGTGCTGAAGGGACAGCGGAAAGTGATGCAGCGCCTGCCGGCCAAGGCGGCTTCCGGAGACGGTACGGGCGGCCGCTCCGGCAGTTCGCGGAGAGATTATTCGCAGTCGGCGGTCAACGAGACGGTGTTCGAACAGCTGCGCCTGATCCGGCGCGAGCTTGCGGAGAAGGAGCGGGTGCCTTCCTATATCATTTTCAACGATGCGACGCTTCGCGAGATGAGCGTGGTATGCCCGCAGACCGAACAAGCCATGCTGAGAGTAAAAGGCGTCGGCGAAGTGAAATACCGCAAATACGGCAAGCCGTTCCTGGATTTCTTCCGGGAGATGGGCCATGACCGTTACGACGGCGATTATGAATAATAGAAGGAATGTGAACCCATGAAAGTCATTTTATCGACCTTAAACGCCAAATTCATCCATACCTCGCTGGCGATCCGCCTGCTAAAGGCCTACAGCGAGCATGCATTTGAAATAGAGCTGGCGGAATATACGATCAAAGATCCGGTGATGAACATCGTTTCGGATTTGTTCCAGCGGCGTCCCGACGTGATCGGTTTTTCCTGCTACATTTGGAACATCGAGGAGACGCTCCGGGTGATCGACATCGTGAAAAAGGTCATGCCCGAAGTCAAAATCATCCTTGGCGGTCCGGAGGTATCTTATGATACGGGCCATTGGATGGAGCGCGCGCAGGGCGTCGATTTCATCGTCATGGGGGAAGGCGAGGAGACGTTCCATCATTTGCTGCAGGTGATCGAAGGCGACCGGAAATACCATTTCGTATACGGCATCGCTTACCGGAAAGGGGAAGAGGTGATCATCAATCCGCCCCGCCCGAAAAGCGACTTGAATTCGCTGCCGTCCCCGCACCGGTTTGAGGAAGACATCCCGAACCTCGGCAAACGGATCGTTTATTTCGAAACAAGCCGGGGCTGCCCGTTCCAATGCCAGTTTTGCCTGTCGAGCATCGAAAACGGGGTTCGCTACTACGACATCGAGCGGGTCAAAGCAGACATTACGTATTTGATCGACAAGGGCGCGAAAGTGATCAAGTTTTTGGACCGGACCTTCAACATCAACCATAGCTATGCGATGGAAATGTTCAAGTTTCTGATCGAAAATAACCGCGGATGCATCTTCCAATTCGAAATTACGGCGGACATCATGCGTCCCGAGGTGCTGCAATTTTTGGCGGACAACGCGCCGCCCGGCATTTTCCGCTTCGAGATCGGGGTGCAGTCGACGAACGATCCGACCAACGTGCTGGTCAAACGCCGGCAAAACTTCGAAAAGCTGTCCCGGACCGTCAATATCATCAAAAACAGCGGCCGGATCGCGCAGCATCTCGATTTGATCGCAGGCCTGCCGGAGGAGGATTACGATACCTTCCGCAAAACCTTCAACGACGTGTTTGCGCTAAGGCCGGAAGAGCTGCAGCTCGGCTTCCTGAAAATGCTGCGCGGGACCGGCCTTAGGCGGGACGCCGAAAAATACGATTATACTTATATGGATCAGGCGCCTTACGAAATTCTCGGCAGCCACAAGCTTCCGTTCGAAGACATCGTGCGGCTGAAAAGGCTGGAAGACGTGCTTGAGAAGTATTGGAACGCCCATCGGATGGATCATACGCTGAACTATTTGATGAGGCATGAATTCGATTCGCCGTTTGATTTCTTTCAGGAATTCGGCGATTACTGGGAAGGGCAGGGTTGGCAAAAAATCGGCCACCAACTGGAGGATCTGTTCACGCGCCTTTCCGCTTTTCTCGCCCATCGGGGTATCCGGCGGATGGACGTGGCGCTTGGCCTGATGAAACTGGATTATTTCCTGAACCATAAATACAAGCCGCGCAAAATTTGGTGGAGCGAGCCGATCGATAAACAGGAGTGGAGCGCGCTGATGCGCCAAGTGCTGGATCATCCGGAAAACGTATCCGGCAGCTTCGCGGAGCTGGGAATCGGCGAGCGGGAACTGCAGAAGCATGCCGTTTTGGAAGTGCTGCCGTTCAGGCTGGAAGACGTGCTTGCAGGGGGCACGGGCGATGCGCCGGAAGGAATGCGGCCACAGCAGCTATTGATGGTGCTTTACCAGCAAAATGAAGGCGAGCAGCCGGTCTATTACACGATGGAGCTGGAGTCCACCGGCACGGCTCTAAAATGATTCGCTAACGAATAAAAAAACGCTCCCGGCCATAAAGTCGAACTTTATGGAGCCGGGAGCGTTTTTGCTTGGAAAGGGTTATTGTTCCTCCCCAAACTTCGTTTGCGACGAGGGTGGGTTATGGCGGTCCAGCCAATCGAGCACGTTCGCGGTAACCTCGTCCCGGTTGATTTCGTTCAGCATTTCATGGCGTCCTTCCGGATACAGCCGGCATTCCACGTCCGCCAGGCCCAGGTTACGATAAACCGCTTCAAGGCGGCGGACTCCCTGGCTGTTCATGCCGACGGGATCCTTTTCCCCGCTGAAAAGGTAAACGGGTTTATGCTTGGGAATGCCCCGATAACCGTCAGGATGCTGGATCTCCTGAAGCAGGGCGAAGAAATCGCGGAAAAACCTTGTCGTGCAAATGGCCCCGCAGTAGGGGTCTTCGATGTAACGATCGACTTCGTCCGGGTCCCGCGACAACCAGTCGAACCGGGTGCGGTTAGGGGAGAAGGCCTTATTAAATCCGCCGAATACGATGGCGTTCATCATCAGGCTGCGATGGGTATCGCCCTGCAGCACGCGCTGCAGGGAGGCCAGCGTTTTGCCTGCGCGAAGCATGCTCCGCGGACCGTTGGTTCCGGACAAAATAAAACCGTCATACCCGTCCGATTGCGTCATGATCACTTTTTGCACCAGAAAGGATCCCATGCTGTGACCCATCAGGAACAAGGGAACGGAGGGATGCTGAGCCCTCGCCAGCTTGCCCAGCTGGACGATATCCTGAACCATGAACTGAAACCCGTTCTCCCCGACGTCTCCCAGCCGCTCGAGCGAACCGGCGGTCAAGCCGTGTCCGCGCTGGTCATGGGCATATACGGCATATCCCTTGGCGGTCAACGCTGCGGCGAACCTGGCGTAGCGTTCCGCCGTTTCGCACATGCCATGGGCGATCTGGACGACGCCGATGATCCCGGCCTCCGGATCGGGAAGCCACTGATAGACATGAAGCTTCGTCCCGTGCGGGTCAGTCATCGCAAAGGTTTGCTCAACCATGCACCATCACTCCCTCGTTTTCCATTGGAATCCCTCAAGCCGGCAAAGGACCGGCTGTCGAGGCAAAAATATTTAAACCATCAGTTCATTCTGGCAAATAAGAACGAAGCACCGTAGCGTTTCCTTCCAATGTATATGCGCCCAGGTTGGCCGGAAGAAGGAAGCATTGGCCTGCTTTATAATCCAAGGATCCGCCGTTCCAGCCGAGTTTGCCGCTGCCGTCGCAAACGACCAGAATCGTGAAACTTTCCGGCGTCGTGTTCAAATTCCAGGAGCCTTCCACAATGCCTTTTTCCACGATAAAATAAGGGGATTTGGCGATTTGCAGCCATTCTCCGGCACCGAGGCCGCCCGTTTTCATCGTCGTTGCGCCGGAACCTTCGAACGCGGTGACGTTCAGGGAATCCTCGATATGAAGCTCACGCGGCTTGCCGTCGAGGCCTGGACGGTCATAATCGTAAATGCGGTAGGTCGTATCGGAGTTTTGCTGGATCTCCGCCACGACGACGCCGGCGCAAAGGGCGTGAACCGTGCCTGCAGGGATGTAGAACGTATCGCCGGCTTCGACGGATACTTCGCGCAGCGTGTCCATGACGGTTCCGTTTTCCAGCGCCGCTTTCATGCTTTCGCGAGTGACGCCGTCTTTGAGGCCGTAAATGATTTTAGCCCCTGGCTTGGCGTCGAGCACGTACCACATTTCCGTTTTTCCGAGCTCGCCTTTCGGAAGGCCTGCGTAGTCGTCCGTCGGGTGAACCTGCACGGACAGGTTGTCGTTGCAGTCGAGAAGTTTGATCAGGAGCGGAAAGCGTCCGTTTTTCTCGGAGAAGCCCTTGCTGCCGAACCATTCCTTGCCGAGTTCTTCGCGGATCTGATCCAGTCCTTTTCCGGCGAGCTCGCCGTTGACGACGGTGGTCGTGCCGTTCGGATGATCGGCGATCATCCAGCCTTCGCCGATGTGCCCTTCCGGAGGGGTAAGTCCGAAACGTTCAAGGGCGCGGCCGCCCCATACGCGTTCTTTGAATTCGGGTTGGAACAGTAATGGATAAGGTTGTGTCATAGCTGCATCTTCCTTTCATGGTCAATAATCTGATGAAAAGTCGTCTTTATCAAACCGCCTGTTTTTCGGATTCGCAAATCCGGATCTATATGTTTAAGGTGCACATGCTTGGATGTGGCACTCGCGGTTTACCGCTTTTTCTCGATCGCGATGACGTACGGCGCGTCGGATCGCTGAAGCTGCCTGTACATCACCGTCTGGCACGCGCCTTGGGGCAGGCCCGCTGCCCAGGCCGTCACGGCTTCGGCTTCGGCCGCCCCGCCGGCATGGCCGGGATACAGCACCGCCGTGATGATTCCTTTGGGGCGAAGCAGGGAAAACGCCGCCTCCAATGCTTCAAGCGTGCTGTCGGTTTTCGTGATGATAAGTTTGTCGGCATCGGCTGCAGGCAGGTAGCCCAGGTTAAACATGACGGCGCCGATCCGCCCCCGGCATTCCGGGGGAATGTATGCCGTCATCAGCGCATGGCTCGCAAGAAACAGGGAAACGGAAGCCATGCCGCCGGCAGGCTCCCGGGATATCCGTTCCTCGGCAAGACGTAGCGCCTGCTCTTGAATATCGAAGCCGAACACCCGGCCTTTAGGTCCGGCGGCTTTGGCGAGGAACACCGTGTCCGCTCCCGTGCCGACCGTGGCGTCCACGGCCATGTCGCCGGGCGCCAGGCGACCTTCGATTTGCTTGTGCGCGAAGCTGAGCACCGATAAAAAACCCATTTACGCGTTCCTCCAATATTTCCCTTGCCATGTATCCCGTGCTTTCAGCTCGGCGTCGATGCCGTTGAGCACTTTCCATTTATTGAGGCTCCACATCGGACCGATCAGCAGTTTGCGCGGCGCATCGCCCGTCAGGCGATGAACGATCATTTCGGGCGGCAGCATTTCCAATGTATCGACGACAAGCTTGATGTATTCGTCCTCCTCCAGGAAGCGGAGCAAGCCGGCTTCATGCTGGCGTACCATCGGCGTGCCTTTCATAAGGTGGAGCAGGTGGATTTTGATCCCCTGCACGTCCATCCTAGATACGGCATACCCGGTTTCGAGCATCATTTCATGCGTTTCCTGCGGAAGGCCGTAAATGATATGGGCGCAGACCCGGATGCCATGTTTGCGGAGCTTGGCGACGGCATCCACGAAGCACTGGGTATCATGGGCGCGGTTGATCAGCTCGGAGGTGGAATCGTGGACCGTCTGAAGCCCCATTTCAACCCAGAGGTAGGTCCGCTGATTCAACTCGGCCAAATACTCGACGACATCGTCCGGCAGGCAGTCGGGCCTTGTCGCGATGGACAAGCCGACGACGCCGGGCTGCTCCAGAATCGTTTCGTAATATTCGCGCAGCACTTCCACCGGCGCATACGTATTGGTATAAGCCTGGAAATATCCGATATACTTCGCGTTCGGCCATTTCAAGTGCTGTTTGTCCCGGATTTCGTTGAATTGGGTGACGAGGTCGTCCTGCCGTTTGCCGGCGAAGTCGCCCGATCCCCTGGCGCTGCAAAACGTGCAGCCGCCTCTGGCGATCGTACCGTCCCGGTTCGGGCAGGTGAAGCCGGCATCGAGCATGACCTTGAACACTTTTTCGTCGAATTCGCGCCGCATGTCGTAGTTCCAGGTATGAAATCTTTTATCTCCCCATAGGAGCGGGGAGTTGGCTATAGGCGAATGCATGAGTGGTACTCCTTTTTGACGTATCGGCACAGGTAAAAGCCGAATGTGCCCTGCTGCTTGCTCTATTGTAGCAAAAAAAATCGGGGAAGGGTATGAGAGTGCGCAAGCGAGTCATTTTTAGCCCGAACCGGACATATGATTTATTGAAAAAACTTACATGAAATGTTATATTGTAAACAAGAGCAAGCGCTCTTGTTTTGGTTAAAACGCAACCGATTCATAAAAGAAACATATCTCGGCAACCATAATCCGTGAGGTGATCATGATGAGTTATGTAACCGCAGAAGCTTCAGGAAAAGGTAAAATTGCTGTGGAACTGACTCCGGAAGAGGCGCTGGCGTTGACGGGCGTCAAATTTAACGGAAATCCGGAGGTAAAAGCGGAGGCGCATCGAAAAATTCGCAAAGCCTTCGAAAAGACATTTGATTTTCAGTATCAAGATAGGTTAGACTAACATCAAAGAAATCGTTGGACCCCAATTCCAAATAGATTTGGAAAAGGAATTCTGCGCCTCCTTGCATTCATGCCGGGAGGCCGGGATTCTTTTTCTTTTTTTCCGGGGATGCTCTTTACAATTGACTGTATCTTCGGCACAATATTGCAAGTAAGCTGTCCGCGAATACCTGCGCGGATATTAAAGCGATGAAAGTGGAGGTATGAAATGCGTTTACGCGGCAGAAAAGGAATCCGGGAGAATCTGGAGGCGCAGGCAGGCTTCGTTATTCTAGATCCCCGTTCCTGCAAAGGAAAATGGCATACGTTATTCGGCAACGACCGTCCCGTTTACGTGGAGCTTGGCATGGGCAAAGGCCAGTTTATCAGCCAGATGAGCTTCCGTTATCCGGACATTAATTTTATAGGCATCGATATGTACGACGAACTGATCCGCCGGGCAAGCGAGAAAGCCCGTCTGGCCTGGTCCGAACGGGATGTCGAAACGCCTCCGAATTTGCGGCTCGCCCTCGCGAACGTGGAATTTTTGGAGGACGTGTTCGAAGAAGGGGAAATCGAGCGGATTTTCTTGAATTTCAGCGATCCTTGGCCCAAAGCGAAACATGCCCGCCGCCGTTTGACGCATCCTCGTTTTTTGGAGAAATATCGCCGTTTGCTGAACGATAACGGCGAAATTCATCTGAAGACCGACTCGCAGACGTTGTTTGAGTTTTCGCTGAACGCTTTTGCCGATTTTGGTCTGCAAATGACGAACATATCGTTAAACCTTCACCGCGAAGGACCCAACGAGCAGCATGTAATGACCGAATACGAAACAAAATTCCACGGACAAGGCGTGAACATCCACCGCTGCGAGGCGATCGTAGGCAAGGAAGCCCTGAAGCGCTACCGGGAGCACCGGCTCGACAATTACCGCCTGCAGGACAAGCCCCGGACGAACGCGGGCGAGCAGGAATAACGCAGGTCCTAAGGTGAGCTGCGGAGCAACCTGTTGTTTAAAAGGAAAATAAAGACGAAATCCCCGAAGCGAGCGTTCGGCCGGCATGGCCGCACTCCCGTTAGCGGGGATTTTTTAGTACGCAAAAAACGGCGCTCTCGTCAAGAGGGCACCGTTTTCGAATCCAACATCTCGATAATGCTATGCGCGCTTTCCATCGGGCGGTACAGGTCGATGCTCCTCAGCTGCTCTTCCCGCCGCTGCCGGATGCCGTCCAGATCGTTTCCGAGCTTGTCCATCCATTTCACGATGGTATCGAGCGACGAGATCGGTTCGCCCAGCCCCTGCGCGGTGAAATAATGGCAATTTTCTTCCTCCTGCCCGGGAAGGGGGTGGTGGAACAGCATCGGGATGCCTTTCGCCAAACCTTCCGAACAGGTCATTCCGCCCGGTTTCGTGACGAGCAGGTCCGACACTTCCATCAGTTTGTCCACTTCGAGGGTAAATCCGATCAGATGGATGTTGGGATGGTTGTATTTTGGATCCTGTTCCAGCTTCTTCAGCTCTTTTTCGTTATTGCCGAGGCAGAACAAAATTTGGACTTTGTCTTTCCAGCGGGTCAAAAAATCGTTGATGACCTCGTCGTTCATGATGCCCCAGCCGCCGCCCATCACCATGACCGTCGGCATATCCTTCAGCCCGAAACGTTCGCGGATTTCATCCTTTCCGGGATGCTCCCAGAAGTTGGGGTGAACGGGGATGCCGGTGACCTTGATTCTGGAGGGGGGAACCCCTTGATGGATCATTTTGGCCCGCACTTCTTGGGTGGAGACCAGATAGCGGTCGACTTGGGGGCTGATCCACGTACCATGGGCGTCATAGTCCGTGATGACCGTACACAGCAAAATTGGCTCTCCGAGCCGCTTCAGGCGCGATATGACGGCACTCGGGATCGGATGCGTGCAGACGACGATGTCCGGCCGAAGCTGATGGACGACGTTTTTCGTATGCGTGTAAAAAATGCGGTGCAGCGCAAGCGTCGTAAAACGGTTCAATGACTTATTATATTGATGGCGGTACATCATGCCGACCAGCTTGGGCTGCGAAAGCACGGTTTTTTTATATGCGGTGATGATCAAAGGTGCAACCTTCGGGTTCAAAAAACTTCCAAGTTCAAGGACTTTCGTCTGAACATTCGGTGAGAGTTTGCGTAGACTGCTTGAGAGTGCGTACGCAGCTCGAGTATGTCCAGCACCGAAGCCTTCAGATAATAACAATACTCTTTTTTTGCTCACTCTCAATTCACCTGTTCCTGCTTGTTTTGGTCTAATTACACCTTATCCGCTTTAGGGCCATAATGCAACCGTGCCCGCGGCGACAGCCGTGCCGATGGTCGCGCCTGCGAGGCAATCGGAGGGGTAGTGCAAGCCTAAATACATGCGGGACACGGCGACGGACAAAGCAATGGGTCCCAGGACCCAGGCCAAAACGGGGTACGCGGCGACAAAGGGCGTAACCAGCGAAAAGATCGCCGTCGTGTGTCCCGACGGAAAAGAGTGGTCCGTCAGCGGATTGCGAAATGTGTTCGTTCCCGGCAGCGTCAAATACGGCCGTTGCCTGGGCCATGTTTTCTTCGATACGGCCACGGGAATATGGCTTAAGGCGAGCGCCACGCCGGCCTGCAGTCCATATGTGCTCCACGGTTTGGGCGCCAAAAGCCACATCGACAGGGAAAACAGGATTGTAAACCAAGCGCCGCCCATATGGGTAATATAGTAAAGCCAGCGATTTACCATGCTCCGGTGCAAGCTGCTGTTCACCATTGTAAATAATTGTTGGTCCAAACGTTTTAATTTCTGAATAAGACGGATCATTGGATACCTCCGGGCATAGTTTAGCCATAGTGGGCGCTGGTTCGATGTTTTTTTCATAAATTTATCATATTTTGAATCCGTCGGCTTTTCAAGAACGATCGCGAAAAGGGGTCATTTTCTGAAGACGAACTCCAGAAGACGACCCCTAAAACGTGTGAGGGAATATGCGGTTTGACCGGAGAAAGGCCCTTTTTAACGCAATGTGTGGACCGCCGAAGACCTTAGAAGATTTTTGGCAACGGTGAAGTGCGGGAAGAAGCCTTTCGACAGCGGAATCGTCAGCTCGTCATCCAGCGTAATGTCGTAATTGTTCCATTCGTTCGGAGTAATCGTTTTTATATATTTAATGTTGACCAGGAAGCTTTTATGGCATTGAAAAAGACATGGCGTCGATTGGCCGGCGATATCCTTCAAATTGGACGTGCTTTCGATTCTTTCATTGTTGGACAAGGTCACCTGGACCACGTTTTTTCCGGTTTTCTCCACGAATTTGATAAGATTTTCGACTAAAATCAGCTTTTTATTGTCATGTTTGAGCGTAATGTAGTTCAGGCGGTCCTCGTTTTCGGCAATTTCGGCCAATCTGCTCTCCAAAAGACGGCTGGACGCCAATTTGATCGAGGACAACAACGTATTATAGCCGGAAAAATGAAGCCGGAGCGGCTTCTGGTTGGCATAAGAAATGATTTTTCTCATGAATTCGCCGCAATCCTCATCGCCGCACAGGCAAAGAACTTCGATATTCCTTTCCTGCTCGCACAGCTTCGCGAACACAAGCTGCAAATGACATAGCGTGGACTTGGATAAATCCCATATGAAGATAAAACCGTCGTTTTTTCGCGTGAATTCCAAAAACTCCTTCGGATTCTTCAGGTTGTATACCCTATTGTTTTTGAGGTGAGCTGACAATTTGATTTTCAATCCATAGTTCGATGAATAGACCGCCACATCCGGATAATAGGGCAGCAAATGATCCAACCTCCTAATCGTAGTTGAGATAATGCATAAAGGAATATATTTACTTTTATTGCTTATAAATGGAATCTATTAATCATTATATAAATGAATTGAAAATAAATCAAAAATAGGAATATTAAGAGATTAAACGCCTATAAATTACATTTATTGATCATTTTCGCCAGAATATGAACGCCAAATCCTCAGATATTAACGTTTTACCCAATAACTGTTAACTAAAACTATAAAAATATTTATCATGGATTACGTAGCTACAACATTCATATTGCCTGGCCGGCAAAAAAACAAGGAGGTTTCATATTATGGTATGTAAATACGATTGCCCAAGCGGAATGTCCGGCGGTACCCCGGTGCCTGGTGACGACAGCGGCTGCGTATCCAGCACGGATTGCGTCAGAACACGTTATATTTACCAGTACTATACCCCTTGCTACCAAAATGGTGCGATTCAGGTTTGGAAATACTGCAACTCCGAATGGGGAAATTGTTGCTAGTCATGCATGTCGACAGGTGCCCGATTTTTGGGCGCCTGTTTGATCCATGGTCCCGAAAGGTGGAAACGAAATGCAGGAACAAGGGTATATGAAATTCCTTAAAAAGCGGACGATGGCGCCGCTTCCGATCGGAGAGAACATGCCGACCCGCTTTGCGTTCGACCGGGCCGGGCACGAAGCCGCGATCCAATTCGGACCGACCGGGACGGTCATCTTTTTTATGAGCAAAACGTGCGAAAAATGCGATTTTTCGCTGTTAAGCCGATATGCCGAAACCTTTCGTTTCAAAACGTATTTGTTCGTGGATGCCGACGACGATTTTGCGAGTGAGCTGGAAAGGATATACCCCGATTTTGATATTTTCAGGTCCGACCTGACCGTGTTGTACAAGGAAATCAGGATCGAAGCGGTTCCGTTGGCCTATGCCGCCAATAAGGTAGGGCAAATCGTCGGAGGCGGGCTGTTCAACACTTACGAGAGTTTGACGCGCAAAATTTCGCCGCTGATCGAGGTGTTCGGTTCCGGGAGCATGTTGAATGAAAACATTTCGTAAAGGATTGGGGTTGTTCGCCCTATCTTTTCAGGAAGTGTGGATCGCGGACAAAACCTATTTCTTCTTCAACATCTTGATGCTGGTCGCGGTTCCTTTTCAAATGAATGCTGCGATTTATCTCGGGTCCGCGCTGATTAACGACCTTTCTTCCCCGAACTTTGCATTCGGCGGGGTTCTCCGGCTGATCGTTCTGATTGTCGGCATGGAACTGGCGATCACGGTACTGGGGCAGCTTCAGCAAAAGTTCAATCTGGCGTTTACGGAAAAATTCACGCTTAGGCAAAAAACGAGATTGCTGGATTATTACTATGCCATCGATCTCGTCGAAAAGGAAAATCCGTCGTTTCACGGCAAGGCGCAATTCAATGAATTCGCGTTGTCCAAAATCGAAAGCAACTATCAATCGTTCCTATCCTTGGCTTCGCTGCTGATCAGCATCTCCCTGTCCCTGTATTTGCTGCGCAATCTAAGCCCGGCTGCGATGATCTGTCTATTGGCCGTTTGCGTCGCGAGGGGGATCTTGGAGCTGAAAACGATCCGAAACCGAATCGAAATCACGAACGTCCTTCAAACTTCGCACCGTACGTACGGTTATTTGTATCAGTTGTTGAGCAATTTCGCGGCACATAAAGAAATGATGGTGAACCAGGCATACCCGTTCTTTAAAAAGCTTTGGCTTGCAAGGAAACGGGAGGCCTTCGAACTGCAGTACGGCTTGGAAAAAAAGACGATCGTCTTTGTTACGTTAAGCAAGATCCTGTCGGGTTTGTACAAACTCGGGCTGGCCGTCCTGATCATCTATTACATTTATAATAGAAAATTGACGATCGGCGATTACATGGCCATCACGATGGCCGCGCCGCTGATCGAATCCAATATATTGAACCTCTTTAATCTTGGCGGAAAATTTTACGAAAACACCAGTTACCTCAAGCTTGCCGGCGACATGTTGTCTGCCGAAGGCGGCGACGTCGGTTCCCGGGGCAGCGTCATCGCCGACATCGAGTCGATCGAGATCCGGAATCTTTCTTTTAAATATCCGAATCGAACCGCGAATGCCCTAAACGGCATCCATCTATCGATCCGCAAAGGCGAGAAAATCGCCATCGTAGGCGACAACGCGTCCGGCAAAACCACCCTTGTCAAGCTGATATTGGGATTATATCCGCCTGAGCCCGGCAGCGTATTTTACAATCAAACGGACCTGAGAGATATCCATCTGCCCTCGGTGTGGAGCCAAGTCAGCGCCGTGTTTCAGGATTTTTCGAAGTATGAACTCGACATCCGCCACAATATCGCGGTATCCGATCTGAAAGAAATCCATAATGACGAAAGGCTGCATGATCTCGCCGATGCGTTCGGCATCGCGGATATTATGCTTCCAGGGCGGGGCCTGGAGACGGAGCTCGGTTACCTGACGGAGGATTCGATCAATCTCTCGGGAGGCCAGTGGCAAAGAATCGCGCTGGCAAGAGCCTTGTTTAAAAAAGCTTCTCTCGTCGTCCTGGACGAGCCTACGTCCGCCATCGATCCCAACAGCGAGCTGGAGCTGTTAAACCGCCTGCTGGACGCGTCCGGCGAGAAGACGTTAATCGTCATTACGCACCGCATCGGCATTGCCGCCAATGTGGACAAAATCGTCGTGATGCAAAACGGCGAAATCAAAGAAGCCGGAAGCCATGCGGAGCTCGTCCATGCCCGCGGCTATTATTTCGATATGTGGATGAAGCAAAAGGAGCTGTACAACAAGCAGGAAATGGAGGTCGCGTACCCATGACCGATTTTCTTTCGGTCGTCGACTTTGAAGGGAATGAGATCCGCTTCTCCGACGGCCGCCCGCAACTGTTTCTGTTCGTGTCTTTATTCTGCAACCATTGCGTCGAGTTTTTGCCGCAAATCAGCGTTCTCCGCAGCAAAATCCCCGAACTGGGGCTCGTGCTGTTCTGCAACGGCGATGAAGAGGAGCATCGGGACCTTAAGGCATATTTTCAATGGGACTTTCCGATCGTCTATTTGGAGCCGGAAGATGCGACGCTAACGTATGACGTCGAATCCTTCCCGTACATGATTTTGGTCAAAAATCGCCAAAAAGTGCTGGGAGCCTCTTTGACGGAATGGGAAAAGTACGAGGGCATGCTCATTTCGGAGTGTGCGGTATGATTCTATCATCGCTCGGCCAATGCGTTTTGGTTTTCGTGTTTTGCATATCCGCCATTTCCAAAAGCCTGGATGTCGGCGAATTCAAAATCAGCATCCGGCAATTCGGCATCCTGACAAACGACCGGGCGATTGCCGCGGCTGCCTGCCTGTTTATTCTGGCAGAGTTTGCCGCATCCGTCATGATCGTGTTTTTTTTCGGCCGGGTCATTACGCTGGTTCTGACCATGGCGCTCATGACGATCTTTGTCGCGGCGCTGCTTAAAGTATCGTTCGAAAAAAAGACGGTGCACTGCAACTGTTTTGGACAAAGCCGCAAACCGACGAACAAGCTTTACGCCATCGCGCGCAATGCGGTCCTTATGGCATTGATCCTGTTTTGCTGGACGTTTCAGGGGAGTCCGCGTTTTTCGCTATCGGAAAACGTCATGATTTATACCATTTTGGCGAATTGTTCTTTATTTGTGGTTATAGCCAAGCAGTATTGGTACAAAAGGGGGAGGGGGATGCATGCTTGAAACGCTTCCATATGCGCTGAGCCTCGTCTCCCTGGTGCTTGCCGTTCTTTTGATAAGGTATGTCAGAAGGGCTGCCGCGCTTGAACAGCTGATGAAGACCGGCGAGGTGCTGCACAGGAACCAGGTGTCGGCTGCCAGTTTTGAAGCCGTGTTCGACATTATTTTTATCGACGCGGAATCCGAACCCGAATTTTTGAGAAATCGGGATGTTTACGATTCCGGCGGGAAGGCGGTCGTGTTCTATCATGCTCCCGAGTACCGGATGAACCTGTTTCGGAAAAAATTGCCGGACCATATGATCGTTTGCGGAGATGCAGGCAAGGAACTGGCGCAGGCGCTGGATGTCAAAAAGTATCCCAGCCTGCTCAGGATGAACTATTCCAAGGCTTCGGTCAAAAAAATCATGTAAGGAGTGCGCTTGCGTGAAACTTTCTTGTTTTATCGTCGATTATTGCGAAATGGTGCAGTCGGAACAAGGCATGAAGCTCAACCATTCTGCGCCCAGTACGTCCGTTCGCGTCGAAACCCTTCCTTACGTCTCGAATTTGCAGGTCGTCGTGCATCTGCAGGAATTGACCGTGAACGAATGGCTCGAAATCGAATTGCAGCTGTACGACGATCAAGGGCAAATCATCGCCTTTACGGAAAAGAACCGGATCGCGGCCGGCAAGACGGAATTAAAGACCCATTGCACGCTTCAAACCGTTCACTGCAAAGAGGGAGAATTTTCAATCATTTTGTTTAATCATGGACAATCTGTCTATAAATATACATATGTAGTGGAATGCGAAGACAAAAATTTACATTATTCGCAACTTCCGCCGCTGCATCGGTCATAAACGTCTTGGGACCGGAAAGGGGAGCCTCGGTTTTGGAATTTCGCCGCCCCTTTTTCAAGGGTCCTTTTTGTTTGCCTTTTTCCCTGCTGCCATGCGGTATTTTTGGAATTTTTGACTTCGTTTGAAGAAGCGATTAAAATGATTCAAGTACCCAAAAGTGGGTTAAAGAGGTAGTGGGTACCTTTTCTAATCATAAACTTTTGTTAAAAGTTCAAAAATAAGCAAAAACTAAGATAATTCATGATAAAAGGAGGTAAGTTGGGCAAATACATCTTGTTTGACAATGTTTTTTGGCTTAAGCTCTTAAATGGCAATTTGACAATGAGCTGTCATATGGCCGACAATCAGTATACGTTTTTTGTTTTCGGATTTTAAAATTGACGGATGCCAGTAAAAAATATAAAAATGGCCGTTTAGAGCATCGAGAATAAAAAAGGGGTATAACTCAACAAGGATATGGGGGGTCAAGAGAGTGTTTGAAAAGATTATGATCGTCCTTCAAGTTTTTTTCGGGCTTGTGGGACTGTATCAGCTGGTCCTTTCCTTTTTCGGATGGTATCGCAAAAAAGAATCAAAATCGCATTCTCCGCAAAAAACTTTCGCTGTGATCGTCGCAGCGCACAATGAAGAAGAAGTGATCGGCGCGTTGTTAGAAAATTTACAGAAAATGCGCTATCCAAGGGAAATGTACGACATCTTCGTCATTTGCGACAACTGTACCGACAATACGGTAGCGATCACCAACAGCTTTGAGGGCGTAACCGCCTGCGTCAGAAATAACCCGGAGAAACGGGGCAAGGGATACGCTCTCGAGTGGATGCTCGATAAGCTGTGGAAAATGCCGAAGTCGTATGACGCGGTCGTTGTTTTTGATGCCGACAATCTCGTCGACGTCGATTTCCTGCAATACATGAACGATGACTTGTGCAACGGAAAACAGGTCATTCAAGGATATCTGGATACGAAAAACCCTAACGATTCCTGGATCAGCGCGTCGAACGCGATCAACTACTGGTTCTGTAACCGTTTGTGGCAGCTTCCGAGATACAATCTTGGCCTCTCCAACTTCCTTGGCGGAACCGGGATGTGCTTCGAAAGCAAGCTCCTGAAGGAAATGGGCTGGGGAGCGACCAGCCTGGTCGAAGACTTGGAGTTTACGGTACGCTGCATTCAGCGCGACGTGTATCCGAAAATCAATTTCGACGCACGGGTGTACGATGAAAAGCCGTTGACGTTCAAAGCGTCGGCCAGACAGCGCTTGCGCTGGATGCAAGGCCATTTCGAGGTTACCCGGAAGTATATGTTCCCGCTGCTCAAACAGGGCATCAAGGAGCGGAGCCTGACGAAAATCGATGCGGCTCTGTACGTGTTCAACTCTTATAACTTCCTGATCGGGTTCCTGCTGACGATCATTTATTACATCAACTACCTGCTTCCGACGGATCTGAACTTGATCTCGATTTACGGATATCTGCCTCTTTGGGTATCGATTCCGTTCTCGATCTACGGGATTATGCAGTGTCCGCTGGCCATGTACCTGGAAAAGGTGCCATGGAAAACGTACCTCAGACTCGTGTTTTATCCGGTTTTCCTGATCTCCTGGTGGCCGATCACGTTCTGGGCGTTCTTCACGCAAAACAACAAGCAGTGGAGCCATACCAAGCACACTCGCGTGGTTCGTCTTGAAGAAGTGCAAAGCAAGCAGGGGTAAGGTTGAATTGATGTTGACAAAGGCTTGTCCTTTGTGGTACATTACTCAAGTACGTTAAAACAAAGTGGATTCGCAAGCAGAGGCACCAGCTTCTCACCTGACCGACGTAGGTTGGCGGGTCATGATCCGATGATTTATGAATGCGAAATTTCATGAAGAATTGATCATAGGGATGCTGGTCGTAGACACCGGCATCCCTTTTAATTTTGCTTTTTGCAAAGCATCACCATTCGAATTTGGAGGTGGACGGTTATTAGTAAAGATCATATGATTAATGAGGAAATTCGGGCGAAAGAGGTTCGTCTGGTCGGAGCGGACGGGGAACAGATCGGCATCAAGCCGATTCGTGAAGCTCTCCAGATGGCGGCGGACTTGAATCTGGATCTGGTGAATGTGGCGCCGCAGGCGAAGCCGCCGGTGTGCCGCATCATGGATTACGGAAAGTTCCGCTATGAGCAGCAAAAGAAAGAAAAAGAAGCCCGTAAGAATCAGAAAATCGTGGATATCAAAGAAGTATGGTTCCGAGCTAACATTGAGGAGCATGATTTCCAAACCAAGCTTCGCAATGTCGTCAAGTTTTTGAAAGAAGGCGACAAAGTGAAATGCTCCGTCCGTTTCCGCGGACGCGAGATCACTCACGCCAACATCGGCCAAAAGATTCTGGAACGCGTCAAAACGGAGGTTGCCGAACTTTCCGTCGTCGAACGCCAACCGAAATTGGAAGGCCGCAGTATGATTATGATTCTGGCTCCAAAAGCCCAATAGTCCTGAGGAGGAAGTACTATGCCTAAAATGAAAACACACAGCAGCTTGAAAGGCCGCTTCAAAGTAACTGGTTCCGGTAAAGTAACTCGTTACAAAGCTTACAAAAACCACTTGCTGTCCCACAAGTCCAAACGCGCTAAACGCGTGCTCGCCGGCAACCCGGTGATGGCTCCTGGAGACGTAAGACGTTTGAAGCAAGGCTTGGCTAACTTGAAATAGTTATAACACAATTTTGGGAGGTTTATTATTATGGCAAGAGTAAAAGGCGGATTCGTTGTTCGTCGTAGACATAAAAAAGTATTGAAACTTGCAAAAGGTTATTTCGGTTCCAAACACCGCATCTTTAAAACAGCTAACGAACAAGTGATGAAGTCTTTGGTATATGCATACCGTGACCGTCGCGCAACCAAGCGCAACATGCGCAGACTGTGGATCGTCCGGATCAATGCGGCTGCACGCATGAACGGCTTGTCCTACAACAAACTGATGCATGGTTTGAAATTGGCAGGCGTGGACATCAACCGCAAAATGCTGGCTGATCTCGCCGTGAACGACATCAACGCATTCAACTCGATCGCAACCGTTGCGAAAGAAAAAATCAACGCGTAATTGTTTAACATTAAATGGAAAAACCGCCGTAAGGCGGTTTTTTTTATGCTTCGAAACGGGCCGTTATGGGGCATAACTTCTATTTGTGTCAGAAAACATGACGTTGATTTAGAGATCAAATGAATTAAAGCCAAGGAATTACCGCTTATCGCTTATATATAACATGTATTTCGGGATAAATATGACATGTGTTGTTATATTCAAAACTCCTAAAGCGCTTTCTTTTACTTTTATTCAAAAAAAGTTTTGGATTCCGACGCAAATTTGCTGGATTTTGAGGATACGAGATTGTATAATCTGAATGTAAAATGTCCACGTTTGAAACAAGCTCTCTATTTCTAATTGATAGGTGGTAAATTAATTGGTAGAAGGGATCTTGCGCAAATGATAGGACAAAAAAATTTTTAGGGGGACATACAGCAATGAAGAAAATGTTCAAGTTGTCGCTGATCATGCTGCTCGCATTTTCAGTGGTACTCGCTGGCTGCGGCAAAAAGAAAGAAGAGACAGGCGCAACCGGCAGCGAGCCTGCAGGCGACGCGAAGTCGAGCATCAAAGTCGGCCTGGTTACCGACGTGGGCGGCGTAAACGACAAATCGTTTAACGAATCCGCTTGGGAAGCTCTCGATGCTTTGAAAAAAGACAAAGGCATCGAAGCTCAGTACTTGCAAAGTAAATCCAAAGAAGATTACGTGACGAATCTGAATAAATACGTTAAAGGCAAATACGATCTGACTTGGGGCATCGGTTTCGACCTCGGCCAAGACATGAAAACCGTGGCGGACCAAAACCCTGACGCGCATTTGGCAATCATTGACGCTACTGTCGATTCCCCTAACGTTCGTTCCATCACGTTTGCCGAAAACGAAGGCGCATTCCTCGTGGGCGTCGTTGCAGGCAAAATGACGAAAACAGGCAAAGTCGGCTTCGTAGGCGGCTCCGAAATTCCAGTCATCAAACGTTTTGAAGCTGGTTTCAAAGCCGGCGTCAAAGCTGCGAACCCTAATGTCGAAGTCAAAATCAACTATACAGGCGCTTTCGACAAACCTGACCAAGGTAAAGCAGCGGCAGCAACGATGTACAACGACGGCGTAGACATTATTTTCCATGCATCCGGCGCTACGGGTACCGGCGTGTTCAACGAAGCGATCGCCCGCAACAAAGCCGGCGGCAGCAAAGTTTGGGTCATCGGCGTCGACAAAGACCAATCCCTTGAATTCGGAGATGACGTAACGTTGACTTCGATGGTTAAAGGCGTAACGACGGCTGTCGACAAAGTCACAAGAGAAGTGATCGACGGTCAATTCAAAGGCGGCTCCGAGGTTCTCGGCTTGAAAGAAAACGGCGTAGGTCTTGCGGACACTTCCAGCAAAAACGTTCCTGCAGACGTACTGAAAGCCGTTGACGAGTTCAAAGAGAAAATCATCAGCGGGGAAATCAAAGTCCCTGAAGAATAATACTGCCTGAGCTTATCATCTAACGGATCCAAAGTTGCGAAACGACAAGGCTGGTTGTATAACTGGCCTTTTCTTTGCTTTTGGCCTGAAACCAAATCATGATAAAGGGTGATCTCATGGGTGCAGCGACCCCTGTCGTTGAGTTGAAGCAAATAACCAAACGCTTTCCCGGCATAGTTGCCAACGACTCTATCAGCTTAAAGCTGCATAAGGGAGAAATTCATGCATTGCTCGGCGAAAATGGCGCGGGCAAGTCCACGCTCATGAATATCGTTTTCGGATTGTACCAGCCGGACGAAGGAAGCATCGAAGTAAACGGCAAACCAGTCATTATCGATAGCCCGAACAAAGCGATCGAACTCGGGATCGGGATGGTGCATCAGCACTTTAAGCTCGTCCAGCCGTTTACCGTAACCGAAAATATCGTGCTGGGCATGGAACCGAAAAAAATGGGGATCCAGCTGGACTACAAAACTTCGGTCGCCAAGATCCAGAAGCTGTCGGATCAATACGGGCTGAAGGTAAATCCGCATGCCAAAATCCAAGATATTTCCGTCGGGATGCAGCAGCGCGTCGAAATTTTGAAGACGCTTTACCGCGGTGCGGATATCCTTATTTTTGACGAGCCTACCGCCGTTTTAACCCCGCAAGAGATCAACGATCTGATGGGGATCATGAAACGTCTCGTCGAAGAGGGAAAATCGATTATTCTCATTACGCATAAATTGAAAGAAATCATGCAGATTTCCGATAATGTGACCATTATTCGACGCGGCAAGGTCATTGATACCGTCAAAACCTCGGAGACGAATCCGAATGAGCTGGCGGAGAAAATGGTCGGACGGAGCGTTTCTTTTAAAGTGGACAAAAAGCCGGCTTCGCCGAAGCAAAACGTTCTCGAAGTGCAAAATTTGACGATGAAAAACAAAGAGGGCGTTTCCGTGCTGAACGGCTTGAATTTGAACGTTCGTGCGGGTGAAATCCTCGGGATTGCCGGCGTCGACGGCAACGGACAAAGCGAGCTGATCGAAGCGATCACCGGGCTGTGCCAGGTCGACAGCGGCATCATTATGCTCAACGGCAAGGACATCACGAACAAAAGTCCGCGCTTCATTACGGAAAGCGGCGTGTCCCATATTCCGGAGGACCGCCATAAACACGGGCTTGTCCTTGATTTTTCGATGAGCGAAAACATGGTGTTGGAGACGTATTACAAGCCGCCGTATAACAAAGCGGGCTTTTTGAGCAAAAAGGAAATCGACAAGCAGGCGAAACGGCTGATCGAGGCGTTTGACGTCAGAACGCCGAGCATCGAGACGAAAGCCCGTTCCTTGTCGGGCGGTAACCAGCAAAAAGCGATTATAGCCCGGGAAATAGACAAAAATCCGGACCTGCTGATTGCTGCCCAGCCGACCCGCGGTCTGGACGTGGGCGCGATCGAATTCGTGCAAAAGCAGCTGGTTGCCCAGCGCGACCAAGGCAAAGCCGTATTGTTGATCTCTTTCGAGCTGGATGAAATCATGAACGTTTCCGACCGGATTGCCGTCATCTACGAAGGGCAAATCGTGGGCGAGGTATTGCCTGAGGAAACCAACGATCAGGAGCTGGGTCTCATGATGGCGGGCAGCAAGAAATCGGGGGGTAAAGCATGATGAGCAAATTGTTTAAGATTTTTTCCGTGAACAGCCTCCTGGTGCCGCTTGTAGCCGTCGTTATGGGCCTTATCGTCGGGGCGATCATTATGCTGATCGGCGGTTATGATCCGCTGCTCGCATACGGTTCCCTGTTTAAGACCGTTTTTGGCAACGTTTATGATTTCGGGGAAACGATCCGCGAAATCACGCCGTTGATCATGACGGGGCTTGCCGTCGCGTTTGCATTCCGGGCAGGCCTGTTTAATATCGGCGCCGAAGGGCAATACATCGTCGGCATGACGGCTGCCACGGCGGTAGGCATCAAGCTGTCGGGTTTGCCGATCGTCGTGCATGCGCTTGTAGCCATCATTGCAGGCGGCCTTGCCGGCGGCATTTGGGCCGGCATTACCGGCTACTTGAAAGCGAAACGCGGCGTCAACGAGGTTATTATTTCCATCATGCTGAACTGGACGGCGCTGTACTTCAGCAACTACATCGTGCGTAACTTCCTTCTCGAAAAAGGCCAGCAACGATCCGAGGAAATTAAGGATACCGCATCCATTTCCATCGGCTGGTTGTCTACGGCTTTCGACAATGCGCGCATGCATTGGGGCACGATCATCGCCATTTTGGCAGCCGTATTCTTTTTTATCTATATGTGGAAAAGCAAGCAAGGATACGAGCTCCGGGCCGTCGGCCATAACGGGCATGCTGCCCAATATGCGGGCATGAGCGTAAAAAAGAATATCGTCAAAGCGATGTTTATCAGCGGCGTGTTTGCCGGTTTGGGCGGAGCGTTCCAGGTATTGGGCGTATTCCACTATCAAGCGATTTTCACCGGATCCCCGGGAATCGGTTTTGACGGCATTGCCGTCGCATTGATCGGATTAAACCATCCATTCGGCATTTTGTTGTCCGCATCGTTGTTCGGCATATTGACATATGGTTCGGCAGGCATGAGCTTCGGGGCGGAAGTGCCGCCCGAAATCATCCGGATCGTCATCGGTTCGATCATATTCTTTATTGCCGCACAGGGCATCGTGCGCTGGGTTCTTAAGCCCTTCTATCTTAAGCGCAAGAAAGAGAAGGTGTTGTAAATGGATTGGATGACAACAATTGGCCAGCTGATTAATACGACGCTTGTTTTTTCTACCGCGCTCATTTTTGCCGCATTGGGAGGCATCTTCTCTGAACGTTCCGGCGTCATCAACATCGGGATTGAAGGCTTTATGACCTTTGGCGCGTTTGCCGCCGGCGTGGCGTCGTTTTATGCCGAGGATGCCGGCATGGGCGCAGCTTCGCCGTATATCGGCATTTTGGCCGCGCTGGTCATGGGTGGCATCGCTTCCTTGATTCATGCCGTCGCTTCGATCACGTTTAAGGCGGATCAGGTCATCAGCGGCGTCGTCATTAACTTTTTGGCTGCAGGAAGCACGCTGTACATGGTGAAGCTCTTGTTTGAAGGGGCAGGCGAAACGACGCTGCTCAAGGAAGGGCTTGCGAAGGTGCCGATTCCGCTGCTGTCGGATATTCCGATTATCGGGGAAGGGCTGTTCAACAACTATATCACGACCTATTTGGCGATCATTTTGGTGCTGGTCGTATTTTACGTGCTGTACAAAACATCGTTCGGCCTGCGTCTCCGCGCCGTCGGCGAACATCCGAGCGCCGCGGACACCGTTGGTGTCAAAGTGCTGCGGATGCGCTACATCGGCGTGATCGTCAGCGGCGTTTTGGCGGCGCTCGGCGGGGCGACCGTTACGTTGACGACGACCAATACGTTTTCGCATAATACGATTTCCGGCCAAGGTTTTATCGCGATCGCCGCGATGATCTTCGGGAAGTGGAATCCGCTGGGCGCTTTTGGGGCCGCCGTGTTTTTTGGCTTTTCGCAAGCGATCGGGAACTACTTCCAGCTGTTTGCTTGGTCGAAGGAAATTCCTCAGGAATTTATCTACATGCTTCCTTACGTGTTGACGGTTATCGTGCTAGTCGCCGCGGTCGGAAGATCTTCCGCTCCGGCTTCGCTCGGGGAACCGTACGATCCGGGGAAACGGTAAAACGTTATATGCAAGTGAAACCAAAAGGCTGCATTCCAATGGAATGCGGCCTTTTTGCGCCGGAATTTCCGGCGGAATAGGCACCAAACTTGACGGTATACCGGGCTATGGAACAAGCGGAGGGGGGGCAGGCGGAATAGACTGCCATTGAACACATTTGGAGGAGGGATCTTATGCAGCAGACTGTTACCCGTAAACAAGCGCAAAAGCTGATCGGTCAACATATAGTGGCTGTCAAAAAAGACGGCAACTTGGTTACAGGCAAGCTTCTTCGGATATCAGGAAACCGTCTGATTCTCGGGCGGAGCAAAGGTAAAAAAGTGCAAACAAAGGCGATCATTCCGCTTGTATTGTTCGATCTTTTGGCCATCGGTACGGCTCCTTATGCAGGATATTACGGCGGAGGGTATGGATACGGACCTTACGGGGTTCCGGGATACGGATACGGACCTTATCCGGGAGGTTACCCGGCAGGATATCCTGGAGCGTTCGGATTTTTCTAAAAGAGAAATAAGAAAATAGTGCACTAAAAAAAGTGCAAACATGATTTGAACGACCGCAGGGTTCTGTTTGATAGGATCTTAGATCGGTCAAAGCTTCTTTTCAAGTTCATGGCATTGGTTCAGCGTGTGATAACGCACCGTAACATAACCTAGCTTTCGGTAAAAAGATAAGCCGCTGGCGTTACCGGCATCGACCATCACTTTCGACCGGGTGCACCCGCGTGACGCCGCAAATTTTTCGGCATGCACCATCAGCATATTGCCCCATCTTTTGCGCTGCGATTCGGGTGTGACGGCCAGCATATCGATGTAAAGCAGATTGCCGTGCAATATGAAATGGACGAATCCAAGCGGATCATCCTCATAGCGTTGGCAGGCGATTAGGGTAATGCCGCGGCTGAGTCTTTTTGGGATTTCTTTGCGGACGGTTTCGATCTGGGACGGCGATAAATGCGAGATGGGGACAAGCTGGGAATCGATTAACCGCATAATGAACGCATCGTCTTGTTTCGGTCTCCGATAGCGGATCATCATGTCTGACCTCCCTTCAAACTGGGCTTCTTCGAAGATGAATTTATGTCATCATATGAGTGAAGCCGACATCCGGTGTACGCTCCTTCCCGGGGGCGATTTTTCATTTTTTTAGAAATATGGGTATTGACTTTTAAGTTCGTGGGATCATATAATGTGTCTAAACATTTTAACGAACATAAAGCAACGGCAATGAAGAGGACGAAGTTTAAAGGGCTCTTTTGCTCAGAGAGTGTGAGGAATTGCTGCAACCTCCACCAAAATCCCTTTTATACGAGCTCACCTCGGAGCTGTTCTCCTGAAACGCGTTAAAGCCTATTAGGGAGAATCGTAGGGTCCACGTTACGGACTTAAGGTATGGGAACGGCTGGTGATGCTTAAGTTATGGCCCCGATCCCGTTACCTGGTGAGGCTGACATCGCGAGATGTTTGGCAAATATGGGTGGTACCACGGAAGCGCAACCTTTCGTCCCTCACGCAGATGGAATTCTGTGTGGAGGGCGGAAGGTTTTTTTGTTTTTCGGATATCGGAATGAAATGAGCACCCAAGCAATGGCAGCCCGAAGATCCTAAGGCAAACCTCCCGGCACGCATAACCTTTCTTTCGTGAAAGTACGTCGAACAGACGTTTTTCTTAGATGCGAATCAATTTCATAAGGTTCAAAAGGCAGCAATGAAACGATGTGTAGTCCAGTCAACGTTTTGAATCTATAGATCGTCGCCATTGAACTGCCGAGGATGTTTTGAAATTGACTCATGTCACATGTATGTAAATTTTGAGGAGGAGGATGACTGATGAGCGCGCAAATTCCTGAAGTGCGGTCTACAGAACAATTACGTGAGAAATGGATGAAGTCGGAAGTCATTACCGGCTCGGAAATATTGCTTCGCAGCCTTTTGCTTGAAGGCGTCGAGTGTGTTTTCGGATATCCAGGCGGGGCAGTGCTTTACATTTACGATGCGATGTATGGATACGAGGATTTCAAACATGTGCTGACTCGTCATGAGCAGGGAGCGATCCACGCGGCTGACGGTTATGCAAGGGCCAGCGGCAAGGTCGGCGTATGTATCGCAACGTCCGGACCGGGGGCGACGAATCTGGTCACAGGAATTGCCACCGCTTATATGGATTCCGTTCCTCTGGTTGTCATTACCGGCAACGTGGCAACGTCCTTGATCGGAACCGATGCCTTCCAGGAAGCGGACATTACCGGCATCACGATGCCGATCACGAAGCACAGTTACCTGGTCAGGGACGTCAAGGATCTGCCGCGGATTATCCACGAAGCCTTCCACATCGCTTCGACGGGACGCAAAGGTCCGGTCCTGATCGACATTCCGAAGGATGTTTCAGCAGCGCTGACTTTGTTTGAGCCCAGCAGTAACGCGGTAAATCTTCGCGGTTACAACCCGCGGATGGTGCCGAACAAACTTCAGCTGGACAAATTGGTGCAGGCGATTGCCGAAGCGGAGCGTCCGCTGATCCTTGCAGGAGGCGGCGTCATTTACTCCGGAGGCCATGAAGCGCTGTACGAATTCGTCAAACGGACCGAAATTCCGATCACGACGACCCTTCTGGGACTCGGCGCTTTCCCGAGCGGCCATGAGCTTTGGACCGGGATGCCGGGCATGCACGGAACGTACACGTCGAACATGGCGATCCAAAAGTCGGATTTGCTGATCAACATCGGGGCGCGTTTCGATGACCGGGTAACGGGCAACCTGAACGGGTTCGCTCCGAACGCCAAAATCGTGCACATCGACATCGACCCGGCGGAAATCGGGAAAAACGTTCCAACGGACATTCCGATCGTCGGCGACGTCAAAACCGTTCTGGAAATGCTCAATTCGGAAGTGAAACGCGCGGACAAAGCGGACGAATGGAGAGCGTGGATCCGGGAGTCCAAAGCGGAGAAGCCTTTCAGCTATCAGGATTCCGACACGGTGCTGAAACCGCAGTGGGTCATCGAAATGCTGAACGAAACGACAAAAGGCGAAGCGATCGTGACGACCGACGTCGGCCAGCACCAAATGTGGGCGGCCCAATATTACAAATTCAGCCAGCCGCGTTCGATGATCACCTCCGGCGGCCTCGGAACGATGGGCTTCGGTTTGCCTTCGGCGATCGGCGCCCAAATGGCCCAGCCGGACCGCCTGGTCATCTCGATCAACGGAGACGGCGGCATGCAGATGTGCTCCCAGGAGCTGGCAATCTGCGCGATCAACAACATTCCGGTCAAAATCGTGATCATCAACAACCAGGTGCTCGGCATGGTTCGCCAGTGGCAGGAATTGATATACGACAACCGCTACAGCCATATCGATCTGGAAGGAAGCCCGGATTTCGTCAAACTGGCTGAAGCATACGGCGTGAAGGGACTCCGGGCGACGAACAAGGAAGAAGCCCGCCAAGCTTGGGCGGAAGCGCTTGAAACGCCGGGACCCGTCGTTGTCGAGTTTGTGGTCAGCAAGGGTGAAAACGTGTATCCGATGGTAACTCAAGGCTCGACCATTGATCAAATGCTGATGGGAGATGCATAAATATGAGTACGAGACATACCATTGCCGTTCTAGTAAATGACCAGCCGGGCGTATTGCAAAGAGTTTCCGGACTTTTCGGCAGACGCGGATTCAATATCGAAAGCATCACGGTGGGGCAATCGGAAGAACCGGGGCTCTCCCGCATGGTCATCGTAACGATTGGCGACGAACATACCTTGGAGCAGATCGAAAAGCAGCTTTACAAGCTGATCGACGTCATCAAAGTGATCAACCTGAGCTCCAATCCGATGGTTGCAAGGGAACTTGCCCTGATCAAGGTAAACGCCGAACCGTCGGAGCGCCCTGAAATCATGGGCGTGGTGGAAACCTTCCGGGCTTCGGTCGTCGATATCGGCAGCCATAATTTGATGGTGCAGGTGGTGGGGGACACCACCAAAATCGACGCGATGATCGAGCTGTTGAAGCCTTACGGCATCCGCGAGCTTTCCCGCACGGGTGTCACCGCGATGATTCGCGGAAACGTATAATTATTCACGATTACCATATGCATACCGCCCGCCGGAGAGCGGGGGTTTGAAGGGATCATGCTTGGCGGCAATACGGCGGAGGTCTCTTGAAACACCCGCTCTTCATAAGGGTTCTTTTAAAAACAAAGGAGGATTTATACAATGGCAGTGACGACTTATTATGAACAGGATGCAGAACTCAGCGTATTGAAAGGGAAAACGGTTGCCGTCATCGGGTACGGAAGCCAAGGCCATGCCCAAGCGCAAAACCTCCGCGACAGCGGCGTGAAAGTCATTATCGGACTTCGTGAAGGCAAATCCTTCGATAAAGCGAAAAACGACGGCTTTGAAGTATATTCCGTTGCCGAAGCGACAAGCAAAGCGGACATCGTGCAAATCCTGATGCCGGACGAAACGCAAGCCTCGGTTTACAAAAACGACATCGAACCAAACCTGAAAAAAGGCGCAGCCTTGATGTTCTCCCACGGCTTTAACGTTCACTTCGGACAAATCGTGGCTCCTAAAGACGCGGACGTGCTTTTGGTCGCTCCTAAATCGCCGGGCCACATGGTTCGCCGCACGTATGTCGAAGGTTTCGGCGTGCCTGGCCTGATCGCCATCGAACAAGACGCTACCGGACAAGCCAAGCAAATCGGCCTTGCTTATGCCAAAGGCATCGGCTGTACCCGCGCAGGGGTTATCGAAACTTCGTTCCGCGAAGAAACCGAAACCGACCTGTTCGGCGAGCAAGCCGTACTTTGCGGCGGCGTAACCGCCCTGATCAAAGCCGGCTTCGAAACGCTGGTGGAAGCAGGTTATGCTCCTGAAATGGCATACTTCGAATGCTTGCATGAAATGAAGCTGATCGTCGACATGATCTATGAAGGCGGCATGGCCAACATGCGCGATTCCATCTCCAATACCGCCGAATACGGCGATTACGTGACCGGACCTCGCATCGTGACCGACGAAACGAAAAAAGCGATGAAAGAAGTGCTCGCGGACATCCAGCAAGGCAAATTCGCTCGCGACTTCATCCTGGAGAACCAATCCAACCGCGCATTCCTCAATGCGACCCGCCGCAACGAAGCGAACCATCCGATCGAGATCGTCGGTTCCCAGCTGCGCGAAATGATGCATTGGATCAAGAAATAATTGAACTTATACCTATCATCAGCTTATTCCCGGAAGGGGAAAGTGCACCTCGCGATCATAAAAAAAGCAGACCGCCAAACGGCGGACTGCTTTTTTTGCTGATTACAGGGTTCTTCAAAGGCCGGCTTACCACGCGTATGCTTCCGGAGCTTCGCCGCCCGGTCCCGGGAAAATTTCATCCAGGCGCTTCAAGACCGCTTCGTCCAGCTTCAAGTCGATTACGCGCAGCGAGCTTTCGAGCTGCTCCAGCGTCCGCGGCCCGATAATCGGCGCGGTGACGGCCGGATGGGTAAGCAGCCAAGCCAACGCGACGTTGTCCTGAGGTTCGCCGATTTCGCTGCACAGCTCGGCAAAAGCTTCCAACTGCGCGCGGTGTTTTTCGATTTTGTTCGGATTGCCGCCGCTGCGAGTGCCCTCCAGCTTTTTCAGCGCATTGCGTCCCAGTATGCCGCCGTCGAGCGGGCTCCAGGGGATGACTCCGAGCCCCATCGCTTTGGCTGCGGGCAGCACCTCAAGCTCCGGCAGGCGGCAGTTCAAATTATATTTATGCTGCTCGGCCACAAGGCCGAGGAAGTGGCGGCTTTGCGCTTTGCCCTGCGCCTCGGCAATTTGCCAGCCGGCGAAGTTGCTGGAACCGACGTATCCGATTTTCCCTTGCGATACGGCAAGCTCGAATGCGCCCCAGAGTTCGTCCCAAGATACGTTGCGGTCGATATGATGCATTTGGTACAGCTCGATATGGTCGGTCTGCAGACGTTTCAGCGAACCTTCCAGATGCCTGCGGATTTTGTATGCGGACAAGCCTTCCGTTCCGTTCGGCCCGTCGGCGGGATCATGCATATTGCCGTGAACCTTCGTCGCCAGGACGACCTTTTCGCGGCGTCCGCCTCCTTGCGCAAACCAGCGGCCGATGATCGTTTCCGTGAGTCCGGCGTTTTGCCCCCAGCCGTAAATGTTCGCCGTATCAAAAAACTGGATTCCCGCATCGAGGGCGGCATCCATGATGCGGAACGCCTCTTTTTCGTCCGTCGCCGGTCCGAAATTCATCGTCCCAAGGCATAAGCGGCTGACCTTCAGCCCTGATTTGCCGAGATAGGTATATTGCAACATCGTTCAACTCCTTCAGCGTGAATTTGGGTCTATACGATACCATTGTAGCCCGATCGCGCAGGAATAGGAATGTCGGAAATTACGATGGATGGCGAATCGGTTGCTCATGCAGCAGCTTATAGGAAAATACTATAAAGGTGATAGATTCTATATCTTGGTCAATGCCCTGCGGAATATGATACAACAGTAGATAAGAATAGTGATCAGTGAGTGAAGGAACCAGAAGGAGTGACGGAAACCATGCCAGAAGTGAAGAAAATTGCCGTGATCAGCGGGGACGGAATCGGACCGGAGGTCGTAGCCGAAGCCGAGAAGGTGCTTAAACGTACGGAAGAGCTGTTTGGTTATTCGTTTGAAACGGAACACGCTCTGTTCGGCGGGATTGCGATTGACGAGAAAGGAACGCCTCTTCCGGAGGAAACGCTGGCGGTGTGCAAAAATGCCGATGCGGTGCTTCTCGGCGCCGTGGGCGGACCGAAATGGGACAGCAACCCGAAGGAACTGCGGCCGGAAACGGGTTTGCTCGGAATCCGCAAAGCGCTCGGATTGTTCTCCAATCTTCGTCCGGCGGTTGTGTTCGATTGCCTGAAGGATGCCTCGACGCTGAAACCGGAAGTGCTTGAAGGCACGGATTTGATGGTCGTTCGCGAATTGACCGGCGGGATTTATTTCGGAGATAAATTCAGACGCCAAGGCGAACACGGGGAAGAAGCGGTCGATACCTGCGTATACAACGTGGCCGAAGTGGAGCGCATCGTTCGCCAAGCCTTCGAAATCGCCCAGAAACGCCGCAAAAAGCTCGCTTCCGTCGACAAAGCCAACGTCCTGGAAACTTCTCGCCTGTGGCGGGAAGTCGTCATCCGCGTTGCGGCGGATTACCCGGACGTGGAGCTGGAACACGTGCTCGTCGACAACTGCGCGATGCAGCTGCTCCGCCGTCCGGCAAGCTTCGACGTCATCGTGACGGAGAACATGTTCGGCGATATTTTGAGCGATGAGGCAGCGATGCTTACGGGCTCCATCGGCATGCTGGCTTCCGCATCGATGGGCGAAGGGGCGTTCGGTTTGTACGAACCGGTGCACGGTTCCGCGCCGGACATCGCCGGACAGAATCTGGCGAACCCGATCGCGACGATTTTGTCCTTGGCGATGATGCTTCGCCTGACCTTCGGTTATGCCGACGCGGCGGACGCCATCGAAGCAGCGGTAGCGAAGGTTCTGAACGACGGCCATCGCACAAGCGACATTGCCGTGGACAAGAGCAAAGCCATCGGTACCCGCGAGATGGGCGATCTGATCGTGGCAGCGATGAAGAAATAATTGAAAGCTTAACCGGGCTGCAACAAACCAAACGGGCGTCGCCTTTATGAGGCGGTGCCCGTTTTGCCGTATATCGGGAAATCCTTAAGAGCACCCTTAAAAACAAGTGAGAAAAATAAGGTGCAGATAAAGACATATATAATAGGAAGCTTTTGTTCACGAAATCGTTCTGTTTATAATTATTACAAATAAATAACGAATATAATCTTGACTTTGAAATGGGCGGATGATAACATTTTAAATGTAGGTTCCGCCGGGATCGCACATACTTTGAAACAAGAAAAACATATGTTTTTCTTTCATATAGAACAGGGGAGAGCTTTCGCCATCCGGCTGTTCTATAGATATCATAAAGGAGGATTTTTAAACATGGCAGAACGTTTAGTAGGTAAACCAGCTCCAGATTTCACGATGGAAACCGTACTTGGTGACGGCTCCGATTTCAGTAAAGTAAGCCTGTCCGACTACCGCGGCAAATGGCTCGTATTTTTCTTCTATCCTTTGGACTTCACTTTCGTGTGCCCAACGGAAATCACGGCTCTGAGCGAAGCCGCTTCCCAATTCAGAGCGCTTGACGCTGAAATCCTCGGCGTAAGCACGGACTCGATCCACAGCCACAAAGCTTGGATCAACACGCCAACGGACGCTAACGGTCTCGGCAAAATCAACTTCCCGCTGGCTTCGGACATCACAAGATCCGTTTCGAAAGACTACGGCGTATACATCGAAGAAGAAGGCGTAGCGCTGCGCGGCCTCTTCATCATCAACCCTGAAGGCGAACTGAAATATCAAGTGGTGAACCACAACGATATCGGCCGCAGCGTTGAAGAAACATTGCGCGTATTGCAAGCTCTGCAATCCGGCGGACTGTGCGCAATGAACTGGAAACCAGGCGACAAAAACCTTGTTGTCTAATTCAGTTTTAACATAAGACAAGCCCCCTTTGCCAAGCCTAAGGATGAACCTTATGCCGGCAACGGGGGCTTTTTATACCTGTCGGCGAAAAACGGCGCCTGTGCGTCAAAAGCACGAGATCCGGCGCGGCCTAGGCCTTTATTCCGATTTTTGCCTTAAATCCGGCCTGGGGTTGCAGGATTTTTATCCGGCCGCATCGAACTGAAAAAAAGGAATCGACATAAATAAAAGCGAATACATTAATGAGGAATGCGGTGGAATCAAGAGGAGGGTGAACTGGCATGAGTTATTGCTGCGGAGCGAGTATGGTTGGAACGAAGGGAACGTTGAAGCATTACCGCACCCAAGTCCATAATGTTCCCCTGCTGTTCTGTCCCGTGTGCCACCGGGTTGAAGTTCATTATAAAGTCGAAAACGAATATGAAATTTTAGCTGAATATGCGCATGGAGACGGGACGGCGGAGATCGATTTCCAGGATTACGTCGTGGAGGACGATGAGGCCATCTTCGAAAACGTCGTCAACTGCGAAAAGGAGGATCCGAAAGACATCGTACAAAGCCAGATCGATATGGCACTGGACCTGCTGACCATCGCCAAACAGATGAAGGACGAGAAATGGGAGGGCGAATTAAAGAGACGATTGGCCGTGATGAGCCAGCGAAGATTGCGGCTGCAGCATAAGGCATAAAAACACGATACTCCAGAAAGTCTATTACAGAAGCAGAAATGCCTGATTCGATAGATAAAGAAAAGCATCGGTACATGCGCTTCATGAATTTGATGCTTTTATTTTGTACCGAAATGGGTAAATTTAACTGTATCTTCGATTTTTCGACAGTTTTTCCGATTGAGTTTTCGGCTTACCTTGTCTATGATAAAACTATCATTTTAGATTGTAGAATTTACCAAGTTTATTGAGAAGCTGAAGGATTTCTGTAATCGCGAGGAGAAACATTGATAATGTGGACCGTCATCTAAGAAAGTCACGTCGATCGACGTTTTCTTTTTGTTTGTCGTGTAGGTGAAGAATAGGAAATGGGGGAGGCCATCCTTCATTTCTGAAAGGGGGAGTATCGTGTTGGGCGATATCCAAGAGACGCTGTTACAGTCCCTTGAGGCTTTTCAATCTACGCAGCTGGTAAAAAACAAGTATGAAAACATTCTGGAGCATCTCGACAGCGGCGTCATGCTGTTTGACAGCGAGGGTGTACTGACGTTTATCAATGTCCAAATGGCAAGACTGCTCGAAGTTTCCCGCAAATCATTAACGGGGTGCACGATCGTACAGATTTTGCGCCATCCGCAGCTGAGCCGCTACAAGAAAAAGAAAATTTTGCGGATTTATCGCGAAACCCTGATTCATCGCAAAAAATACCACGAGCTGACGGACGAGTCCGGGCGGCAGTGGCTGCTCACGGTAACCGACGGCGACCAAATGGACGGCGACTACTTGTTCAGCGTCAAGGACGTATCGGATTTCAAACAGATCGAGCAGACCGCCTACCGCAACGACAAATTGGCCATGCTGGGCAAAATTTCGGCCTCCATTGCCCATGAAATCCGGAATCCGCTGACTGCCATTCGCGGTTTCATTCAGCTTTTGCGTCCCCATCTCATTAAACTGGGTAAAGACGAATACGCCCGCATTATTTTGACCGAAATCGATCGGGCCAATGATATCATATACGAGTTCCTGAATTCATCCAAGCCGTCCGCTCCGCAAACCACCGTTATTCCGGTCTCCTCGCTGCTGAAGGAGGTCGTGCTGCTGACCGAAAGCGAAGCGCTGATGAAAGGCTGCCAGGTCATCCTGCACGAGGACAAGCAGCCGCTGCACATCTCGGTAGACGTCAAGCAGATTAAACAGGTGATTTTGAACATCGTCAAAAATGCGATGGACGCCATCGAACATTTAAGCGGCGAAAACGGAGGGCTTATTGAAATCCAAACGAACCGGGACAATAAAAACGTACATATTTGCATATCCGATAACGGCAAGGGGATGGACCATAACACGCTTTCCCATCTTTTCGATCCATTTTTTACGACCAAGGAAAGCGGGACGGGCCTCGGCTTGTCCGTCAGTTACCGGATCATCAAAAACCATAAAGGTTATATCGCCGTCAACAGCACCGTCGGCCAAGGCACGGAATTCGTCATTTCGCTGCCGATCGTGGAAGTGGTATAACCGGTATGCCCAAATAAGCCTGGTCCTTCACGCAGGACGGTTGAGGGAACGGGCTTTTTTTCGGGCGAACATGTAATTCTGCCGGCCGGCTGCTGCACGGAAAATAAGAATAAGGCCCGCCTTCCTAAGAAGACGGGAGCAGCTTGACTTAAAGCGGTTCGATGCTATTTCAAGGCTTGAAGGGCGGCCTCCGTAACATGGATAAACCTCTCGCCCCGGGCGATCACGTGGATGCGCATCTCGGGAAAATGGTCGTATACATAATCCACGAAATATCCCGGACGCTCCGCATTCCCTGCAAAAATGTCGTAATGCATGGGGATCGTCATCCCGATGCCGGCCGTTTTCGCCAGCTCGGCTGCTTCACGGTAGTCCA
>Ga0180220_1000475_pt1 | contig 43612 bp, 37 predicted proteins | sample eDN5th37CBELigBY_FD_151335 | JGI IMG/M metagenome (GOLD analysis project Ga0180220, IMG submission 151335) | Enriched backyard soil microbial communities from Emeryville, California, USA - eDNA 5th pass 37_C BE-Lig BY (version 2) (version 2) | ecosystem: Environmental > Terrestrial > Soil >... | reverse complement strand
GGCGGCTGGTCCACGCCGTGTTGCCGCCACAGCCACGTGAAATTGTCGTAATGGTCGACGAACGCCGCCTCGGCCTTCTGCCACGCCTCGCCCTCGTCCTCGGCGACGAACACGTGCCGCAGCACGCCGAATCGCGGATGCTTCTCCGCCGAGTCCACCGTGGCACGGGCTTCGAAGTAGATGTCGCGTCGCTCGCGGATGACGTCGAGCCCCGGCGAGCGGAACGCGAAGCCGAAGATCGTGTTCTCCCCGTTGACCGCCGCCCTCTGGATCGACTCGGGGTTCGACGTCGGGTACCACATGGTGAACGAGCGCTGCAGCGGGCGGATCGTGAGGGGGAACTCCTCCCCCGCGTCGCTGCGGTACACACCCGACTCGAGCGCTTCGAGCACGCGCGGCAGGAACGCGTCGTACCGCTCCTGCATCTGCTCGGGCGAGTGGCCGAACATGCGCGCCTCGATCGGCGACGAGCCCTTGCCGATGCCGAGTTCGAGCCGCCCGTGCGAGAGGTTGTCGATCATCGCGATCTCCTCCGCGAGGCGCAGCGGCTCGTACAGCGGCACGATGAACGTCATCGGAGCGAGCCGGATGCGCTCGGTCTCGCGCGCGATCGCCGCCGCGAACAGTCCGGGCGAAGCGGCGAGCCCGAGGGTCGCACCGTGGTGCTCGGCGATGTGGTACCGCTCGAACCTGCCCCGATCGGCGCGCTTGGCCACCGCGATGCGCTCGTCGTACGTCTGCGCGGTGCTGTGCCCGCGCGCCACGTCGACCCAGTCGAACACTCCGAACTCGAGATCCACCACGCCGTCGTCCCCCTCCGACCGTCGCCGCTGACAGCCGTTCCCCATCCTGCCGCCCGCGTATCGTCTATGGCGGACCCGATTCCCATTCCCTGGAAAGAGCCCCATGGCACAGACCTTCCGCGAGCGCAGGGACGCGCTCGCCGCCCTCGGCCCAGACCTCGTGCCCGAGATGATCGCGGGGACCGTGCAGGTCGCGGCATCCGATATCGACCCCGCGATCTTCGACGGCGTCGAGATCGTCGACGACCTGCCCTACGGACCGCACGAGCGCCACGTGCTCGATGTGTACCGTTCGGCCGCCGGCGAGGGTACGCCGCGGCCCGTCCTCATGTATGTGCACGGCGGCGGGTTCGTGCGGGGGGCGAAGGACTCCGACACGACGCCGTACTTCGCGAACCTCGGCTCGTGGGCCGTGCAGCAGGGGTGGGTCGCAGCCGTCATCAACTACCGCCTCGCGCCGGAGTTCCCGTACCCGAGCGGCGCGGAAGACGTGGCGGATGCCGTCACCTGGGTCGTCGAGAACATCGGCGACCACGGCGGCGATCCGTCCCGCATCTTCCTCGCCGGCCAATCCGCCGGCGCGATGCACGTCGCCGACTACGTCGTCGGGCACGGCGGCTACGGTCCGCACGGGCGGGCGCTCGCGGGCGCGATCCTCGTGTCGTGCCTCTACGACGTGGGCCGTGCGTCGCACCGCGACTTCCACCTCGCGTACTGGGGTGAGGACACCTCGCGCTGGAGCGAGTACGCGACGCTGCAGGGCCTCATCGACACCGACCTTCCGCTGCTGCTTTCGGTGAGCGAGTTCGACGAGCCGGAGTTCCAGGAGCACGCGGCGCGACTCGTCGCGGAGTGGTTCGCGCAGCGCGGCACGTATCCCCCGATGCACTTCCTCTATGGGCAGAACCACCTCACGCCGGTGTACGGAATCGGCTCGCCGTGGGACGAGCTCGGGCCGAGGATCGCGCAGTTCATCGAGGTGAACGGGGCACCGGCATGACACGGATGCCCCACCTCGACGTCAGCGGCGGCACGACGGTCATCACGGGAGGCGCGAGCGGCATGGGCGCCGAGACCGCGCGCCTGCTCGCCGTGAAGGGCGCACGTGTCGCGCTGCTCGACCGCAACGCCGACGGGCTCACCGCCGTGGCCGCGTCGCTCGCGGGCGACGGACACACGACGCACATCGTCGACCTCACCGACGACGACGCCGTCTTCGCCGCCGTGCGCGACGTCGAGGCGGCGCATCCGGTCATCCACTCCCTCATCGCGTGCGCGGGGTCGTCGATGCTCGGCGACATCGACCAGCTGACGATGGAGGAGATGCGCTGGCTCATGGACGTCAACCTGTGGGGCACCGTCAACGTCACGAAGGCGCTGCTGCCGGCGCTGCGGCGAGCGCCCGCCGCGCACATCACGCACCTCGTGTCGATCTACGGGCTGGCGGCGCCCGCGGGGCGCATCCCCTACGCGATGAGCAAGTTCGCCGTGCGCGGGTTCACCGAGGCGCTGCGCCACGAGCTCGAGCGCTCGTCGGTGTCGGTCGGGGCGGTGTATCCGGCGGGCGTGAAGACGGGGATCATCCTGCACGGACGCTTCGCGGCGGCGATCGATCCGGCGATCGCACAGCGTGCCGCCGAGGCCCAGGCGGCGATGTACCACACCGAACCACAGGACGCCGCTGCCCGCATCGTGGACGCCACGGTCCGGCGCAAGGCCCGCACGATGGTGGGGCGCGAAGCGCGTCTCGTCGACGTGCTCGCGAGGCTCATGCCGGCGCACTATTGGAACTTCATGCGCCGCCCGCTGCGCGACGCGATCGACACCCGAACACCGGTGTCGTGAGCTCGCAGATCATCTAGCAAAACACGCGCCCCGATTCAAGCCCCTCTCGGTGAACCGAAGAGGCCCGTACGGTCGTTCTTGCTAGAGCACAGGTCGAGAGGTTCCCCAGACTCTCGACCCGCGCCGCCTCTCGAATCGGGTGCGGGTAGGCGGCCAACCAGAGGCGGTGGGCCTCGCGGAGAGAGCACTCCGAGGCCCACCGCCCTTCTCTTCGCCTCGGGCGGTCGCCGGCGCGGTGGACCGGCTCAGCCGATCGCCGAGATCCGCCAGGACGCCTCGACCATCTCGTCGGGGCCGATGACGATGAGGCCCGTGTCGTAGTCGTACTTGTCCGCGTTGAACGCGTCGGGCGCGCACGTCATCGGCTCCACCGCGAGGCCGGTGCGGTCGGCGGCCTGACCCGGCCGGTCGGACGTGTGCACCTGCACCCACGGGCACGCGGGACCCCACGTCATCGCGACGCCGCGGCCCGCGGCATCCGTGAGCCGGACCGTCACATCGCCGTTCTCGTCACGCGCGAGCGCCGTGTAGGCGTGGTCGATCTTCGCGGCGCCGATCCGCCGGGGCGTCGTGTAGTCGAAGCGCTCCGGGTCGGCGGCGTCGACCGCCTGGAGCTCGGTCGGGATGAGCCGGTCGTCGGTCACCGCGAGCACCTGCGCGGCGGGGAGCTCGAGGGTCCAGTCGTCGACGCGGCCCTCGCCCGCGACGAGATACGGATGCGGCGCCGTCCCCCACGGAGCGCCGGAGTCGCTCCAGTTGGTGGCCTGCACGGTCTGCGTGAGGCCGTCGGCGTCGAGGGCGAACTTCGTGCGCACGAGGATGCGCCACGGATAGCCGATCTGCGGCGAGATGATCGTGGCGAGCGTCACATGGCTCGGGCCCTTGTCGACGGCCTCGTACTCGAGCCACGTCGCGAGGCCGTGCAGCGCGTGCCCGCGCGCCGGCTCGGTGAGCGCGAGCTGGTGGTCCTGCCCGGCGAACGAGTACTTGCCGTCGACGATGCGGTTCGGCCACGGCGCGAGCGTCTCGCCGCGGTGCGACGGGCGCACTTCGTCGGCGTCGAACGGCACGACGAGGTCGCGCTCCTGGTACGTGAGCGAGCGCAGCGATGCGCCGACGCTCGCGATGACGGCCTGGTAGTCACCGGCGCGCAGCGCGTGCTGGGTGCCGGACATGGGGATGCGTGCCATGAGGAGGTTTCCTGTTGGAGGGGTGGATCGCTGAGAGCGGATACCAGTATCCCGCGCAGCGGCCGCAGCCGGGAATCACCGTACTCGACCCGCCTGCGCACGACCGTGGCAGGGTTTAAGGATGCGCATCGCACTCACGGGCTCGAGCGGCAAACTCGGCACGGTCGTCCTCCGCGAGCTGCGGGCGGCGGGCCACGACGTCGTCGGCTTCGACCAGGTCGGCGCCCCCGCGCCGGGGTTCGTGCGGCTCGACCTCACCGACTACGGGCAGGTCATCGACGCGCTGTCGGGCATCAACCGGACGCCCCCGTTCGAGGCGGTCGTGCACCTCGGTGCGATCCCCGCGCCGGGTTGGCGCACCGACGTCGAGACGTTCCACAACAACATGCCCGCGACGTTCAACGTCTTCTGGGCCGCGGTGCGGCTCGGCATCCGCAAGATCGTCTACGCGTCGAGCGAGACGGTGCTCGGACTCCCGTTCGACGTGCCCCCGCCCTACCTCCCTGTCGACGAGGAGTATCCGCCGCGCCCCGAGTCGGTGTATTCGCTCGTCAAGACGCTCGAGGAGCGCATGGCGACCGAGCTGGTGCGGTGGCATCCGGATCTCTCGATCACGGCGTTCCGCTTCTCGAACGTGATGGTGCCCGACGACTACGCCGCCTTCCCGGGCTACGACGCCGACTCCGCGCTGCGCAAGTGGAATCTGTGGGCCTACATCGACGCACGCGACGCGGCGCAGGCCGTCGAACGTGCGCTCGAGGTCGCGAAGCCCGGGTTCGAGCCCTACATCATCGCCGCCGCCGACACCGTCATGTCGCGGCCGAACGCCGAGCTCGTCGCGGCGATGTTCCCCGACGTCCCGTTCACGCGCGAGGTGGGCGAGCACGAGACGCTGCTCTCGATCGACAAGGCGCGTCGCGTGCTCGGCTACGAGCCGCAGCACTCGTGGCGGGACCACGTGCGCTGAGGAATCCCCATGCCGGAAGACCCCCGCCTGAAAGCCGCCCGCTACCGCCTCGAGCGGGACGCCCGCGCCGCGGGTGAGGAGCCCGAAGAGGAACGGGCGACGGATGCCGCCGCGAGCGCCGCGCCGCGCACGCCCAACGCGCTCGACCGGGCGGCCTACGTCGAGACGGCGATCCAGCAGGCGATCCGGCGGGGCGAGTTCGACGACCTCCCCGGCTACGGCAAGCCCCTCGAGGGGCTCGGCGACCACCACGACCCGGACTGGTGGATCCGCCGCAAGATCCAGAGTGAGAAGCTCACGGGACTCGGCCCGCCCGCGCTCATGCTCCGCGTCGAGCACGCCGAGATGGAGGAGCGCCTCGACGCCCTCACACGCGAGGGAGACGTGCGCGAGTACCTCGAGGACTTCAACCGCCGCGTGATCGAAGCGCGGCGCCAGCTGCTGGGCGGTCCTCCGGTCGTGACGCCGACACGCGACGTCGACGAAGAGGTCGCGGCGTGGCGTGAGCGACGGGAGGCGCGCGCCGCGGCATCCGCCGAGGCCGAGCAAGCCGAGGAGGATGCTCGCCGGCGCCAGCGCTGGTGGCGCCGCGATGCGACCTGAGAGGCCCCTCTCGGGCTCGCGTCCGCTCTTTTGTTTCGCGCCTGTTACAGCACGGAGAGAAAAACCTCATCTCCGGCAGGCTTCTGTCGTGGGAGCGCTACCTTTTCGACTCGAACGCTCTTGTTGCGGTTCACAACATATAGGCGCGGCGTCGGGCTCACTCCGGCGCCGCGCGTCGCTGAACAGGGAGTATCTGTGAGAGTCAGAAGTACGATCCGCACCGCTCTCGCCGGAGTCGCGGTCGCGGCGGTCACCGTCGGAGGGTTCCCCGCCCTCGCGCTGGCGGCCGATCCGGAGCCGACCCAGCACGAGGAGCCGTTCGCGGCGCACGCCCCCGAGGCACCTCAGACGGTCACGCTCATCACCGGCGATCGCGTCACCCTCATGGAGGGGTCCGACGGCGAGCCGCTCGTGTCGTTCGAACCGGCACCCCGCGACGACGGTCACCCCGTGTCGTACTCGACCTTCGGGCGCGGCGACCACCTCTTCGTCCTGCCCTCGGATGTCGCCGGCCTGGTGCCCGAGAAGCTCGACCTGAACCTCTTCGACATCACCGCGCTTCAGCAGCTCGCCGCGGACGGGGCGGACGGTCTGCCGGTCATCGTCGGCACCGGATCCGCCGAGAACGCTCGCACGGATGCCCCCGAGTGGGACGCACTGGGTGTCGAGGCCGACACCGTGCTCGAGTCGATCTCGGCCATCGCCGGCGACGTGGCGTCCGAGGGTGCGCCCGAGCTCGTCGAGGCGGCCGAGGAGTCCGCCGTCGTCGAGAAGGTGTGGCTCGACGCCCCGGTCGTCGTGGAAGACGCGGAGTCGATGCCGCAGATCGGTGCGCCGGCCGCGTGGTCGGCGGGCCTCGACGGGTCGGGTGTGACGGTCGCCGTCCTCGACTCGGGCATCGACACCTCGCACCCCGACCTCGACGAAGGCGTGGTCGCCCTCGAGCACGACTTCACCGGCAGCGGCACGCCGATCGACCAGCTGGGTCACGGCACGCACGTGGCCTCGATCATCGCGGGGTCGGGTGAGGCATCCGGCGGGGTCAATCGCGGTGTCGCGCCCGGCGCCCACCTGATGAACGCGCGTGTCCTCAACGCGCAGGGTCAGGGCGAGACCTCCTGGGTCATCGATGCGATGGAGTGGGCGGCGTCCAACGGCGCCGACATCATCAACATGAGCCTCGGCGTCCGCGGCGAGTACACCGACGGGACCGACCCGGGCGCCATGGCCGTGAACTCGATCGCGGAGCGATACGGCACCCTCGTGGTCATCGCGGCGGGCAACGAAGGCTCGTACATGCCCGGCACCGTGACCACCCCCGGCACCGCCGATCGGGCGCTGACCGTCGGCGCGGTGGACGACCACGACGTGCTCGCGCCGTTCTCATCGGTCGGTCCGCGCTTCGGCGACGGCGCGATCAAGCCCGACGTCGTCGCCCCGGGAACCGACATCATCGCCGCGCGCGCCGCGAACACCAACCCGATGTTCCCGGTCGACGAGTACTACACGTCGGAGTCCGGCACCTCGATGGCCGCACCGCACGTCGCGGGCGCCGCAGCGATCCTCAAGTCGGCCCGGCCGTCGCTCTCCGGCGACGCCCTCAAGAAGGTGCTGATGTCTTCGACGCAGGCCGCGGGCAACCCGGTGTTCTGGGAGGGCGCGGGCCGCATCTGGATCCCCGGCGCACTGGCGCAGAGCGTCTACGCGAGCTCGGGCTCGCTGTCGTTCGGCGTATTCCTGTCGCCGCGCGACACGCAGGAGCCGCGCACACAGACGGTCACTTACACCAACACGACCGACACCGACGCGACGCTCGAGCTCGAAGTGTCTGCGGAGAAGTCCGACGGGTCGCCCGCGCCCGACGGCATGGTGACCCTCGCGGCGGAGACCGTCACGGTGCCGGCGCTCGGCAGCGCCACCGTCGAGGTGACGGTCGACCCGCAGGCAGGAGACCCGGGTGTGTACTCCGGCGTGCTCACCGCCTCCGGGGCGGGCACACCGCCCGTTCGCACGGTGCTCGGATACACCGTCGAGCAGAACATGTCGGTGCTGCGCATCGACGCGTTCCAGCACGACGGCGACCGCGCGGGTCTCGGAAGTCAGGGAATGATCTACGGCGTCGACGACCCCGAGTTCAACCAGTGGTTCGGCTTCACCGACGGCGTCGCCGAGGTGCGCGTGCCCCGCGGCCGGTACACGGTGATGGGCCAGCTGCTGGACTCGGCCGGCCCGACCGCGCTGTTCATCGAGGGCTTCACGAGCTTCAGCTACGACGTCGACCTGAGCACCGACCAGGAGATCGTGCTCGAAGCCGACAAGGCGCTCCCCGTCGAGATCTCGACCGAGAAGAAGTCCCGTCCGTGGAGCCTCGACTCGACGATTCTGCGCGAGCTCCCCGACCGTCCGTACCCGGTCTCGACCTCGATCTCGGTGGGGATCAGCATCGTCGACGGCGGACTGGACCTCGACCTCGCCGTGCTCACGGATCACGATCCGGACTACGGCCCGCAGACGGTCCACACCCGGTACATCATGAACCAGCCGCTGCTGGACGCGACGGTGAGCGCGAAAGGCAAGAAGATCGACATCGCTCGGGAGCTGAGCTACGGGATCCTCTCGCCCAAGCACATCGGCAAGCTCTCTGCGCCGCTCGTGCATGCCGGCACGGGCACCCCGGACGAGCTCGCCGCTGCCGGCGTACGCGGCGCCGTCGCGCTCGTCGAGGACCGTCGCGAGATCGACCTGAATCAGCACGCGCAGGACGCATACGACGCGGGAGCGGTCGCGGTGATCGTGTACGGCGCGACGCCCGGTGCGTTCTTCGAGTCGGTGGACTTCCGCCACCTCAACACGATGAGCGACAAGGTGCTGCCGACCCTCACGCTGCCGCGCGATGTCGGTCTCGAGCTCGTCGAGCTCGCCGAGACCGGCAAGGCCAAGATCGCGGGCGACGGGCGCAAGGACCCCGGGTACCAGTACGCGCTCGGCTACATCCAGGAAGGCGATCCGAAGAGCCTGTCCTATCGCGCGGATGCCAGGAACACGGCGCAGGTCGACCTGGACGTGCGCGGCTTCCTCGATGGCGCCCGCACGATCGAGTACGCCACGATGATCGGCGGCGGCATCTACACCGGGTTCCCGTACCTGTTCACGGGGCCGCTCCCCGACCGCACGGTGTATTACTCGACGCACCCCGACATCACGTTCCACCGGACGGTCAAGCCCGCGGAGTACCTGGGCGTGTATCCGGCGGAGTTCGCAGGTGCACCGCGGACCTACAAGCCCGGCCAGCGCACGACCGAGACGATGCTGGCGCAGGTACACCACGGCGGTTTCTGGCCGTCGCCGGCGACGCCGCAGGAGGCATCCGTGTTCCGCGACGGCGACGTCCTCGTCGTCGACCTGCCCTATCGGGTCGATGACGACGGCCACGCCCAGTCGTGGGGTCCCGACCAGGACACGACCTCGCGGTTCCGGTTCTGGGCCGGCGACACGCTGCTCGTCGACAGCGAGTACGCGAACGGGTCGGGGCTCGTGCCCGCCGACGAGACGGTGTACCGGATGCTGCTGGAGACGTCGCGCGACGTCGAGTGGTGGAACCAGTCCACGGCCGTGTCGAGCGAATGGACCTTCCCCTCGTCGACGACCGACGGTGCGACCGTGCTGCCGCTGCTGCAGATCGACTACGGCGTCGAAGGGCTCGACCCGCTCAACACCGACGACCGCAAGAGCGACCTCAAGCTCACGGTCTCGCACCAGGACGGCTCGACCGGCAGTCGGATCGAGGGCCTGGAGCTGTGGTCGTCGTTCGACGACGGCGCGACGTGGACGCCCGTCCGCGTGAAGAAGGGCAAGGGCGAAGGAGCGGTCTCGGCGACGATCTCGTCTCCGAAGGACGTCTCCTCGGTGTCGCTGCGCGTGAAGGCGTGGGACAGCGCGGGCGCGACGTTCACCGAGACCGTGATCGACGCGATCGCCGTGAAGGACCGCGGCCCCGGCGGCCCCGGCGGACCCGGCGGACCCGGCGCCGGAGGGCCCGGCGGACCCGGTGCCGGAGGGCCCGGCGCACCCGGCGGACCCGGTGACGGCGGACCCGGCCACGGCGGACCCCCGCACGCCGGCTGATCCGGCAGCGGGGACGGCGCTCACGGGACCTGTCGCGCACGCGCGCGGCGGAGTATCGTGAGCGCCGTTCCCGCTCATCCCCACCCGATGAGTACCCGACGAGAACGACGATGCTGTCGACGAATCGGGGAATCGAGATGGCCGAGAAGGATCGCATCGGGGACATCGCGCGCGACCGGGCGACACGGATCGTCCGCACCGACCCGTCAGTGCGCTTCCACGCGGGCTGGCGCTTCCTGCCGGATGAGGAGCGGCTGACGCTGCCGCCATGGCGCGACGCACCGCGCCGACCCGACATCTCCGTCGACGTCGTACGCGGGCGCGACCTCGTCGCGCTGCAGGTCGACTTCTTCGGGGCTCGGCTGGAGACCGACGACAGCGGCGCGCCGCCGTCCGTGCGGCGGAACAGCGCGTCGGGCGCGCACCTGATGGTGGTGATGTTCCCGTACCAGCACGCCCACGAGCAGGCGCAGTACGTCACAGACACCGGCTCGCAGGGAAAGCCGATCTACCCCGACCCGATCGATCCGACCCAGACGACGACCACGCCGCCGAGCCAGCCGGCGGCGACCGTGTCGGACAACGCCCCGCCCTCGATGCCCGTCGGCTACCGACCGGCGCGCGCGAGTCGGCTCGTCTTCGCGATCGGCGGGAACGACAGGATCGAGTTCACCCGCGCCGGCATCCTGCGCGCGATGACCGAGCTGACGCCGGTGCTGCATCCGAACGCGGAGCCGCCTGGCAAGAGCGGCACGATCGACGACTCGACCGACGCGCTCACGTTCGTGTGGATCGCACCGAACCTCATCGCGCGGTACACGGCCACGCGGATCCGGCTCGAACGACCGACCGCGGCCGACCGACGCACGCAGCCGCCTCCCGACGCGTCGACGCCGGGTGGAGCGCTCCGCTTCGCGCAGAACCTTCGCGACGTGCATGTCGACTCCGCGCGGCTGTCGCTCGCGGCCGGCGCCTCGCTCGGCGCGCGAGCCGAGATCCCGGGGCCGCTGCGCGACATCCTCGACCGGCCGCCGATCGTCGTGCTCCCCGATCGCGGCACCTACTCGAGCCCGCCGACCGACGAGCAGACCGCGATCGAGGCGCCCTACCGCCTCGTCATCTCCCCGTCGAGCGAGGGCCGGTGGGTGCACGCGGAAGCGCCCGTGGCATCCGATGACACCGCCCGGAACGTCGAGCTGTGGCATAGCCGCCTCGGTCAGGCGACCTCTTCGGGCGCCACGACCGAGCGCAACGACAACGACCGCCGCATCGTCCGCGCGATCTGGACGCGCGACCGCGACGGATTGACGTCGAGCGTGTGGCGCAAGAACGAGGACAGCGACCTCACCCACCCCCTCTCGACGCCGCAGGGCACCGCAGACCAGCCGTTCCGCGGTTCGCTCAACCGCGCCGACCGACACCGAATCGTGCGCCAGACCTCCGAGCGCTGGCCGGGCATCAGGGACGAGCGCTCGGTGCGTCCCGTGCGCGTCGACAAGCTGTGGCTGTCGTCGCTCGGCGCGTACCTCGACCTGCACGGCGCCTGGTACACGAAGGAGTACTCCAACCTGAATCCGGGCATGCCGTCGGTGCTCGCGTGGGACCACATCGCCCCGCTCGGACGCGACCAGTGGGTGCGCGTCGTCTACCCCGGGTACCTCTATCCGCTGGGGCATCCGGCCGCCCTCGTGAAGATCACCGAGCGCCGCGTCACGCAGAACCCCGCCGTCGCGAGCCTGTACCAGATCAAGTTCCTCGTCGTGAGCGAGCCGAGCCGCCCGTACACGGCCCCGGACTGGCCTTTCAAGCGCATCGACGTCCGCCCGACGACGACACCACCGCTGGCCGATCCGGATGCCGTCGCGAACGACCCGTACAGCAGCCAGACGTACTTCTGGCCGCAGCTCGGCGATGGATCGTTCTTCGTGTTCGACCTCGACGTGTGGGACAAGGACGACCGTCCGGGAAGCCTGCGCGCGCCGCTGCTGTGGGTCGCGGAGCACTTCGACAAGCCGAACCAGGTCGACGCGGAGTACGACGGCGACGCGAAGCGGGTCGTCCCCGCGAATGGGCAGCGGTTCGCCTTCACACAGCGGTCCAAGGCCGGCGATTCGATCACCGAGACGCAGGTGCTGCGGTTCCGCGGGCGCGCCGCGCGCGGCGAGTCGACGCCGTTCCTGAGCTCGGCGGACGTCGTGATGGAGGCCGCGCGCCGGCTGTCGAACGTCGGCCCGATCCGCATCGTCTACAACCAGACCTACCTCGCGAACGGACTCGGCGAGAAGGTCGGCGACGCCAACCGAGGGCAGCTGTGGGCGAACGTGCTGCTGCCCGAGGCGAAGACCTCGGCGCAGGCGGCGCTCGACCAGACCGTGTCGCTTCCCTCCGTGTCGTTCGGGACACCGTCGGCGGGAAGCGACCGCGCGGGCGGGTTCGTGACCCCCGACCTGCCGATCCGCGGTCTGTCGACGCTCACGGGCGCCGTCGGCGACCCCGCGAACATGGAGAACCTCCAGTTCGACCCGGAGGAGTTCTTCAAGGGCGCGTTCCCCAAGCTGTTCGGACTCGTCGACCTGTGGGAGCTCATCGAGAACGTCACCGATCTCGCGAACATGCCGAGCCTCGCGAGCGAGGCGATCGAGGCCGTCACGAAGCTCGTCGACGACATCGAGAAGCTGATCCGCACACTGCAGGACGTCGTGGCGACGGCGCCGGCGGATGCCGCGAACGCCGCCCAGTCCGCGCTCACGCCCATCGAGAATGTGTTCTCGGCGATCGGCGACCTCCTGAGCCCGACGAACGCCGACCCGGTCGGCACGCGGATCCAGAAGCTCGCGGACGCGTTCGAAGACGTGGCGGATGCCGTGGCGGCGGTGCCGACGACGCATCCGCTCATTCCTCCCGTCGTCCGCACGACGCTCGCCGGTCTCGTATCGGCGATCAACACCGCCGCGCGTGCGACCGACATGATCGGCCAGCTCACGCGGCTGCTCGAGACGCTCGAGCCCGGCCGGCTCGAGGCGTCGTTCCGATACGACTTCCATCCGAAGCTGTTCACGCACTGGCCGAGCGCGGGCTTCACGCTCATCGAGCTGCCGCCCGACGGCTTCACGCTCGCCGTCGAGGGGCGCGTGTCGGGGACGGGCGACGCCGCGGTGCGCGCGATGGCGGAGATCCGCGGGCTCACGCTGCACCTGTTCGGCAAGCCGGGTCAGGGCTCGGCGGCGCCGCTCGTGCGCATCCCGTTCGAGAACATCTCGTTCATCGCGGGCACCGACGGCAAGGCCGAGGTCGACGTCAATCTCGGCGAGCTCACCTTCTTGGGAGTGCTGAGCTTCGTCGAGGTGCTGAAGGACTTCATCCCGCTCGACGGATTCAGCGACCCGCCCTTCCTCGAGGTCGACTCGTCGGGCCTGCAGGCGGGGTTCACGCTGCCGATCCCGAGCGTCTCGGTCGGCGTCTTCAACCTGTCGAACATCTCGCTCGGCGCCGACGTGCAGGTGCCGTTCCTCGGCGAGGCGCTGAGCTTCGGGTTCAACTTCTGCACGCGCGAGCGTCCGTTCAACCTGTCGGTCATGTGCATCGGCGGAGGCGGCTGGTTCCTGTTCCGCCTCAACCCGAAGGGCCTCACTGTGCTCGAGCTCGGGCTCGAGGCAGGCGTCATGCTCGCGGTGGACTTCGGCGTGGCATCCGGCTCGATCTCGGCGACCCTCGGCGTCTACATGCGTCTCGAAGCCGAGAAGGGCCAGCTCACCGGGTACTTCCGCCTACGCGGCGAGGTCGATGTGCTGGGGCTCATCTCGGCCTCGATCGAGCTGTACCTCGAACTCACGTACCACTTCGACTCGGGCAAGATGATCGGCACCGCGCGACTCACGATCGAGATCTCGGTGCTGTTCTTCTCGGGCAGCGTCACGATCGAGTGCACGCGGCAGTTCGCAGGCTCGAAGGGCGATCCGTCGCTCAGAGACCAGCTGCTCGAACCCGACAACACCTCTCCCGCGTGGGACGAGTACTGGCGCGCGTTCGCGCTGGAAGGAGCGTGACGTCATGGTCACGGAGCACTTGATCTCGCTCGCACTCCCCTACTCCGCACGCAAGACCGACGGGTTCCACGTCTCGGTGTTCATCACACCGAAGCTCGCGGGCGACACCGGCTCCGACGCGATCCTGTCGGATTTCGCGGTCTTCCCGCATTGGGCGAACGCCGTGCGCGAGTCCTTGACGGTCGAACTGCGCGACGACACCGGCTCCATACCGTGCACGCCGATCCTCGACCCCGTCGACCCTGCCGTGTGGGACGCGCTGTTCCCCGACACGACTCCCGTGCGTTCGAACAGGGTGCCGCCGCTCGCCGACCGGCGCTGGCGTTCGTTCGACGCGCAGTTCGTGCACGACACGGGCAAGTTCGTGGGCCTGCTGACGTCGGTCACCTCCGCCGTCGACCCGCCCGCACCCGGCTCGCACGCGCTCGGGCCCCTCCTGGTGAGCACCCTCCGGGAGTTCAAGATCCTGACGGGCCGCCAGGGCATCAGCGAGGTGGACGACGAGCGGTGGACCGAGATCTTCGACGACGAGATCGGCGAGACGGGCAGCGACCGCAAGGGTCCCCGCGCTCCGTCGTCGAGCAGCACGCAGCCGACCATGTTCACCGTGCTCAGGTCGCTGCACGAAGTGCGGCGGTATTACGACCGGCCGGAGTCGAAGACCGACTACAAGGCCGAGCCGGATGCGCCACCCCCCGACCCGCTCAAGCCGAAGGAGCCAGAGTTCCACGAGCGCATCGCCACGGTCGGCGATCACCCGGCGCTGCTGCGCACGCTCGGGCTCGTGATCGACCTCGTCGTCGAGGACGTCAACCGGCTCAAGAAGTCGCAGTGGCTCAGCGCGAAGGTGTCGGTCGAGCGCGACGGCCGCACGGTCGCGTCGGGCGCCCCCCGCGTGCAGTGCGAGGCCGTCGCCGACGGCGCGCTCGTGACCGTGCCCGCGACACCGGAGTGGATCAAGGGCGCGATGGCGCTCGGTGACACCGACCGCTTCGCGGTGCTCGACACGGATGCCGACGGCACCGCCATCAAGACCGAGCAGTACCTCCGCGTGCTGCCGCGCCTCATGCTGCGGCAGGCGAACCGCGAGCCGGTCGACGCCGCGTCGCCGGGACTGCGGTCGCCGGGGTTCACGATCGCACGGAAGGCGCAGGCGAAGATCCTCTTCGACCGGCTCGGACGACAGGAGAAGCTCGAGCAGCAGTTCGGCACGTCCACGCCGCCGCGCGGCGGCGGCATGCTCCTCACGAGCGAGGACGTGGCCCGCGGCATCCGTGTCGAGGTGTTCGACGCGACCGACGGCGAGTGGCGCTCGGTGCACGAGCGCCACACCGTCGCCGAGATCGTGGGCCTCAGCAAGCCGCTCGACCTCGGCGAGGGGCACGGCTTCGCGCAGGGCGCGCCCGCCGAGCAGTCCGTCCCCGTCGGCGAGCCGGTCGAACCGCCGCCGGTCAACGTGCACGAGGCGGTGTTCGGCTGGGAGGGGTGGAGCCTGTCGGTGCCGAAGCCCGGCAAGCGCGTGCGCAGCGAGCTGGTCACCCAGCCCGACGGATCGCAGAAGCTCGAGGAGATCGTCGAGCCGCCGCCGACCGCGGTGCCCGTCGACGCGACGAACCCCATCGGGTTCACTCACACGATCGTGCCGAACTCGCTGCCGCGACTGCGGTACGGGCGCGACTACTCGTTCCGCGCGTGGCTCGTCGACCTCGCGGGCAATGTGCGACCGCCCGCTCCCGCGACATCCGGTCCGTCGGCACCCGGTGACAGCGGGGGCCCGATGACGCCGGGCGGCGCCCAGCCAGGCCGCGGCGTCACCCGCGCGGGAGCCGTCGGACGCCTCGACGCCGCCGCCGTCGCACGGCTGCGCGCGGGCCTCGGACGCGTCGAGGTCCCGGTCGAGCTCCAGGACCGACTGCGCAAGGCCGTCGAGACGAACGTGAAGCGGGACTCCGTGCGGTGGGAGGCCGCGGCGGGACTCGGACGCCTCGGGCCCGTCGCCGAAGTGCTGCGCGACGCCGCGGTGGAGGCCGTCGAAGACCCTCGGCCCGTCGTGCCGGAACGCGCCGCGCCGACCCTCGGACGCAAGGAGCAGGCGGCGCTGCGGTCCGAGATCGCGAACGTGCTCGGCCGGACCGATGTCGGCGCGGCCCTGTCGGGCGACGCCCTCGCGACGGCGACGCCGTCTCGGGCATCCGCGGTCACGCAGGCGATGCGGTCCGCCCTCACCTCGACGAAGGGAGCCGCGTTCGGCGTCACGGCCTCGCTCGACGCCGACACGCTCCTGCCTGCCGTCGCAGGGCAGCTCGGGCGCGCGACGGCGACGCTCACCCCCAGCGGCATCACGGCTGCGGTGGTGCTCGAGGCGCTCAAGACCATCACGGCCCCGCGGCCGTTCCTGAGGTGGGACCCCGTGCCGCCCCCGACGCTCGTGCCGCGCGCCCGTTACAGCGAGGGCGAATCGCAGCGCGTCGTCGTCATCCGCAGCGGCGTGACACAGGACCCCGACACGCTGGATGTCACGGTGACAGACCCCCAGGAATACCGGACGGCGGTGCTCGCGGACAACCCCGATTCGGCGTTCCAGGCGGTGGGGCAGCGCCACCTCGTGCCGCCCAAGGTCGGCCAGCTCCAGGCGGAGCACCACGGGGCATTCGACGCGCTCGTGGGCGACGGGTCGGCCGCGGGGCTCAAGGCGGCCCTCGGCGTCGCGCTCCGCGAGAACGGCGCGCTCACCGACATCGACGTCGCCGACCTCGACAACCCCGGGGCCAGGATCCCCGTGCCGGGCGTCGCGCTCGTGCACGACCCCGGCGTCGACCCGAGCGACATCGTGACGCTGCCGCTCCCACAGGGCGAGTCGCCGCCGGCCGGGCAGTACGTCGTGCACGACGTCGACGACATGATCGTGCCGTACCTGCCGGATCCGCTCGCGCGCGGTGTGTCGCTCGTGTTCCCCGACGCCACCACCAGCCCCGCCCTGCCGCTGCCGTTCGGGATCGAAGGCTTCACCGCCGACTACGAGGTCGACGCGCGGGGCTGGCCGGTGGTGCATCCGTATCGCCTCACGCTGACCGACGGGCCGACGCCGCGAGCCGAGGTCGAGGACCGCGTCATCGACATCGCGCTGCCCGCCGGCACCATCCAGCGGTTCCGGCTCTCGAGCTGCCCGCGCCCCGCCGCGCTCGACGTGCTCGGCATGTGGCGGAGCCTCCCTGCTGTGATCCAGGGGCTCGAGATCGTGCGCGAGGCCGCGCGCGACGGCTACCTGTGGTCGCTCACGCCGAAGGAGAACGTACTCCTCGTGCACGCCGTGCCGCGGCCCGTGCGGGCGCCACGGCCGGTCAACGTCCGCTCCGTCCGCTCCGCGTCCGCCACGTATGCGAGCTTCTTCGGCGGGGTGCACGTGCACGGCCCGAGCACGGAGCAGCTCACGATCGAGGCGTCGTGGTCCGAGCCCGTCGACGACGTGGGCCTCCCGGTCTGGGAGGAGCGCGCGACCCGCGGCACCGCATGCACGACGCGCGTGTCCGAGAACGAGCGGCTGGGTGTGCTGTTCGCGCAGGACTTCCTGCCCTCCGGCGATCTCGACTGGCCCGCGGATCCGAGCATCCGCATCCACGGCACGCGCCACGAGTTCGGCGACACGAAGCACCGCATGGTCGACTATCGCCTCCGCGCGTCGACGCGGTTCCGCGAGTACTTCCCGCCGTCGCTGCTGACGCCGGCCGACGGGGCGGCGGAGTTCGACGACGGGTCGAGCGTCGTGAGCGAGACGTTGCGGCTGTCGGTGCCGTCCTCGGCGCGTCCCGAGCCGCCGGTCGTGCACTCGGTCGTCCCGCTGTTCCGCTGGTCGCACGATGATCCGGATGCCGCGGCCCCGCCCGCCGACGACGCGGGGACGGTCCATCCCGGACAGCCCATCGCGGAGCGCCACACCCGCCGCGCGGGCGTGCGCATCTACCTCGAGCGCCCGTGGTTCTCGTCGGGCGAGGGCGAGCTGCTCGCCGTGCTGCTGGGCACGTCACCGGCCGCCGGACCGTACACGCTCTACGCGCAGGACCCGATCTGGATCGGCGCGACGTGGGACAACCCGCACCTCTCGCCCCTCACGCTCGTCGACTTCTGGCGCGTCGCCGGGGTCGATGACGTGTGGACCCCCGGCGAGCCCGTCGGCGCCGAGACCGGTCTGCCGCTGCCGACCGCTGCCGGCGACACGAAGACGTACACGGCGTCGGTGCTCGCCTATCGCCCGCAGTACAACCCCGAGCGCAGGCTCTGGTACGTCGACGTCGCGCTCAACCCGGGCGCCGTGTCGTGGCCGTTCCTGCGGCTCGCCGTGGCGCGGTATCAGCCCGAGAGCGTCCCCGGCCTGGAGCTCTCGAGCCCCGTGTCGACGGACTACGTGCAGGTTCCGCCCGAGCGCACAGCCCTGGTGAGCCGGCTCGACGAGCACGAGGTGCGCGTCGTGGTGAGCGGTCCCGTGCCGGTGCGGCATGGACCGGCGCACGACCCGGTCGCCGCCGACCTCGCATCGATCGAGCTGGGCAGGCTCGTCGTCGCGCGACTGCAGAAGGCAGACCCCGGGATGCCGGGCGACCTGGGGTGGATCACCGTCGACACGCGCAGGCTCGTCGTGGCGAACTACCAGCCGGCGGAGCACCTCATCGCATGGGGCACGACCCTCGGTTCGGACGACGAGGAGATCCCGCTGCGACGGCCGGGGCCCGAGGCATCCGGCTGGCGGGTCACGGTCGAGGAATGGGAGAGGTTCCCCGGCGATCCCCTCGCCGACTCCCCGGTCGGCACGGCCGCACCGCCTCCCGTGTGGGAGCAGCGGCTCGTGTTCGCGGACGAGATCTACCTCTGACCGGCACCGCGCTCACGGGATGAGGGCGCCCGCGAGCAGGCCGAGCACCGAAGCGCCGATGCTCGCGACGAGCATGCCGCCTGCGTGCGCGATCGCCGCGAGCCAGCGCCCCTTGCGCAGCAGACCGAGCGCCTCGACCGACGCCGTGCTGAAGGTGGAGTAGCCGCCGAGGAGCCCGACCCCGAGGATCGACCGCACGTCGTCCGCTCCGAAGTGCGCCGACGCGGACGCCGTCACGAGACCCAGCGCGAAGCACGCCGTCGCGTTGACGACGATCGTCCCGAGCGGCACCGACGTGCGATTCACACGCCCCACACCGGTGTCGACGAGGAACCGCAGCGCCCCGCCCAGACCGCCCGCGAGCGCCGTCAGCACGAGGATCATGCGGCGCCCTCCCCCTCTGGTTCACGACGACCGAAGACGGATGCCGCGACCCCCGCGCCGATCGCCGCGGCGACGACGCCCAGCACGACGCTCGCGAGCGTGTACACGAGCGCCATCGACACGGCGCCCGCGGTCGCGAGCCGGTCGATCTCGACGACGAACGTGCTGTAGGTCGTGAAGCCCCCGACCACGCCCGTGCCCACGCCGAGGCGCAGCATCCGCCGTCTCCCGGTATCGGGACCGCGCAGCGCCAGTGCCTCGATGAGCGCGCCCAGCGCGAGGCCCCCGAGGATGTTGATCGCGAACGTCGCCCACGGCCACTCCCCCGGCGCGTGCGGGAACACGAGCTCGATCGAGGCCCGGAGGAGCGTGCCGACCGTCGCGCCGACGGCGACGAGAAGAGCCAGACCGACGAAGCGCACAGCACCACTCTGCCGCATCACACGCGTGAGACGACGGTAGGCGAATCGCGGACGAGCGCCTACATTTGGCTCAGGACGGTCGCCCGTGCCGTCGAGAAAGAGTCGCGCGATGCCCTTCCGAAGCAAGGAGACCCTCGAGGAGTGGCTGGGCGAGTTCCGCTCGCTGGGGTACACGATCGCCGGCTCGGTCAAGGTCATGCAGCAGGACGGCGAGGACGGGGCGAACACCGGCCTCGTCGGGATGCAGCTCGCGAACGCGTCGACGTCGATCTACGTGCACCCCGACGCTCCGTACTCCCCGCGATGGGTGGTCACGATGGAGCCGCGCGACGAGTCGATCAGTCTGGACGCGGCGGCGGTGATGGAGCTGTCGAACGAGCTCCAGGTCCTGTCCGCGCTCTGCACGTTCCTCCAGGCGAAGTCGGCCTCGTTCGTCGGCACCGACGCGCCCTGAAGCATCGGCTCGAGTCCGCGGGACTCAGGCGACCCGACTGCCGTTCGTCGACGCGGTCCACGACTCGAGCAGCTCCGCGAAGCGCGCCGCCTCCTCTTCGTCGCCGGCCGAGACGACGTCGTCGAACGCGGTGTCGAACCGCGTCAGGCCCGCCCAGGGCTCCTCGGCGAGGTCTACGGTCACGCTGATGCGGTTCACGCGCCGATCGTGGGGGTCGAGGTCGCGACGCACGATGCCCCGTTCGACGAGACGGTCGATGAGCGCGGTGACTCCCGGCGACGTGATCCCGAGGTGATCGCGGAGTTGCGACGGACGGATGCCGGGATTCGCCGCGATGTGCAGGAGCGCCTTCGCGTCGCCCTCGCCGATGCCCAGCTCGCGGCGCGCGCGCGAGAGCGCGTCGGAACGCGCCTGCACGTAGGCGAGCAGGGCCGCGCGCACCTTCGATCGGCTCGTTCGTCCGGTTGTCACGGATAACTCCTCGGCTTGGTATCTCGATCAGTGTAGCGGTTGAAGTTAATTCAGTGAAGATTTAGCTCATTTACCTAGATGAGTGAAATACCTGCTAGTGTGAGAGGTCCTGGACGAGTTCGACGCACACGGCGTCGCCCCATCGCATTCAGGCCGATCAAGGAGTGAACATGGGGCACCTGTACTACGGCAGCACGAGCGAGCCGATCGAGATTCCCGACAGTCTTCTGGCCCACCTCAAGGTGGTCATCACGACCAAGCTGCGCCGCGGCGAGAGCTTCACCCTCGCATGGCGCCACGAGGGCACCGGCCAGCCCGGCCGATCCGCCATCTGGCTGCAGCCCTCCATCCCGCTGCGCTTCGTGTTCGATACGCCCGACCCCGAGCAGCTTCGAGCTTCGGCCCTGCAGGACTTCGTCAACCAGGCCAACTCCTCTGGGGGACTCAACGTCGACGTCGACTCGTGGGTCGAGGAGGCGGGACTGGTCCGCATCTCCTGATCCCGCGCGGATCCATGAGGATTTCGCCGATTCGGCCCCTCATGTCCTCCGGGCGACCTAATCTCTGGTCATGACGTCGCCTTCCGCGATCACCACGACCGGACAGCTGCGCGAGTCAGGGCACACGTTCCGCCCGTTGCGCGAGGAGCTGCGCGAGAACCTGCTCGCCGCGCTCGCCGAGGGGCGGGATCCGTGGCCGGGCATCCACGGCTTCGACGCGACGGTCATCCCGCAGCTCGAACGCGCGATCCTCGCCGGGCACGACATCGTGCTCCTCGGCGAACGCGGTCAGGGCAAGACGCGCCTGTTGCGCAGCCTCGTGGGGCTCCTGGACGAGTGGTCGCCCGTCATCGAGGGCTCGGAGCTCGGCGAGCATCCGTTCCACCCCATCACACCCGTCTCGATCCGCCGGGCCGCCGAGCTCGGCGATGACCTGCCGGTCGCCTGGAAGCATCGCTCGGAGCGCTACGCGGAGAAGCTCGCGACTCCTGACACGTCCGTCGCCGACCTGATCGGCGACATCGATCCGATCAAGGTCGCCGAAGGGCGATCGCTCGGCGATCCCGAGACGATCCACTACGGCCTCGTGCCGCGCAGCCACCGCGGCATCGTCGCGATCAACGAGCTGCCCGACCTCGCCGAGCGCATCCAGGTGTCGCTGCTGAACGTCATGGAGGAGCGCGACATCCAGATCCGCGGGTACCTCCTGCGCCTCGACCTCGACGTGCTCGTCGTCGCGACGGCGAACCCCGAGGACTACACGAACCGCGGACGCATCATCACGCCGCTGCAGGACCGCTTCGGCGCCGAGATCCGCACGCACTACCCGCTCACGATCGCCGAGGAGATCGCGGTCATCCGGCAGGAGGCCGACCTCGTCGCCGAGGTGCCCGAGTACCTGCTCGAGGTGCTTGCCCGCTTCACGCGCAACCTGCGCGAATCCGAGGCCGTCGACCAGCGTGCCGGTGTTTCGGCGCGCTTCGCGATCGCCGGCGCCGAGACGATCGCCGCGGCCGCGCTGCACCGCGCGACCCGGCAACGCGAAGAGGTCGCGGTCGCGCGCCCGGTCGACCTCGAGACCGCGGTCGACGTGCTCGGCGGCAAGATCGAGTTCGAGACCGGTGAGGAGGGTCGCGAGCACGCGATCCTCGAGCATCTTCTGCGCACCGCGATCGCCGACACCGCCCGCTCGTACTTCCGCGGTCTCGACTCGACCGTGCTCGTCGAGGCGCTGCGCGAGGGCGTCACAGTCATGACCGGTGAGCAGGTCTCGGCGGCGGACGTGCTCGCAGCGATGCCCGTGCTCGGCGAATCCGACCTGTACGACGAAGCCGCGCGACGCCTCGGTGCGAACACCCCGAGCGAACGCGCCGGCGCGATGGAGCTGCTGCTCGAGTCGCTCTACCTCGAGCGTCGCATCGGCAAGGACACCGTCGCAGGAGAGACCGTGTATGGATGACCGGATGCCGCGCACCGCGCCCCTCGGAAGGCTCCGCTGATGGTGCGGAGCTTCCACCGCGTGCCCGCGCACACCGCGCGCTACGGGCGCTATACGGGTGGCGATCCGCTCGCCCCGCCGGTGCGCGTGCGGGAGGCGCTGGAGGCGATCGGCCAAGACGTCATGTCGGGCACATCGGTCGAGCGCGCGGTGCGCGAGTACCTGCGACGCGGAAGCCGCGACCAGCAGGGGCTCGACGACCTCGCGCGGCGCGTGCGCGAGCGGCGCGCCGAGCTCGTGCGCAGGCACCGGCTCGACGGCACACTCGACGAGGTCCGCGAGCTGCTGGACCGCGCGGTGCTCGAGGAGCGCAAGCACCTCGTGAAGGACGTGGATCTCGATGACGAGGTGCGGGCGTTCTCCGAGATGAGACTCGAGAACCTGCCCGCGAGCACGGCGGCGGCCGTGACCGAGCTCGCCGATTACGAGTGGCAGAGCCCGAGCGCCCGGGCGGACTACGACCGCATCCGCGATCTTCTCGGCCGTGAGCTGCTGGACCAGCGGTTCGCCGGGCTCAAGAACGCGCTGGAGAACGCGACGGATGCCGACCGGCAGGCGATCCGCGACATGCTCAACGACCTCAACGACCTGCTCGAGAAGCGGCGTCTCGGCGAGGACACGCAGGAGGACTTCGACGAGTTCATGCGCAAACACGGGGACCGGTTCCCGGAGCATCCGAAGAACCTCGACGAACTGCTCGACGCGCTCGCCGAGCGTTCGGCGGCGGCGCAGCGCATGCTCAACTCGATGACGCCGGAGCAGCGTGAGGAACTGATCGACCTCTCGCAGCAGGCGTTCGGCTCACCCGACCTCATGCGCTCGCTCGCGCGCCTCGACGACAACCTGCGCTCCCTGCGGCCGAGTGAGGACTGGACGGGCTCGGCGTCGTTCTCGGGCGAGGAGCCCGTCGGGCTCGGGGAGGCGACGGGCCTCATGCGGGACCTGTCGGACCTCGACTCGCTCACCGATCAGCTCTCGCAGGCGTACCCCGGCGCGCGTATGGACGACATCGACCTCGACGCGCTCGAGCGCCTCATCGGCGAGGACGCGGCGGTCGATGCCCGCACGCTCCGCGACCTCGAGCAGGAGCTGAGAGACACCGGCATGGTGCAGCGCGCGTCGGACGGGTCGCTCCGGCTCACGCCGCGCGCGATGCGCCAGCTCGGGCGCGCGCTGCTGCGCGATGTCGCGACGCGCAGCACCGGCCGCACGGGACGCCGCGAGACCCGGCACGCGGGAGCGGCCGGCGACCGCACGGGGGCGACACGCGAGTGGGCGTTCGGCGACACCGAGCCGTGGGACATCCCCCGCACGATATCGAACGCGGTGCTGCGGACCGTGGCCGACGGCGGCGACCCGTCGGGCGGAGTCCGGCTCGACACGAGCGACGTCGAGGTCGTCGAGACCGAGCAGCGCACACAGGCGGCGGTCGCGCTGCTCGTCGACACGTCGTTCTCCATGGCGATGGACGGCCGCTGGGTGCCGATGAAGCGCACCGCGCTCGCGCTCCACCACCTCATCTCGACGCGGTTCCGCGGCGACACGCTCCAGCTCATCTCGTTCGCGCGATACGCGGAGGTCATCGACATCGAGCAGCTGACCGCGAAGGACGCGGTATGGGACAAGGGCACGAACCTGCACCATGCCCTGATGCTCGCCGGGCGCCATTTCCGCAAGCATCCGATCGCGCAGCCGGTCCTGCTCATCGTGACGGACGGCGAGCCGACCTCTCACCTCGACCAGGACGGGAACACGCACTTCGCCTACCCGCCGTCGGCCCGCACGGTCGCCGCGACCGTCCGTGAGCTCGACACGGTGCAGCGCCTCGGCGCGCAGACGACGTTCTTCCGTCTCGGCGACGATCCCGGTCTGGCACGCTTCATCGACGCGCTCGCGCGGCGCGCGGGTGGGCAGGTGGTCGCGCCCGAGCTCGACGACCTCGGTCGGGCGGTCGTCGACAGTTACCTCGGCTCACGGCACACCGGCCGAGGCACGCCGGAGGAGTTCGGCGACATGCTGCGCGGCCGCTCGTGGTGGTGGTGACCGCGGCCGGTTAGGGGCGGTGGGAGGCCGATCGCTCGTTCCCGCGCTTGTAGTTGCCGGTGACCCGCGCCATCACGAGCTGAGGATCGACGCGCTCCACGTCGTCGAGGAACTTCGCGGCAACCGACCTCCGCAGCGTCGTCGCGAGACGGCCGCGGTGGCGGATCTCGACGGTGTCGCCGCGCACCGTGTACTCGAAGCCCTCCGGTCCACCGCCCATGGTTCGAGGGTATGCCAGACGGAATCCGCGCGACCGCGCTAGTGTGCGTGACAGGAGCGAACATGGGCGCAGCAATCGGAGAGATCCTTCCCCTCGCACTCGGCGTCGCGATCAGCCCCATCCCGATCATCGCCGCGATCCTCATGCTGCTCTCGCCGAGGGCGCGCGTGACGAGTGTCGGCTTCCTGCTGGGCTGGGTCCTCGGCATCGTGGTCGCCGTCACCGTCTTCACGCTCCTGTCGTCGATTCTCCCGGAGCAGGGCTCGGATGCCTCGAACCCGGCGCAGGGAACGATCCAGCTCATCCTGGGCGCCCTCCTCCTGCTTCTCGCGGTCGGGCAATGGCGCAAGAGGCCGCGGCGGGGCGTGGAGCCGGCGATGCCGAAGTGGATGCAGGCGATCGACAAGATGACGTTCCCCGTCGCCTTCGGGCTCGGATTCGTGCTGTCCGCGGTGAACCCGAAGAACCTCCTGATGGGCGCGGGCGCCGGCGTCGACATCGGCTCGGCCGGCCTCGCCGTCGGCGAGATCGTCCTCGTGATCGCGGTGTTCACCGTGATCGCCGCCTCGACCGTGCTCGTGCCTGTGGTCGGGTACCTCGTCGCAGCGTCGAAGCTGCGCGACCCCCTCGATGCCCTTCGCGGCTGGCTCGAGAAGGAGAACGCGGTCATCATGGCCGTCCTGCTGCTCGTCATCGGCGTGAGCCTCATCGGCAAGGGCATCGCCGGCTTCTGACGATCGCTCGCACGCGGGCGCGGCACATCCGCTGATTCCGCGCGCTCGCGCGCGCCGTGACCACCCGGAATAGATGCTCTTGCCGGTGTGTTCTGCATGCAATATATTGCCCGCAGGTGAGGCTAGCTCGCCGGACCAGCCCGCTTGTTCACCATCACCCCACCAAACCGGAAGAGAGAAGAACAATGAGCAACGACCAGGGCATCAAGAACGTCGTACTGGTTCACGGCGCTTTCGCCGACGGCTCCGGATGGCGTCGCGTCTACGACAACCTCACCGGCCGCGGCTACCGGGTCTCGATCGTCCAGAACCCGCTCACCTCGCTCGAGGACGACATCGCAGCGACCCAGCGCGTGCTCGACCTGCAGGACGGCCCGACCATCCTCGTCGGCCACTCGTGGGGCGGTACGGTCATCACCGAGGCCGGCACGCACCCCAAGGTCGCCGGCCTCGTCTACGTTTCGGCGCTCGCGCCCGACGAGGGCCAGACGACTGCGCAGCAGTACGAGGGCTTCGCCCCGACGCCGAACTTCCCGATCCACACCGTCGAGGACGGCTTCGGGTTCCTCAACGTGGAGAAGTTCAAGATCGGCTTCGCCGCCGACCTGAGCGATGCGGATGCCGCGTTCCTTCGCGACTCGCAGGTGCCGATCGACATGTCGGTGTTCGCCACGCCCGTGAAGGCTGCCGCGTGGCGGACGAAGCCGAGTTGGGCGATCATCGCCGGCGAGGACCAGTCGTTCGACCAGGCGATGCTGCTGCACATGGCGAACCGCGCCGGCGCCGAGATCACGGTGGTGCCCGGCGCGAGCCACGCGCTCTACATCTCGCACTCCGACGAGGTCGCCGATGTGATCGTCAAGGCCGCGGAGCACGCCCTCGTCGGCGTCGGCTGACGCACCGCCTCACGCCCAGTGCACGGCTTCTCGCCGAACGCACGCCCTGCCGACGGGAGTTGCCCGTTCACTCGACGGGAAGTCGTGCACTCGCGGCTGGGCCCGGCGGGCAGGGGCTCAATCGGAGCCGGGGTCGCCCACCGGAAGACTGTGCCACGTGTGGAACGCGAGCCGGGAGGCGCCCTCTGCATCGCCGGCCGCGCACAGGTCGATGAGCTGGGCGTGACGTTCCGCGGACGCGAATCGATCGATCGACAGGAAGCGGAGCGTCTCCGCTCGGCGGACCACGGGCGTGTACTGCTCCAGCACGGAGACGATCGCCGGGTTCTCGGCTGCGACGACGAGCACATCGTGGAAGGCGTCATCCGCCGCCAGGGCGGCCTCCGCGTCTTCCGCCTCGATGGCCGTGGTGAAGCGGTCGTTCGCATCGCGCATCGCCTGAAGCTGCTCCTCCGTGAGCCGCGGCACGCCGAGCCTGGCGGCGAGCGCTTGCATCGCTGCCACGACGTCGCGCGCGTTGCGCACGGACTCCTCGTCCACCACGGCGACGGTGGTGGAGCGGCCCGGTCGGGCGACGACCAGCCCGCTCTCGCTCAGACGCAGGAGCGCTTCGCGCACCGGGGTCCGGCTGACTCCGAGCCACTGGGCGAGCTCGCCGTCGCGAAGGCTCTCCCCCGGCGCAAGCGTGCCGTCGACGATCGCGTCGCGCAGCTGGCGGTACACGTCGTCCCGCAGCAGCGTGCGGCCTTTCATCGGAGAGGACGAAGGGATCGGCATGCAATGTATTGCATGCCGATCCCGTGCGCTCGTCAAGCCGCCACGCCCGGACCTGCTCTCACAGCGTGGGACCATCGGTGCCCGCGCATCCGGGCCGACGTAATATATTGCGTACTGCACGCAGCCTAGAGACGAGGCGACCATGCCGCTGGCCGACTTCCCCCGCTATCCGCTCACATTCGGGCCGAGTCCCGTCCACCCTCTCCGACGCCTCAGCGAGCACCTCGGCGGCGCGCAGATCTGGGCGAAGCGCGAGGACGTCAACTCCGGACTGGCGTTCGGCGGCAACAAGACCCGCAAGCTCGAGTACATCGTCCCGGACGTGCTCGCCCACGGGGCGGACACGCTCGTCTCGATCGGCGGGTATCAGTCGAACCACACCCGGCAGGTGGCGGCGGTCGCGGCGCACTTGGGACTTTCGGCGGTGCTCGTGCAGGAGAGATGGGTCGACTGGCCCGACAGCGTCAACGACCGGGTCGGCAACATCCTGCTGAGCCGCATCATGGGGGCCGACGTGCGACTCGACTCCGCCGGTTTCGGGATCGGGTTCAAGGAGTCGTGGAAGCAGGCGATCGCGAGCGTCGAGGAGCGCGGCGGCAAGCCGTACGCGATCCCGGCCGGCGCCTCCGACCATCCGCTGGGCGGGCTCGGCTTCGCGAACTGGGCCTACGAGGTGCAGAAGCAGGAGCAGGACCTCGGGGTGTTCTTCGACCACATCATCGTGTGCTCCGTCACGGGCTCCACCCACGCGGGCATGATCGCGGGGTTCGCTGCGCTCGCGGATGCGGGCGGCCGCCCACGCCGAGTGATCGGAATCGACGCGAGCGCCAAGATCGACGAGACGCGCAACCAGGTCACGCGCATCGCGCGGGCCACCGCGGCGCTGATCGGCGTCGACCGGCCGCTGCGCGACGACGAGATCGTGCTCCGCGCCGAGTGGGCCGGCGACCGCTACGGCATCCCCGTCGAGTCGACGATCGACGCCATCCGACTCACGGGCCGACTCGAGGGGGTGATCCTCGACCCCGTGTACGAGGGGAAGTCGATGGCGGGGCTCATCGAGCTCGTCACGAACGGCGAGATCCCGCGCGACAGCACCGTGCTCTTCGCGCACCTCGGCGGACAGCCCGCGCTCAACGCGTACAGCGCGCTGTTCACGCACGCGTGACCGGAGGCGCGGCCGGCGTCAGTCGTGCAGGTCGGGGTGCGCAGCGATGTCGACCCCGTGGTTGTCGGGCGACGCGAGCGACCACCACAGCGGCGCGCGCGAGTCGTCCACGAGCCGGCCCCCGGCGGCGAGCGCAGCGGCGACTCGCGCTTGCGCCTGATCGGCGGGCACGTACACGTCGAAGTGCGTGCGGCCCCTGCCCGGGACATCGCCGGAGATCGGGTTGAAAGCGAGCTGCGGTCCGCAGCGCAGCGGGTCGACGGCATCCGTGTCGCCGAAGTCCTCGTATCCCAGCGCGGCGACGAAGAACGGCCGGGCGTCGGTCTGCGAATGCTGGGCGACGTAGATGCCCACCGACTGAACCCGCGAGGGATCGGCCGTCAGCCCCAGTTCGGCGGCAGCCGCCGAGACCGCCGCCGCGAACTTCGGTGCCGCCGCAGGGAGGCCTTCGGGATCGCGGTACGGCACGCGCACCACGACCCCCTCGGGGCGGAGGTCGACGTCGGCGAGGATGCTGAACCGCTCCGCGGCGTCGACGATCGCGGGGACCAGTCGCGCGGCATCCGCCAAGGAGCTCGCCCTGTACATGACCTGCGGGCCGGTTCCTGTGCCGCGCCAGTCCGACACCTCTGGTGCCGTGTGGAACTCGGCCGCCGTGATCAGTCCGGACCGGCTCGCTGACTCGCCCATGGGAGCTCCTTCGCTCGATGCCGCCCGACCCTACTCGGGGGCGCCGACACGCGTCAGCCCGCGAGCCCCGGCCAGATGTGCGGCATCGCCGTGAGGATCTGCTCGACGCAGATCGAGAGCAGGATGAGACCGAACAGCTTCTGGAAGATCTCCATGCCCGCAGGGCCCAGCGCCTTCGCGAGGTACGGGGCGAAGAAGAAGATGACGGCGGTCGCGATCGCCGAGACCGCGATGATGAGGATGCCCCACAGGTAGTCCACGAGGCCCGGGTTGTCTTTGCCGAACGCGATGACGAGCGCGATCGCGCCCGGACCCGCGACGACCGGCATGGCCAGCGGCACGATCGCGGGCGAACCCTGGTTCTGCGTCGGGAGGATCGAACCCGTCTTCGTGAGCATCGCCCACGCGATCGTGGCGACGAAGAGGAATCCGGCGATCTTCAATGACGCGACGCTGATCCCGAAGAACTGCAGGATCACCGCGCCGAGGATGAGCGACAGCGTGAGGACCGCGAAGACGCCGAGACCCGTGACGAGGGCGATGCGGCGCTGCTTGGCCGGCTCCATGTTCGCGGTGACGCTGAGGAACACGGGGATCGTCCCGATCGGGTTGCAGATCGTGAACAGCGCGACGCCGGCGGTGATGAGTGTCGTCTCGTCCATTACCCCTGCCCGTCTCGACGGTCACAGCCCCAGCGTGGAACGCCTCGGCACCCTTGCCGGATGCATATTCTCATGATCTGCGCCACGTTCGTGTGAACGGGTGCGGTTCGGATGGCACGGGCGGCGCCTGCCGCGGCCGGTCAACCGGCGCCCGCCGCCATAATGGCAACGTGCAGCAGCGCCTCGGGCGTGTGACCGCGACCGATGGAACCGAGATCGCGTACTCCTCGGTGGGCGAAGGGCGCCCGGTGGTGTACGTCAGCGGATGGCTCAGTCACCTCGAACTGAGCTGGGCGCTGCCCGAAGAGCGCGCGTTCTACGAGAGCATCGCGGACGGATGCCGGCTCGTGAGGTACGACCGGGCCGGATGCGGGCTGTCACCGGCATCCGGGCGACCGCCGTCGCTCGAGTACGAGCTCGAGCAGCTGTCCGCCGTCGCGAGCACGCTCGGCACGGACCGGTTCGACGTGATCGGCTCCTCGATGGGCGCGCTCGTCGCGGCGGCGTGGGCGGCGGAGCATCCGGAGTCGGTCCGTCGTCTCGTGCTCTACGGCGGCTGGGTGTCGGGACCGGACATCGCAGAGCCGGATGTGCGCGCGCACCTGCTCGGGCTCGTCGAGTCGCACTGGGGTCTCGGGTCGGACGTGCTCACCGACATCTTCGCTCCGGACGCGACCGCCGTGATGCGGCGGCAGGTCGCGCGCTACCAACGCGCGTCCTCGACCGCCGAGACAGCACGCTCCCTGCTCGCGATGAGCTATGACCTCGACGTGGGCGACCAGCTTCCGCGGGTCGAGGCGAAGACGCTCGTGCTGCACCGCGCGGAGGATCGGGCGGCGCCCGTCGCGCAGGCGGAGGCGCTGGCCGCCGGCATCCGGGATGCGGAGCTTCGTGTCGTGCCGGGCCGCTCCCATCTCCCGTTCGCGGGCGACGTGCACAGCCTCGTGGCGCCGATCCGGCGCCACCTCGGCCTGCGCACGCTGCGTCGCGGACCGCGCGCCCTGACCCCGCGGCAGAACGAGGTCGCCGCTCTCGTGAGCGAGGGGTGCACCAATCGCGAGATCGCGACGCGGCTGGGCATCGACGAGCGGTCGGCCGAGGGCCATGTCGAGCGCATCCGGATGCGCCTCGGCTTCTCGTCGCGGGCGCAGATCGCCGCGTGGTACACCGCCCAGGGCGCCGCACCGTCACCGCCGAAGTGAGGTAGTTCCACGCCTGTTCCGGCGGCCGGAGCCGAGCACGCTGGTGTCGACACCACACAGAGGAGTCGACATGACCGACATCACCACCCCTCGACCGTTCGGAGTGGACTTCGAACGGCACTCCCTGCGCGGGCGCTTCAACGCCGCCTTCTTCCGGCTCATGGGCCCGTACATCGAGTGGACCCTGCGTCGTCGCAAGCAGCGGATCTTCGCGCACCTTCCCCGCGAGGTCGTCGAGATCGGCCCGGGCGTCGGCGCGAACCTCCGCTACCTCTCGCCGGGAACGAACCTCATCGCCATCGAGCCCAACCCCTCGATGCACGAGCCGCTGCAAGAGGCGGCGCGCCGTCGCGGCGTCGAACTCGACCTGCGCACCCGCAGAGCCGAGGTCACCGGTCTGCCTGACAACAGCGCGGACTGCGTGATCTCATCGCTCGTGCTGTGCTCGGTGCAGGACCCCGCGGCCGTCCTCGCCGAGGTGCGGCGTGTGTTGCATCCGGGCGGCACCTTCCGGTTCCTCGAGCACGTCGCCGCACCCGAGGGAACGGTGACGCGGTGGGCTCAGCGGATGCTCCGCCGCCCCTGGGCCTGGACGTTCGAGGGCTGCTCGTGCGAGCGCGACCTCGAGGCCGTGATCCGCGATGCGGGGTTCGAGAACGTCTGGGTCGAGCCCTACCGCGTGCACTCGCCCATCCTGCCGTTCAACACCCAGATCATGGGGATGGCGTGGGCGTGACGGCGGCCGCCTCAGCGGCGCTGCTCGCCCGCGGGAAGAGCCGGTCGGGACTGCCCGCCCAACGGCGCGAGTCGGTCTTCGTAGAACAGGCGCGACGCGCGGGCCCGTACCCGGTTCACGAGAGGCACGCGTCCGTCTCTGTTCGGCCGGGCGATGAACGGCTCGATCGGAGCGGGTCCGACGAGGCGGCCGCGCTCTTGCGCGTCCAGCTCGCGGTGGATCTCGATGTACCCGCCGCCGGGCATCCGCACGATGCGCCCGGTCTCGTAGCCGTGCAGCACGGTCTCGCGGTCCTTCTTCTGCAGCGCGACGCACACACGACGCGTGAGGTCGAACGCGACGATGGGGCCCAGGATGACGAGCACCTGGAACGCGGTGATCACGCCCTCCAGCGAGAAGTTCAGCTGTGTCGCGATGACATCGGCGCCACCGGCGCCCCATAGCGCGCCGTAGAACACGATCCCGGCGACGCCGATACCCGTGCGGATCGGCACGTTGCGCGGCCGGTCGAGGACGTCGTGTGCACGGGAGTCACCGCTCACCCACTCCTCGATGAACGGGTACACCGCGACGAGCATCAGGAACGCGCCGACGACGAGCAGCGGCACGATGACGGCGAGCGTCCACGTGCGGCCGAGCAACTCGAACTCCCACCCGGGCGGGACCAGCCGCAGAGCTCCGTCGAGGAATCCGGTGTACCAATCCGGTTGGCTGCCGGCGGATGCGTCGCCCGGCGACGCCGGACCGTAGAGCCAGACCGGCGCGATCGTGACGGTGCCGCCGATGAGGAAGAGGAGCGCGGTCGCCGCGGCGAACAGTCCGCCGGCGCGGACGGCGAAGTTCGGCCAGGCCGGAACGGTGCGCGCTTCTCCGGGGAACCGTGCCGGTTCATGGCCGTACGCATCCCACCAGCGCCAGGCGAGGAGCACGGCCAGAAGCACGCCGGATGCGAGGTGGAGCGGATACAGGTTCTCGATGATCTGCCCCGGGAACCCACCTCCGAACAGCAGACGCGACAGCCAGGTGCCGACCACGGGGATGCCGAGCATGATGCCCTCGACGATCCGCAGGCCGGTTCCCGAGAGCATGTCGTCGGGCAGCGCGTAGCCGCTCCATCCGCCCAGGAGCGCGGCGACGAGGAGTCCGAAGAGCAGCACCCACGACAGCCGTCGCGGCCGCCGGAACGCGCCCGTGAAGAATGCGACCACCATCTGCAGCATGATCGCCGCCGGCAGCAGCAGGGCTGCCCAGTGGTGCGCCTGACGCAACAGGAGCCCGCCCGGCAGCTCGAGCGAGATGTACAGCGTCGACTCGAGAGCCTTCGACATCTCCGCTCCCGCGAGCGGCAGGTAAGAGCCGTGGTACGTCGCGGTCTCACTCGACGGCGCGTACGCGAACATCAGGATGGCGCCGGTCACGAACAGCACGAAGACACACGCGAGCGCGATGACGCCGAACATGTTCGTCCAGTGCAGCGGCACGCGGCGTGCGGCGAGCTTCGCACGAAGCATCCGCAATCCCCGTCCCGGCGCCGATTGGTTGATCACGCGCTCGAGACGGTCGGTGATGGAATGGCGTCTCTTCCGGTCGAGAATCGTTGGCATCGTTCTGCCTCCTGCCCTCACCTGTAAGACACCGCTCGGCGGCGATCTGTGACAGGGGGCGGGCGGCCTGGCCGCGGGTGTGGCTACTGTCGCTCTTCCCGCGCGAGGGCCCACTCGTACCGGTCGAGACGGAAGCGCACATAGAAGATCAGGAAGAAGATCAGCACGCCCATCGCCATCCACGGTCCGACGGTCCGCATGATGACGAATTCGGATGCCGACGCCACGGTGAGGTGCCAGCCTTCCCATGCGACGATCCCGAGCTCGACGACCGCCCATGCGAGCGTGACGTGGGCGGCGACCCGGCGGTAGACGGGGTGCTCGGGAGTCAGCCGACGGTAGGGCGTCACGAGAGGGATCAGGTACGAGGCGACCGGCGTGCGCGTGAAGGCCGTCACTCCGACGGCGATCGCGGTGAGGGCGCTGAGTGCCACGCCTGCGCCGAAGTACACGACGTGCGACTGCGTGAGGATGCCGGCGACCGCCTTGAGCACGACGTAGGCCAGGGCGAGCGGCAGGAGGAGTCCGATCCGGCGGCCAGCGATCCGCCGCACGACGATGAGCACCAGGGTGAGGGCGCTGGCCGCGATCATCGCCGGGACGAGCCCGAGCCACGCGTCGACGATCAGGAACGCCGCGGTGGGCAGGAGCGATATCAGCGCCGGTACGAGCGCCGGGCGGCGGAGCGCGAGTGCGGTACTGGACATGCATCGAGTCTCGTGAGGCGACGCCGCCGCCGGATCCACCGATCGGTGTAGGCCCGGTCATACATTCGGTCGGGTCGCGACCACGCTGCGGATGCCGCGCCGCGCACCCCCTACGCCGCCGACTCGAGCCGGCGCCTGCGGTACTTCTCCGCGGTGAGGCGGTTCGTCCGGCGGTATTGCGCGATCTTGTCGTACCGGAGAGTGCGCTCCACGGCGATCGTCACGAGCATGTCCGGCTCGTAGCCGATCCGCTGGCCGGTGTGCTGGAGCGCGAAGGTCACGTCGAGGTCCTCGCTGATGACGTGGTCCCCGACGGTCACGAGGTCGCGGATGGCCTCCCATGCCTCTCGTCGCAGGGCCATGTTGTGTCCGTAGAGCACGGGCCCGTTGCCGATCAGCACTTCATGCGCCGCCTTCACCAGGCCGTAGGCCGTGCGACCGACGACGCGGTCGCCGGTCGAGAGCCGCGTGAAGCCTGCCGGGCCGGTGAGCGCGGCCAGTCCGGCATCCGCCTCGAATGCCCGGCGAATCGCGCCCGCCCAACCGGGTGTGACGATCGTGTCCGCGTCGATGCGTGCGATGGCATCGCCTGTCGCCGCGTCGAATCCGGTGTTGCGCGCGTAGGTGATTCCGGGACGCGGCTCGGTCAGCACGACCACGCCGGCGTGCGAGCGAGCGATGTCGGCGGTCCTGTCGCTCGACCCGTTGTCGACGACGATGATCTCGTCCACCGGGTCGGACTGGAGGCTCAGCGCCCGGAGGCACGCCTCGAGAATCCGCTCCTCATCCCGCGCCGGGATGACGACGCTCAGGCTCACTCGTTGTTCCGTCATCCGCATGATGTTCACGCAGAGAGCTCCTCGAAAGGATCCCGTTGACTTCTGGAGTTGTGACCGGTACGGGGTGACGGCGGAGCAACGGATGCCGCACGCCGCCCCGATACGTCAAATCTAACGCGCCACGACGCGGCTCTGCCCATGCCATCGGGCGGCGAAGGCGAGCCATTCCACTCCGACGGTGATCCAGATGAGGCCGCCCGCCGCACCGGCGGAGAGGTTGACCGCCACCGAGGTGGTTCCGCCGACGAGCACCGCGATCGCGGCGAACGCGAGGAGCGCGATCTGAGCGATCAGGACGGCCCCGGCGACGCGACTCATCGCGCTGCCGAGGTACCCCTCCCGCCCTGCGGCACGCGCGACCACCCACCCCCATGCCGCGAGCACAAGCGTTCCGGGCAGCCAGTTCGCGAGCGGCAGGAACATTTGGACGAGTCCGGCCAGGCGGAGAATCGCGATGAGCGCTGCGGCGCTCAGGCTGAGCGCCGCCACGATCGCGACGGCCGAGGAGCTGAGCGAGCGGGTGGCCCGGCACGCGAGGATCATCGCCACCAGAATCGGGATGAGCGCGGCAGCGAAGATCATCTCCCACACGTGCCCGAGCACCCCGAGGAGAGGCGTCGGCCCGAAGCGACCCTCGATGGAGATGATGACCGCGAGAACGCCCAGCGCCAGGATCGCCGTTCCGCCGATCGCCAGCGACGCGCGGAGGACGCGGGTTGCCGCTGAGTCCGCCTTCGGCTGCGCCGTCATTAGACCCCCTCGTGCCGTGCGGGCAGGCACAGAACACGCTAGAGCCTGCCGGGCCGTGGGTGTTGTGGCGGATGCGCGGAGGGGGCCATGGGTGTTGTGGCGGATGCGCGGAGGGGGCCCTCAGGCGAGGACCCCCTCGGTCTGCGACTCAGCGTCTGTGACTCAGCGCGCCTTGAGCTCCCGCCCGTGCACGGTGAGCGCATAGATCACCAGGATGTCGATCGCGAGGACCGCGAGGGAGAGCCACGGCTGGGCGGCGATGAGCGTCAGCTGCGCCAGCGCGTTCAACGCGACGAGGATGATCGCGATCATGCGGGCCCACGTCGCGCCACCCAGCAGCGCGATGCCGATCAGCAGGAGCAGTACGCCGATGATCAGGTGGAACCAACCCCAGGATTGGATGTCCACCGAGAACAGCCCCGCTTCGGTGGTGAAGAAGAGGGAGTCGGGGCCGATGAGCGCCTGCAGCCCGTGGAAGATGTTGAGCAGGCCGGAGATGATGAGGATGACGGCGGCGAACACGCCCCACCCCACCCAGCCGGTGACGGTGTTGTCAGTCATTCGGGTGATCCTTTCGCGTCGGTGGAGCCGCTCGGCTCCGCTGACGCCGTGCGTGGAGCCCCGGCGTCGAAGCGATTCTGGGAGAACGCCGAGTGCTCGCGCGTCACCCAAGTCGCGTGAAATCGCGCGGCACGTCATTCGACGTCGCGCGGTCATGTCATTGGCGTCACCGCGCCGCCGCTTGCGGACGATCGCCCTCTGGCCCCGGCGCGCCCGGTGCGGCACTATAGGCGTTGTGAGGGCGCGCGCGTACCGCGCTGGGGCATGTTGAGCGATACGCGACCAGAAGCACACGAGTAACGCTTCGAGCGACGAAGTGCGCGGTCTCCGACTGATCCGCCGAGAGCATCTTGAAGCGGGGTGCGCCATGGCCAGGTTTCCCAACGGGCAGATTCCTGAGTCCCATCTCCTCGTGCTGGGCAAGGGCCGCAATGAGGACGGCCCCTGGAAGCACCTCGCCCCGCCTGGGACGGCTGCGCGGTGGAATCACGTCGTCGCCACGGGGCGAGCGAAGTATGGCGTGACGCTCCGGGTCACTCCGGGTTGGAACCTGTTCCGGCCGCTGGACGTTCAGGTGCTGTATCGGAAACGGCTCGGAATCATGGCCGCGGTGCCGGGATTCTCCTCGCACGGCGGCGTGTTCCGAGGCTCCGACTGCATGGCCATCGACGTTCAGAACTGGGGCGCTCTGGCACCCGGCAACGACTTCCTCGCCTGGGCGAGGTTCGTCAGCCTCTGCCGTCTGGCCGGATTCCGGATGGACTTCGTCACACCCCAGGAACGATGGCACGTCGGCGACTTCGACCCCTGGAACGTGCCCGCCGGCTTCGCGAAATTCCGCATCAACCCCGTCGCCGTAAGAAATGAGGAGGAGAACGACATGCCCATCATCGTCGTCCAGCGAAAGGACTCTCAGCTTGCGAAGGGCCTCTTCGACCTGACCACCGGCAAGCTCCGGCGCGAGATCTCGAAGGCCGAGAACAACCTCTACCGGGCCGCGCAGCAGGTCGATCCGCACTCGGTCATCTACGCGACCGTCAGCGACAAGGATTACGCGATCCTCCGCGGGTAACCGAGGACCTCAGCGCAACACGCGGTAGCGCACGTGGAGCGCGTCGCCCTGGCGCACGTCGATGAGCTCGAGGTCGAGAGGCGCACCGGGGCTGAGATCGAAGAGTCGCCGGCCGTCCCGCAACAGAAGCGGCACGACGTGCAGTTGCACCTCGTCGATCAGACCCGCGTCTATCGCCGCCTGGCCCGTTCCCGCACCCTGCACGATCACGTCCGCGTCACCCGCTGCCCGCTGTGCGCGGCCGATCGCCTCGGCGATGTCGTCGACGTAGGTGAACTTCGGCCAGCGCGACTCACCCGGTCCCGGTTGCCGGCGTGCGTAGATGAACACAGGCGGACCTGCGTAGGCGTCGCCGCCCCAGCCGCCTGCCGGATCGACCGTGCCACGGCCGCACACCGAAGCGCCGACGGACTGATACGCAGCCTTCATTTCCGCGTCGACTCCGGTGGGCCCGCTCTCGAGGAAGTCGCCGTCCGCGTCGCGCGGCAGCACCCAGTCGTGCAGGCGCTGACCGCCGTCACCGAGCCCATTGTCGATCGTCTCGTTCGGACCGGCGATGAACCCGTCGACAGAGACGGACATGTCGAGAATCGTCTTGCTCATGGTGCTTCCTTTCGCGTGGATTCCGGGTCATCCCAGCCGGAGACGAACCAATGGACCGCGCCTGTGTCCGGATCGTACGCGGGCCGCTCGAGCGTGCCCAGGTTGGCGCCGTACACGTGAATGCCGATCGTGGGCTCGTCGCCTTCCGCGATGACCGAATGGACGTCGTCGTCGGTGGTGCAGCAGACCGTCACCTGTCCGCCCCGCCAGACCTGCTCGCCGACCGGGGCCATGGGGCCCGCATCCGCGGCTGCCGGCTTCATATATCGGATCTCCCGCTCGGCACCCGAGTAGATGCCGACGACGCCCCAGGTCTCGTGGCCGTGCACCGGGGTGCGCTGTCCGACGTTCCACACCACCGACACGACACACCAGCTCTCGTCGGGGGCGATGAAGAGCGGGTAGTTCACGTGGCGGTCCTGTGCGGGACGGACATACTCCGGCGGCAGGGTGTACCCGCTTGCCAGCAGGGTCGACAGAAGGGGCGCGACACGCTCGGTGATCTCGTACTGGTCATCGGTCTCGCCGAGCACCAGCCCCACGTCGTGGATGAAGGTCTCAAGCTGATGAGCCGCCACGGCGAGCTCCTCTCTCTTCCGCCACGGGCCGCTTTGCACGCACCCAGACGACGGCGAAGGCGATCGCGAACGCGAGGTGCACGATCAGGAAGTAGGTGGCCGCGGCCCGCGAGGCGCCCGTGGCCACGCCCACGACGTCGTTCGCGGCGACGACGCCGAAACCGACGAGGTCGGCGAGGATCACGGTGTTCCGGATCGTCGGCGGGTCGGCGTTGCGCGACATCCAGTTCAGCACCGCGATGCCGATCAGCGGACCGCCGAGCAGCCGCAGCAGGGCCAGCAGCTCCGCCGACGGGTTCTCGGGCACGGCGCCGACCCCGAACTGTGCCGGGAAGATCAGCAACGCCAGTCCGATGAGGCCGAGATACGCGGCCGAGATCATGAGCAGCCACTTGGTCATCACGAGCGCACCGCCGTGTACGTCATGTGGGTCACGAGCGACGCGACCCGCACCGATACCCGCTTCAGCCGTTGCGGCGGCACCGCGTCGAAGATCCGCTCCCCCGCACCCAGGATGCACGGCGTGACGTGCAGACGCAGCTCGTCGAGCAGCCCCGCTGCGAGGAATTGGTTCACGGTGCGGGCGCCGCCGGCGATCGAGACGTTCGCGTTGCCCGCGGCGTCCTGCGCCTGCTCCAGGGCGGAACGGATGCCGCCGGTGACGAAGTGGTATGTCGTGCCGCCCTCCATCTCGATGGGTTCGTGGCGATGGTGGGTGAGCACGAACACCGGGTTGTGGAACGGCGGATTGGACCCCCACCAACCACGCCAGTCGCGGTCCCACTCGCCGCGCACCGGTCCGAACATGTTGCGGCCCATGATGGTGGCGCCGGCGTCGGTGATCGCGTCCAGCTCGGCCCTGTTCTCGTCAGCTGTCTCGAACATCCAGCCGTGAAGCCAGCTCTCGTCGATGTCGCCGAACGGCGCGTCCTCGCGCTGATTCGGACCGGTCGCGAATCCGTCCGCCGAGACGGAGATGTCGCTGAAGACGATGCCCACTGTGTGCTCCTCGCTCTCTGCGTCGATCGATGTGTTCACCCTCGCCACCCGAAGCGGAGCTGTCACCGACCAGTGGGGGTGATGGCCGAAATCCTGGGATACCGGTCTCGTCGTCTTGCCCCGACCGGCCTAGCCTGGACCCGTGACTCTGCCGAAGGTGGTCGTGCTCGGGTACGAGGGAGCCGAGCTCGTCGACATCGCGTGCGTGACGACCGCCTTCGGGCTCGCGAACCGGCTCGGCGCCGACCCGAAGTACGACGTCATGTTCGCGACGGTGAAGGGCACCGACATCCGGTGCGAGACAGGGCTTGTCCTGCGTGCGGATGCCGCGGTCGAGGCCATCGAGAACGCCGACACCGTCGTGGTCTCCGGCGGCGACGGGCACCGGCGTGCGGCACATGACCCGCAGATCATCCGCGAGGTCCGACGCCTGGCAGCGCCGGCGCGGCGCATCGCGTCGGTGTGCACCGGCGCCACAGTGCTCGCCGGCGCCGGGCTGTTGGACGGGAAGCGCGCGACGACGCATTGGCTGTATGCCGCTGAGCTCGCATCCGATTACCCCGCCGTTGAAGTCGACGCCTCGCCGATCTTCGTGAGGGACGGGAACATCGCGACGTCGGGCGGAGTGACGGCGTCGCTCGATCTGGCGCTGGCCTTCATCGAGGAGGACCACGGCCCGGAGCTCGCGCGGTACGTCGCGATGGGGATGGTCACCTACCTGCAGCGGCCGGGCAACCAGGCGCAGATGAGCATCTTCACCTCCGCGCCGAACCCGGACGACCTGGTGGTGCGGCGTGCGCTCAACCGCATCCTCACTCACCCCGACGCCGACCTCACCACCTCGTCGCTCGCCGCGCACGCTCGCGTGAGCACCCGGCATCTCACGCGGCTGTTCCACGAGCACCTGGGCGAGTCGCCCGGCTCGGCGGTGCGCCGCATCCGCCTCGAGATCGGCGCCCGCCTGACGGCAACAACCCACCTCCCCCTCTCGCAGGTCGCCAGGCGATGCGGATTCTCGTCGGCGGAGACGTTCCGGCAGGCGTTCGTCGCGAAGTACGGAGTGAGCCCGCGCGCCTTCCGCGCGACGCAGACGCGCCCGTAGCGCGATGGGTACCCTCGGTCTCGAATCGGTGGCGAACCTTTTTCGTGGAGGGCACGGAGCATGAGCACGAAGTCACCCATCACCCCGTTCTCGAAGAACCCGGACTTCGACTTCGAGACTCGGATCGCGCTCGGTCTGAGCGTCGCGGGAGCGGGCGACCCGGGCGAGATCCTCGCGGCCACGCAACGGGTGAAGAAGAACGATCAGGAGGGCTGGTTCTCGGCGTGGCGTGCCCTCGCCGATCGGACGATGGACGCCGCGGATCGGTCCGCCGAGCGCGGGCACCAGGTCAGCGCGGCATCCGCCTACCTTCGGGCATCGGCGTATTACGCGAACGCGGTCAACGCGGCCAGCTCGCTCGATGACTCCGGGCGGCTGACGGCGGCGTTCGAGCGGCAGCAGGAAGCGTGGCGCGGGTTCATCGAGCACACGTCGGTCGATGTGAGGCAGGTCGAGATCCCGTACGAGCAGGACCTGCTGCCCGGGTATCTGTTCCGTGCCGGTGTGCGTGCCGCGAACGGCAATCCGCTGCTCGTCGCCGTGAACGGGAGCGACGGCTCGCTCGCGGCGCTGTGGGCGTGCTGTGTGGCCGACGGCCTGGAGCGCGGCTACGACGTGCTCGTGTTCGACGGGCCGGGTCAGCAGTCGCAGCTCTTCGAGAAGAACGTTCCGTTCCGACCGGACTGGGAGCACGTGCTCACACCCGTGTACGACTTCGTCGCGGGGCTCGACGATGTCGATCGAGAGCGGATCGCCGTGTACGGGATCAGCCAGGGCGGCTACTGGGTGACGCGTGCCATCGCGTTCGAGCATCGGTTCGCCGCGGCCATCGTCGACCCGGCTGTGCTGGACGTGTCGACGTCATGGACGGCGCACATCCCGGCGAGCCTCCTTAAGCATCTCGACAACGGCGATGTCGAGAAGTTCGACGAGCAGATGGCGCTCGCGATGAAGTTCTTCCCCGCGGCCGGGCGCACGTGGGCGTTCCGCGCCCGCCCCTACGGCACGACGGGGTACGCCGAGACGCTCACCGCCGTCCGGCAATACAACGCCACCGAGGTCGCGGGGCAGATCACCACGCCGCTACTCATCATCGACCCCGAGAACGAGCAGTTCTGGCCCGGGCAGGCGCAGCGGCTCGCGGAGCTCACTCCGGGTGTGTCGACGCTACTCTCCTTCACGGCAGCCGAAGGAGCGGACGGACACTGCCAGCCGCTCGCCCGCGCCGTCACGGCTGAGCGCATGTTCGACTGGCTCGACGAGCGGCTGGCCGATGTCGGGGCAGGAAACTAACTCAGTCACCTGGGGCATTCATGACGAAGACTGAGGGATTCGAACTCCGGATGCGGGTGCATGCTCGGCCACGCTAGTGTGCGTTCGCGCTGTTACGACGCGAATCGCCGACACGCTGGACCACGTTCGCACGGCTCGAAGACGCTCAGGTTTACGCAGTCCTTACGCACGCCAGAGACGCCTCAGGACTTCGGGTCAAGTCTCGTCTGGTGGTGTAACTGCGGTTGTTCCTGATGGGTGGGTCAGGCGGTGAGCAGGAGCTCGGGGCGGGGCTGCTCGGTGTGGTCGTGGAGGGTGTGGACGAGCTTGCGCATGGAGACGTCGGAGAAGTAGCGGCGTTCGCCGTAGGACCATTCCTCGTGCTGCTCTTGCAGGACGGCGCCGATCAAGCGCGTCACGCTGTCACGGTCGGGGAAGATCTGGACGACGTCGGCGCGGCGTTTGATCTCCCGGTTGAGGCGCTCGATGGGGTTGTTCGACCAGACCTTTTGCCAGTGCTCGCGCGGCAGCGACGCGAACCCGGTCAGGTCCGGTTCGGCTGCCTCGAGCATCGCGGTGATCTCTGGGAACGAGCCGCGTAGCGAGTCGGCGACCTGGTGATATTGAGCGATCACGGACTCCGGCGTGGTCTGCGCGAAGATCGTGGAGATCAGCGCGTTCACGGGCTTCGACCTCGCTGAGCCGAGCTTCTGGGTGACATTGCGCGCGAAATGGACGCGGCATCTTTGCCACCCGGCTCCGGGCAGGATCGCTTTGACGGCAGCCTTGATGCCGGCGTGCGCGTCACTGGTGACCAGCGCGACGCCGAGCGGGTCGGTATCGGTCGCGACTTTCAGTCCGCGGTCGCGCAGACCGCGGAGGAACTCGGTCCAGAAGTCGGTGGTCTCGGCGTCCCCGAGCGCCATCCCGAGGATCTCCCGGCGGCCCTCTCCGGAGACACCGGTGGCCACGACGAGGGCCTGGGAGACGACTCGGCCGCGGTGGCGGACGTCGAGGTAGGTGGCGTCGAGGAACAGGTACGGGAACCAGGTGTGATCGATCCGGCGGTGCAGGAACTCCTGCACCGTCTCGTCGATTTCGGAGCAGATCCGTGAGACCGTCGACCGGGAGATGCCGGTGTCGTTCCCCAGGCGCGGACCAGCTGGTCGACCTTGCGGGTCGAAACCCCGTCGATCCACGCTTGGCAGATCACCGCGTAGAGGGCTTTGTCGACTCGGCGGCGCGGGTGCAGCAGCGACGGGAAGAACGACCCCTCCCGCAGCTTCGGGATCTGCAGGTCGACCTCCCCGGCTGGGGTCGCCAGGGTCTTCGGGCGGGTGCCGTTGCGGCGGGTGGTGCGCTCCGGGGTGCGCTCGTGCGGGGCGGCGCCGATCTTCGCGGTCGCTTCCGCGTCGATCAGATCCTGCAGCCCGGCTTGCAGCATCCGCCGGAACACATCCGAATGCGCCAGGTCAGGGTCAGTGAGAACTTCTGCGATCAGGGTCGTCAAGGCAGACTGGTTGTGGGTCATCGTGGGGTCTCTTCTTTGCTTCTTGGCGGAAACAACTGGGTATCCCACGATGGCCCTCCTACGTCAACGACGAAGAAGACCCGCGGGAAGTGACACCACGCTACGAGACGCACCCGGACTTCGAGGAACGGAAACGAGGCGACACGATGCCTGCGCGCATAGCGTCCCGAAACGGGCACCTTACGCGGGCGGGCCTTACGGGCATGTGACCCGAGCCGGGCCGCAGAACTCCTCAAGGACGAAAGTCCGAACAGCGACGGGCCTAAGGGCTCGGGTGCCCGGCTCTGCTAACCGTCCTGCGAGACGGCCACCGTTCGACGGCCAACTGTAAGCCAGGCGAGCGGGCCGAGTAGTGGAATCAGGAGCACGAGCGCTGCCCACAGCAGTCCCGGCGCCGTAGTGAGACGCTTCGCGGCTCGAGCGAGACTGACGAGTGCGAGGATCGTGAGCGCGATCAGGAGGACAGTGATCAGTGACCACGCGATGTCATAACCGGCTGGAATCAGTGGGTTGTGCTCGTCGCTCACCGTTCCAGCCTATGGTCGGCGAAGTTTCGGCCGATAGTGTCGACGACGGTTGAAGAACCTGCCAAAACGACGGGCGAAAACTAGGCCACCTGGTTGTCGTTTGCTCAGTCTGCCGGATCCTGTGTCTTGATGCTCGGGAGGCTGTCGATGCCCCTGCCGCGGAG
>Ga0180220_1000474_pt1 | contig 43678 bp, 31 predicted proteins | sample eDN5th37CBELigBY_FD_151335 | JGI IMG/M metagenome (GOLD analysis project Ga0180220, IMG submission 151335) | Enriched backyard soil microbial communities from Emeryville, California, USA - eDNA 5th pass 37_C BE-Lig BY (version 2) (version 2) | ecosystem: Environmental > Terrestrial > Soil >... | reverse complement strand
TCAACGGCGCCGTCGAACGAAACCAGGGATGCTGGCGATACGAGTTCTACGAATCCTACGACCTGCCCCATCGCATCGACCAACTACAGCCATTCGTCGATGCCTTCGCACACCGCTTCAACCACGTCAGGCCACACGAGGCTCTCGACATGAAAACCCCCGCCGAGTACCTCCAGTCCATCAGCTGCGGAAATCTCCAGCAGTCTCATATGTACTGAACCCGGACAAAGGCTCGACATTGTGCCGCGCCCGCGGCAAACTTGCCTCCTCCAATAATCAAGCGAGCCTTCCCATGAAGAGTTTCAGACCCCTCGCCTTTTCGGCCGCCTTCGTGATCGCGGCCTGTTCGGGCGGCAGCCAGCCCAGTGCCGCCGCCGATACGTCGCTCGACACATCGGGCGCCCAGCCCGCGGCGCCGCTCGCGGCCGCGCCGTTCACGGTGCAGGAGGTTGCGCGCTTTGCCGAGCCCTGGGCCATGACTTTCCTTCCCGGCGGGACCCGGGCGCTTGTGACGGAGCGGGCAGGCAAGCTCAAACTCTGGCAAGCAGGCGGCGCGGCGCGCGAGGTCGCGGGTGTGCCCCAGGTCGCCTATGGCGGCCAGGGCGGCTTTGGCGATGTAATTCTTGGGCCCGATTTTGCCGCAAGCGGCACGATTTATCTAAGCTGGGTAGAGGCGGGTGCGAGCGACAGCCTTGGCGCCGTGGTCGGCAAGGCAAAGTTCGTGGACGGGGATACGCCGCGGATCGAAGGGCTCGAAATCATCTGGAAGCAGGACCCCAAGGTTCCTGGCCGCGGCCATTTTTCGCATCGCCTCGCCTTTTCGCCCGATGGCCAATATCTCTTCATTACGTCGGGAGAGCGGCAAAAATTCGACCCCGCCCAGGATATGGACAAAAATCTCGGCAAGATTGTTCGGCTGAAGCCAGACGGCAGCGTTCCCGCCGACAATCCCTTCGCCGACGCCGCGAAGGCGAACGGCGGCGTGACGGCGCAAATCTGGTCGCTCGGTCACCGCAATCTCCTCGGCATCGCCTTCGACGGAGCGGGACAGCTTTGGCAGCAGGAAATGGGCCCGAAGGGCGGCGACGAAGTCAATCTGGTCGAGCGCGGCGCCAATTACGGCTATCCGATCGTATCGAACGGAGACCATTATGACGGACGGGACATCCCCGATCATCCGACCCGTCCCGAGTTCAGCGCTCCGAAACTCTGGTGGAATCCCTCAGTCTCGCCAGGCGGGCTCGCCTGGTACGGAGGCGACCTCTATCCAGGTTGGAAAAACAGTCTGCTGATGGGGGCGCTCTCAGGGGAGGGACTGATCCGCATGGCCATCGATGGCGACAAGCTCCATAAATCCGACCGCTGGGACTTCGGCGCTCGCATCCGCGAGGTCGAGGTAAATGAAGACGGATCGGTTTGGCTGCTTACCGACGGAAAGGACGGAAAGCTACTCAAGCTGGTTCCCAAGAGCTAGCGCTTGCGCTCTCGTCCAGGGGACTTGATAGGGCCCTCGCTTTCCCCACCTTGGTACCCGGCAGGGATGGAAAACGCCCGCGTTGGCGGGAAAGACGAACGGAGCGTCCATGACCCGCACCTTCTGCTCCCTCGGCACCCGGAAATCCGCCTCTCTGCCAGGCACCGACGCCCCCCCGCCCCTCGCGCTTCTCTGGGGCGAAGCAGGCGGGCTGCTGCGCGCGCTCTGTGGCCGCGTCGGGCGCCTTGGCCGAATCCCCAATCCTGTTAGCCCTCATCCGCCCGTGATGGTGCTGCCGGGCTTTCTGTCGGGCGACTGGGCCACCAGGACGCTGCGCGCCGACCTCCGCCGTGCGGGGTTTCGCTGCTACGCGTGGGGCCTTGGTTTTAACCGCGGCGCAACGGCCGACCTCCTCGAGCGCATCGACGGCCGCGTCGAGTGGATCATCGCCCGGACGGGACGCGCGCCCGCGCTTGTCGGCTGGAGTCTGGGCGGCATTTACGCGCGCGAATATGCCAAACATCATCCCGACAAGGTCGCGCGCGTCGTGACGCTCGGGTCGCCCTTTTCAGGGAGCCGCCGCGCCAACCGCGCATGGCGCCTCTATCATGCTGTTGCCCGGCATCCTGTCGAGTGTCCGCCGGTTGATTTCCACCCAGCACCGCGCCCCGCCATTCCAACATTCGCTCTATGGTCGCCGCGCGACGGCATCGTCGCCCCGGGGAGTGCGCGCGGCCTGCCGAGCGAAAGCGACCGGCAGGTGGAAGTCGACTGCAGCCATATGGGCTTCGCTTATGCTCCCGCCTCGGTGGCGGCGATCGTCACGGCCCTCACCGAAGAGGCCAGCGCGCGCGCCTGACCGCTCAGCACACGTCAATACGGTCGAGCGGCGCCGCACGCCATGCAAGCAACATCCGCCCAGGCCGCCGCCCCGCGAGGCCCGTCGACACGAAGCCCACGCGGCGCAGCAGCGCCCGCGAGCGCGCATTGTCGGGGTGGCATTCGGCCACGATCGAGCAACCGGGCCGCGAGGCCGCGAGCGCGTCGATCACCGCACGCACTGCCTCGGTCGCAAGGCCGTGTCCCCGCGAGCGCGCCGCGAACCAATATCCGATCTCAAAGTGACCCCCGGTACGGCGATGGACGCCGATCACGCCGTCGAGCGCGGTCCCACCGACGCTGCGGACAGCGTGAAAGACATCGCCGCGGCCCGACCCCGCAATCAGCGCGCGCGCATCGCTTTCGGTGAAAGGCTCGTGCAGGAAATCGATCTGCGACGTCACCGTCTCGTCGGTGATCGCCGCAAGTGCGCGGGCATCATCGGCGGTAAGCGGCGCGATGCGGCACCGCTCGGTCGACAGGGCAAGCAAGGTATCGGTCATGTCGCGTCTTCTTCTCAAAACGCGCGCCGTGACGGAGGAGGATTGCTTGATGCTGACCAATCGCCTGTCCGAACACGGCGGCGATGGTCACAGGATGATGCCATGCCGCTCCTAGGTAAAGGAGCGCCAATACGCCTTGAAACGAAGGGATCGGTCGTTGGTCATCGCAGCGGTCTCTAACAGCTTTGACGGCGGCGATCAACGCCGGCCACAGCCGCAAGGCAGGACAATTTCTGCCGGTCGGTGAGGAGCGAGCCGCGCGCGGTCGCTACACCAGCTCAGCCCCCCTTTCCTTCCTCAAAATGCCAAGAGAGAAAATATCCGCAAGATCATAACGAATTGCGTTACTGTTTCACAGTCTCGAAGAACAGAAAAACCAGTTCTGAGGAAAGATCTTTCCTTTTTCAAGACTTGATTAAATTTTGGGAAATGCCATATTGGCCTTGGCGGGCAAGGCACGGTCTTCATTCCCTCTGACGTGCCGGCACGACGCAGCGCGCGTGCTCCGAAAGGATACCCCGCCACCATATTTTGGTCGTGGTCGAACGCGGCGCTTGCCCGCAAGATGTCGGCGACGCCGCCGCCCCATCCCCCGCCATCGCTCCATGCCGATGACAGCTTTGAAGACAATGCCCCGCCGCGCATGCGACCGGCGAGGCATATTTCAAGTCCATACGCCATGATCGACGGTCATCTGCGCCCCCACCGGCGGGACCTGGAAGGCAGGCGGCGGGGGCGCTTGGGCCGTTCAGCGACCAGGAATCAGAGCGGGGTCAGCATGGCTCCGAATGACACGAGGGCGAGCAGGGCGACCGGGATGAGCAGCAGAAGCGATGAGATATCTTCGCCAGCCCTTCCGATGCGATCCGCGTCGAAAGCTTCGAAGCGGGGCGCCGCGGCCGAGCCAGGCCTCGGGCTTTGGGCATGCAACGGCTCGACAGGACTGTCCTCCAACGCGCGGTCGCGCTCGAAGGATACAAAATGAATAGACATGGCAGTTTCTTTCACAGTGATAGGTAAGCAGAACGACAGGGGGTCGATCCGCCCGGCGATCAGCCGATCAGCCACCAGAGCGCCGCTCCAGCTGCCGCGACGGGGAGGATGAGCAAGAGCGACAGAAGTCTGCTCGATACGCTGAGCTCGTCGCCGTGGTCGCGGTAGAAGGCGGCAAGCTTGTCCGACAGCGCGTCGTCGGCCGTCATCACGGCCTTGTCGATCAACGGCAGGTCGGGAAAGATTGCGACAAGCCGGGCGAGTTCGAACGAGTCAAGCCGCGGATAGCGGGCGAGCAGGCGTTCGGCTTCCTGCGTCTTCCGGCACGCGCGGCGGACAGCGGGATGAGATCGGGTCGCCATTGTGAGTAGCTCCATTGTCCAGCAAAGAGGACCGGACGGCGCAGCGTCCGTCCGGGTGGGAGAATTTGCCTCGCATCAGGAGAAAGGGGCGCGGACATCCTGCCGCCGGCCCATCACGAGATGCCATGCACCGGACGCAGCCTGGCGGGCCCGCGTCCGGCTAGACGCCAATCAGCAGGCGTCCGCTGGTGCAGAAAGGATCTTTGACACTCATGACGGCTCCGTAGATAACGGTGTCACAGAAATATTCAAGATATGCGCGACCATTGACGGCAGAGTGACAAGACCATTTAATTTTAACGGAAAGAAATATTCTAAAATTTCCGGAGATAGTCCTAATTTTGTTACTTTTCATTAAAGATCACTGCGGTGGCCACACCCAAACGGAAGATCTTCAATTATATTTTTGTCAGATATTCTATTTTCTACCGGCACTGGGAGCGACGGTGTGCTTTGGGAATGAGGAGAGCGCGCCCGCCCAGGACATGAAGTCGCTGCAGGTCATCCCCGCGGTTCTGCGATCATCAACAGGACGGTCGGCTTGCTCCGAGGCGCAGAAGATCGAACTCAGGCCCGATCGATTGGGCCCGCATCGATCAAGGGCGCCGCGTCCATGTCGGCTGCGCCCAATATGTCCGCCAGCCGCTCTGTGCCAGCGAGGACCATCGCTTGCTCCCACGCAGGCAGCGCCGAGAAGCGGGCGCTGAATATTTCCTGCAACATATCGGGGGCCTCCGCGAGGCGGCGCCTGCCTTCGGGCGTCGCCTCGAGCAGCATCCGCCGCTTATCCCTATCGCTGCGCGCGCGCGTCACGAGGCGCAAGGCTACAAGCCGGTCCACGATTGCGGTAATCGTCGCGTGGCTGAATTGCAGGCGCTGCGCGACCAAACCCGGGGTAACCTCTTCCCCACCATCAATCTCGCGCAGGACCAGCAATTGCGAGGGCGTGAGCCCCGTCGCAGAGGCAAGGCGCCGCGTGCCGCCTTCAGCCGCGCGCAGGACGCGCCGCAGGGCCTTCAATGTCGCGCTCGCTATCTCCGAATCCATGGGCATTTGTTAGCGGCCTCGCCCGCCCCCGCAAAGCGCTTACGGACCAAGGGCACACCATTCTATTTCACCTCTCGAAAGATTAAATGCCCGCCTTGGGGTTGAGATCAGCCATGAACCTCTTATATTTCCTTCGAATCATGATCAGCCCGCCTTTGGGCCATCAGAAAATCATTTCAGGAGATGAAAGATATTTGTTCGGCAAAAAGACGCAGAGTCATTGCCTCCAGGGAAAGATCGGGATGAAGCGCCAGCCGTCGCGGACGAAATCCAGCTACGCAAGCCGAGGGCCGCAGACGGACCAGCCATAACCGCGTTGATTGCGGCCTGCCCGCCGCTTGATCGCAACAGCCGCTATTGCAACCTTCTGCAATGCGCGCATTTCGCCGACAATTGCATTGTCGCCGAAAAGGCGGGCCGCATCGTCGGCTGGGTCTCAGGCTATCGCCCCCCTTCGGAGCCTGACGCCTTTTTTGTCTGGCAGGTCGCCGTCTCGGCAGAGGGACGCGGGAAGCAGCTTGCCCGCCGCATGATCTCCGCCCTGCTTGCAAGGCCGGAGCAGCGGGATGCGACCCATCTGATCACCACGATAACCGATGACAATGAGGCGTCATGGCGTCTGTTTCGCGGGCTTGCCAGAGATTGGAGAGCCCCCCTTGAGCGGAAGGCGTTTTTCGAGCGCGAAACCCACTTCGCCGGCGCCCACGCTACCGAGTTCCTGGCCCGCATCGGACCTATTGATCGCCAGACCATTCACGAGAAACGGGGTTGAACCATGACCATGTCACCTGAACCGTCCGGCACGATTCCGGACACGGCCATCTATGATCGCCGCGAATCCGCAGTCAGAAGCTATGCCCGCTCGATGCCGCGCCAGTTCGGCCGCGCCGAAGGCGTGTGGATGCATGACGATCAGGGCGGCCGGTATCTCGACTTTCTGTCGGGCTGCTCAACGCTCAACTATGGTCACAATCATCCGATTTTGAAGCAGGCCTTGCTCGACTATATTTCCGCGGACGGTATCGCACACGGGCTCGACCTTCACACCCGCGCCAAGCAAGACTTTCTCTCGGCTTTCGAGGAGCTGATTCTGAAGCCGCGCGGGCTCGATTACCGGGCGATGTTCACTGGGCCCACGGGCACCAATGCGGTCGAGGCCGCGATCAAGCTTGCGCGCAAGATTACGGGCCGCGAGTTGGTGATTGCCTTCACCAATGGCTTCCACGGCATGACGCTCGGCGCGCTCGCCTGCACCGGCAACGCTGCCAAGCGCGGGGGCGCGGGCGTGCCGCTCAGCCATGTCGCGCACGAGCCCTATGACGGCTACTATGGCCCCGACGTCGACACCGCCGACCTTCTGGAGCAAAGGCTCGCCGATCCCTCGAGCGGACTCGACGCTCCCGCTGCCTTCCTTGTCGAGACGGTGCAGGGTGAAGGCGGCCTCAACGCCGCATCACCCGAATGGCTCCGCCGGATTGCCGATATCGCGAAGTCGCACGGCGCGCTGCTGATCGTCGATGACATCCAGGCCGGCTGCGGCCGCACGGGCGGCTTCTTCAGCTTCGAGGCCATGGGTTTCACCCCCGACATCGTGACGCTCGCCAAGTCGCTGTCGGGCATGGGGCTGCCTTTTGCGCTGACCCTGCTGCGCCCCGAACTCGACCAATGGTCGCCAGGTGAGCACAACGGAACGTTTCGGGGGAACAACCACGCCTTCGTGACAGCAACCGCGGCGCTACGCCATTTCTGGAGCACGGATGCATTTCACCGCGACATTGAGCGGCGCAGCCAGCTTCTCGAATCGCGCCTCCTTCGCATCGCCGCCGAACATGGCTTCGAAGTGCGCGGCCGCGGCATGATGCGCGGGATCAATCTCGGCTCGGGTGAACTCGCCGCGAGCGTGACCGCCGCCTGTTTCGATGCCGGTCTCATCATCGAGACCAGCGGTGCGCGTGACGAAGTTGTCAAGGTGCTCGCGCCGCTTGTCATCGACGATGCCGTCCTCGGCATCGGCCTCGACATACTCGAGGCCAAGATACGCGAGGCGACGGACAACAATTATGCCGTCGCCGCCGAATAATGCAGGAGAAACCACATGATCGTCCGCCACCTCAACGACATCCGCAAGTCTGACCGCAACGTCCGCTCCAATGGCTGGGCGAGCGCCCGGATGCTGCTCAAGGATGATGGAATGGGCTTCTCCTTCCACATCACCACAATGTTCGCGGGGAGCGAGCTCAAGATGCACTATCAGAACCATCTTGAGGCCGTCTTCATTCTCAAGGGCACCGGCACGGTCGAAGATCTGGCCACTGGCGAAGTCCACCGGCTGGAGCCCGGCGTTCTATATGCGCTCAATGACCATGACCGGCACATCGTGCGGCCCGAGACGGATATATTGACCGCCTGCGCCTTCAACCCGCCCGTGACCGGCAAGGAGGTGCATGACGAAAGCGGGGCCTATCCCGCTGACGCCGACCGCGTCGCTGCCGATTGATCCCAAGAATGAAAAAGGAGGCGTCCGATGCAGGACCTCTATCCCTCACGCCGCAGCGCCGAGGCGGAGATGCGGCCGCGGCTCGACCCTGTCGTTCATAACCAATGGACGGAGGACGCACCGATCAGCGCCGCGCAGGCCGAGCAGTTCGACCGCGACGGCTATATCCTGCTCCAGCATATCTTCTCGGAAGAGGAGGTGGCCTTCCTGCAAAAGGCTGCAGGCGCTCTGCTCGCGGATCCGAACGCGCTCGACCGCGACACGATCGTGACCGAACCCCAGGCCAAAGAGATACGCTCGATCTTCGAGATCCATGCGCAAAGCCCCGTGATGGCGCGCCTCGCTGCCGACGCACGGCTTGCCGATGTCGCGCGTTTTCTGCTTGGCGACGAGGTTTACATCCACCAGTCGCGCCTCAACTATAAGCCTGGCTTTCGAGGCAAGGAGTTCTACTGGCACAGCGATTTCGAGACATGGCATGTCGAGGACGGCATGCCGCGGATGCGCGCGCTGTCGATGTCGGTCCTGCTCGCGGACAATACCCCGCACAACGGGCCGCTGATGCTGATACCGGGGTCGCACCGCACGTTCTTAAGCTGCGTCGGCGAAACCCCGGACAATCATTATCTCAGCTCGCTCAAACGCCAGGAATATGGCGTCCCTGATGAAGAAAGCCTTGCCGAGCTCGCGCACAAGCACGGGATCGTGGCGCCGACCGGCAAGCCGGGGACGGTGATAGTGTTCGACTGCAATCTGATGCACGGATCGAATGGCAATATCACCCCCTTCCCGCGTGCCAACGCCTTCCTCGTCTATAACGCCCTCTGCAACCGGCTGGGGCCGCCGTTCGGGGTAGACAAGCCGCGTCCGTGGTTCCTTGCGAATCGCAGCGATCCCCGGCCGTTGACGATCGAAAGGGGCTCGCTCGTCGAGGCCGTGGCGGCATGAAGGGGCACAGCGTCGAGAAGATTGGCGGCACCTCGATGGCCGCGACGGCGACATTGTTCGACAATGTGTTGATCGGCGGCCGGTCGGGGGCCGACCTTTATAACCGCATCTTCGTCGTCTCGGCCTATGCGGGGATGACCGACCTGTTGCTCGAGAACAAGAAAAGCGGCGCGCCGGGCGTATACGGCCGCTTTGTCGCCGACGATGATGCCGGGGGCTGGCGCGGGGCGATGGAGAATGTCCGCGGCGCAATGCGCGCGCGTAACGCGGCGATGTTTGCGCGGCCCGAAAGCCGGGCCGAGGCCGACGCTTTCGTGGACCAGCGCATCGACGCGGTTGCTGCCTGTCTCGACGACCTGGCACGGCTGCGTGCCCACGGCCGCTTTTGCGTCAAGGAACAGCTGATGACGGTTCGCGAACTTCTCGCCGGAATCGGCGAAGCCCATAGCGGGCACAGCACCGCGATGCTGCTGCGCGACCGCGACGTGAACGCGTGCTTCGTCGATCTGACATTGTGGGACCAGGACCATCTTGGAAGCCTTGACGAACGGCTCAAGGACGCCTTCGCTTCGATCGACCTTGCAACGACTATGCCGATCGTCACCGGCTATGCAGGATGCGAGGGCGGGATGGTTCGTCGTTATGCGCGCGGCTATACCGAAATGACCTTCTCTCGCCTCGCGGTTGTCACCGGCGCGCGCGAGGCGATCATCCACAAGGAGTTTCATCTGTCGAGCGCCGACCCCAAGCTGGTGGGCGAGGACAAGGCGTGCAAGATCGGGCGCACCAACTATGATGTCGCAGACCAGCTTGCGAACCTCGGCATGGAGGCAATCCACCCCGGCGCAGGGCGCGGATTGAGGCAGAGCGGGATTCCGCTGCGTGTCCGCAACAGCTTCGACCGTGAAGACGGCGGCACATTGGTCACCGGCGACTATGTCTCCGACGTACCAAGGGTCGAAATTGTCACAGGTGTCCGCCAGATGCAGGCGCTGACATTTTTTGAGCAGGATATGGTCGGGGTGAAAGGCTATGATGCCGCGATCCTCGACGCCCTGACGCGCCACCGCATATGGATCGTCAGCAAATCGTCGAATGCGAACACGATCACCCATTATCTGTCGGCAAGCGCCGAGGCGCTGAAAGGCGTGATCGCCGACCTGCAGAAAGACTATCCCGAGGCTTCCATCTCGGCGCAGCCAGTCGCGATGGTCGCGGCGATCGGCAGCGACATATCGCGCCCCGGGCTCGTCCCCGATGCACTCGGCGCGCTGGAGAGGGCCGGCATCGGCATCATCGCGCTCCAGCATCAGATCCGCAACGTCGACGTCCAGTTCATTGTCGAATGTCGCGATTTCGAGGCAGCGGTGCGCGCGCTCCACAAGGCCCTCGTCGAGGACCAAGTTGCAAGGACGGAGGGCCGGCGCGCCGCATGACGCGGTGGCCGGACGCGTCCGATGCTGGCAGTGATATTGCCTGTACGAAGCCTCCTCGTCGCGATTTTCGTGATGATGGCTGGTGCCGGCTTTCTTTCGACCTTGATTGGCCTGCGGCTCGAACGGGCCGGCAGCGGTACGATGATCATCGGTCTCGTCGCTGCATCCTATTTTGCCGGACTCGTTGCGGGCGCTCTGCGGGCGGGCGAGGTGGTTCGCCGCGTCGGTCATATCCGGGCCTTTGCCGCGTTCGTCGCACTCCTGTCGGCGAGCACGCTCACCTATGCCCTGTTTCAGCATCCTGCGCTGTGGGCGGTGCTGCGCCTTGTCGACGGGCTGTGCGTCGCCGGTGTCTTCATCTGCGTCGAAAGCTGGCTCAACGACCGCGCTGACGCAGCGGCGCGCGGGACGGTGCTCGCCTGGTACATGGTCGCGCTCTATTCGGGACAGGCACTTGGCCAACTCATCTTGCGGTCGGGAACGAGCGCGCCGCAGATACCCTTCGAAATTGCATCGATCCTGATTTCGCTCGCGATCATCCCCGTCTGCCTGACGCGGGCCGCCGCGCCGCCGCTCGAGGATGCCGCCTCGCTGCCGCTGATGCGCCTGTTTGAAGCCTCACCTCTCGGCGTCGCAGGCGCCGGCACCACGGGACTGCTGCTCGGCGCCTTCTACGGTCTCGCCGCCATCTACGCGCGCCGGATCGGCCTCGGCCTCGGCGACACCGCGACCTTCATGACAACGGTGATCATTGGCGGCGTTGCGCTGCAATGGCCACTCGGGCGCCTGTCCGATCACTATGACCGCAGGCTGGTAATCGTCGGCGGCTTCGCACTGACCCTCGCGGTCAGCATCGCGCTCGCATGGCAGCCGGATGGCGCGTTGCTGCTCGCGCTCGGCTTCGCCTTCGGCGGCCTCAGCTTCGCACTTTATCCGCTCAGCGTGGCGCACGCCAACGATCGGCTGCTTCCCTCCGAGCGCGTGACTGCGAGCGCGCAGCTTGTCCTCATCTATTCCGTCGGCGCAGCGCTCGGCCCGATCGGCGCGGCGGCGGCCATGACCGCCGCGGGTGCGGGCGGCCTTTTTGTCTTCATCGCCCTCGCCGCGGGCGTCCTCCTCGGCTTCGGCCTCTGGCGCCTCGTGGCGAGCGAGGCGGTACCAGGAGAGGCGCAGCAGGACTTCCAGATCCTGCCGCGCACCACGCCGACTGCCGCGCTCCTCGATCCGGCTGCAGCCCCCCACGATACCAACAGGTGACGACATGACCACGCAAACGGCCTTGCCTTCCGATACCGCAACCGCCTGCGCACCCGGGAGCGATCCTTCGACATTGCGACGCGCGATCACGGCATCCGCGCTGGGCAACGCGACCGAATGGTTCGACTACGGCATCTACGCCTATGGGGTCACTTATATCTCGGCCGCGCTCTTTCCGGGCGAGTCCGACGAAGCGGTGCTCTTCGCCCTCGCAACCTTTGCCATTTCCTTTCTGGTGCGGCCCTTGGGGGGCCTCTTCTGGGGCCCGCTCGGCGATCGCATTGGGCGCAAGTCGGTGCTCGCACTGACCATCTTGCTGATGGCGGGCGCGACTTTCGGGGTAGGCTTGATCCCCTCCTATGACCGCATCGGCTTCTGGGCGCCGACCTTGCTGATCCTGCTGCGCATGGTGCAGGGCTTCTCCACGGGCGGCGAATATGGCGGTGCGGCAACTTTCATGGCCGAATATGCGCCGGACGAGCGCCGCGGCTTCTTTGGAAGCTTCCTCGAATTCGGAACGCTTGCCGGCTTTTCCCTCGGCGCCGCGCTCATGCTGCTCTTTTCGCTGACCCTTGGTGAGACGGCAATGCACGACTGGGGCTGGCGAATCCCCTTTCTGATCGCCGCGCCGATGGGGCTCATCGGCACCTATTTGCGCTCGCGCATGGAAGACACACCGATCTTCCTCGAAGAGTGCGTCGTTGCCGAGGCCCAGCGTTCGCCCGGCATCGGCGCGCTGATCCGCGATCATTGGCGTCCCCTCCTCGTTGTCGGCGGGCTGGTCGTCGCGCTCAACGTCGTCAATTATACGCTGCTCAGCTATATGCCGACCTATCTGCAGCGCCGTATCGGCCTGTCAGCCGATCAGGCGCTGATTGTGCCCATTATCGGCATGGTCTTCATGATGTGTTTCCTGCCTGTTGCCGGCGCGCTTTCCGATCGTATCGGACGGCGTCCCATGTGGCGCATTTCACTGCTCGGACTTCTGGCGGGGGTCGTGCCCCTCTACATGCTGATGGGCACAGGGCTCGCAGGCGCCACCGTTGCTTTCGTCGTGCTCGGCCTTCTCTACGTGCCGCAACTTGCGACCATCTCGGCAACTTTCCCGGCGCTGTTCCCGACTCCGGTACGCTTTGCGGGCTTTGCAATTTCCTATAATGTCTCGACGTCGATTTTCGGCGGGACCGCGCCGGCCATTGGCAGCGCGCTGATCAACTGGACCGGCGATCAGCTCATGCCGGCCTATTATATGATGATCGCCTGCCTTATCGGCCTCCTCGCGCTGCATTATATGCCCGAGACCGCCGGAAAGTCGCTACGCGAAGACCCCTTTGCCGCGAAACCCGGTCGCTGACCCAGACCACCCCTGATGCCGACAATTGGAGAAGAGGCCCGCACGCGCGGGTTTGACGCCATGCAGCAATTGACGAACGAAAGCCTTTCCGCCTTCCGCAACATTCCCCTTCCTGACGGTCTGCCGCCGTGGGCGGAAACCCTCGCCGCAGTGGGACTTCTCGCCGGCATCGCGTGGCTTGCCAACTTCGCGGTCAAGCACGGGCTCCTCCGGTTTGCCGTGCGCATGCTGCCCGATAACGGCCCGACGCCAGCGCCGATTGCAGCGCGCCTTGCCAACATCGTTCCGGCGCTGATCATCGCCTCGGGGATCCGCGCCGTCCCGCACCTGCCTGTCGCGGCGACGACGGTCGTCAGCAATGTCGTTTCCGCGTCGATCATTCTTTTTGTCGCGATGGCGATCAGCGAAGCGCTTCGCTTCGCAAACCGCATCTATGAGCGTCGTGCGGATGCGGCGAGCCGCCCAATCAAGGGCTATATCCAGGTTCTGCAGATCCTGCTCTATGCCGGCGCGGCGATCCTCATCATCGCAGCGCTGATGGAAGAGTCGCCCTTGCTGCTGCTATCGGGCCTTGGGGCAATGGCAGCCGTGCTGATGCTCGTGTTCAAGGACACGATACTTTCGCTTGTCGCCTCGGTCCAGCTGACCTCGAACGACATGCTGCGCGTCGGCGACTGGATCGAAATGCCGCAGATGGGGGCGGACGGCGACGTCATCGACATCGCGCTGCACACGGTCAAGGTGCAGAACTGGGACAAGACCATCACGACTATTCCAACTCACCGCCTGATCGCCGAAAGCTTCCGGAACTGGCGCGGCATGTCGGAATCAGGCGGTCGCCGGATCAAGCGCGCGGTGTTGCTCGATCAAAGCTGCATTCGTTTCCTGTCTGACGACGAACGCCGCGAGCTGGGTCGGATCGCTCTGATCCGCGAGCATCTTGAACGCAAACGCAATGAACTCGGCGAGTGGAACACGCGCCTGGGCGAGGCGGGCCGCGAGCCGGTCAATGCGCGCCGACTTACGAACATCGGCCTCTTTCGGGCCTATGTCCTCAACTATCTGCGTGCCGACGCCCGCATCGCGAAGGACATGACACTGATCGTGCGCCAGCTCGCACCGACGCCGCAGGGTCTGCCGCTCGAGATATACTGCTTTACCGCCACGACAGCGTGGAACGATTATGAGAATATTCAGGCCGACATTTTCGACCATCTCCTCGCGATCCTGCCGGAGTTTCACCTTCGCGTCTTTCAGGAACCGAGCGGCATAGACTTGCAGCGGCTGGCGGGCTGACCCGGCGACCTCTTTTATTGGCAGCCTCGTTCCTTGGCAAAGGAAAGGCCGGAGCGACGCGAAGTTCGCTCCGGCCCCCGAACGCAGGCCTCGCCTCGACTGGTCAGGTCAGAAGGCAAAGCTCGCGGTCACACGCGCCCCGTGCGTGCGGCGGTCCGACGCCAGCGTGCCGCTGTAGGCGGCGCCGATCCGGAAAGGGCCGCTCGTGTAATCGAAGCCAGCTTCGATCTCGGCCGAGTTCTTCGGAATCAGCGTGCCGGTCAGCACGAAGGGCGAACCGCCGCCACTCGCAAACGCCGCCCCCACGGGCGCTCCACGATCACCCGAGGCGCGATTCCAGGCAGCCGAAGCATAGGGCTGGAAGCCTGGCTGTCCGATATTGAAGCGGGCGCGCGCGCCGAGGCTGAGGAAAGTGGTTTCCTGCTTGGCTCCAGCGACCGCGAGCGCCGCGTTGCCGCCGGTTTCGGCGAAGGCATCGCTCTTGGTGCGAACATGGGCGAGCCGGGCAAAGGGCGTCAACGCCGCCTTGCCCATGACGAAGTCATAGCCCGCCTCGCCGAAGATCTGGAACGTGTTCGCGTCGCGCGCCGACTTCAGCGTCTGTGCAAGCGGCGCAAAGACCACCGAACGCGTGGTGTCGACGTCGTGCCAGCCATAGGCAAGGCCGAAAGCACCGCGGAAGCCCTCTCCTGTTCCATAGGCAAGGTGCGCTGCCAGATACTTGCTGTCGGCCTTGGCCCGGTCATTCCGCCCGTCGGCGCGGAAGTCCGAATTGCCGATCCCGGCCGAGAGCGCGGCGGCAAATCCGTTGCCGCCGTAGCCGAAGCCTGCCACGAGCCCCTTATGGTCGGTCTTGACGCCGCGGCCGCCGGCCTGCGCGTCGAAGTCGCCCCAGCCACCGAACGCTGAGCCCCATATGAAGGCGCCGCTTTCCTGTGGCGCTTCCATGCCGAGCAGCGCGCTGCGCAGGTGGCGGCTGTCGTCAGTGAGGCCGCTCAGCGTGTGCGCGAGAATCTCGCCCGACAGGTCGCCATAGGCCGCTTGAGCACCTGACGCATTCTGGACCAGCAGCGCCTCGAACAGCGGATCGTCGATGCCGCGCGCCTGGATTGCGGCCGCGACCCGCGCCTGGTTGGCGCCGACCGCGACATCGGCAAAATCCAAGTCGTTGCGATAAAGCGAAAGCGTCACGCTGTTCTGACCATAGCGCAGCAGCGGATCAAGGAAGGCAAGGTCGCTCGTCACCGACCCGAAGGTTCCGGTGATGCCATCCGCTCCGGTCAGGATGATGTAATCGGTTCGCGGATTATAGTCGCCATCCTCTGCGAGCACCGACACGCTCGCCGTGCTCGCGATGGTGACCGCGCCCGTCGCGTCGATCTGGTCCGCCTCGCCCGCGGCATTGACCTCGACTTCGAAGACCGAGCCGGGAGCGAAGGCGAGATCGCCTGCGACTGTGAGGCGACCGATCGAATTGCCGGGCGCAATGGTACCCCCTCCCGCGACCGTCGTCGAACCGACGATGCCATTGCCGCCGAGCGTGCCGCCGTCGCCCACGGTCACCGGCGAGGAAGCGATCGAGCCGTTGACCGAGAGGGTGCCCCCGTTGATCGAAGTCGGGCCCGTATAATCGCTGTTGCCAGTGAGGTTGAGGTTGCCGGCGCCCTCCTTGGTGAAGCCGCCGGTGCCCGAGATCGTCCCGGCAAAGGCGCTATCTTCGTCCTGGTCGACGGTGAGATCATTCTCGCCCATCTGAACCGTTGCGCCCTCTCCGCCCGAAAGGCCGCCGATCGTCTGATCGTTGCCCGAAATGTCGAGCGTACCCCCACCGAGATCGAAGACCGTTTCCGGATCGATCAGGCCGCCGATGCGGACCGAGCCCGCGAGGATGTTGGTGATGCCATCGAAATTATAGTCGCCGCTGAAGATCAGGACGCCCGCCCCCATCTTGTCGAGGACACCGCTGCCCGAAAAGGCGCCGAGGAAATCATAATCATCCGAGCGGTTGAAGATGAAGCGTCCGTCGTTGACGATATCGCCCGCAAACTGGCCTTCGGTTCCCCCCGCGCCGAGCTGGAAGCTGCCGTCCCCCGACGTGGTCACGTCGCCGAGGAGAGTTCCGGTGAGCACAAGACCGCCGTTTGCAATCAGCGTGCCGCCGGTGTGCGCGACCGTGTCGGTGTCGATGGTGAAGACCGCCTCGCCGATCAGTTCGATCGTCCCCGTGCCGGTGATCGACAGCTCGTCGAGCTGTGAAACCACATCATTCTCGCTGAAGTTGAGCAGCAGCCGGCCGTTGGTCGTCACCGCCGAAGTGAGGATCGGCGAGGACAGCCCCTCGCCGTCACCGAGATCGGCCTCGTTGACCTGGAGCGCGGCGCCCTCGCCGATCGTGACCTGGTCGAATTCGCCGACCACCCCCGCGGTCGTCCAATAGCCGGCCGCAACATCGAGCGTTTCAAAGCCCGTCGCGGCGCCGAGCTGCTGCGCCTCAGTGAGTTCGAGAATATCGCCATCGAGCGTGAGGCTGTCGGCACCTGCGCCTCCATCGATCGCGCCGGTGATCGCGCTGCCGCTCCGAAGCGTGACGGCATCGTCGAAGGCGCTCAGCTGAACGGCAACGCCGTTCCCGCCCCTGATCGTACCGCTGTTCGTCAGCGTTATCGCACCGAGCGATGTAAAAGCGACGCCGGTTTCGCTGAGGATTGTACCGCTGTTGCTCGCCGCCGCGGTGTCGACGTCGATCAGCACGCCGCCGCTGATCGTGCCGCTGTTCACCAGTTCGCCTGCCTTGCCGCCGCTGTTCTGGCGGCCAATGACGACGCCGGTTTCGCTGCCCGAGATTGTTCCGGCGTTGGTGACCGAGCCGCCGCTGACCGCCAGCACGCCATAACGCGCACCGGCTATCGTTCCGCCGGCCTCGTTGACGACGCTGCCGAGCATCGATTGGCCGCTGGTATCCTGGCCCGCGAAAGCCTGGATCGTCACGCCGTCGGTGAGAGCGCCTGCGACGCCCTCGATGGTCCCGCTGTTGACGATCGAGCCCCCGCCGAACAGGCGGATGCCGTCGTTGGTGTCGCCGCGGATGATCCCGCTGTTGGAGATTTCCGTGCCCGTCGCGCGCGCTTCGATCTGGCCCGTTTCGTCGTTGAAGTAAAGCTGAGTCACGATGCCGTAGCCAGCGCCCGAAATGGTGCCGCTATTGTCAACCACCGCGCCCGCCGACTGGATCATCACGCCGGCATCGGCCGGCGCTTCGCTGCCTTCATAGATGCCGTTGCCGCGGATCGTGCCCGCGTTGGACAAGGCAAGGCTCCCATCGCCGCCCGCAAAGACGCCGTGAGTTCCCCCCTCGATTGTGCCGCCCGCTGCATTGGTGATCACCACGTCGCCGAGCGTCCCGTGAAACACGCCGGCGCTCTCAGCCGAGCTGATCGTCCCGCTGTTGGTCAGCGTTGCGCTGGCAAGATCACTGCCGAGACCGACGCCGTATCCGTTGATCCCGTCATCGCGGCTCGCCGTGATGCTGCCCGAATTGACGATGTTCGCGGTCTGCCCGCTCCGCTCGCCGCTATCGAGCGCGGTGCCCTGGATGAAGATACCGCCGTCGCTGCCTGCGATGATTCCTGCGTTCTCGACGTTGCCGCCCCCCGACAGGATGATGCCGAAGCGATCCCCTGCAATCGTGCCTTCCGCCTCGTTCGCAACAAGCGCGCTGTAATCGTCGCTCGCCTGGCCCTCAAAGGCGTACATGGAGATGCCGTCGGCGTCGGCGCGCCCGGTGCCGCTGATGGCCCCGCTGTTCGTCACGGTGCCGCCGCCGATCAGGCGAACGCCGTCATTGCTCTCGCCGCTGATCGTCCCGCTGTTGGTCACGGAGGTGCCGACCGCCTGTCCGAGCAGTGCGCCAATCTCCGGATCGAACACATAGGCGGTCGTGATCCCGGCGCCGCCGCCCGAGATGGTACCGCTGTTGGTCACGCTCGACGATGCCGTACCGATGGTAATGCCCGCATCGGGCGGGGCATCGAAGCCGTCGTAGGCGCCTTCGCCCCGGATCGTGCCGGCATTGATGACATCGAGTGTGCCGGTCGCATTCGAATAGATGCCCGATGTCGCGCCAGTAATCGTGCCGCCCGCGGCGTTCGTTACCGTCACCTCGGCGCGCGATCCGTGCGCCACGCCGGCGCCGAAGTCGCTGCTGATCGAGCCGCTGTTATCGAGGGTCGCACTCGACATGTCGCTGCCGAAGCCAACCCCATAACCGTCACCATCGGTCCCGCCGAGATCGCCCGTGCCGCGAATGCTGCCCGAATTGACGAGACTGGCGGTCACTCCGCCGCGATCGCCGCTGTTGAGCGCGGTACCCTGAACATAGACGCCGCCGGTGACGCCCGTGATGGCGCCGGCATTGTCGACGTCCCCGCCCCCCGACAGGATGATGCCATAGCGATCGCCTTCGATCGTCCCATCCGCCGCGTTGGTGACAAGCGCGCTGTAATCCTCGCTCGCCTGATCGTCATAGGCATACATCGAAATGCCGTCGGCATCGGCGCGGCCCGTCCCGGTGATCGTGCCGCTGTTGGTCACGCTGCCGCCGCCGATCAGGCGAACGCCGTCGTTGCTTTCGCCCACGATAGTCCCGCTGTTGTCCACCGCCGTGCCCGCTGCTCGGCCTTCAACGAGGCCGGTTGCAGGGTTGAAATAATAAGCGGTCGTCACGCCCGCGCCGGCGCCCGAGATAAGGCCGCTGTTGACGATCGTCGAGGGCGCGCCGAGGATCGTGACCCCGGCGTCCGGGGGCGCATCGAAGCCGTCATAGCTACCCTCGCCGCGGATCGTGCCCGCGTTGACGAGATCGATCCCGCCTTCATCGTCATAGACGCCGCTGGTCGCCCCGGCGATCGTCGCGCCAGCCTCGTTGATGATCGACACGCGGCCGAATGAGCCATTTGCAACGCCATGAGCTGCATTGCCGATGATCGTCCCGCTGTTCACAAGGTCGGACGCGGCAAGCACATTGGCAAAGGTCAGGCCGCTTCCCCCCGAAATCGTGCCGGCATTGGTCACCGACGCCGTCTTGTTGCCAGCCGGGTCGTTGCCCTGCACCCAGAGACCGCCGGCGCCGCCGCTGAGCAGCCCTTCATTCTCGACAAGGCCGCCGTCGAACAGGATTGCGCCATAGCGCGCGCCGCTGATCGTGCCCCCCTCAGCGTTGGTGATCGTCCCGATCGCGGTGACATCCGACAAGTCCTGGTCGTCATAGGCATAGACTGACACGCCGTCGGCGTCGGCGCGTCCGGCGCCCCCGATCGTTCCGCTGTTGGCCACGCTGCCGCCGCCGATCAGGCGGACCCCGTCATTGCTCTCGCCCGTAATTGTGCCGCTGTTCGTCACGGCGACCCCGACCGCACGCCCCTCGAGGATTTGTGTCTGCGAATCATAGAAATAGGCGGTCGAAATCCCGTGCCCCGCACCCGTGATCGTACCACTGTTGGCGATGGTGGCGGGTCCACCGTCGAGCGTTATGCCGCCCTCGGGCAACACATCGAGCCCATCGGCGCTGCCGTTGCCCCGGATCGTGCCCGCATTGGTGATGGCCGTTTGACTGGCGCGCGAATAAACGCCGATGCGATCGCCTTCGATCGTTTCGTCGGCCGGATTGTCGATCGAGGCTGGCGCGCCTGCGGGAACGAACCGGCCCAGTTCCGCTGCGCCCGCGGGGACCGTCAGCACGAAACCTGCCGTGACCAGCGCGGTCGTTGCACACAGCGCCGCACGATTCAAAGTCCGCCTCTTCACAACCTCATCCCCTTTTTACGTTACGCCCACGAGCAATGGCCAAAGCGCCGTCAGCGCTTCGCCCGGCACCGGCACGACGGCCGAATTTTCCGAAACGAGCGCTCTTGCCCCTTGGGGCGAGGAAAAGCATTGAAGCGGGCGGCCGCCTATCCCCACTTGTAGGGTATCGGGGTGGTGACCCGCCGGGCGTAGGCCGCTATCATATTGTGCGATGGGGATAATCGATTCGGAGGAAGCTGCGGCGGGGCAGCCGGCGGACTATGCGGAGCAATGGCTGGCGGTCCCGGAAATGCTGCTCGACCAGGTGCGCCGGGACCCCGATGCGGTAGAGGAACATTTTCACGCACTCGACGCTGCTCACGGATATCGTGCCCGTTCGGTTGTGAACATCGATGCGCTCGCCCTGCTCGTCGTCGATCCGGCAGAACGGCATCTCACCTATAGCACGGGCACCTCGCCTGCCGATGCCCATGACCTTATCGACTGGGACATGGCCGAAGCGGCGCTGCACGGGCGAACGATGCAGCTTGCGCAACCGGACGAACAGGGCGCGCATCCACTCTTGGCCTATGTCCCGGCGCTCGAAGCTTCAAACTGGGATCTTCCGGACGAGGTGAAGGGGCTTCTGGCCGAGGCGCCCCGACGGCGTGTGCTCGTCGTCACCACCTCGGCCGTGCCCCTAAAGCCCCTGCGGCGCGCCTGCGCCGCCTTCGGGATGACCGGCCTTGAAACCCGTGTCGTCGAGGCGACGCTCCACACGGGCAGCATCCGCGCTGGCGCCGCGGCCGCCAAGCTGAGCTATGCGACCGCGCGCGAAGCCATGTCGTCGGCGCTAGCGAAGGTCGGCGTCGCACGAATGCCGGGACTTCTGCATCGCCTGTCGCTGCTGTCGCTCGGTATATTTCCCAACCGCGAAGAAGCCGTTGAATTGCTCACCGACCGCTGGGGCCTCAAGCCGCGCCAGGCACAGATCGCCATGCTGCTCGCGCAAGGCCTGACGCGAGGGGATACGGCACAATCGCTCGGCCTTTCGGAGGCCACGGTCAAGAAGCAGGCCGATGTCGTCTTCCAGACCTTCGGCGTCTCGGGCGCCGCGGCCCTCGCCCGGTCCCTGAGCGCCGTCACCGCCATGCAGGCGCTGGCCGATGCAAGCCACGGCCAAGTTGGCTGGATGAGCGGCGCGGCCGAGCCGCTGCGCTTTATCGATCGCCCGGGCGGCGGCCGGATCGCCATCTCCGATTACGGTCCTGCCGGCGGTCGCCCCGTGGTCATTGTGCACAGCAGCATGACGACCCGCCATCCGCCCCGGCGGCTGGTCGCCGAACTCATGCGGAGGGGATACCGGGTGCTGGCCATCGACCGGCCCGGCTTTGGATTGACCGACGTGGCGCGAGGACGCGCCGAGAGCGATCCGTCGGATCCATTCGAGCCCGCTGCGCACGACATGCGGATCGTACTCGACCAGCTCCGGATCGAACGTGTCGACATCGTGGCGCGGGGCGGCGCGCAGGTTGTCGCCGCTTTCGCAGGTCTCTACCCGGATCGCTGCGGCGCTGTGGTCCTCGTCAATCCCGATCCCCCCGCGACGCGTGACAAACGTCGCTGGGGCGTGCTCGGTTCGTTCAAGGAAGCCTATTATCAGCGCCCCGATCTCATCTTGCCCGCCGCCCGGCTCATTACCAGGGCAATGACGCGCAGCTTCCTTGCCAAGGCGCTCCGCAAATCCATGCGCGGAAGTCCGCCCGACGAGGCGCTGGTCGCGGACGAGCACGTCATCGACGATTATTACCGCGCGATACGCATGTTCACCACTGGCCGCCTGGCGGGATATGTGCGCGAACAGGCAGCCTTGGCCCAGGGGATCAGCGGCGATTACGCGATCGACGGCAGCGGATGGTCGGTGCTGCTCGGCGCGCATGACACCTTGTCCGAGCCTGGAACGGCCCTCGCCTATTGGCGCGAACGCATTCCCGCCGCCTCCTTTGAGGTTCTCGAAAACCACGGGCGCCTCATGGCCTACGCGGCCCCTGAACTGATATCGGACCGCCTCGCCATGGCCGGCGCAATCAAACGCCCCGCATGAGCGAGGGTATGAGCGGTGCGAGTTCGCTGGCGAGATAGCCGATCGGCCCCATCGTTTCCCCAAGGCGTCGTCCCGCCTCGCCATGGAGCCATATGCCCCACGCGGAGGCTTGAAGCGGAGACAATCCCTGGGCGCCGAGGCCTCCTATCAGGCCTGCCAGCACATCACCCGATCCGCTGACAGCAAGGCCCGATCCGCCTCCGGCATAGGAAAGGCAGATATCGTCCGCGATCAAATAGCTTGTGGCACCCTTGACCATGACCGCCGCGCCGAAACGGTCCTGCGCCCGTGCAAGCGCGGCGAGCGGATCGCGCGATACCTCCTCCCTCTCGGCACGCAGCAGAGCTGCAAGCTCGCCTTCGTGCGGTGTGAGGACAATCTGGTCGCCCCGCGCGGCGATCGCAGCGGCATGATCGGCAGCGACACGCAGCGCAGCAGCGTCGAGGAGCAGAAAGAGATGCTTGGGTAGCCTTGGCAAAAGCGCCGCCAAGAGCGCGCGGGCGGTCTTTTCTTCGCCCATTGCCGGACCGATGACAATGGCGTCAAAATGGCCGATCTCGCCCACCAGAAGATCGGCGCTCTCGGGCGCAATTTCCCCGCTGTCGGTCTCGGGAAGCGCGAGGACCGCGCAGGGGGGAGCCGCGATACCCGCCGCAATCGCGGCCGACGCGATGGTTGCGATGGTGACTTTGCCGGCGCCTGCCCGAAACGCCGCCTCGGCGGTCAGGAGCATTCCCCCGGGCACCTGGCGGCAGCCGCCGATCAGGAGCACGCGCCCGCGGCTGTTCTTGTCGATATTGCCGCGATGATCGGGAAGCGGGTTTGCTTTCAGCCACCCCGTGTCGAGCGCGACCGGATCAGCCACGCGCGGCAACCATCGCATCAGGCTCGCGGGTTACCGGCACCTTGCGCTTGATCGGAGCCGTCACATTATAGCGCGCGAGCACAAGGGCGCCGTCACGGCCCGCATCCGGGTCGAGACGATATTCGGTTATCGCGCAATTGGCGACGTCCCCCTCGCGGTCGATCGCGAGAATTTCCGCCTCCGACAGATTTTCGATGATCGTGCGCAGGCAAAGCACCACCACCTGGTGCGCCACGATCATCACGCGGCGTCCCCCATAATGGAGCGAGACGGTGTCGAGGAGCGAACGAAGCCGCAATATGACGTCGCACCAGCTCTCGCCTCCAGGGGGGCGGTGATAGAATTTGCCGAGCAGGCTTCGAAATTCAGCCTGCTCGGGGTGCGCTGCTGCAATTCCGAGGCTGGTAAGACCATCGAGGATGCCGAACTCCTTTTCGCGCAGACGCTCGTCGATACAGATATTCTCTTCCGCCTCGCAGCCGCCCGTCTCGCGAAAAATCTCGGCGGTTTGGACCGCTCGGACATAAGGTGAGGCAAGCATGACTTCGGGCCGCGCGCCGGCCTCGCCGGCCGCGAACCATTCGCCAAGCGCGCGTGCCTGCTCGATCCCCAGGGCGGAGAGCGGCACGTCGACGTCGCGGTGGTCGAGCTTGATGCGCTCGGCACCCGACGCGTGCGCGGCATCGCGCGCCACATTGCCTGCGCTTTGCCCGTGGCGCACGACCCAAAGCGTGGAAGGCCAGCGCGGCGTCACCGAAAATTCTCTTTCATGACCATCCAACGCCGCGAGGTCGAAGCGGTTGCCAGCGCCATGGGGGTCGGAAGATGGTGCGCTCAGGCCTGCTCCATGGCCTGCACGGCGCGGACGGTTCCGCGAGCCATACCGGGCTTCAGCACGATCTTGGTGTAGAGATTTTGCTCGTCGTGCCAGTGCCGGTACATGTCGGCGGCATCCTCGAGCGATGCGTGGTGCGAGATGAGCGAAACCGTATCGAACTTGCCCTCGCGGATCATGCGCAATAGCTCACCGGTGTAGCGCTGGACATGCGTCTGCCCGCTTTTCACCGTCAGCCCCTTCTCCATCAGCTGGCCGAGCGGAAACTTGTCAGCGAACCCGCCATAGACGCCGGGGATCGACAGGCGGCCGCCCTTGCGGCACGCAAGAATCGCCTGGCGCAGCGCATGCGGGCGCTCGGTCGCAAGGTAGAATTTCGCTTTCACCTGATCGACGACATTGTCGAGCGTGAAGCCGTGACTTTCCATGCCGACGCAATCAATGCAGGCATCAGGTCCGATGCCGCCGGTCATCTCGTCGAGTGCCTCGCGCACGTCGACCTCGCGATAGTCGAGCACCTCGGCTCCATATTTGCGCGCGAGCGCAAGGCGCGTCGGGAAATGGTCTATTGCAATCACCCTCGCCGCCCCGAGAAGCAGCGCCGACTGGATCGTGAAGAGGCCGACGGGGCCGCAGCCCCAGATCGCGACGGTGTCGCCAGGCTCGATGTCGGCGTTGAGGGCTGCCTGCCAGCCGGTGGGAAGAATGTCGGAGAGGAAGAGGACATCATCGTCGGCGAGATCCTCGGGAATGACGACGGGCCCCACGTCCGAATAGGGAACGCGTACATATTCCGCCTGACCGCCCGCACAGCCGCCGGTGAGATGGGCGTAGCCAAAGGCTGCGCCCATTGCGTGCCCCATCATGAGGTCCGAGGCATCCCGCGTTTCGGAAGGATTGGCATTGTCGCATGCGCTGTAAAGCTGGCGTTCGCAAAAGAAGCATTGCCCGCAGCTGATCGTGAAGGGGACCACCACGCGCTGGCCTATTTCAAGGGTCGATGAAGCGCCCCTCTCGACGACTTCGCCCATGAATTCATGCCCGAGGACGTCGCCGGCGCGCATTCCGGGGATATAGCGGTCGTAAAGATGAAGATCCGAGCCGCAGATGGCGGTCGAGGTGACGCGCAGAATTGCATCGCGCGGGTTGACGATCTCGGGATCGGGAACGGTTTCGACGCTGACCTTGTGGCGGCCCTGCCAGGTGACGGCTCGCATGATGAGCTCCTCAGATATGGGACTGCGCGGGAAGTTCGGAGGCGCGCGCCGACGGGCCGGCGTTCGTAGTCACCTCGCCGGTTTCCATCAGCTGCTTGAAGCGATGAAGATCGCGCCGCGCCTGCACTTCAGGCTCGCGCTGGAGCAATTTCGCGCCCAGTCGTCCAAGGGCGCGTCCCGGAGGCTCATAGGCGAGGATGAGATGGACATAAGTTCCCCGGCCGCCAGGGGCATCCTCAAAGCGTACCTTTCCGCTGTTGGCGATATCGCTTTCGGGTTCGCTCTGCCAGCTGATCGCCTCGCCTGGAGAGACGCGGGTGATGCGGTTGACGAGCGTGACCTTCCGCCCGGCGGGCGCCTTTACCGTCCAGCGCGATACGCCATCGCCGAGCGTTTCAACGGCCACGACATTCTCCATGAATTCAGGGAAGCGCTCGACAGTCCAGGCGGCGAACAATGCATCCTTCGGCCGGTTGATCAAAAGTGATTTGCCGAACGGCGCGCGCGAGCCGGGTTTCTCGAGTGTCCAGTGGGGCGCATCGGATACAGGCGACGCCCTCTGCCTCCGGCGGCTGCGCTGCAAGGCTCTAAAGCCGATCCCCGCCGCAGCAAGACCAAGGCCCGCTGCGGCAAGGTATAGCGATCGCTTCTCGTTGCGGCCCTCTCCTGTCATCGGGAAATCTCCTGCATCCTTTGGTCTTATCGGCGAAGAAATGGCAGCGCGTCCGGGAACGGCGCGCGCCGGCGAGATAGCAGGGCACCAGGCGGCAGATATTCCGCCGCACTGATCGGGCCCTTGCCAAGCCAACGAGAGGTCCGCCCCTATTGTTCCGCCAATGGTCGCCTTGGGGCGAAGCAATGCGGTCTATTCTTGATCTGCTTTAAGATCAGGCCTCCCAGGAGACCTTTGCCCGGGCGGACGAACACTTGATCTTCGTCCAGTCCCGGATCCTGCGCGCGGTCCCGATGCGAAGCTTGGAACCAGCAGGCCCGCCGCTGCGCTTCAGCAACAGCCCAAGGGCGCACGCCCGCAGCGCGCCCTCGGCCTCGCCTCTTGAATGGAGATGATGATGGAATGGATGATTATGGCGGTCGCTGGACCGATTCTCCTCGGCCTTGGTCTGCTTTGGGCCATTGCGAACAATCGGCGTTCGCGCGCCGAAAAGCAGCTGACCGAGGAAGCGACACGGCAGCGGCGCGCCGAAGAGCATGCCGCCGCAAAGGCTCGCGAAGCGGGCGCCGAGTAGCGACGGTCCGCAAGAGGGCCCGCTATCCGGGGTTGCAGAGGTTATATTGTGCGGGCCGCGTCCGGCGTTCGGGGCCGCCCTCCCTAGCGTGACGCCCGAGGGGATCAGGAAGACGCTCGATGCTCGCACCGCAATCCGCTATCGGGGATGAAGAGCTCGAACGCGGCCTTCGCCGCCTCATTATCGAAGCGCTGTTCTCGAACACGACGGCTGCACTCACCACCGGGGTCGTCTTGACGGCCTTCGCGCTGCATCTCGGAGCAAATAACGCGACAATCGGACTTCTCGCTGCCCTGCCGTTCCTCGCCCAGCTCGCGCAGGTGCCGGCTATCGCGCTTGTCGAGCGTATCCGGCAGCGCAAACGCATTGCGGTTCTCTCGAGCGTTGCCGGGCGTTCGATGCTCGCGGTGATGGCATTTGCCCCTTTCGCAGGAGCCCTCGCGCTGCCGGGCTTGTTGCAGCGACGCTAATCCTGTGCGTCTTCGGCGCCATTGGGGGCTGCGCATGGAACAGCTGGATGCGGGATCTGGCGCCCGAGGATCGCATCGGGCGGATATTCGCCCGGCGCACCATCTACGCAACGATGACCACGCTCCTCGCCGGACTGGGCGCTGCCATCGCGCTTGAGTGGACGCCAGAGAGAAGTGCCATGCGCGACTTGGCCTTTGCCGGGCTTTACGCGCTGGGCTGCGCCGCGGGCCTTTTCAGCGCGTGGATCGTTGCGCGCATGCCCGAACCGCGCATGCCCGATATCGCAAGCGCCGGGCGGGCTCGCCGAGCAACTTCGCCGACCGCTTGGCGATGGCAATTTCAGGCAGCTCATCCTCTTTCTCGGAACATGGCAATTTGCGATCAACTTCGCGACGCCGTTCTTCACCGTCTATCTCGTCCGCCAGCTCGGCTACGACATGACGGTGGTCATGTCGCTGTCGATCGCGAGCCAGGTTGCGAACGCCATCACCCTTCGCAACTGGGGCGCTGCTGCCGACCGTTTTGCCAACAAGTCGGTCCTCCTCGTCGCGGCGCCGCTCTATATTATGTGCATCGCCGCGATGATCGGTGGCTCGCAAATTGCCGATGATCGGTTACGCCTCGCATGGCTTGCCGGCCTTCATCTCCTGATGGGCGCAGCGGTCGCCGGCGTGACCCTCGCGACCGCAAACATCGCGCTCAAGCTGTCGCCGCGGGGTGAGGCCGCCTCCTATCTCGCCGCGAGCGCGGTGGTAACGGCGCTCGCGGCGGGATCGGCCCCGATCCTCGGCGGCATGCTCGCCGATTTCTTTGCAGCGCGCGAGCTTGAACTGGTCGGGCGCTGGACCAACCCCGAAGGCGTTTATACTTATCTATCGCTCGCGCTGAGCAACTGGGATTTCTACTTCTTGCTGTCCGCCCTTTTCGGCCTTTACGCGCTGCATCGCCTCGGTTTCGTGCGCGAGGCAGGCGAGGTCGGGCGCGACGAGATCGTGCGTCATATGCTTCGCGAAACGCGCGGGACAATTCACAATTTCTCCACCGTCACCGGCCTCAAGGCACTCACCGCTGTTCCTTCGAGCCTGGTGCGCGAACTGCGTGTCCGGCGCCGCTACCGTCGGCTGCAGGCTTCGCGAAGCAGCGCGAGGGCCCCGAACTGATATCCCCGTCCAGACGCTCCCGCCCTCGCGCGCTGAGCGCTCCCGAAACATGGCGTCAAGACGAGCCTGCCGATGTGCCACAAAGGAGCTGCCGGCCAAGGCAATCCGATGTGTCCCTGCCCTGCGAGTGGGATTCGAGCTGCTGCCATGCCGACCGGCGCAACTTCGTTGGCCCGAGATGCGTCTCTTGGACGTCATGCAAGGAGATGGCAATGAACAGGCCCGACAGCGGCGACGACGGCACACAAAGCGGTCCTGGCGAACAAATCCGCCCTAGAGAAAAGAAGCCGGTCAGCGACGGGCCGGCGGGCGAGGAGGATCGCGCGGGTCCCGGCCAGCCGGTTGCGCCGGAAGGAGACAAGAAATGACAAGATTTCGCAAGGTCGGTCACGTACCGACCGAAAAGACCAACCACCCGAACATCTCGACGGAGAACCAGCCCGAAGGGGCCGCAAGGCGACCGAGCGATACGCTCGACCGCGAACCTGCGCGCGATCCCGAAAGCGGTGGGAGCATTCCGGCAGATTATAACCCCGAGAGCGGAACGCGCGTTGGCGAAGAAGACGATACGCGCTCCGGACGCAAGGGTGAGGGGCAGCCGCGGTAACACCCGCGGTTGCATCTCTCGCTCGATTATAACCCGAGTTAGCATTCCAGAATCTTGTCGGCGGCGTTGTACGCTTTACCGAAGGGAGGGCTGTTGGTCAGGGACCCGTGCCATGTTAGACTTGGGCAAATATAATGGAGTCGCAAGCCATGGGCATGAGGGCCGATCGGGATCTTTGGGGCCAGGCGCTCGCCATCGAATCTCGATATGGGGATGGCGGGCCGGACATCCTTGCACGCAAGATCGACGCATGTCGCCGCGCGGGCGCGTTTTCCGAGGCCGAGTTCTGGCGTGACGTCGCAGCGTGCCTGACGGAATTGCACTCGATCCGTGGCCCTTGCGTGGGGAAAGCATGTGGTTCCCCCACCGACGGTGCTCGATCAGCGGCAAGGCCCGACCCTGTACGTCAGACTGCCCGCAATAAGACCTGTATCAGCCCACGCTGAGCAACGCGCCGCCGGGAAGCGATTGGCGCTTCCTCATCAAGCGTCACGACATGGCGGCCTCGGGACAGCGCCCAATTGGCCGCCAGAAGAGCGCAATCCCGCCCCCTTCCGGCCGCCTCAACTCGCAACGCTGGTCCACAACGTTCCCCGCAGGTAACGACTGTTCACGAGATAAATGATGGCTACCGAATTCTCGTCGCCATAAGCAGCGGCGAGGCGCGTGCCTGTACCCGCTCGGGCCTCGACTGGTCCGATCGTTTCGCGCCGTCACTAATTGTTGAAATATCTCCGCGCGAGCTTGTCGATCTCTTCCGGCGAAGTCGGCTCACCCAACCGATCTTTGAGCGCTTGGATGCAGGCATCAAGCTGCGCGGCGATCTGATGCTCCCGTAGACGATCGAGCACGCCGATCAGCTCGACCAAGGCGTCGCGCACACCGCGCATTGCCGCCGAATGATTGGTGTCCTGGGTCATGTCCGCCGCATTTGCTCATTGGATCGCCCGCAAATCGATAGCCAGCGGAATCCAAGTCTAGCAGAGCCCTCGCGCTAGTTGAAGTCCTAGATGGACTATCAGTCTCTTCGTGTAACGGAACCAGTCGCACGGAATTGCGCCTTGCCCCCTTTATCCCATTCGGCGCAGACGACGCCAAGATCCTGGAGGAACGCCACAAGGCGGATTAGCGTCGAGGCGTGCAGTCCGGTTGCCGCCACAAGCTCGCACAGGGCTCGCGGTTCGTCGTCGAGCGCGCGAGCACGGTGTGCGCCAGGAGCGCGACGACGGGCGAGAGACAGCGGGCATTGAGATCCGTCATGCTATGATGACGTCATCGGCAAGGGGGTGCCTGCACGTTCCTCAGGCGGTGGGCGCCGAGCGCGCCCCCCCCTTCCGCTTCGCCCGACCGCGCCGCGCGGGTGATCCACCAGCTATCGCGTGCGAAGCGACTTAGGGCCGGACTGCCGAGCCCCATCGGCGCGTCCTTCACCATCGTCCGCTTCAGAGTCGGTTCCGGCGGGAAAAAGCTGCTGGAGCATGCCAAGCATGGCGGTGCGGCCGCGTTCGGTGAGGCGCACGATCACCCGCCGGCGATCGAACGGGTCAGGAAAGCGCTCGATGAGGCGTGCCTCTTCAAGTCGGTCGATCCGCCGCATCGCCGCGGCGACCGATTCCCCAGAGCTCAAAATAAGCTGCTTGACGAAGAGGATGCCGCCTTCCTCGTGGCTGATGAACAGTTCGAGGATCATGTCCCACGCGGAATCGCGTAGCAAACCCTTGGGGAGGTCGCGCGCCATGCGCAGGCGCGCCTGCAGTAGCTGCCGCGCGCCGTCCACGAGCCTGCGCTCGCCCACACTCGCGCCGCTCGCCGCCGCTTGCGACAGGGCGCCAATCGTGCGCACCGCGGCCGGCGAATGCGCCTCAGCGCTAACGCTGTCCTTGAGGCTGCTCGCACGCCCCCGGGTCTCTTCGTCACGCATCAGCCCCTCCCGCCATTTTCGCGCCGGTTTCTGGCGCGCTCCGAGCATCTGCGCCGCCGGCCTGCGCGGCTGCGAGCTGCTTCAGCCAGTCGACGAGTTCGTAGATCAGGCTCCCGTGGGAGCCCTTGAGGAGAAGCAGATCGCCATCATCGAGATCGGACAGCAGATCCGCTTTCAGTGCTTCGGGCGCGTCGACTCGGAAACCGCGCCGCTCGGCGGGGATGGCGTGCCAGAAATCTGCGTAGAGCGGGCCGACAGCATGGACGCGGTCGACGCCGCTTGCGACGACGAGTGGAGCCAGTGCTCGATGATAGGCGGCGGCCTCGGGTCCGAGTTCGCGCATTTCTCCGAGGACCGCGATCTTGCGACCGCTGCCGCGCGCTTGAGCGAGAAGCGAGAGAGCAGCGGCCATCGAGCCCGGATTGGCATTATAGGCCTCGTCGATGAGAGTGATGCGGCGCGCCCCGAGGCGGAGCTGCTTGGATGCTCCGCGCCCATCGAGGGGTCGAAAGTGCGCGAGGCTGGCCATGGCTGCGTCGAGCTCATGTCCAGCGGAGGCGACAGCGGCAAGAACTGCGAGGCTGTTGAGCGCCATGTGCCGCCCCGGCGCCCCTAGCACATAATCGACCTTCCGGCCGTCTATCTCGGCGAAGACCCGTCCGCTGACCGGGTCTTGGTCGAGCAGCCGGAAATCGCAGCCCCGCGATATCCCATAATGGAGAATATCGAGGCCACGCTCGCGGGCTGCCATATGGACGCGGCTCCATTCGGCCATCTCGCGGTTCAACACCGTGACGCCACCGGGCTGCATGCCCGCGAAGATTACACTCTTGCGCGCCGCGACAGTCGCGAGATTACGGTGATATTCGAGATGCGCCGGCAGGATATTGGTGAAAAGCGCGATGTCAGGGCGCGCGAGACGCGTATTTCGCGCCATCCGCCCGATCGCGAGCTCGAGAACGATGTGGGGCGTATCCCACGGAATCGAGGCGAGGTTCCAGGCAATGCCGTGCGGGAGATTGGCGTTGTGCCTAGTCTGCCCGACCGGGCCATAGGCCGCGAGGGCATGCCCGAGCATCGCTACCGCGGTGGTCTTCCCCGCGCTTCCGGTGACCGCCAGCACCTTGCCCCTCATCTGGCGGCGGGCATATTCGCCGAGCGCGAGGATGGCGCGGTTCAGATCATCGACAGCGAGGCGGCTTGTGCCCAAGTCCATTTCGGCTCCCGCCGGCCCTACTAGACAGGCCGCGGGCGGATGCGCAAGCTGAGCGAGGCGCCCGCGTGCAATCCCCACCTCGCCCTCGGCGGACCGCACCGCGACCATGTCGGCCGGGCGCATGGTCACCGGCGCGATACAGAGACCGCTTGCAGACCAGGCCGGCGGCGGGGGCGCGGCCCAGCGCCCACCCGTCGCGCGCGCAACATCGGCGGCAGTCCAGCGCTGCGCGCGCGGTGCGAGCGATGGGGTTTCGTGGGCAAAGCCGCCGCGCGCCTCGCATTCCAGCAGATAATTTCGGTAGGCAATCAGCCCGGAAAGATAATGTTCCACATCGTCGATGCGGACGCGGAAGGCGTGATGGCGGATGAAGAAGCTCCCGGCGATCTTGCGCGGCGCGGCGAAGAACATCGCGAGCTCGGGCCAGAAATGGCCATTGAGCAGATAGGCGGCGCGGTGGTGGAGAGCCCTGTAGAAGCGCGCGATGTCGATCCCCTCGAGCATCGGTTCGCGCGCAGGATCGGCGCGGAGCCGGTCGATCATCTTCTCGGCCGCCATCATCAGTTCCAGCAGCGTCGGAAATGTTGTGATGCGCTCCTCGACGAACCCAAGGTGGTCGCGGATATTATCGAGCCCGAAGCGGAACCAGGCGTCCTTCGGCCGGTGTATGGTGAGTTCGTTGACGCAATAGCCGAGCCAATGATCGTGCGCCGTCCAGTGTCGCGCGCGGATGAAATGCCCAAAAGCATGCTCCACCGCAGCGAGCCAGCGCGCCTCGCGGGTGAGACCGTAGAGCCGCATCAGCGCGAACGCGGCTTCGCCGTCATAATAGATGGTACGGAAGCGCTCCTTGAGCGCTAGCTGCGGGTAGGTCAGCACATGATCGAAGCAACCGGTCGCTGCGTCCTGCATGTGGAGAATGCCGGCGCCGAGGGCGTTGAGCAGGGCGGCGTGGCGCGCGTCCCCCGTCAGGTGGCGATGCTTGACGAGTGCGAGTATGGCAACCGCGTTGCCGCCGAGCTTGATTTCGTCGTTGGCCTCGACGAGGAAGGCCGCGCGTTCGCCGCCTGGAAGATCGATCGCCCGGATGAGGTCGCGGGTCAGGCAGGCGAGCGCTCGATCGATCGCGGCGCCGAGGTCGGCGTCGCGCGTAACCTCCCAGGCCTCGAGCATCGCGTAGAGGCTGCTCGCGTGGCGCAAATTGTTGTAGGTCCCGATCGGCCGGTCGAAGCAAGGGTGCCACCCATAATGGAAGCGACCGTCCGCCTGCACCTGCGAGGCCAGATAGCGGCTGCCGTCGTTGACGAGCTGCCAGAGCTCGTCAGGCCCGAGGCGCGAAAGCATGCGGCGCCCGGCATCGAGACCCGCTCCCCCGAGCGGATGAACGGTGCCGTCGTCGCCCGCAAAAAGCCCCTTGGTGGTGAAGAGCCACACCGCTCTCTCGTCGGCGAAGGAGAGCGTCTTGAGGCCGTGTCGCTTCGCGGCATAGAGCCGGAAATTGCGCTCGTTGAGACAGGCAGATGGCTGACCCGGCCCCCCGTAGAGCATCGCGTTGGCGTTGAGCTCGGTTTCGAGGAAGGCGTGGTCAAATTCGGCGTCGAGCGCGATCCCGACCCTGACATAGTTGCGCTTGATCCGGGCGAGCCGATCGCGAAGCTCCCCCCATGTGGTCCGTTCGGCGGCGTCGGCCCAGTCGGCGCGCAGCCAGCAACCCTCGGCGCCGCGAGCGCGCAGTTCGGCCTCGGCGCGCTCCCAGGCGTTGGCGGCGCTGCTTCCTACGACGCTCGCCACCTCGGCGCGCCGCATGCCGTCGGTCCAGGACAGGAACAGCACGAAGCGTCGGGCGCCCCGGGTGATCACCGCGGGGAGATCGGGACGCGCGGCGCGCAGCGACGCGAAGCGGGAGGCGAGGTCGGGACTCATCGCTCGCGCAGCGCCTCGCGCGCGCGGTTGAGCGGCTTCAGCAGATATTGCAGGACCGTCTTCTCGCCCGTGTGGATATCGACGGTCGCGATCATGCCGGGCACGATGGGGAAGCGTCGGCCTTCCTTGTTTCGAAGGGCATCGGTCTTGGTGCGCACAAAAACCCGATAGTAGAAAATGTCGGGTTTCACCTCGTCTCGAATAGTGTCGGGCGAGATGGTCGTGACCGTTCCCTCGAGTCCGCCGTATATTGAATAGTCATAAGCTGTAATTTTGACCGTCGCTCGCTGTCCGGGGTGAATAAAAGCGATGTCGCGCGGCGACATGCGCGCCTCGATCATCAGCTGATCATCGAGCGGAATGATTTCCATCAGTCGGCCGTTGGGCGGCACGACGCCGCCCACGGTCGACACTTCGATGCTCTTGACGATGCCGCGCACCGGCGAGCGAAGGGTGAGCCGCTTCAGCGTATCCGAACGACCGCGGACTACCGGCGCCAGCGCCTTGACCTCTTCATCGGCGCGCGCAAGATCCTGCCGCGCCTCGACGATATATTGCGAGCGCAGATCGGCCTTCTTTAGCTCGAGGTCGGCGCGCTGCCGCTTGAGACGCAGGACCTCGACATTGCTCGCCGCACCAACTTCAATCAGCGATTCCCCGATCGCGAGTTCCTTGCTGATCAGCGCGAGCGATTCCTCGATCAGGCTTGTCGAACTCGCAAGGCTGCGACGCCGGGCCTCGAACAGTCGGGTTTCCTCCGCCTTGAGGTCAGGATAGTCGTCGAGCTCGGCGGGAAAAACGAGTGGGGTCTGGTTGACCTCGGCGCGCAGCCGCGCGGACGCGGCGAGCGCGGCGCGATATTTGGCGGCGCTCTCCTCGACGGTCGAACCGGCCTGGGTAGGATCGAGTTGAGCCAAGATCTGGCCGGGCTCGACGATGCTGTCCTGCCGCACCAAGAGCTTTTCCAGGATTCCGCCTTCGAGCGACTGAACCACCTGTTCGTGCGAACTCGGGACCACCCGTCCGCTGCCCGTCGCCACCTCGTCGAGCTCGGCAAGCCACGCCCAGAGAATGCCGGCGGCAAAGAGTGCCGCTAACAGCCACACGAGCCGCGCCACGGCGAGGAGGCGGCGACTGGCGGCGTCGCCCGCCATCGCCGGATCAAGGGTCGCCGCCGCCGTCATGCTGCCCGCCCCTTCGCCTTCATGATCCGCAGCGCGGCATTCTTCGGCTCGTCGAGCGCCACGCGGCCATTGTGGACAACAATGATCCGGTCAACGAGGTCGAGAACGCGCATCCGGTGGGTCGCCACGATCACCGTCCGGTCGCGGCTCCACGCCCCGAAGCGTTCGATGAAGAGACGCTCCGCCGCCTCGTCCATCGAGGCGGTCGGTTCATCGAGCAGCAGGACACGCGGCTCACGGATAAGAAGCCGCGCAAGCAGCAGCGCCTGGATCTGGCCGCCGGATAGGCCGCCTCCTCCTTCCAATATCATCTGTTCGAGCCCCGCGCGCGACTGCCCAATGAAGGCGTCGGCCCCGACAATTGCAAGCGCGCGCAAGATATCTTCGCTCGTCGCCTGTGGACGTCCCAGCGTCAGATTATCGCGGATCGTCCCGTGAAAGAGCCGGCTGCCCTGACTGAGCAGCCCGACGTCGCGCCGGACATCCGCGGGGTCGATCTGGTGAAGTCCGAGGCCGTCGAGCAGCACCTCGCCCGAAACCGGATGCAAGAGCCCGGAGCAGCCCTGGAGCAGAGTGGACTTGCCCGCGCCGTTACGGCCGAGGACCGCGACCTTCTCGCCTTCGCCGATATGGAGGTCGGCGACCGACAGTGCCGGCGGGGTATTGGAGTCGCCGTAACGGAACACCGCCGCGCGCAGTGTGAGATTCCCCGCGATGGTCGGAGCTTCGATGCGATGGGCGTCGTCGGGATGATCGACAGGCAGCGCCATAATCTGATCGAGGCTTTTGATGGCGACTTTCGCCTGCTGGAGGCGGTTCAGGATCTGGCTGAGGTGCGAGATCGGCGCGATCATGCGCGAACCGAGGATCGACGCTGCGACGAGAACGCCGGTGGTGATATCGCCCGCCATGACGAGGGGCGCACCCACGAAGATCGTCGCCGCATAAACCCCGTTCTGCACATTGTGCGTCCAGACGGTCAGGCTGTTAGTCAACCCGCGAAGCTTGAGCTGTGCCTCGGCGGCGACCGCATTATAATGATTCCATTGCTGCTGGAAGCGGGCCTCGGCCTGCAGCACCTTGATATCCTCGAGCCCCTGCACGGCCTCGACCAGCATCGCGTTGCGGAGCGAGGATTCGCGCATCGCTTCGTTCGCATAGGCGCGCAGCCGGCGCTGGGCGACGAGCCCGGGGAGCACCAGGAAGATGAGAGCGGTGAGCGGGACGAGCGCGAGCGGTCCAGCGATCGACCAGAGCAACGCGAGGAAGAGGAGAAAAAAGGGAATGTCGGCGATCGCCGCTACCGTCGTTGAGGTGAGCAGTTCGCGAACCTGTTCAAGGTCGCGCAGCTGGGCGATGAAGGCGCCCGTCGATGACGGCCGGTCGCCGTTGCGCACGCGCAGCGCGTGGCCGAACACCTGGTCGGACATGCGCAGGTCCGCCCGCTTTCCGAGAATGTCGATGATCCGCATGCGCAGGCGCCGGAACAGGAAATCGAAGCCGATCGCGAGCAGCACGCCGCCAAAGAGAATATAGAGCGTCGGGAAGGATTGAGCCGGGATCACCCGGTCATAGACCTGCATCGAGAAGAGGACGCCGGCGAGCGCCAGCGTGTTGGCGATGAAGGACGCGACAAGAATATGCGGATAGGCGCGCGCATCCTGGAAGATGATGCGGCGAAGCCAATGCTCCTCGAACGGGCGGATATAAGTATCGACGCGGGCATCGCGCACCCCGCGTGCGGGGCGCGCGATCACGCACCGCTGGGCGGAGGCGAGCAAGGCGGCGCCATCGATGCTATTCGCCAACTCCGCTTCGCCGACGAGCGTGAGGCTCGCGCGGCCCGCGGCATCGATCGCGGTCACCACGCCGAGCCCGCCCCCGACGAATTGCACGATCACCGGCAGACGTTCCGGCGTCAGCTTTGTCTCGCCAGGGTCCTCAATGGCGAGGCGAAGCCCGGCGCTGCCCGCCATTTGGCAGATCCGATCAACCTCCTCGGCCTCCTCGTGCCAGAGAGCGATGCGCCTGCTGTGCTCGCCGGGTTCGGGCAACCGGTAGTGGCGAGCAATCATCCGGAAGGCCTCAATCCACTGCTCGGCGTCAAAGCTCCGGCCGGCAAGAGCGATGGTCGCGGTCACAGCGTCACCCCGCGCACCGTGGCTCCGCTCAGTCCAAAAATATCGCGCTGCACGCCTGTGTAGAACAGGCATTCGGACTCGAGCCGCCACTTGTCGTAGCGGCTGTTGACCAGATCGAAGCGGATCTGGTGGAGTTCCTGCTCGGCGTTCAGCAGGTCAACGAGGGTGCGCGTTCCCATGTCGAGATACTGGAGTCGGTAGAGACGCCCCGTCTCAGCCATGCTAGCCTGGCGCGCGGCAAGCGTCTCAAGAACGCGCTCGAGAGCATCGACCTGCTCGCGAGCTTCGACGAGCTGGCGATTCACCTCGTTACGGACCCCTGCCTCGGCCGCCTCTGCCGCTCTGAGCGCATGCGCCGCGCCGCGGGTTCGGGCGCCACGCGCGCCGCCGCTGTATAGTGCGCTCGTTACATTGATTCCGACATTATAGTCGGCGCGGCGCGAGAAGGGATCGTGAACATCGGCGCCGCCGCCGGCGCTCAATGATATCGTTGGCAGGCCTTCGGCCCGGGCGCGTGCGAGGTCGGCGAGCGCCTCATCGCGTTGCGCGCGGGCCCGCAGGACCGCGGGAACGCGTGTCCAGTCGGGTTCTCCCCCGGTGCAAGCACCCTCGAGTTGGCGCGGCGCGCCCACCGCGATGCCTGGCGCGTCGGTGCGACCCGTCAGAAAGGCGAGATTGCCGCTCCATCGTCGCTGCTCGGCCTCGATCTCCTGGAGCGTGACCTCGGCGGCCTCGACGCGCGCCTTCGCCTGAAGCGCGTCGGACCGAGTACTCGCACCGCCCCGATAGCGATGATCCACCAGCTCGTTGATGCCGCGGATGCTTGCGAGCTGATCGAGCGCGACCTGCCGCAACGCCGCGTCTCGCTGGATTTCGATCACCGCCCGGCTAGTGTCGCGGATGAGCGTGTCGATCGCAAGGAGCATCTCGGCCTGCCCGACCCGTGTGCCGGCACGGGCCGCGGCGACCGAACCCGAAACCTTTCCGAAATCGAACAGCATTTGCGAGACAGATAAGTTGGCGCGCGGCCGCCAGCGACTGCGCGAAAGATTGTCATAGGTCGAACCGAAGCCCGCGCTGATCTGCGGATGATAGCCTGCCTTCGCAATTGTGATCTGTTCGGCGCGCGCGCGCAACTCGTCCGCCGATTCCACGATCGAGGGGTGCCAGTTCACCGCCTCGCGGACCGCATCCTCCCATTTCCATTGATTGGCCGCTGCGCTCGCCCCGAAGAGAAAGGGCGCCGCGAGTGCCAATAAGCATTTTCCAAATGAGCGAACACAAGATCCGCGCTTCCACCCTAGCTGACCCGGCATCCATCCCTCGAGTTCATCACAATCATGAGGGCGCTGCACCAGAAGTCTCCGGCGCAGCGCCCGTGGGTGATGTTCGAAAGATTAGATTAACGTATGATTATTGTGGCCGAGATCGTCATCGGGACTGGATGACAGGAAAGCTAGCGGATCCTCGACGGGCAAAATATTTTGATCCGATTCGGATGTATCGCCGTTGTCAGCGCCCTCGAAGGGCGTATCCCTGTCGGACCCGCGGTCGGGTTCGCGACCAAGATAACCCTCGAGCACATCGACAAGATCGCCCTGTCCTTCGAAGAGATCGAAGACGAAGTCGGGGCCAGCTGCCCGTCCCTCACCGGTCGACGTCGCGGGATCAAATCCATCGAGCGGGACCGTGTCGCCGGTCTCGGCCGACAGGAGCGACGCCATAAGGACCGACCCGCCGGGATCGCTGACTGTGATCGTCACGTCGAGCTGGGCCTCGACGACCTCGCCGTTGGGGTGACGGATCTGGTAGCTGAAGCTGTCCACCTGGTCGGTGGTGAAGTGCGCCAGATCGGGATCGGGCTCATAATGATAATGGCCGGTCTCATCCACCGTGAGCGTCCCGAAAGCTCCGATCAGTGTCACCGGAACATCTCCGATTTCTGCAAAGCCGCTGCCACTGTCGACGAGCACCGATGTGAAGGACGATCCGGTGACGTCGTTTTCGAGCAGATTGCCGTCAGCACCGGTCGCCGTTCCGACCTCGAACGCGGTGAGATCGGTTATCTCCTGCGTCAGCGACACGATCGAGTCATATCCAAGACCGAGCGTATTGGTACTCGATACTTCGATACTGTAATCGCCCGGCGGCAGGTCCGCGAAGTCGACCACAGCGCCCGCGCCGAGGCCGAGGAGATCGGCGAGCGCTTGGACCGTCACCGGGGTACCCACGACATTGCCGTCTCCATCGCGCAGCGTGACCGTGTAGCTTGGCAGAACCGCGAGCGCGAGGCCATCGGAGGCGTCAATCAGGACCCGAGCATCGGACAGGGTATCGGCCGCGACGGTGAAATTCGCGGTGTCGGTATCGACGTTCGGAATAATGAGGCCGATGCCGTTGCTCAGGGTGAAGAGCGGCGTGGAAACGGTCTCGACCGCATTCTCATAAACCACCGACGCGGTTGCCACGTCATCGGTCGCCGTGAGGCCGGTGGTAGCGGGATCGCCCGGCGCGCCCCATATGAGGCTGACATCGGGGCTGCCGATCTCGATCACAAGGGTCGCGCTTTCTAGCGCACCGCCCGGCGCCTCGAGGGTGTAGACGAAGCTTTCAGCCGCCCCGATATTCGCGGGATCGGCATCGGGCGTGTAGACATAGCTGCCATCGAGATCGACGACCAGCGTGCCATGCTCGCCGGCAACGACCGTTCCGTCGGCGGTGATCACGGTGGTAACGCCATTGACTGTGACGCTGTGTACGGTCGTCCCCGCCGGAACCATATCGATTTCACCGGCACCATTGGCGTCGATGATCATATTGCCTTCGGCGGTGACAGCGAGGACATTGGCAATATCGGTGTAATCGAGGTCGGTGCCGCTCACGTGGAGCGAACCCAGTACGCCGACCCCGGCCAGGCCACCGAAGGTGACGAAGGCCCGATATTCGCCGGCATCGAGGTTGGCACTGCCCGTGATGTTCCCGTCCAATAGGCCAAGAGAGAGGAGGGTGGACTGGCCATCGCCATCGATTCCGACCCATTGCCCCTCGACGAGCTTCTGAACCACAACCTGATAGTCAGCGACAGCGCCGATATCGAGCAGCCCCCCATATTCGAAGGTGGCGTCCAGCGTGTGACCCGCCTCGACGGTGAAGGATACCGGCTCGACACCGAGCAACTGAAGACCCGCAAGATCGAGCTGCGGATCAATCGCGGCCAGCGACAACAGCAGCAGATAATTGGCGCTGCCCAGATCAACGGGCGTGGAGACCGGCACAAGATCGATCCCGGCGCTACCCAGGTTATCGAATGCATCGAAGAAGTCGGGAGCCGTCACGCTCGAGGTTCCGGATTCGTTTCCGGCGGCGTCGGTAAGCGTAACAGTCAGTTCCTCGCCATTGGTCTGCGCCGGGATTGTGACGCTGTAGTTGCCATCGGGTTGGACCGTGCCCGTCCCGAGAACCGTCGTTCCGTCCGGACCATAAACCGTCACCGTGGCATTGGATTCGCCGGCACCGGTGACAGTGGTCCCGGTGGCTTCATCGATGTCGGCCGTGGGCGCCGCCGGCGGTGTAAGGTCGGGCGCAGTCGTTGAGGCCGGCAAGGACTCATTTCCTGCCGCGTCGGTGAGCGTGACGGTCAGGTCCTCGCCATTGGTCTGCGCTGGGATGGTGACGCTGTAATCGCCGTCAGGTTGCACCGTGCCAGTTCCGAGGACTGTGGCTCCGTCAGCCCCGTAGACCGTAACGGATGCGTTCGGCTCGCCGATGCCGCTCACGACCGTGCCGGACGCGTCATCTATGTCCGCGGTCGGTGCCGCCGGCGGTGTCAGGTCAGGCGCAGTCGTCGGTGTGGGCAGGGACTCATTGCCTGCGGCATCCGTGAGCGTGACGCTGAGCTCCTCACCGTTGATCTGGGCGGGAACCGTGACGCTGTAATTGCCATCGGGTTGCACCGTTCCCGTCCCCAGAACAGTCGTTCCGCCCGGCCCGTATACCGTCACAGTCGCATTGGGCTCGCCGGATCCGGTGACCAGGGTACCCGTCGCGTCGTCGACGTCCGCAGTTGGCGGTGCCGGCGGATCGACGTCAGCATCCGCGTCTGCATCAGCATCTGCGTCGGCGTCCGCGTCGGCGTCGGCATCCGCATCAGCATCTGCGTCCGCATCGGCATCGGCGTCGGCATCCGCATCGGCGTCAGCGTCGGCATCGGCATCGGCATCTGCGTCGGCATCGGCATCTGCGTCCGCATCGGCATCGGCATCTGCGTCCGCATCGGCATCTGCGTCCGCGTCGGCATCTGCGTCCGCGTCTGCATCCGCATCCGCGTCGGCGTCTGCATCAGCATCAGCATCAGCATCCGCATCCGCATCAGCATCTGCGTCAGCATCAGCATCCGCGTCTGCGTCAGCATCGGCATCTGCGTCCGCGTCTGCATCCGCATCCGCGTCGGCGTCTGCATCAGCATCCGCATCAGCATCAGCATCAGCATCAGCATCTGCGTCCGCATCGGCATCGGCATCTGCGTCAGCGTCGGCATCAGCGTCCGCATCGGCATCCGCATCAGCATCGGCATCAGCATCCGCGTCAGCATCCGCGTCGGCGTCGGCGTCGGCATCCGCATCAGCGTCCGCATCGGCGTCTGCATCCGCATCGGCGTCGGCGTCGGCGTCGGCATCCGCATCGGCGTCAGCATCCGCATCGGCATCAGCGTCCGCATCCGCGTCGGCGTCTGCATCGGCATCGGCATCCGCATCGGCATCGGCGTCAGCATCCGCATCGGCATCAGCGTCTGCATCCGCATCGGCATCAGCGTCCGCATCCGCGTCGGCGTCTGCATCGGCATCCGCATCGGCATCGGCATCGGCGTCAGCATCCGCATCGGCATCAGCGTCTGCATCCGCATCGGCGTCGGCGTCGGCGTCCGCATCAGCATCCGCATCGGCATCAGCGTCCGCATCCGCGTCGGCGTCTGCATCGGCATCGGCGTCAGCATCCGCATCGGCATCAGCGTCCGCATCCGCGTCGGCGTCTGCATCGGCATCCGCATCGGCGTCAGCATCTGCGTCCGCATCGGCATCTGCGTCAGCATCCGCATCGGCATCTGCGTCAGCATCCGCATCGGCATCTGCGTCAGCGTCAGCGTCAGCGTCGGCATCTGCATCAGCATCCGCGTCGGCGTCGGCGTCGGCGTCAGAATCATCGCCCCCGCTGGCGGCAATGCCGATCATCCCGGCACCGCCGAGCGCACCCAAAATGGGCAACACCGCGCCAGCCCCCGAGCCAGCACCCCCCGTCTCCGCTGCGATAGAGGACCCGGGGACCAATTCTCCCCAGTCTACTAGCTCATGAAACTGGGGGCCCGTGCCGGGCCGGGCGAGCCACATGCTCGCATCGGGCTCTTGGATGACGAGGTCGCTCGCCTCCCCTTCAGCCGAGGTTACATAGAAATCAACAACCCGAATTACTTCACCCGACCGCAAATGAACCAGTAGGTCGTTGCCCTCGCGTTCCAGGTCCCGCACGTCAGCGCGGCTCAATTGGAGACGCACAACGCTCGGCGCATCGAGGTCGATGGAGTCAATGGAGACAGACTGCGATGTACCAGTTGCCTTGTCGAATATTTCCGCAGCCGCTGCTGTCGCCATCGCAATAGTCTCCCCATTGATAAGTAAATCGCGCCTTCGGGAGGAGCCATATTCACGCTCCCCCGTTCCCGGAGTCAGTACCTCCGAGCATCATTCAAATAATTGTTTGTATTGGGACGATATGACCTCCGGATCGATCTCACAACAATGACTTGGAGATCATTCCGTTCGCGGAACAGATTCCTGGATACTCGCTCTGGCGAGGAATCCTCATCCTGTGGGGCATGCGGCGATCGGCCTTGGAGCCGGCGCTCCGCGCTTTAGCGCCGTTTGCAGGCGCGATCGACGCGACAATCCGGCCAAACACTCTCCGGCCTCCGCGCGTTATATCCCTATAACATACTGAAAATAAGATAGGAAACGGCGGTGCATTGCAGTATGCGCAGGCCGACCAGCTTCGATCCCGACCCCTCAGGGGCTCGCACTCGTTTTTTGTCTTTGCTTCACGAATGCCGAATTCGATTTGACGGGAGCCTAAATTGCCTGAATGGATTGGTTTCGCCGCCCCAACGCCCGGCCGGCCGGCTAGTTCGAGACACACCCCCAAAACCCGAGCCGGTTTTGCTCGTGATTTGATCCACACACGCCGATTGCGCGATCATTTTATCCCACCCGATATCCTCGCCGATCCAGCTTGGGACATGTTGCTGGAGCTCTATGCGTCCCATTATGAAAGACAAACGGTGACCGTATCGAGTCTCAGCCTGGCGAGCGCGGTGCCGACGACTACGGCGTTGCGCTGGATTGGGGTCTTGAGCGATCGCGGTCTTTGCGATCGACTCCGGGATACCGAGGACGGACGGCGAACGATCGTCCAGCTCAGTGAGCGGGCGCGGGCTCAACTCGATGCTTATTTCGATTGCATAATCCGGTAGGAAAATTCTGGCGATGGCCCCCGCGCGACATATGATACCGGAATTCCGTATTCTAATAACGGGAATCAGGAAATTCGTTCGACATCGAGAAAAATCCCGTACGGAAGTAAGTTTTGTGAAGTCCCTAGATACGCAATGCGCGCCAAAGAATGGGAGAAGGACTGGCGATTGGGTAGCTCCTTTGCTCCGTTCGGTTCGATGGCCATCATATCTGGGAACCCAGGAATGAGAGGAAGGCGGAGCAGGATCGGCACGCGAGGTCAGACCCTAAGGCAATCATAATGGTGTCACGTGACCGAACCGCGCATAAGCGGGGCTCTTCCTCGTGAACGGGGGATGAGGGAAATTGGGTTAGACTTGTCATAGGAAGGACAAGTCTGATGAAGAAGAAGGCTGATCAGGGAATCGACGGCATATCAGGGCTGTCGGATGTTGAGATT
>Ga0180220_1000473_pt1 | contig 43700 bp, 43 predicted proteins | sample eDN5th37CBELigBY_FD_151335 | JGI IMG/M metagenome (GOLD analysis project Ga0180220, IMG submission 151335) | Enriched backyard soil microbial communities from Emeryville, California, USA - eDNA 5th pass 37_C BE-Lig BY (version 2) (version 2) | ecosystem: Environmental > Terrestrial > Soil >... | reverse complement strand
GGAAATTGTTGGGCGCAGGCCTGGGCACCGTGGCACTGGCAGCTGCGCTCGGCATGGCGCCGAGGCTGCTCCGCGGTAAGCCTTCTGCCACGCCTGAGCGTATCGTCTCGCAAGGTAGAGCGAATTAGGCGCGCCGCGTCCGTACCTCCACGGCGTCCCAGAACAGGGCCGCAATGTCGGGACCACCGAAGTCTTTGATCTGACGAATGCCCGTCGGCGAGGTGACGTTGATCTCGGTGAGATAGGGACCGATCACGTCGATGCCCGTGAAGATCAATCCGCGCCGCTTCAGCTCCGGCTTGAGCCGCTCGCAAATTTCGAGATCCCGCTCCGTAAGCTCGGTCGGCATGGCCCGGCCGCCCACGTGCATGTTCGAGCGCGTCTCGTCCGGGGCCGGGACGCGATTGATCGCACCGACCGCCTCGCCATCGATCAGGATGATGCGCTTATCGCCCTTGCGAATTTCAGGCCGATACTGCTGGACCATGAAGGGCTCCCGGAACACCGTCTGGAACAGCTCGACCAGCGAGTTCAGGTTGGTGTCGCCTTCCGGAATGCGGAACACCGAAGAGCCGCCGTTACCGTAAAGCGGTTTGAGAATGATGTCCTTGTGGCGCTCGCGGAAGCGCTTCACGTCATCGAGATTCCGCGTCACCAGCGTTGGCGGCATGAGGTCTTGGAAATCGAGGACCCACACTTTCTCGGGCGCATTCCTCACCCAAGTCGGATCGTTGACGACCAGCGTCTTCGGATGAATCCGCTCCAGCAGATGCGTGGTGGTGATGTAGGCCATGTCGAATGGCGGGTCCTGGCGCAGGAGCACGACGTCCCACTCGGCAAGGTCCACGAGCCGGCGGTCGGAAAGCTTGTAATGATCTCCGACCCGGTCCTCGACCGTAAGCGTTGCCCCACGGGCGATCAAGTTGGCCCCATCGAGCGCCAAATCGGGGGGCTCGTAGTAGAAGAGCTCATGCCCACGCCGCTGGGCCTCGAGCAAGAGCGCGAACGTGGAATCGCCGCGAATGTCGATGCGGTCGATCGGGTCCATCTGGCAGGCGATTTTCATTGGCATCAGGTGATTCCGATGAGAGCGGGTAAGCCCGTTCGATTTTGAAGTACTCAGGCCGGCTGCAGGGCGTTCGGCTGATGGCGGGGCAAATGCCCAGGCACGATCAGCATGGCGTCCAGGCCGATCTCATAATCATGATAGGCCGGATGACGCCAGACCCACTGCTCTGCGGCGCGGGCAATGCGCCGGGCCTGCCGGATGGTCTTTGCCGCCTCGGCGGCTTCCATCGTCGATCGCCTTTTGACTTCCACGAAAGCGAGCCTGCGCCCACGCACAGCGATCAGGTCGATCTCTCCGAGCTTCGAACGATAACGCCGCGCGAGAATGCGATATCCCTTGAGGCACAGGAGGAGGGCGGCAATGAGCTCTGCGAACCGGCCGCTCTGCTCCCGCTGTCTCCTGATGTTGATCGAGGGGCGCCCTTCCTTGTGGCCGATGAAACTCACGTGCGACCTCGCGTCATTCGGACGGCCAGATCGTACACACGGGACTTGGGCACGCCAAGCGCCTCTGCCACCTCACGGCTCGCATCCCGGACGCTGCTCTCGGCAAGGCTCTGTTCAAGCCGAGCCGCGATGGCCTCGTCGGAGACCTCGGTTGGAGCTGGCGGCCCGACGAGAAGCACGAACTCGCCGCGCATGTCCTCGCCTGATGACTTCTTGGCGAGGTCACCGAGCCGCCCGCGCACGACCTCCTCGTGAATCTTCGTCAGCTCACGGGCAATGGCGGCCTCCCGCTCGCTTCCGAGCATCGCAGCCATGTCGGCCAGTGCGGCTTCGACCCGAGACGGCGCTTCGAAGAAGATGAGGGTCGCCTTGATGCTGGCAAGCTCCGCCAATCGGGCGCGGCGCGCGGCCTGCTTCGTTGGCAGGAAACCTGCGAAGAGAAAGCGGTCGGTCGGCAGCCCGCAGGACGTGAGCGCAGCGAGCGGGGCCGCGGGTCCTGGGATGCTCACGACGCGATAACCCGCCGCAACTGCGCTCCGCACCAGCTTGAAGCCGGGGTCGGACAAGAGCGGCGTGCCGGCATCGCTGATGAGGGCGACCGCTCGGCCTGCCGCGATCTCCTCCAGTACACGCGGAAGCTCCCGATCCTCGTTGTGCTCGTGGAACGGTCTCAGGTCGCGGTCGATCCCGTACTGCACCAGGAGCTGGCGGCTGTGGCGGGTATCCTCGCAGTAGACGACATCGGCCCGGGCGATCGTGCTGATGGCCCGCAACGTGAAGTCTGCCAGGTTGCCGATGGGCGTGGCGACGAGATACAGTCCCGGAACGAGCGGTTGCGCCAGCGCATCATCGAGCCGCGCCAGGACGTGCCGCCGCAGGGATTCTACGCTGACGTCCCCGGATTCCTCCTTGCTTATCCGCCGATTTTTCGCCAAGCCGTTACCCTCAAGGTGCAGTTTCCGCCGACGACTAGTTGCAGGCTTCGCTGAGTGTCGTGGCCGTGGCAGCCTAGCCTAAACCACGCCTCTATTGCAGATTTCGATGCAACTCTTCGAGCGAGCTTCCGGCAGGCCCGCTTCGAAGTGGGCGGGCGACCGGGGGGTGACGAGCGAAATGGCGTTTCATGCGGCTTGGGTCCGGCTTGGATCGGCCCTCGCTCTGGCGGTGCTCGCGGCAATTCTGGCAGCCTGTGCCATTCAAGGTGGCGGCGCCAGCTTAAGTCCGTCCGGGGACGGAGCCGTCGATCCGCAGGGCTCCAGCGCGCGCCCTTCAGTCAAGGTCGCGCTGTTGCTGCCACTGACGTCGACGGGGCACACCGAGGCTGTCGCGAAGGCCATGAAGCAGGCGGCCGAGCTCGCCATCTTCGAGCTCGACAACCCCAACGTGCAGCTCATCGCGAAGGACGACAAGGGCACGCCGGAAGGCGCGCAGGCCGCCGCCGAAGAGGCGATCCGGGAGGGCGCCGGAATAATCCTCGGGCCTCTGTTTGCAGGATCCGTCCGCGCGGTCGCCCCCGTCGCAGGGCAGGCGGGGATTCCGGTCCTTGCTTTCTCGAACGACAGCCAAGTGGCCGGCAACGGCGTCTATCTGCTTGGTTTCCCGCCGCAGCAGGAGGTTGAACGGGTTATCGGATACGCCCTCTCACGAGGCCATCGTCGGTTCGCCGCGCTCCTGCCAGAGGACGCCTACGGCAAGATAACGGAATCGGCTTTTCGACAGGCGGTCGGCGCGGGCGGCGGTGCGATCGCCGCGCTCGAAACCTACCCGCCGGCGTCGAATGCGATGGTCGAGCCCGCTGAACGGATCGTCGCCGCGCTGCGCCAAGCCGAGGAGGCCCAACAGCCGATCACGGCGCTGTTCATCCCAGGCGGCCCCGAGGTGCTACCACGGCTCGGCCCGCTGCTGTCATATGCCAACATCGACACCGCCCAGGTGAAGCTGCTCGGAACCGGCGGCTGGGATTTTCCGAACATCGGGCGCGAGAGGGTGTTCGTCGGTGGCTGGTACGCCTCGGCGGACCCGCGGGGCTGGCGCGATTTTTCAGAGCGGTTTGCGAACACCTACGGCAGCTCGCCGCCGCGGCTCGCGAGCATGGCGTACGATGCCGTCAGCATCGTCGTCCGGCTCTCAAGCGAGCCCGCGGGAACGCGATTTTCAGCAGCCAGTCTCACCCGGCCGCAGGGATTCACCGGAATTGACGGTCCGGTGCGCCTGCTGCCGAGCGGTATTGCCGAGCGAGGGCTTGCCGTTCTCGAGGTCCAGGACATCGGCGCCACCGTCATCGATCCACCGAGGGGCTTCAGCAGCGCGGGCAGCTCCTCTCTTTCCAGCGGCTTCAACTGACAAGCCTTTGCAGGTTCGTGCAGCTTGCTCGCGCGAAGATGCAGTTTGCCGAATGGCCCGGCTCTGCTAATCCATCCGAGACCGCTCCTCTTTTTCCTTCCCGGAGCGCCAATCGCGCTGCAGTGGGTTCATGCTCGCCATCCTGACCATCGTCATCCCAGTCTTCGGCGTCATGTTCGCTGGCTGGGTCACCGAACGCTGGCGCTTCCTGCCGGAAGGCAGCGCCAAGACGATCGCCCTGTTCAGCTTCAATGTGGCGATGCCGGCCTTCCTGTTCCGGGCCATGCAGGAAATCGGCGAGGTGCCGGAAGCGCCGTGGAAGTTCGTGGTGGCCTACTTCGGCGGCATCGTGATCGTCTGGGTGGCAGCGGCACTGGTCGCTCGCACGGTGCTTCATCGCAGTGCCGCCGACGGGGCCGCCATCTCCATGGGGTCCTGCTTCGGCAACACGGTGATGCTCGGCATACCGCTGGCCCTCACCGCTTTCGGACCGGACGCCGCAGCGCCGATCGGCATTCTCGTGTCCCTCGATTCGCTGGTGCTGTGGGTCATCGCCACACTGCACATCGAATGGGCGAACCGCCAGGCGCGGACGACGCCGTTCTTCCGAGCGGTGGGCGGTGTCGTTCTGGATCTTGTGCGCAACCCCGTGGTGATGGGAATCGTTGTCGGATCGGTCTGGCGCATTGCGGGGCTAGGTGTTCCCGAGCTGGCTGACCGGTTTCTCGCGCTGATCGGACAGGCCGCGGTGCCATCCGGTCTATTCGCCCTCGGCATGTCGCTGGCGACTTACAGGATCGCTGGCCAGATGCCGACGCTCGCGACCATCTTCGCGATGAAGATGCTGCTCCTTCCGGTGGTGGTGTATTTTCTGGCCGGATGGGTGTTCAACCTGACGCCCGTCTGGGTGGCCGTAGCGACCCTGTTCGCGGCCATGCCTGTCGGCGCCAATGCCTTCCTGTTTGCGATAAAGTACGATCGTGCGGTGGGTTCCGTGTCGGCTGCCATTGCCGTCAGCACTGTTGTTGCGGTCGGGACCGCATCTGCCGTGCTCTACATGATGGGGATCGGCTGATCACCAGCTCGCGGGGGAGGTGGTCCTCCGCAGCATCAACCGGTCCCGTGGTTTGGTAAACAATACGGACGTGTTGCAAGGGTTTCGGCGCTCCGAACTGCGCCGAATGGGACGAGCTCAAGACTTCCTGGCTTCGGCAACCGCTTCTTTGAGCGCTTTCTCGTTCATGTAACCGGGGTATATTTTCCGGCCGATAACAAAAGTTGGCGTTCCTTGAAGGTTGAAAGCATTCGCTTGGGCCATGTTGCGCAGAATGATGCCGTCAATATGACTTCTGTTCTTCTTGTATTTGGAATAGAGGTCGGTCGGATCGAGGCCCGCTTTTTTGAGAACCGCATCGACATCTTCCCGGCTTAACCTCCCCGGCGTGTTCATGAGTGCGTCGTGCGCCGTCGCGTACTTGCCGTCGGCTGCCGATGCGAGGACGAGATTGGCAGCGTAAACCGAGGGCTTTCCGAAGATGGGAAAATCCTTCATGACGAGCCTGATTTTACGATCGCTCGCGACGACCTTCTTGAGCTCGGGATGATTTTTCTTACAATACGGGCATTGGTAGTCGAAGAACTCTGCGATTGTGACGTCGCCATTGGGATTGCCCAGGACTGGAATGTCCGGATCGAAATAGACATCCTCCTCGCTCGGGAAACCTTGGGCACGCAAGGAATTCGAGAACCGAGGCGCTGCTCCCAAAGCGGTTGCAGCGAAAAGTGACGCAGCGAAGAACTGCCTTCGATCAAGCATTTCAGCTTTCTCCTTTTTGTTTTGCTCCAAGCACGACCACGCGCGCGCCTTTAGGGACACGTTTGTAAAGATCGATGATGTCTTGGTTCATAAGGCGAATACAACCGGACGAGACCGCTTTGCCTATGGACCAGGGTTCGTTCGTTCCGTGGATGCGATAGAGTGTGTCCTTACCGTCCTTGTACAAGTACAAAGCGCGAGCCCCGAGTGGATTGTGGAGCCCTCCTTCGAGCCCATTGGCATAAGGGCCATAGCGTTCCGGCTCCCGCTTGATCATATCGGCCGTCGGAGCCCAGCCGGGCCACGCCGCTTTTCGCTCGATGATTGCTTCCCCCTCAAACTCCAGCCCGGCCTTGGCGACGCCCACTCCGTAGCGCATGGCTTTTCCGCCTTCCATAACGAGATACAAAAATCGGTTCTGCGGATCGACGATAATGGTCCCCACCGGCTCGTCCGTTTGATAGTCGACGATTTGGCGCAAGTATCGAGGATTGGTCTTTGAAGTATCGACAGCCGGAATGATCGTCCCGTTGTCGTTGACCTCGCCGTAGGGATTGGAATGCACGCTGCCCGGGCCTTCTTGGCTCGCTTCCGCGACGCCGACTAGCGACCGAGTTGTTGCCGTGCATCCAGACGCGGCGATCGCGGCAGACGCGAGTAGAGCTACGCGCAGGGTGGTTTTAAACCCGCTACTCAATATATACAAACTGGCCTCCTTATCGGTCGATGTTCTGATTTTCGAGTTTCGATTGCAGTCCTTGCGGAGGGGTTTGCCGAGAGTAGAAGCACCGGACGACAGCAGAAATGCCAGTAGCCGGCCCTGGCGACGGCAATGAACCTTCCGCATTATGCGAGGTTCTCGGGTAACGCTGGACACATCAGAAACTCTGGACCTTTGCGGCCGACCTGGATAGGAGTTCGGCCGTCACCTCACCAACGAGCCGGGTTCCCGCAACTTCCCTGGCGTCGCGATCGAAAAACACCATCGTCGGGGGGCCGACGACGCGGAGCCGCTGCATGAGCTCCGGGCTGTCCTTGTGCAGGGCTGAAATATCGACCTTTACGAGGTGAAGGCCTTCTAAGCTTCGTCTGACTTCGTCGTGCGGGAGAACGGAGCGCTCGATCACGCGACAGGTGATACACCAGTCCGCTGTGAAATAAACGAGCGTTGGCTTTCGACCGCTTACGGAGCGAAGCTCCTTTTGCAGCTCGGGAACTGATGTGACGGTTGCAAAATGCAGGTCGCCATCTGTGCTAGGCGGAGCTGAGTTGGTCAGTCTGGCCAGATGCTGCCATGGACCTGTCGGCGCTGTCGCGGCTCCGATCATCAGAATCATGCCGTAGATGATCGCCATGAGCCCGGTGGTTCGGGCAAGCAGGATGAAGCCCCGATTTCCAGTCGCAAAGCGAAAGGCCCACATTCCTGTCCCGACGAGAAGGGCGGCCCATAGGACGAGATCTAAGCCCGCGGGCAAGAGCGGCGTCGCGATCCAGATAGCGGTTGCGAGAAAGCCGATGCCGAAGGAAGTTTTTACATGTTTCATCCAGGCGCCAGCTCGCGGCAGGATGCTTGCGCCCATCGTTCCGACAACGATTAGCGGTATGCCTTTGCCTATTCCCAGCGCAAAGAGGGCGGCAGCTCCGAGAAGCATATCGCCTGACTGTGTGAGGTAGAGAAGCGCAGCAGCGAGTGGCGCGGTCACGCAAGGGCCGATGATGAACACCGAGGAGAACCCCAGAACGGCCACCGACGCCTTCGATACTTTGAGTTTCCCCGTTCTCGCCGCGATCCAGTTGACCCAGCCGGCAGGCAACCGCGGCTCGAAAAAACCGAAACTCGCCAGCGCCAGGAGAATGAAGGCGATCGAAATGGCGCCTGTCGTGAACGGCGACTGCAAAACAATCTGCAGGTTCTGGCCGGACCACCCCGCCAATGCTCCGAGCAGTGAGAAGGCCGACGCAGAGGAAAGGACGTAGATTGCGGACAAGACGAAGCCCCGCCGCGCGGTCAGCCGGTCTCCTTCACGTGCCAGCGTGGCGGCAAGGATTGGATAGATCGGGAAGACGCAAGGGGTAAACGCGATGAGCAGGCCGAAACCCAAAAAGCTGAAGACGACGAGCGGCAGGCCTCCTTTGCGGAGCAGCGATTGAACGAGCCCCTCTTCCTGAGCAAGACGGAATGCCGCAGCGGGTTTCTCCGCAGCCCCAACGGAGGCAGCGATGCCAGGACTTGGAACGTTGCCGGAGTCGCTGTTGGTTGCGACCTCGAGTGTTAGGGGATTGACACGCTTCGTCTGCGGTACATAGCATATGCCGCCTTCCTGGCAGCCCTGATAGGTAATCTCGATCGGTTCCTCGGAAGCCGCGACAACGGTCGCACTTGCCCGCCTGTAGTAGACCTCCGTCGCTCCAAAGACGGGATCGTCTTTGATGCTCCCCTGTGGAGTTTCAACTTTGAGATCAGATCCGTCGACGCCTTTTGCAGCGATATGCGCACGGTACAGGTAATAGCCGTCGGCTATTGTCCAATCGACGCGCACCTTTCCGTCAGTCGTCCTCGAAGCTCGGATCTGGAAGGCTTGGTCGGCGGGGAGCGGATCGGCTGCAGCAGGTGCGGCAAAGATGCCAAGGAGCACCAAACCGAGAATGACAAATCTCATCCTTCTCACCCCCGATACTCGATAGGCGTTCTGCATGAATGCTCGGATCGAAGGCGGAGATGTCGCCGGCAGCTTAAGGCAGCCTTAAGCCGCGGATGCCACCCGTGAGGCCCCGTACGGAATGACACACCATGCGGATCTTGGTTGTAGAAGACGATCCTCTTTTGCTCGACGGATTGGCTATCGGGCTTGGGCTCAAGGGTTTTACGGTCGATGCCGTCGCGAACTGCGAGGATGGTCGCATTGCTGTCGGCATGCATAGCTACGATTGCATCGTGCTCGACGTCATGCTTCCTGACGGCTCGGGGCTGGACCTCTTGAAAGAGCTCCGTGCGGCCAAAAATTGCACGCCAGTGCTCCTCCTCACGGCGCGCGATCAGGTGCCAGAGCGGATTGCGGGTCTCGACGCCGGCGGAGACGATTATGTTGGCAAGCCATTCGACCTCGACGAGCTGGCCGCACGGCTGCGAGCCCTAGCTCGCCGTGGCGCCGGGCGCGCCACGGCGTATCTGGAATGGCGCGGCGTGGTGCTCGACCCTGCTGCTCTCAGGGCAACGAAGGATGGAGTATCCCTGAAGCTCACGCGTCGCGAATTTGCCGTGCTTCGTGCCCTGATGGAACGACCGACGGCCATCGTCTCGAAGGCGGCTTTGGAGGAGGCTCTATACGGCTGGCAGGAAGAGATCGAAAGCAACGCGGTCGAGGTTCATGTCCATCATCTGCGGGCCAAGCTGGGTCAGGATTTCATCAAAACGGTTCGGGGATTAGGCTACAGACTTGCGGAGGAGGGTGCGTGAATTCCATTCGTGGCCGGTTGCTCGCAATTCTCATCGGCACGACGCTGTTCGTATGGATTGCCGCGATCACTTGGATCTACACGAGTACACAGGCCGAGGTGGAGCGCGTGCTCGATGCGCGTTTGACGGAAGCGGCGCGCATGGTGAACTCGCTGTTGGCAGATCATAGGATTCCGATCCGAGATGACGCCACGTCGAGCAAGCCGGCAATTCGCGCCGCTACAAAAGTCTATGAGCGTCAACTCTCGTGCCAGATTTGGTCTCTTGACGGAACGCTCGTCGCGCGATCCGAAAGCGCTCCGGGGCTGCCGCTGACGAAGGCGATGGAGGGTTTTTCGGAGGATATCGTCGATGGCGAGACCTGGCGTGTTTTCACGATTGAAAACCCTGAGCTTGGCGTTCGTGTCATGGTCGGTGATACACTACGGATGCGTGACCGGCTCGTTGGCGATGTCGTGAAAGGAATGGTGCATTCGGCGGCCGTGGCCATACCTTTTCTCGTCGGCCTGATTTGGCTGAGTGTGAGTCATGGACTCATCCCTTTGAGCGACCTGGCTTGTGCGCTTTCGCGACGATCGGCGAACGAATTATCGCCTTTGCCGAGTGCTGGAATTCCCAAGGAAATTGCTCCGGCTGTTCAGGCCATCAATGAGCTTTTTGGACGGGTGGAGGCAGCCCGTGAACGGGAAAGGAGTTTTACGGCATTTGCTGCGCACGAACTGAAAACGCCCCTCGCTGGACTAAAAACCCAGGCCCAAGTTGCGCTATCGAGCACCGACGCCGCTGTTCACGCCAATGCCCTCCAGCAGATCGTGGCCGGCGTGGACCGGACAAGCCGACTGGTTAACCAGCTGCTGGATATGGCAGCACTCGAGGCAAGCGATGTGCAACCATGCTCATCGGATGAAAGTTTGAACCATCTTGTGAATTCCGTAGTTGCAGACTTGCTTTCCCTGGCATCCACGCGAGGAATTGCGATAGAGGTCGACAGCTCGAAACACGACGTGCGAGCCAAAGTTGAACCGCAGTTTTTCATTCTTGCCCTCCGCAATTTGCTGGAGAACGCACTGGACCACGCGAAAAGCGTGGTGAGATGCCAGGCGCTCGATCAGGGCCAGTGGGTCCGAGTTGTCGTCGAAGACGACGGCCCTGGTATCCTCGAGCCGGAATTAGAACGAGTGACGGCAAAATTCGTGCGTGGTCGAAACAAATCGATGACGGGAAGTGGGCTGGGCTTGGCGATTGCAAAAATCGCCATGGCTCGCATTGGCGGCAAGCTCACGCTTCATAATCGGGAACCAACCGGCCTTGTCGCAATGCTTGAAATTCCTCGCCAAGCCGCCTGATCAGGCAGGAACCGAATCCATCGGCTACACCGGCCGAGAGTATTGCTGGAGAACTGTCTACTCGAGGTGGAGGAGCGCGAAGACCGCGTTGGCGAGCGGCTGCGATGGACCTGTTCAAGCCTGGCGACCCCGGCAGGATTCGAACCTGCGACCCTCAGATTAGGAATCTGATGCTCTATCCTGCTGAGCTACGGGGCCGATCTGACGTGCCGCGGAAGGCTGCCCTTCGTACTGGTTTGAGCAAGACCACCAGGGCAATACTAGCGCGGCGACGATGCGAACAAAACCTCCGAGTGAAGGTGTAGGGCAGGTGGCGTCTGCCCGCAAGTGAGCAGAGGGGAGCGGTGGCGAAGGGGGCGGTTCTAGGGATCCGCAGCGCAATCCGCGCGCTCATTCTCGCCGGGCTGCTGGTCGGGCCAGTGGCGGCTGCCGAACGGCCGGGATGCAAGCTGGAAAGCGGGCCGGCGCGGGGCGTTGCGAAGGTCATCGACGGGGAGACGCTGGAGCTCGACGACAAATCTCAGGTTCGGCTGCTTGGCGCGCTCGCGCCACAGGCACTCGACGGGGGTGCCGACGAAGGCGCATGGCCAGCCGCGGACGCCGCGAAAACTGAGCTGGAGAAGCTGGCCCTCGGCAAGTCGGTCGAGCTCAGGTTCGCAAGCCGGCGCTCTGATCGGTATGGCCGACTGCTGGCCCATGTGTTCGTTCGGGAGGGAAGCGAGCACACGTGGCTGCAAGAAGAAATGCTGCGGCGTGGATATGCCAGAGCCTACGCTCTCCCCGGAAGCACCGAATGCCTGCAGGACCTTGTGGCGGCGGAGGACCACGCGCGCCGGTCGGGTCTCGGGATTTGGGGACATGCCTCCTATCAGATCCGTCCGGCAGATCGGCATTGGGAGTTGCTCCGCTACCGGAGTACGTATCAGCTCGTCGAAGGCAAAGTCCGGGACGCGGCGGAGGTGCGAGGTCGGATCTACCTGAACTTCGGCGAGAATTGGCGCGAGGATTTCACCATAACCGTCCAGCCGACGAACAAGCGTGTGTTCGACGAGGCTGGCATGAAACTCACCGATTTGAAGGGGCGCCGTGTGCGCGTACGCGGCTGGATCGAGCGGAGGGGCGGGCCGTTGATCGAGATTTATCACCCAAGCCAGCTCGAAGTTCTGCCGGAGTAACAGACTCGATCTTCGACCGTCTGGCTGAAGCTAAGGTGGAAACGTAGCAGCGGGCCCCCTTAACCTCTGCCATGGGGAGGGGTCGGCCCGAAGGGCCGGGTGAGGGATTGGAACAGCAGCGATCGCTGGCCCACTCCACCCAAAGGGAAGACCTTATTCCTCCTCGCCCTCTGCTGGCATGTCGATGGTCATGCGTCTGGACGACAGGTCGACCTCCGGCACGAAGTCTTTCGTGAAGGGGACCATTTCGGTATTGCGACCGTCTCCTAGCCGGATTTCGAGTATATCGCCGGCGCCGAAATTGTGGACGGCGACGACCTCGCCCAGCCGCGTGCCATCCGGCTTGAAGGTGGGAAGCCCAATGAGATCGGAGAGGTAGAACTCATCCTCTTGTGTCGGAGGAAGGCGCTCCCGGCTGACGTAAAGTTCGGTGCCGCGCAGCGCTTCTGCGGCATTGCGGTCCTCCACGCCAGCGATCCGTGCCACGACGCCTTTGGGCGTGACGCGCACGATCTCGATCTCGAACTGCCGCCTGCCGGACTCGTCCTCCAAGGCGCCGTAGGAAGCAATGTCCTCCGGCGCTTCCGTATAGGTCTGGACGAGCACGTGGCCGCGAATGCCGTGTGCGGGGCCGATGCGCCCAAGGAGGATGCGGCCTGATTTGACACCCATCCAACAAGCTCCCCGGCGCGGCGGCCCAGCGGCTGTTCGGCTCAGGCCTGGCCGGCTTCAGCGGCTTCCTTGGCCTTCTCGGCCTCGGCGGCCTCGCGCTCCAGTCGCTTCTTGCCGGGCTTGCCTTTGATCGGATTGTGTTTCGGCGCCCGCTTTATGAGACCGGCGGCATCGAGGAACCGCGCAACGCGATCCGTCGGCTGGGCGCCGACCGACAGCCAGTGCTTGCAGCGCTCGATGTCGAGCTTGACCCGGTTCGGGTCGTCGCGCTTCAGCATTGGATTATATTTGCCGACCTCCTCGATGTAGCGGCCATCGCGCGGCGCCGTGCTGTTGGCGGCCACTATGTAGTAGTAGGGGCGCTTCTTCGCGCCACCACGGGCCAGGCGGAGCTTCACTGCCATTCTGCGTCGTCCTTCTTCTGCGTTGCTTGTGTTGAGCTTCTGAGCGGGACCACCTCTACGGGTGGCCTGCTATGTCCATAGTGGCTGACTTCATCAGTCCTCCACTCGACGGAGAGAGCGGCGCATCGGGCCGGGCAAGATGCGCGGATAAGGTGGAGCCACGGGCGAAACATCGGATCCGAGGGCACCACCACGCTCAACCCCTCCACGCAAGGGGAGGGGAGTTTGGGTTGGCACCGGCTGTGTGCGTCGGAGCGCCGCTGCGCACCAGATCGTTGGTCGCTAAACCCCGGTCGCCGGTCAAAACATTCCGTCATCCCGGGCCTTGTGCCCGGGATCCAGCCAACAACGAACGCTGGCGCCAATGGTGAGGTGGATCCCGGTGACAAGCACCGGGATGACACTTGGGGAGCAGGTGTCGCCTGTTGGGAAATCATCTGCCAGCGACCCCGAACTACTTCTTCTTCGCCGGAAAACCGGGAAGTCCTGGAAACTTGGGGGCTGATCCGCCGAGACCCGGCAGACCGCCGCCGAGGCCGGGGAGCCGCGGCACCCCACCGGATGGCAGACCTGGCAAGCCCTTCGGCATCTCGCCGCGCTGCAGCTGCTCCACCATCTCGGGCGTCGGCTGGGGCATACCGCCACCACCGAACATGCGCGCCAGCATGCCCTTGTTCTTGCCCATGGCTTTCATCATGTCAGCCATCTGCCGGTGCATCTTGAGCAGCCGGTTGACCTCTTCGACCTTGGTACCCGAGCCGGCCGCGATCCGCCGCTTGCGCTTGCCGTCGATAATTTTCGGATGACGGCGCTCCTTCGGCGTCATCGACAGGATGATCGCGTGCTGCCGCTTCAGCACCTTGTCGTCGAGATTGGCCTCGGCGATCTGATTGCGGATCTTGCCGATACCGGGCAGCATTCCGAGCACGCCGGACATGCCGCCGATCTTCTGCATTTGCTTGATCTGCTCGGCGAGGTCCTCCAGATCGAACTCGCCCTTCTTCATCTTCTGGGCGATCTGTTGCGCCTTCTCGGCGTCGATCGTCTGGGCGGCCTTCTCGACCAGGCTGACGATATCGCCCATGCCCAGGATGCGGTTCGCGATCCGCTCTGGGTGGAAGTCCTCCAGCGCGTCCCATTTCTCGCCAGTGCCGAGCAACTTGATCGGCTTGCCGGTCACTGCGCGCATGGACAGGGCTGCACCGCCGCGGCCGTCGCCGTCGATGCGGGTCAGCACGATACCCGTCACGCCGAGACGGCTGTCGAATGCCTTGGCAGTGTTGACGGCGTCCTGGCCGGTCAGGCTGTCCGCCACAAGAAGAACTTCGTGCGGGTTGGTGGCAGCCTTGACCTCGGCCACCTCCAGCATCAGCGCCTCGTCGACGGTCACGCGGCCCGCCGTGTCGAGAAGCACCACGTCGTAACCACCGAGGCGGGCGGCATCGAGTGCGCGGCGCGCGATCTGCAGCGGGGTCTGGCCGGCAATGATGGGCAGCGTCGGCACATCGACCTGCTCGCCGAGCACGCGAAGCTGCTCCTGGGCAGCCGGCCGGCGCGTGTCGAGCGAGGCCATCAGCACCCGCTTCTTGTCGCGATTTTTCAGCCGGTAAGCGATCTTGGCCGTGGTGGTGGTTTTACCGGAACCCTGCAGGCCGACCATCAGGATCGGCACAGGCGGTGTGGCGGCGATGTCGATGGGCTGGGCGTCGGAGCCCAGCATGTTCACAAGCTCGTCGTGAACGATCTTGACGACCATCTGGCCCGGCGTGACCGACTTGATCACCTCCTGGCCGATCGCCTTCTCCTTCACCTTTTCAGTGAAGTCGCGCACGACCTCCAGCGCCACGTCCGCCTCGAGGAGGGCGCGCCGCACCTCGCGCATGGCCTCGCTGACGTCGCTGTCGGTCAGCGCGCCGCGCTTGGTCAGCTTGTCGAAGATGCCTGAGAGGCGGTCGGAAAGGCTCTGGAACATTGCAACCCGTTTCGCTGGCGAGGCGCCCTAGATCATGCGCCTGGGACTTTCAAGGCTTGATAATCGATCATAACGTGGTCCTGATACGCCTTGCGCTCGGTGAGCCGCTGATACCAGGCCTCCACGTTCCCAAGCTGCGGACGGGCGATGTCGAGCGTGAAGTAGCGGTACATGAGAGAGCCGCACCCGATGTCTGCCGCCGTCAGCTGGTCCCCCAGGATATAGGAACGGCCGGCGAGCTGTGCATCGAGAATGGCCAGCCGCTCGCCCGCACGTTTTGCCGCCTTGTCGATCGCCGCGCCGTTGCGGTCCTGCGCCGGCGTGCGGATGAGGCCCAGGAAGCACGTCGCGATGATGTCGGCGTAGAGCATGGAATTGGCCCACTCCATCCACTGGTCGGCCAACGCGCGCTGCCGCTCATCAGAAACCGACAGCTTTTCCCGCCCATAAACGGCAGAAAGGTAGCGCAGGATGGCGTTGCTCTCCCAGAGAACAAAGCCGTTGTCATCGATCACAGGCACCAGCCGGTTCGGGTTGAGCTTGCCGAACTCCTCGGTGTCCAGGCCGCCGAACGGGCCGCCGGCGTCGACCCTCTCGTGGGCGAGGCCAAGCTCCGCCACCGTCCACATCACCTTCTGGACGTTGATCGACGTCTTGCGTCCCCAGACCTTGAGCATACCGCCTCGACCTTGGCTGCTGCGCCAATTCCGAATCCGTTTCTCCAAACGCGAACGCGCCCGCGGGCGAAACTCGCTGGCGGGCGTTGACCACCCTGCCGGCTAAGTCGCCTCGAACAGGGTAGCGGCTCGGGTTTGAAGAGCCGATCGGAAATCCGGCGGACCATAAGTTGAATGAGCCGCTCTGTCAAACGCGTACGACCGCTCCAAGCTCTCCACATCAATCCTGATTGCGCGGCATCACCCGCAGAATTCGTCCCCGCGCGCTGTCGGTAGCGACGTAAATGGCCCCGTCGGGTCCCTGTTTCACGTCGCGTATACGCTGATTGAGGTTCGTCAGGAGCCGCTCCTCGGCAGTCACCTGCTCGCCGTCGAGCACCAGGCGGGCGAGGTGCTGCCCGGCGAGCGCGCCCACGAAAAGGTTCCCCCGCCACTGTGGAGCCCGATCCGCCGTATAGAAGGCCATCCCCGACGGCGCGATGGACGGATCCCAGTAATAGAGCGGTTGTTCCATGCCTTCGCGCTTCTCCGGGATGTCCTCGCCCGTGTAGTGCCTTCCGTAATTGATCACCGGCCAGCCGTAGTTCAGCCCCTTACGTACGACATTGACCTCGTCTCCCCCACGCGGGCCGTGATCGACGATCCAAAGCTCGCCCGTCTCGGGATGGAGGCTCGCGGCTTGTGGATTGCGATGGCCGTAGGACCAGATCTCCGGTCGCGCGCCCTGACGGCCGACGAACGGGTTGTCCTCCGGCACCGAACCATCTTCATTGATGCGCACCACTTTGCCCCAATCTCGAGAGAGGTCTTGGGCGAACTTCATCTGGAACCGCTCGCCCAAGGTCACGAAGAGCTTGCCGTTCGGCGTCGGCACGATGCGCGAGCCGAAATGCACATTGCCGTTATAGGACGGTTGCTGGCGGAAGATGACCTGGACATCTTCGAGCCTGGGTGCAGAACCGTCGGCGTTGAGCCGTGCACGCGCGACCGCGGTGCCGTTTCCGTCCTGCCGCGGCTCGGAATAAGAGAAGTAGATGACGCTGCTCGACTCGAAGTCCGGCGCCAAAGCCACGTCCAGCAGGCCGCCCTGGCCCTGGGCGAAGACTTCAGGAACTCCAGCCACAGGCGGCGAGAGCTGTCCATCGGTGCCGACGAGACGCATCCGCCCATCGCGCTCCGTTACGATTATTCGGCCATCCGGCAGGAACTCGAAACCCCAAGGGTGGTCGAGCCCTTCTGCGACCGTCTCGACTGTGACTTCAGACGTTGGAGCAGCTGGCGCCTTCGTTTGGTTGGCCAGGCTGGGTGCGGACACCGCACATAGGGCGACTGCGGCGATCAGGGCACGCATGCGAGTCCTCCTGCACAAGGGTCATCTCAGACGCAAGAACGCATGTTGGGCCCATTCGTAACGGAGCCGATCAAACGTTGTGTTGGTGGCGCTCGCTGATTTCCGGCGGATCGCGCAACCACGAGTGCTCTGGCCCCACTGCCGCAATCCTCTGCACGATGCGCTCCGCATCCCCGAGCTTCACATGCTCGAACGCGATCGGCACGAGACGGCCAAGGACGGCTTCCACAAGCTCGCCCGGCTTGAGAAGAAACGCCGGATTCTTCACTCTACCGAAACGCTCATTGCCGACGGTGAAAGTCTCGTAGATCAGCACGCCGTCAGGCGCGACGCAGGCGACGATATCTGGAAGGATCGGCCGCCAGAGATAGTTCGTCACGATCACGCCCGCGAACGTGTGGCTGCGAAAGGGAAATGGGCGGCCTTCTTCGAGGTCGGCAGCCACCAACTCGACACCGGGAACGCCTTCGAGATCGGCCACACCCGAAAGATCGCGGTCTACTCCGGTCACCTCGTAACCGCGCGCGAGCGCAAGCCTCAGGTGCCGGCCGCTGCCGCAGGCCACATCCAGCACTCTGCCGGTGCGCGGAATACCGGACATGAAACGTTCGACCCACACCGATGGGGGCGGTGGTTCGCGATGTGACGCAGTCTGCTTCTCTGGCATTCCCGGATCTGATTGTCTTTCGCGTTCCGCCCGTCCTATATGGGGGTATGACCAGCGGTGATGCCATCCCATTCAAGAAGATGAACGGTCTCGGCAACGAGATCGTGATGATCGATTTGCGTGGGAGCACCCGCGTTTTCACCGCGGACGAGGCAAGGGCCATTGCGGCGCAGCCCCGCTCCCGCTTCGACCAGCTCATGGTTCTCCACGATCCGCGGACGCCGAGCACGGACGCCTACGTGCGCATCTACAATACGGATGGCTCACCCGCCGGCGCCTGTGGCAACGGCACACGGTGCATCGCCTGGGTGATTGCCCAGCAAACGGGGCGCCGCAAAGTCCGATTCGAGACGAGTGGCGGGCTGCTCGACGCCGACGTCGAGAACATCGACAGCATCACCGTCGACATGGGCAAGCCCCGGTTCCGCTGGGATGAAATCCCGCTGTCCGAGCCGTTTCACGACACTCGCAAAATCGAGTTGCAGATCGGCCCCATTGATCGGCCCGTACTGCATTCGCCGTCCGTGGTGAATGTCGGCAACCCGCATGCCATCTTCTGGGTCGAGGACGTGGACGCCTACGATCTCGGGCGGTTCGGTCCGCTCCTCGAATCCCATCCGATCTTCCCAGAGCGTGCCAACATCTCGCTGGCCCAGGTCACATCGCCATCGGCACTTAAGTTGCGGACCTGGGAGCGGGGTGCCGGCCTTACGCGGGCATGCGGATCAGCGGCCTGTGCGAGCGCGGTATGTGCCGCTCGCACAGGCAGGACCGGTCGAAACGTCACGGTGACGCTTCCGGGCGGCATGCTTCACATACAATGGACAGATGCAGACCGGATCCTCATGCGCGGGCCGGTTGAGTTCGAGTACGATGGCATGCTCGACCCCGCGCTTTTCGTGAACACTCCGGCATAATCGCTTGTCGCCTCTATCCAATGTCCTGGTCGCCTCTTACATCAGGACGTGCTATCCGCTGGCTGCGCAACAATGGCCGCGTCCACCTTTGCCTCTGCGATTCGCTGAAGTCCTGAATGTCCGAGCCCACCGTCATCACACTTGGCTGTCGCTTGAACGCCTACGAGTCCGAGCTGATGCGCCAGCATGCGGCCGACGCGGGGCTCGAGCGCGCGGTCATCATCAATACGTGTGCGGTGACCGCCGAGGCCGTTCGCCAGTCACAGCAGGCCATCCGCAAGGCGCGCCGCGAGCGTCCTGACGCCAAAATCATCGTCACGGGCTGTGCCGCCCAGGTCGAGCCGGACCTTTTCGCCGGCATGATGGAGGTCGACCACGTCATCGGCAATGCCGAGAAGGTCAAGCGCGAGACGTTCCACAGCTTGAGCGTGGCGGACTGCGAGCGCGTTCAGGTCAACGACATCATGAGCGTGCGCGAGACCGCATCGCACCTGATCGACGGTTTTGGCACGCGCGCGCGGGCCTACGTCCAGGTGCAGAACGGATGCGACCATCGCTGCACCTTCTGCATTATTCCATATGGCCGCGGCCCCTCGCGGTCGGTTCCGGCCGGCGAAGTGGTGGCCCAAGTGCGACGTCTCGTCGAGATGGGCTATCAAGAGGTGGTTCTGACGGGCGTCGACATTACCTCTTACGGGAACGACCTACCGGGGCAGATGTCGCTGGGGCGTCTGGTGCGCCAGATCCTGCGGCATGTGCCGGAGCTCAAGCGCTTGCGCGTGTCGTCCATCGATCAGGTGGAGGCCGACAAGCACCTCATGGACGCCATTGCCGAAGAACCGCGATTGATGCCGCATCTGCATTTGTCACTTCAGGCGGGAGACGACCTCATCCTGAAGCGCATGAAGCGCCGCCATTTGCGCGCCGATGCCATACGGTTTTGCGAGACGGCGCGGCGACTCCGGCCCGACATCGTGTTCGGCGCCGACCTGATCGCCGGTTTCCCGACCGAAACGGAGCAGCATTTCGAGAACACTTTGCGCCTCGTCGAGGAGTGCGGTTTGACCTACCTGCACGTGTTCCCCTTCTCCCCCCGCAAGGGCACGCCTGCGGCGCGGATGCCCCAGGTAAGCCGGAGCGAGGTGAAGGAGCGTGCCGCCCGCCTGCGCCAGCTCGGTGGCGAAGTGCTCGCCCGGTATCTCGCCCAGCAGCATGGCGCCGTGGTCGATGTGCTGACCGAGCGGAAGAATATCGGCCGCACCGCGCAATACGCCGAGATCCGGCTGGAGGGAGAAGCCCCCGTGGGCGCTATTCTGCGAGCACGGGTGCAGGGCAGCGACGGTCAACGTCTCGCGGGTGAGGTGCTTGCGGGATGAGCATGACGCCGAAAAAAGGGGGGCTGCTCGGACGTCTCTTTGGTCGCGGACAACCCACGAACGGTGATGAGAAGCTGCGGCCGGAAGAGGGTGCAGCTCCGGCGGACGTTGAGGAGAAGCTGGAGCGCTCTCCCGATGGAGCCAATTCGACTGAGGATCGACCGGTTGAAGAACCGGCCTCAACGGCCAGTGCCGAGACCGAGCCGCCGATCGGGGAACTAGAGGGGCCCGAACGGGCTGCTCCATCCGAGCCTGAGGCGAAACCGACGAAATCGAAGCTCAGCTGGTTCGACCGGCTGAAATCCGGTCTGACGAAGACGTCGAGCAAGCTTTCGGAAGGCATTACCGGCGTTTTTGCCAAGCGCAAGCTCGACGCGGACACGCTCGAAGAGCTCGAGGACCTGCTCATTCAGTCGGATCTCGGCCTCGATGCCGCGACCCGCATTTCTGATGCGCTCTCGAAGGGCCGTTACGACAAGGGCATTACGCCGGAGGAAGTTCGCGCCGTCCTGGCATCGGAGATCGAGAAAATCCTCCAACCCGTTGCAAAGGCGCTCGAACTCGACCCTGCGGCCAAGCCCCACGTCATCCTCACCGTCGGCGTCAATGGCACCGGCAAGACGACGACCATCGGCAAGCTGGCCGCCAAGTTCGCTCGATCGGGCAAGAAGGTGATGCTGGTGGCCGGCGACACGTTTCGGGCGGCAGCGATCGATCAGCTCAAGGTCTGGGGCGAACGAACGGGTGCAGCCGTCGTCTCGCGCGAGGTGGGGGCGGACGCGGCCGGCCTTGCCTTCGATGCCTATGCACGCGCCCGAAAGGAAGGCTACGACGTCCTGCTCATCGACACGGCCGGACGGCTGCAGAACAAACAGGGGCTGATGGACGAGCTCGCGAAGATCATTCGCGTGCTGAAGAAGATCGACGAGGCCGCGCCCCACGACAGCCTTCTCGTCCTCGATGCCACAACGGGCCAGAACGCGCTCGACCAGGTGCAGGTCTTTCAGAAACAGGCCGGCGTCAGTGGTTTGGTAATGACTAAGTTGGACGGTACGGCGAAGGGTGGGATTCTCGTAGCCATTGCCGCCAAGTACGGGCTGCCGGTGCACGCTGTAGGCGTAGGCGAAGGAGTCGACGACCTGCAGCCGTTTGACGCGGGCGAGTTCGCGCGGGCAATAGCTCTCGAATGATCAACCGTTTGATTTGTAGATTGCGAACAGATAAGGGAGGCTCGTAAGCGGCACGATGAACTGGTTGAGGCGTAAGTATCCGTTCAACGCCGAACAGACCGTCAATATCCTCAGTGAGTTCGGGCCTCTGGTGACCATGTTCATCGTGAATGCGATGTCTGGCATCACCGCCGGCACCTGGGCCTTGATTGTCACCACCGGCCTTGCCATGGCCACGATGCGGGTGGTGTTGCGGCGGTTTCCGGTGTTCCCCATCATTGCGAGCAGCGTCACCATTACGTTCGGCTGCCTCACGCTTCTCACCGGCGATCCGATGTGGGTGCAGATCAAGGTGACGATCTTCAATCTGGTATTTGCTCTCTTTCTGTTTGGGGGCCTCTGGGCGGGAAAGAATTTCTTCCAGTACGTCTTCGAGAGCACGTTCCACTACACGAAAAAGGGCTGGGATCGGTTCACCTTCAGCTTTGCGTGCTTTTTCGTCTTCACGGCGATTCTCAACGAGATCGTTCGCCTGAGCTTCGACGATCACTCGATCTACAGCCTGTTCGGCTACGAGATGGACGGCGTGAACATCTGGATTTTGTTCAAAGTCGCCATCATCATGCCCGTGAGTGGCCTTTATGCTTGGTGGCTGACTCGCCTTATGCAGAAGTATCGGCTGCCAGCAGCTTCAACCACGGTCATCGCCGAGGCGAAACGCAAGATTGGCCACAAGCCGGAAACCGCGGCGCAAGAGGTGTGAGCGTCTCCCTTGCGTTCAGCCCCGACTCTATTGTGAGGTCTACCGTGTCGCACCCGGCAATGAACGAGCAAGCTTCCCAAAGCGAGCGGTCCCAGATTTTGAAGCTTGGCCTCGAGGTCGCGCCTCTCGTTCTCTTTTTCGTCGTGAATAGCTACCGCGGTATTTTTTGGGGCACGGGCGTATTTGTGATCGCCACGGTGGTCTCACTGGCTCTCTCCCGCGCCGTTTTTGGCCGCATACCGGTGATGCCCTTCGTCTCCGGGATCTTTGTCGTGATATTTGGTGGTCTGACGCTGGTGCTTCAGGACGCCTTATTCATCAAACTCAAACCGACCATTGTAAACGCTCTATTCTCAATCATCCTGTTCGGCGGGCTTCTGTTCGGCCGCCCCCTCCTTGGCTACCTGATGGGCGACGTATTCCGGCTCACAGAGCGGGGTTGGACCGTGCTGACCTTTCGCTGGGCGCTTTTCTTTGCCTTCCTGGCGATCCTCAACGAGGTCGTCTGGCGGAACTTCTCAGAAAGTTTCTGGATCAGTTTCAAGATCTGGGGGGTGATGCCCCTCACCATGGCCTTCGCTCTCGCCCAGATCGGTCTTCTGAAACGGCATCAGGTCGACTGACGACCCCGCCCTCGCCCCCGCGATTTCACCCTGCGGGCACGTAACGATGAATTGATTTTTGCGCCACCATCAACAATCATCGTCTGGACGCGGATAGTCACCTATGCTCATTTGGGCGCGCATCGGAGAGCAAGGCGAATCATTGGGTTAGCCGATGCAAATCGGGGCGAAACTTGGGCGGGAAGATGTCGCGCGACAAATCAGTGGACCGGCTCGACCGGTCGCCAATTCACCTGCTTCACCGAGCAAGCCAATGCGCGAGTGACATCTTTCAGGAGGAGATCGCAGGGGATCTCACGCCGCGCCAGTTCGCAATCCTGGTGACTGTGGCGCAGAATGAAGGCCTGAGCCAAACGCACCTGGTCGCGCGGACGGGTATCGATCGCTCGACGCTCGCTGACGTCATCCGCCGGATGCTGAAAAAGGGTCTGCTGCAGCGCCGGAGGACGCGCGAGGACGCTCGCGCCTATGCCGTCAAGCTGACGGATGAAGGCTGGCGCGTGCTGAAGCGGGCAGAGCCCCTTGCACGCCGTGCTGACGAGAAACTGCTCTCCGTGCTGTCGGCCGCCGAAAAAGAGCGGTTCGTCAGTGGACTGGTGGAGATCGTGCGTTCGCTCGAGGACAGCGACAGCGAAGATCAGAACGTCAAGTCAGCTCGATAGACCTCCTCGAAAGCCCATTACAGCAAAGGGCAGGCCTTCGCCTGCCCTTCGTCGTTTGACCTCGCGATCTGATCAAGCCGCCTTCGACAAGAGATTGCGGTTGATCAGCGTCTCAGCGATTTGAACCGCGTTGAGCGCCGCACCCTTGAGCAGGTTGTCGGCCACGATCCACATAACCAGGCCGTTCTCGACTGTCGCGTCCTCGCGGATGCGACTTACGAATGTCGCGAACTCGCCTGCTGCCTCGACGGGCGTCACGTACCCGCCGGGCTCTCGCTTGTCGACGACCATCACGCCCGGCGCTTCCCGCAGAATGCTGCGAGCCTCCTCGACCGTGATGGGCTTCTCGAACTCGATATTCACCGCTTCCGAGTGACCGACGAAGACCGGCACGCGGGCGCAAGTGGCCGTGACCTTGATCTTGGGATCCAGGATCTTCTTGGTTTCGGCCACCATCTTCCATTCCTCTTTCGTGTAGCCGTCCTCCATGAAGACGTCGATGTGAGGAATGACGTTGAAGGCGATCTCCTTGGGAAACTTCTTCGGCTCGACCTCCTGGCCGGGCACATACTTGCCTTTCGTCTGATGCCACAGTTCGTCCATGGCGTCCTTGCCGGCGCCGGAGACGGACTGATAGGTCGACACCACCACGCGCTTGATCGTCGCGTAGTCGTGGAGCGGCTTCAGCACGACGACCATCTGCGCCGTCGAGCAATTCGGATTGGCGATGATGTTCTTCTTCCGGAAACCGCGCACGGCGTCGGCGTTGACTTCCGGAACGATGAGCGGAACGTCCTGGTCGTAGCGCCAAGCCGAGGAGTTATCGATCACCGTGCAGCCCGTCGCAGCGATTCTCGGCGACCACTCCTTCGACACAGAGCCGCCCGCCGACATCAGGCAGAAGTCGGCCTTGCTGAAGTCGAACTGCTCGAGGTCGTGGCATTTGAGCGTTTTGTCGCCAAAGCTGACTTCCGTGCCGATGGAGCGCCGCGACGCGATCGCGAAGACCTCGTCCGCAGGAAATTGCCGCTCCGCCAGAACATTCAGCATCTCTCGGCCCACGTTGCCCGTGGCGCCGACAACAGCGACGTTGTAGCCCATGATTTGCTTCTCTCTACGAAACGGGCCGACTCCATCTTCGGCCCTGCGCGCACGAATTAGACGATCTGCACCAGGAATCAATAGAGCGTGCGAAAAATACCGCGCCATGACTTTATCAGGCGGAGGCCTTGCCCAGAAATATTCCGCTGACCTAAGCTCTGCCTTCGGCACATCTGAAAGGCTCGAGGCACATGGCTGGCATCCCAGGAATCAGCGATTCAGTAACGTTGGTCACGGGCGTGAGCCGTGGCATCGGCTCGGCGATCGCGCAGCTTTTCGTCGAGCGCGGGCATCGCGTCATTGGGTTGGCCCGCACGCGACCGGCCGCTTTCGCGGGCGAATTCTATTCGGTTGATCTGGCTGATGCGGGCGCAACAGCTGAGGTCTTACGCGAAATCACCAGCAAGCACCGCGTGCTTCGGCTCGTCAACAACGCCGGCATTTCGCGCCTGGCGAAGATCGAGGCGGCAACCCTGGCCGACTTCGATGCTATCATGAGTGTCAACGTGCGGTCGGTCATGCAGTGCATGCAGGCCGTTCTTCCGGCGATGCGGGAGGCCGGCTTCGGCCGCATCGTGAACATCGGTTCGCGGGCGGGGCTGGGAAAGGAAGACCGCGTGATCTACAGCGCGTCCAAGGCCGCCGTGCTCAGCATGACCCGCACGGCAGCGCTTGAATACGCCGCTTACGGCGTGACTGTAAATTGTGTGGCGCCGGGGCCGATCGAAACGGACATGATCCGCAAGGGTTATCCCGAAGGCTCCGCCCAGCGAGAGGTTTTCACGAAACAGGTTCCGATGCGCCGATTCGGCACGCCCGCGGAGATCGCGCACGCCTGCGCCTATTTCCTGTCGGATGAGGCCGGGTTCACGACCGGGCAAGTGCTTTACGTTTGCGGCGGAATGTCAGTCGGCCAAGCCCCGGTTTGAGCTGAGCTCCACTGATCAATTGTGGTCCTCTGGCAACCTTGGAAGTGGGTAGAACTCGATCCCCTCCTCCTTGAGCTCGCGCGCCTCGTCCAGAGTCGCCTCGCCGTAGATGCCCCGCTTCTCGACCTCTTCATAATGCATTTTGCGGGCCTCCTCGGCAAAGCGAGGGCCAACATACTCGGCGTTTTTCTCGACCTCAGCGCGAAGCCTGCGCATCAGGGCGAAAAGCTCGCGTCTCTTTTCGGCCATGCCGGCGGCCTCGGTATTCGCCACCGTCACCTCGCCCGACTTGGAACGGCCGGTCGCGATATTGGGCGCCATGATGGCTTTCGACACGTTGGTCGAGCCGCACTGCGGGCAGGTGACGAGCTTGTGCTTTGCCTGCTTCTCGAAGTCGGTGCTGCTCTTGAACCAAGCCTCGAATTCGTGACGCTTGTCGCATTGTAAACTGTACCGGATCATGGAGTTCTGTCCGACTGTGCTGCAGGCTCAGCACGGACGACCTCAAACGGCCTGTCGTGCTGCAGGGAGGGGACGCGTTTCCGCGCCTCATCGACAGCCTGCATATCAATGTCCGCGAAGATGACTGACGGTTTGTCGCCATCAGCTTCAGCCAAAACCTCGCCCCAAGGCGACACGATTATGCTGTGGCCGTAAGTGCTGCGGCCGTTCTCGTGCGTTCCGGCCTGGGCTGCAGCGAGCACGAAGCATTGCGACTCGATCGCGCGCGCCCTCAGCAGAGCGTGCCAGTGGGCTTGACCTGTAGGTACGGTGAACGCCGACGGCACGGCGATGATCTCAGCGCCACTCTTGGCGAGCGCCCGATAGAGCGCCGGGAAGCGCATGTCGTAGCAGACCGTCAACCCCAGGGTCCCCCACGGCAGATCGGCGAGAACAGCCTTGCTGCCGGGCTCGAAGTTGCGACTCTCACGGTACGTCTCCCCACCCGACAACTCGACGTCAAACATATGGATTTTGTCGTACCGCGCCGCAATCCGACCGTCCGGCGAGAAGAGATAGGACCGATTGGCGATCTTGTCGGGTTTGACCAGAACGCCCATCGACCCCAGGTGCAGCCAAATCCCGAGCTCGCGGGCCAGCGCCTGACAGTGCGCGATGGCCGGGTTGCCTTCCTCCGGCCGGGTCTCGACGAACAGCCGGGCCCGATCCCGCTCCATGAGGACCGAAACTTCCGGGGTCTGAACATACTGGGCACCAGCAGCGACAGCCTCGCGGACCAGTCGACTCAGGTCGAGGAGGTTGCGGGCGACATCACGTCCCGTGCACATCTGCACGAGCGCTGCACGAAACCGCCGTTCCTGAGTCGCAGTGGGCACTTTTGTGACCCCCCGCCTGTGTCGCTAGGCCGCCAGCATCCGATCCAGCTGCCCTGTGCGGTCGAGCGCATAGAGATCATCGCAGCCGCCGACGTGCGTCTCGCCAATCCAGATCTGCGGGACGGTGCTGCGACCGCCGGCCTTCACTGTCATCTCTTCTCTCAGCGCCGAGTTGGCAGTGACGTCGATCTCGTCGAAGGCTACGCCCTTCCGCTTAAGGAGCTGCTTCGCCATGACGCAATAAGGGCAGAAGATCGTTGTGTAAATGGTGACCTTTGACATTTTAGCGAACTCGCGTGTGTGCGCTGAACATCTAGGCGGCGCGCCAGCCGGACGGAAGATGGTCGGCGATGTATGATCGCCGCACTCATGGGCTGATCAGGCTTTCGGACGTGACGAGGCCGAGCGCGAGAACATCGACGCGCGCCGCCCCGGCGCGTTTGAGGGCGCGAGCGCAGCCCTCGGCAGTGGCACCGGTGGTCACGACGTCGTCGATGAGAACGATGGCCCGATCCTGGACGGCCGCGACCCGGTCGGGCGCCACCGCGAAGGCGCCTTGCACGTTGCGGCGGCGCTGGTCCCGCGTTAGCCCCACCTGGCTGTTCGTCCGCTTGATCCTCTGCAAGAGGAGCGGGTCCCAAGCGATGCCGGTCAACCTGTGAAGTTCGCTGGACAAAATGGCGGCCTGATTGAAACGACGCTTGAGCAGGCGCCACCGATCGAGCGGCACCGGAACGATCAGGTCGGCATCACGCAGTATCTCCTCGCCAGCCTGGGCAAGCCATCGTCCGAATAGACGTCGGGCAATGTGGCTATCGCCGTATTTCAACTGATGAATGAGATCGCGCAGAACGCCGTCGAAATGGGCGACGGCTCGGGCACGGTCGTATTCGGGTGGATCGGCTTCCGCCTGCGCCGAAATGGCCCGACCACCGATATCGAAGGGCAGAGGAATGCCGAGTCGATCACAGATGGGCGGGCGGATGAACTTGATGCTGCGCCAGCAGTGCGCGCATAAGGCATCATGAACGGCCAGCGGCTTCCGGCAGTAAAGGCAGGTTGGTGGGACGACGAGGTCGGCGAGAGTGGCGGCCGCCGATTTTGCATGGTGGCGAATGGAATGAAGCAGACTCATAGGCAGACCCGGCGTCCCCGTATCCTAGCGCCGGTGTGTCGGCCCGCAGTTCTTCCCGTGAGGAAAAACAGATCCGCCCATAGCGCGTTGATGGATCATGAGTGACGACAGCCAAATATTCGACCTGGAGCTGCTGAAGAAGCGGCGGGACCGCGCAGCCCAGAACATCACGGCGCATGACTTTCTGCTACAGCGGGTGGCCGAGGATTTTTCTGAGCGGCTCGGTGCGGTGCAGCGCCAGTTCCCGACCGTCGCCGATCTTGGAGCACACCATGGCGTGCTGGCGCGGGCTGTCGAGCGCATACCCGGTGTCTCGCTCGTCGTCAGTGCCGAGTGCTCCTGGCAGCTGCTGAAAATGTGCCCTCCACCCCGGGTGCTCACGGATTTCGAGGCCCTGCCTTTTGCCGACGAGTCACTCGACCTCGTCGTCTCCGGCCTGACGCTCCATCTCATCAACGACTTGCCTGGCGCCCTGCTTCAGATCCGCCGAGCTTTGAAGCCTGACGGTCTGCTTCTCGCGGCCGTGCTAGGCGGCGAGACCCTGAGGGAACTGCGCGAGGCCTTTCTCCTGGCCGAATCGGAGCTCGAGGGCGGCGCCAGCCCGCGTGTTGCTCCGTTCGCCGACGTCCGCACGTATGGCAGCCTGCTGCAGCGCGCCGGGTTTGCCCTACCGGTCACCGACACGGACGTGGTGACTGTGACCTACAGCTCTCCCCTCGCGCTGATGCAAGAGCTTCGCGGGATGGGTGCGACGAACTCCCTCGCGACCCGTCGGCGGCAACCCCTCCGGCGTAGCACGCTGATGCGGGCCTGCGAGATTTATGTTGAGCGCTATGTCAGGCCAGACGGCCGTATCCCGGCCACTTTCGAGATCATCACGCTGACGGGTTGGGCACCGCACGAAAGCCAGCAAAAGCCACTGCGCCCTGGCTCGGCTCAGGTCCGCCTGGCAGATGTGCTCGGCACGCGCGAGCTTTCCGCTGGCGAGAAAGCGGGGCCGCTACCACCGAAACGTGAAGAGTGACTCCGCGGAGCTTTGGCCGACTTCCGCCGTCTAGCCTGCCTTGCGAGCGACGATCAGTACTTCATCGAGCGAGAAGTAGAGCTTCCCGTCCTGCTGCCGCAGTCGGAGGAATGCGCGCAGGGCCGCGCTGGCGCCAGTGAGAATGCCTTCGAGCTGCGCAATTGTGCTCTGGTCGGCGCCCATGCGCTCGGCCCAGGGGATGAACTCTATTTCCTTCGGCACGATCTCGACGGCCGTAATCGAAAACCCTGCGTCCGTGATGGCTGTGCGCCATTCACCAATGGTGAGACAGCGGCCGTGGCTGGGGTCGCGGATCTTTTCGAAGGCATTGTGGGCGACCGCCGCTTCACGCAGCTCTTCCGTTGAGAACCCCGGCGTGGAGGTCTCATCCGGAGAGATGTTGTCGACCAATCCGAACGTGCCACCGGGTGTCAGCACCCGATGCGCTTCGGCAATGAACTTCGGAATGTCAGGGAAATGATGGGGCGCGATGCGGGACGTGACGAGCTCGAAGCTGCTGTCCGCAAACGGCAGCGCCATTGCGTCGGCCTTGGCGAAGATCACGTTTGCAAGGCCGCGAGCCCTGGCGAGCTTCTCGGCCTCAGCCAACATTTCGTCCGTGATGTCGCTGGCGGTCACTTCGGCGACATGCGGCGCGAAAGCGAGCGCCGTATGACCAGCACCTGTGGCGACGTCGAGCGCTCGCCAGTGCTTCTCTGGCTGCACCAGATCGATCAGGCGCTGGAGACTGGCGCCTTTGGCGTGAACAGGTGACGTGGCGTAGCCCGCGGCGTGAGCGCCGAACTGCTTCTGGACGAGCGACCTTGGCTCTGACATCGCCGGAGCTCCACCTCAACTTGGGCAGGGGTGCGCGCCCGGTGTCAGTTCGGGCGCGCTAAGGGATTATCGCCAAGTCCGCACGTCGACGAAGTGCCCGGCAATCGCAGCCGCTGCAGCCATGGCCGGAGACACGAGGTGCGTGCGGCCGAGGCGGCCCTGGCGGCCCTCGAAGTTGCGATTAGAGGTGGACGCGCAGCGCTCGCGCGGCTTGAGCTGATCCGGGTTCATGCCGAGGCACATGGAGCAGCCTGCCTCGCGCCAATCGAAGCCGGCCTCCTTGAGGATCTTGTCGATCCCCTCGGCCTCGGCCTGCTGCTTCACCAGCCCCGAGCCCGGCACTACCATCGCGTAGACATGCGAAGCGACCTTCTTGCCTTTCGCGATGCGGGCCACCTCGCGCAGGTCCTCGATCCGGCCGTTGGTGCACGAGCCGATGAACACCCGGTCGAGCTTGATGTCGGTGATCTTGGTTCCCGGCGTCAGGCCCATGTACTCGAGCGCTCGTTTCATGGACGCCCGCTTCGCCTCGTCCTCGACGCTGTCCGGATCGGGCACAGTGCCGGTCACGGAAACGACGTCCTCCGGGCTAGTGCCCCAGGTGACGATCGGCGGAAGGTTGGCTGCGTCGAGCTTTACCTCGCGATCGAAATGGGCGCCTTCATCCGAGTGGAGCGTCTCCCAGTACCGCATGGCCATGTCCCAGGCGGCGCCCTTGGGCGCTTTCGGCCGGCCCTTGAGGTATTCGAACGTCTTCTCGTCCGGCGCGATCATGCCGGCGCGGGCTCCGCCCTCGATCGACATGTTGCAGACCGTCATGCGGCCTTCCATCGAGAGCGAACGGATCGCCTCGCCCGCGTACTCGATGACGTGTCCCGTGCCGCCGGCCGTGCCGATCTCACCGATGATGGCCAGAATGATGTCCTTCGCCGTGACGCCCTCCGGCAGCTTCCCGTCGACGGTGACGCGCATGTTCTTCGCTTTGCGCTGAATCAGCGTCTGCGTGGCGAGCACGTGCTCGACCTCGGACGTACCGATGCCGTGGGCCAGCGCGCCGAACGCACCATGGGTCGAAGTATGGCTGTCCCCGCAAACGATCGTCGTACCGGGGAGCGTGAAACCCTGCTCCGGACCGATCACGTGCACGATACCTTGGCGGACATCGAGCTCGTTGTAGTACTCGATGCCGAAATCCTGCGCGTTCTTTGCAAGCGTTTCGACCTGCGTGCGGCTCTCGGGATCCTCGATCCCCTGCCGCCGGTCAGACGTGGGGACGTTGTGGTCGACGACGGCCAGCGTCTTGTCTGGGGCTCGCACCTTGCGATTGGCAAGCCGCAGCCCCTCGAAAGCCTGCGGTGACGTCACCTCGTGTACCAGGTGACGATCGATGTAGATCAGGCATGTACCGTCCGGCTGACGGTCGATCACATGGTCGTCGAAAATCTTGTCGTAAAGGGTGCGCGCCATTCCCTGCCTCCAAATCCGCTGGCATGGTGATAGCGTTTTGAAAGCCTGCTGAAAACCCCGCGGGCCTGTGATCCCTTTGCGCAGGCAAAAAAAACCGGGCCGCAAAGGGCCCGGTTTGGAGTCGAGTCCGCATCCCGCAGGATGCGTGAAGGCGTCAAAGGGAGGGTACGGCCTTCATCAGCTGTCCGTCACAGCTGCACACTACTTAAGCAGCACGATTGCCCTTTCAGCAAGTCGGCGGACCGCATGTTTGCCATGCGAGGTCCGCATGACTTTAAGGCCCCGTATTCCTTAGCCTTTCACCGTTCGCGCTTTTGTAACAAGGAAATCGCGCAATACCTGGACTTTCTTCGAAGTTCTTAGCTCCTCGGGGTACACGAAAAGGATCGGAATTTTGGGGAATTGAACGTCAGTGAGAACTGTCACGAGATCAGTCTCTTCCTCGGTCAGGTAATCGGGAATAAGGCCGATGCCGATGCCCGCCCGAATAGCGTATTTCAAAGCGACGATGCTGTTCGCCGCGAATACGGGAACACGCGGCTCCTTCCCCTCTCGGCTGATCGTTTCGAGCGCACGGATAGCGGAAAGATGCATCGCCGGTGTACCGCTATAGGAAACGAAGCGGTGCTCCCGCTCCAGATCATCGAGCGACTGCGGCACGCCGTATTTGCGCACGTACTGCGTGGAGGCATAGGCGCGGACGTGCATGCTGAATAATGGCCGCCGGATCAAATCGGCCTGCTCGGGCTCGCGCGTCCAGATGGCGACGTCCGCCTCGCGCATGGAGATGTCGATCTGGTCATCGTTGAGCACGAGCTCCACGCGGATGTCGGGGTAGAGTTCCATGAACTCCTTGAGCCGCTGGGTGACCCAGACCGTCCCCAAGCCCACCGGAGCGGTGATCCTGAGCTCCCCGCTCGGTTTCGTGGTGGTGTCCGACAGCAGCATTTCTGCCGTCTGCAGCTTGTTCATGACCTCCGTGGCGGTGCGGTAAAGCATCTCGCCCTGTTCGGTCAGAACCAAGCCGCGGGCATGCCGGTGAAAGAGGGCAACACCCAGCTCACGCTCGAGCGCAGACACCTGCCGGCTGACGGCCGACTGGCTCATGCGCAGCATGTCGCCAGCGTGCGTGAAGCTTCCCGCTTCAGCCGCTGCGTGGAAAATCCTTAGCTTATCCCAATCCATGACACTCGATCTGCCGGCAGTCGCGCGACCGCGTTCCGGCAGAACCTGACCTGAGGTCAGTGACCCCATAACACCAATTCCTGCTGCTGCGGACGGATGAACTTACTAAGAGCGCGGACAGCGTTTTGATTTCTTGTGGTGCAGCTTAAGCTGAAACTGTGTAAAAACAAGGGGCTGACTAGGAAAAGCTGGATCTCCCACAGTAATCGACTACCACGCAGCGATCGACGTCGCACCCGCTTGACCGGCCAGATAACGCTCTGCTTCAAGTGCGGCCATGCAACCCATTCCCGCGGCAGTAACCGCCTGACGGAAGATTTCGTCTTTCACATCTCCCGCCGCATACACGCCGGGGACGGACGTTGCCGTGGAGTCCGGCTTGGTGATGATGTAGCCCGACGGTTTCATTTCGAGCTGGCCCTTGAAGAGCTCAGTGGCAGGCGCGTGGCCAATGGCAATGAATACGCCATCAACGGCCCGCTGACTGACCTCACCGGATTTCACGTTCTTGAGGCGGATGCCGGTAACGGTCTTGGGGGCGTCCGTTCCGAGGATTTCGTCGACGACCGAGTTCCAAACCACCTCGATCTTGGGATTGGCGAACAGCCGCTCCTGCAAAATCTTCTCAGCGCGGAAGCTGTCGCGGCGGTGAACGACGGTGACACGGCTGGCGAAGTTGGTGAGGAACAGGGCCTCTTCAACTGCGGTATTCCCGCCGCCGATAACGACGACTTCCCTACCCTTGTAGAAGAAACCGTCACACGTCGCGCACGCGGAGACGCCGTACCCTTTGAATTTCTCCTCACTCGGCAGCCCCAGCCACTTGGCCTGCGCGCCGGTACAGACGATGAGCACGTCGCAGGTGTAGACGTCGCCCGAGTCCCCTTCCAGTCGGAATGGACGCTGCTTCAGGTCCACCTTGGAGATGTGATCCATGATGATCTCGGTGCCGACGTTCTCGGCCTGAGCCTTCATCTCCTCCATGAGCCACGGGCCCTGGATTGGCTTGGCAAACCCTGGATAGTTCTCGACGTCGGTCGTGATCGTGAGCTGCCCGCCGGGCTGGATGCCTTGGATGAGCACCGGCTTGAGCATGGCGCGGGCGGCGTAAATGGCCGCTGTGTAGCCCGCCGGCCCGGAACCGAGAATGAGTACCTTTGTATGCTTCGTGGTGGTCATAGTGCGCTCATGATCCTATCGCGTGAAATGGACTGTCATTGGGGTGGGTCCTGAGTCCTTTCAAAGTTCAGCGTCAACGCCAACCCAATCCAGCACGCAGCAAACACAGCGTGCACACTTTTATATAAGCTTCAGGCTCCGAAGGCTGACGTGGCCCTGGCGCCCCACAATGATGTGATCGTGAACCGTAACTCCCAAGGGCTTCGCCGCATCGATAATCTGCTTGGTCATCTCGATGTCGGCGCGAGAGGGGGTCGGATCACCTGACGGATGGTTGTGGCACAGGACAATTGCCGTCGCCGAGAGCTCCAGCGCCCGCTTCACGACTTCACGCACATAGACCGGCGTGTGATCGACGGTGCCCTCCTGTTGCACTTCGTCGGCGATGAGCTGATTGCGCTTGTCGAGGAACAAAATTCGGAACTGCTCACGCGCCTCGAAGCCCATAGCGGCGCGGCAGTAGTCGACGACCTGTCGCCATGAGGACAAGGCCGGGCGGCCCATGATCTCGCCGCGCATCAGACGCAAGGCGGCCGCGCGAACGATCTTGAGCTCCGTGATGACGGCCTCGCCCACGTCCTTCACCTCGGCGAGTCGATGTTCGGGGGCGTTGATGACCTCCGCAAAGCTTCCGAAGCGGGCGATCAACCGCTTGGCAAGATCCTTGGTGTCACGACGCGGGATCGCGCGGAACAGCACCAGCTCCAGCAGCTCATAATCGGGGAGCGCATCGGCACCCCCCACCCGAAAGCGCTCCCGCAGCCGCTGCCGGTGGCCGAGGTAGCTCGGCATTGGCGCTTCGAAAAAGGAGCCTTGCCCGAATTGCTCGGTTCCCTGCTCCCCGCTCGTTTTGGTCATGGGCTTGCCCCCCTCAGCAAACCCGAAGGCCATCAACCGGGTCGGTCGAGACCGGCAGGCGAGTAGGTGAAGACCTCGCAACCCGTCTCCGTGACACCCACCGAATGCTCGAACTGAGCTGACAGCTCGCGATCCCGCGTGACAGCCGTCCAGCCATCCGGGAGGATCTTCACATGCGGCTTGCCGAGGTTGATCATCGGCTCGATCGTGAAGATCATACCCGGCTTGAGCTCAGGGCCCTCACCCGGGCTGCCATAATGCAGGATGTTCGGCCTGTCGTGGAACACGCGGCCGACGCCATGGCCGCAAAAGTCTCGGACGACACTGCAGCGCTCCGCTTCCGCATAGGTCTGGATCGCCGCGCCGATATGACCCGTGGTATGGCCCGGCTTGACGGCAGCGATGCCGCGCATCAGCGCCTCGTAGGTCACGTCGATCAACCTCTGCGCCCGACGGCTGATCTCGCCGACCGGATACATGCGGCTCGTATCGCCATACCAGCCGTCGACGATGAGCGTCACGTCAATATTGACGATGTCGCCTTCCCGCAGCGGCTTCGGCCCCGGGATGCCGTGGCAGACAACGTGGTTGACGGACGTGCAGATCGACTTGGGAAATCCGCGGTAGTTGAGCGATGCCGGGATGGCCCCGTGATCCATCGCGAATTCGAAGACGAGGTCGTCGAGCCGCTCCGTCGTAACCCCCGGCTTGACATAGGGGACGAGCATGTCGAGCGCCGCCGCTGCAAGCTGGCCGGCCTTGCGCATGGCGGCAAATGCGTCGGGTCCATAGAGCCTGATACGGCCGTCGCGCTGCTCGGCGTGACTGAGATCGAGATTAGACATGAACTGGGTGCTTCTTGGTCAACAGCGGTGGCTTCTAAGGCAATTTAGTGCAATTGTCCCTTAGCGCAATGAGCGATCCCTTGCTGGATCGGCATTCCCAAGGGGGAGTCGAAATGATCACACGTTCATTCGCAGCGGTTGCTGCCGCTGTTCTGCTCAGCGCCTCCGCTTCGGCCGAGCAGATTCCCGATTGGAATCTGGACGAGATTTGCCGTGGGGACAGTGCGCCCGGTCAGTGCAAGATCTTCGAAGCCGAAGCGCGCAGGACCATCAGCGGGAGCTGGCATGTCTTGCCGCCAGAGGTCCGGTCGACCTGCTTGACGTCGCTTGGGGCGCCCCAGGATCGAAGCTGGCGATTGCTCGCCGGGTGCATCGAAGGGGAAGTGCTGAGGGCGAAAGCGGATCACGCTATCGCAACGCGACTCACGCCTGCAGAGCCGAAACCGGCGCCGATTGCGAGTCCGGAACCGGAGCCGCAGCCGCCCACAGCCGAGCCTGCATCGTCGGAAGCAGCACCAGCACCCGGAGCGACCGCACCGGCGTCATCCGATGCGCCTGAGCCGAAGAAGGAACTTTAGTCAGACGGCGAACACGTCCGTACCGCGCGACTCCGGCGCGCGGTTGCGCTCGCCAACGTAGTAGCTGCCCATCACGAGCACGTCGAGGCCGGTGCGCAGATAGCAGGACACAGCGTCCTTTGGTGTTTCCACGATCGGCTCCTGACGATTGAAGCTCGTATTGAGTAGCACGGGCACACCGGTGAGCCGACCAAAGGCCTCGATGACGCCGTAGTAGCGCGGGTTTGCGCTGCGCTCGACGGTCTGGATCCGCCCGGTCCCGTCGATATGGACGGCTGCCGGGATGAGGTGCTTTTTCTCCTCCCTGACCCGCGGCGCCAGCGTCATGAACGGGTCGGGCTGGTCGATATGGAAGAACTCAGGCGCGCGATCCAGCAGCACGGCTGGCGCGAAAGGCCGGAACGGCTCCCGGTGCTTCACACGCGCGTTGATGACGTCCTTCATCTCAGCCCGGCGCGGATCGGCGAGGATCGAACGGTTGCCTAGCGCACGTGGGCCCATCTCTGAGCGGCCCTGAAACCATCCGACGATGCGGCCGGCGGCGAGATCCCGCGCAACCCGATCAAGCAACTCCGGCTCGGTGAGGCGTTCGCCAACAAGCCCCGCTTCAGCAAGGGCCGCCTCGATCTCACGCTCGTCGTAGGTCGGGCCATAGAAAGGATGTGTGAGCTCCAGGCGCCGTGGATGACCGAGGGTCTGGTGATAGTGCCATAGCGTGCTGCCAAGCGGCGCACCCGTATCCGAGGCGCACGGCGGCACCCAAACGCGCTCGAAGCCGGCTTCCTCCAGCACACGCGCGTTGGCGACGCAATTGAGCGCCACGCCGCCACTCAGGCAAAGACGCTTCATCCCCGTTTTCTGGCGGAGATCACGGGCCATGTGGAGCACGATTTCCTCGGTGACCACCTGCAGCGCCCGGGCAATGTCGCGGTGTCGGTCCTTCAGCTCTTCGCCGGGGAGCCGTGGCGGCCCGAAAAGCTCGGTGAACCGCCGCTTGAACGGCCTCAGCTCTCCGAAGGCATCGTAGCTGAAGTAATCGAAATTGACTTCGTAGCGCCCGTCCGGTGTGGGGCGAATGATGTCGCGGAACGCGTCAACGTACGTGTCGCCGCCGAAGGCAGCGAGCGCCATCACCTTTCCTTCATCGGAAAAGTTGAATCCCAGGTACTTCGTGACGAACGTGTAAACGATCCCGAGCGAGTTGAAGATGCCTGTATACCAAAGCCGCTCCAGCTGGTTTCCGCGGCCCACATAGGCGCTGGTCGAAGCATCGTCACCGAAGCCGTCCATCACGAGAACGGCGGCCTCGTCGAAGGGGCTCACGAAGAAAATCGCGGCATGAGCGTCATGATGGGAGACATTGACGATCGGCGGCAACTTGTTGACGCCGAGCTGACGCCTGAACTTCCGCACGAGAAAGCTGTTCAGCAGAACGATTTCACTGTCCTGCGGCGTGTGGGCGGACTGCAGGACGAGGCTCAAGCTCCAAGGGAGCCGGCCAGTCACAGCCTGAGCAAACGTGCGCCTCAGCCGCGAGACGTCCCAAGGTGTCGTGATTACGTCGATGTCCTTGATTCCCTTGGCACCCTCACCCAAGGCGATTGTCAAGGAGTGCTTCGGAAACCGCTTCGTCCGCTTGATGCGGTTGAATCGCTCCTCCTCGAGCACAAGCTCGGGAACGCCATCCTCAAGGAGCGCCACGCCACTGTCGTGGGTGGCACCGACCAGTCCGAGTATCCGCACCTGACCTCACCATGGCAGCAGGTTGGAGGAGCGGCGCAGGTCCTCAGTGGTGCCGCCCGTGGCAATGTTTATACTTCTTACCCGACCCACATGGACAGGGCGCGTTCCGAGAAACTTTCCCCCAGGTTGCGGGATCACTCGGATCGACTTGTTCGGCACTGCGCCTTGTTTGCAACGGAGCCCGCCGGTCCGGACCATTGGCATACGCCATTTCCTCGGCCGCCAAGGCTGCGTCCGCCATGGCAAACTCGTCGAGACCAGTCGTCGGATCCATATGGTGCGCTTCCATGGGCGGCAGCTCAACCGGCTCCAGGAGCGATTGGTCGTCTGGTGAAGCAAGCTCGACGTGCATCAGCTGCCCAGTCACGGCTTCCCGCAGTCTGGCCAGCATGCCTTGGAAGAGGACAAACGCCTCGCTCTTGTACTCGTTGAGCGGATCGCGCTGACCGTAGGCGCGGAACCCGATCACCTGCCGCAGGTGTTCCAGCGTCACCAGGTGCTCGCGCCACAGATGATCCAGCGTCTGCAAGAGCACCATCTTCTCGATCTGGCGGAACATGTCGGGGCCGATGTCGGCCGCCTTCTTCGCCGCTTTCGCGTCGGCCGCTTCAATTAGGCGCTCGCGGATCTCCTGGTCGGCGATGCCTTCCTCCGCTGCCCATTCGACGATCGGCAGGTCGAGGCCGAAGATGTTCTTGACCTCGTTCTGCAGTCCTTCGGCATCCCACTGCTCGGCGTAGGCGTTCTCCGGAATGTGACGCTTCACCAGCTCGTCGATCACCTCGTGGCGCATGCCGGTGACCGTCTCGCTGACGTCGTCCATGCCCATGATCTCGATACGCTGGTCATAGATGACCTTGCGCTGATCATTCATGACGTCGTCGTACTTCAGGATCTGCTTGCGGATATCGAAGTTGCGCGCCTCGACCTTCCGCTGGGCCATCTCCAGCGACTTGTTCATCCAGGGATGGATGATTGCCTCGCCTTCCTTGAGGCCGAGGGTCCTCAGGACGCCGTCCATGCGGTTCGACCCGAAGATGCGCATAAGATCATCTTCGAGGGAGAGGTAGAACTTGGAGCGGCCGGGGTCACCCTGACGGCCTGAACGGCCGCGCAGCTGATTGTCGATACGACGGCTTTCGTGCCGCTCGGTGCCGATGACGTAGAGACCGCCCGGCTTCACCACCGTCTTTGCAGGCTTGTTGCCCTTGGCGGGCTCGATCTCGACGATCTCCTCGGCTTTAAGCACGATCTCGCGATTGCGCTCGATCTCCGCCTTGATCTCCTCGATCCGCTTGGACTTCTCTTCCTCGCTGAGGCCGGCGGTCTCCTGCTGAATGCGCATCTGGGCATTGCCGCCGAGCTGAATATCGGTGCCGCGGCCGGCCATGTTGGTGGCGATCGTCACAGTGCCGGGCACGCCGGCCTGGGCGATGATGTAGGCCTCCTGCTCGTGGTAGCGTGCGTTGAGTACCTGGTGCGGGATGCCCTTCTGTTTCAGTCGCTCAGACAGCAGCTCGCTCTTCTCGATCGAAACGGTGCCGACCAGCACCGGCTGACCGCGTTTCTGCGCAGACTCGATCTCGCGGATAATCGCGTCCCACTTCTCGTTCGCCGTGCGATATATCTCGTCGTCCTCGTCGAGGCGCGCGACGGGCAGGTTCGTCGGGATCTCGACGACGTCGAGCCCGTAAATGTCCATGAACTCGTTGGCCTCGGTCGCCGCCGTACCGGTCATGCCGGCCAGCTTCTCGTAGAGACGGAAGTAATTCTGGAAGGTGATCGAAGCCAGCGTCTGGTTCTCTGGCTGGATCTGCACCTTTTCCTTTGCTTCCAGCGCCTGATGCAGACCCTCGGAGTACCGCCGCCCCGGCATCATGCGGCCGGTGAACTCGTCGATGATGACGACCTGACCGCCCTTCACGATGTAGTCGCGGTCGCGCTGGAAGAGCGTGTGCGCCTTCAGCGCCTGGTTGACGTGATGAACGACGGTGACGTTCTCGATGTCGTAGAGCGAGTTGCCCTTCAGCAGGCCCGCGGCCTGCAACATCTCCTCGATCTTCTCGTTGCCGGTCTCGGTGAGTGAGACCGAGCGCTGCTTCTCATCGAGCTCGTAGTCTTCCTTCGAGAGCCGCGGGATGAAGCCGTCGATGATGTTGTAAAGCTCCGCCCGATCCTCCACCGGCCCCGAGATGATGAGCGGCGTGCGCGCCTCGTCGATGAGGATCGAGTCCACCTCGTCGACGATGGCGAAGTAATGGCCGCGCTGCACCATCTCGTCGCGGCTCATTTTCATGTTGTCGCGGAGATAGTCGAAGCCCAGCTCGTTGTTCGTGCCATAGGTGACGTCGCACGCGTACTGGGCGCGCCGCTGAGCGTCGTCGAGCTCGTGGACGATGCAGCCGACAGTGAGGCCGAGAAACCGGTAGATCTCTCCCATCCACTCGGAGTCACGCTTGGCGAGGTAATCGTTGATCGTGACGACGTGCACGCCGCGGCCGGTGAGCGCATTGAGGTAGACGGGCAGCGTAGCCACCAGCGTCTTACCTTCACCGGTCTTCATCTCTGCGATCTTGCCCTGGTGGAGCGCAAGGCCGCCCATCAGCTGAACGTCGAAGTGGCGCTGGCCAAGCGTGCGTTTGGCCGCCTCGCGCACGGTGGCAAACGCCGGAACGAGGATGTCATCCAGACTCTTTCCCGCCTTGAGCTGCTGGCGGAACTGCTCGGTGCGGCCGCGAAGCTCCTCGTCGGTTAGTCTCTCAAGCTCAGGCTCCAGCTCGTTGATGGCAGCCACAATTCCGCGATAGGACTTGATCTTGCGGTCGTTGGCTGAACCGAAAATCTTGGCCGCGATCGAGCCGATTGAAAGCATGTGTCTCATTCCTTGCAGGCAGATCGAGCGCCAAGCCCCGGTCTCACGTGTTCGCGCCGGGAATGGAACGCGGGCATTGACCGGGTGAAGCGCAAACAGGCGCGAGCGGGCTACCGGCAGCCGGAAAGTGCCACTCGTGGGGGAGAGATAAGAAGCCGGGCCCGCAAATGTCAATCAATGGAACGCGACAGTTGGTCTTGCCGTCATCTTGCCGAAAATCCGCCACGTGACGCAAAGTTAACTTGGCATTGCGATTAGGGCCCGCTAACCATCGGGCCAGCTTATGAACTCGGTTGTTTTTGGCGGACCCCTGCGGCGAGCCGAGCGCCTGACCTGCAGTCACCGTCACCCGAAACGAGGAAACATTCCCGTGATCTCGAAGCTGAGACTGGGCCTTGTGGCCGCCGCGCTCGCAGTCGGCCTTGCCATTGTCCCCGGATATCAAGCCACGGCGCAGGACGATGTCGTGGCCGTGGTGAACGGGAAAAAGATCACCGAGGCCGACGTACGCTTGGCAGAGGCGGAGATCGGCACCGATCTCGGCAGCCTGCCGGACGCCACCAAACGCCGCGTGCTCGTCGAATATCTCATCGAGAACCAGCTGTTCGCCGAGGCGGCGGAAGGCGAGAAGCTCGGCTCCACCCCGGAGTTCGACGGCCGGATGCAGTACTGGCGCCGCCGCGCCCTGCGCGACACCTATTTCGACAAGACCGTGAAGGGCGCCGTTTCCGAGGCGGACGCCAAGGAGCTCTATGACCAGCAGGTCAAATTGCTGAAACCCGAGGAGGAGGTGAAGGCCCGCCACATCCTCGTGGAGAGCCAAGACAAGGCGAAAGAAATCGCCGAGAAAATCGCCCACGGTGCCGACTTCGCCGAGATGGCGAAGCAGTTCTCCAAGGATCCCGGGACGAAGGACGAGGGCGGCTCGCTCGGCTACTTCAGCCGCGGCCAGATGGTGCCCCAGTTTGAGGAGGCGGCCTTCAAGCTGGAAACGGGCGACGTTTCCGAGCCTGTCCAGACCCAATTCGGATGGCACCTGATTCAGGTCGAGGATCGCCGTCAGCGGAAGCCACCAGAGTTCGACGCCATCAAGGAGAGGCTGATGGCCTCGATGATGCATCGTAAGGCGCAAGAGATCGCGGCCAAGCTGCGCGGCGGGGCGGCCATCGAATATGTCGATCCCGACATCAAGCAGCAGGTCGAGCGCGAGAAGCAGCCCGGCGCAGGGGCTCCGAAGCAGTAGCTCACGCGCAGTAACTTGAGAGGGGCTTGGCCGCGAGGCCAGGCCCTTTCTTCATGTCTATTGATTTGCTGCCGCCAATCTGGTTCGTGAATGCCGTCTCGTGAGCCAGCCCGATGCTGGAGGATCCTTTGGGCAGCACCACCAAGATTTCCCCGTTTGCGCCGGCAAGCCTGCCGCAAGTGCCCGAAATTACGGGCGTCCGTTTCGCCACTGCCGAAGCCGGCATTCGCTACAAGAACCGTACGGATCTGCTCCTAGCCGTCCTGCCGCCCGGTACAGTCGCCGCAGGCGTGACGACCCGATCCAAGACGTGCTCAGCACCGGTGCTGTGGTGCCGCAAGCAGCTGGAGCACGGCCGCGCCCGCGCGCTCGTCGTCAACTCCGGCAACGCGAACGCATTCACGGGTCGCAAGGGGCATGAAGCCGTTGCCATTACCGCCGAGGCTGCGGCGAAGGCTGCGGGGTGCACGCCGGAGGAGGTGTATATCGCTTCGACCGGTGTCATCGGCGAACCGATTGACGCGACCCGTTTCGCCCATTTGCTCGGTGATCTCGCATCGGCAGCGCGCCCCGATCGCTGGGAGGAAGCCGCCCGCGCCATCATGACCACGGATACGTTCCCGAAGCTCGCGGTGCGCCGGGTGAAGATGGGCTCGGGCGAAGTCACTCTGGCCGGCTTCTGCAAGGGCGCCGGCATGATCGCGCCGGATATGGCGACGATGCTCTGCTTCATGTTCACGGACGCGCCCATCGCGCAGCCGGTGCTGCAGCGCCTCGTTTCCATGACGGCAGACAAGACCTTCAACTGCATCACCATCGACGGCGATACCTCGACCAGCGACACCGTCCTGCTGTTTGCGACCGGTGGCGGAGCTGAGCGGGGCATCGCCGAAGTGCGAGATGCAGCCGATCCTCACCTCGTGCCGTTCGCAGAGGCGCTGCACAGCCTCATGCATGAGCTGGCCCTTTCGGTCGTCAAGGACGGCGAGGGTTTGTCGAAATTCGTGACCGTCGAGGTTCTTGGCGCCGAGGACGACCGCGCCGCTCGCCGGATCGCCTTCTCGATCGCCAATTCCCCCATCCTGAAGACGGCCATCGCCGGCGAGGACCCCAACTGGGGCCGCGTCGTCATGGCAGTCGGCAAATCGGGGGAGGCAGCGGACCGTGATCGGCTGGCCATCTGGTTCGGGCCGCATCTCGTTGCGCGAGAGGGTGAGCGGGCGCCGGACTATTCGGAGCCGGTCGTGGCGCAGTACATGAAGAGCGGCGAGATCACGATCCGCGTCGACGTTGGCATCGGCGCCGGGCAGGCGACAGTCTGGACCTGCGATTTGACCCACGACTACGTCGCCATCAACGCCGATTACCGAAGCTGAGCCTAGCCAGCCGACCATGGCAAAGCCCCTGCTCCTCGTCGCTGCCGCCGCGCTGGTCGATCGTGACAAGCGGGTCCTCATTACGCGGCGCCCGCCGGGCAAGGCGATGGCAGGGCTCTGGGAGTTCCCCGGCGGGAAGGTGCAGGAGGGTGAGACGCCCGAGCAAGCCCTCATTCGCGAGCTGTTCGAGGAGCTGGGCATCGACGTATGCCCCACGTGCCTCGCGCCGCTGACGTTCGCCAGTCACGAATATGAGGACTTTCACCTGCTGATGCCGCTTTACCAGATCCGAACCTGGGACGGGGTGGTCACTCCGCAGGAGGGCCAGGAGATCAAGTGGGTCCGCGTGAACCGGCTTTCCGAGTACCCCATGCCACCCGCTGACGAACCGCTCATTCCGATGTTGCGGGATCTGCTCGGATAGCAAACTGGGCGGAGACGCTTCCGAAAGCCCCGTGCCTGCCGCTTATCAGCGAACTTGCAGAATCGGTTGAAATTTTCGCCTCCTGCCGCTATCTTTCGCGCCATGCACACGTCTCTTCACACCGTGATCGTCGGGCGAATTAGTGCCCCGGCTGCCTAAGGGCCGCCGGGAGACCTGTTGCGCTTTTTCCCCTAGATCTCGTGTGAAGGACTTCTCGCTATGGCGTCGTCTGCCGTTGCGTCGGCTCAAGTGGAGCCACGCGTTGCTCGCCCCACCTCATTCAAGGCCCTGTTCTACGTCACCGGCGTTGCCGATCCGGGCCTGCTGCCGCGCGTGATCGAGCCGGTGGCCAAGATGGGCCATGTGCCGACGCGAGTGCACGCGTCCCGTGAATCCGGTGACGGCTCGGAGGTGGTGGTCGACCTGCGCCTCAAGGGAGTCAACGCGCGGACCGCGCAGCTCGTCGAGAACGCGCTGAGAGCGACCGTCGGCGTGCGCCAGGTAATCGCGGTGGTCGAGCCTGACGATTGACGGGCGTCGTTTGGCAGGCCACATCGCTGGACGTTGGCCCCGAGGGCCGTCGCCCCTATCCGTGCCGCCCGCCGATGACTGACAATATCAACTGGCGCGATGCCCGCGCTCCCAGCCTCGAGGACTTCGAG
>Ga0180220_1000472_pt1 | contig 43793 bp, 53 predicted proteins | sample eDN5th37CBELigBY_FD_151335 | JGI IMG/M metagenome (GOLD analysis project Ga0180220, IMG submission 151335) | Enriched backyard soil microbial communities from Emeryville, California, USA - eDNA 5th pass 37_C BE-Lig BY (version 2) (version 2) | ecosystem: Environmental > Terrestrial > Soil >... | reverse complement strand
TGTCGGCGCCGCGTGAAAACTGACCCCTCTCCGCCGGACGAAAACTGACCCCCTCGGGCGGGTCGGCGGAGTCGTCCGGGGTGCCGCAGAGCCTCGTCGTCGACGGCGACGACTGGGAGGCGGTTGGAGGTGGTGTCGGTGGAGCAGTGGGCCGAGTTGCGGCGCGAGCACTTCGTCGCCGGCAAATCGATCAAGGAGCTGGCCAGGTCGACGGGGCTGTCGCGCAACACGATTCGGCGGGCGCTTCGCAGTGAGCGGCCGCCGGTGTATTCGCGGGCGCCCAGGCCGGGCGTCCTGGAGCCGTTTAAGCCGGAGATCCATCGGCTGTTGAAGAAGAACTCCGGGTTGACCGGGGTCCGTGTTCGGGAGCTGTTGGAGCCGTTTGGGTGCACCGTTTCGAAGACGGTCGTCGACGACTATCTGCGCGAGGTACGGCCGCTGTTCGCGCCGCCGCCACGCACCTTCCAGCGCACGGTCTATCGCCCGGGCGAGATCTGCCAGTTCGATCTGTGGGAGCCACGCGACGAGGTCCCCGTCGGGCATGGGCAGACGCGCCGCGGCTTCGTGGTGATCGCGTGTTTGGGCTACTCGCGCGCGGGCGCCGGCATGTTGGTGTTCAGCAAGCAGACCGAGGACCTGCTGACCGGGATCGCCGGCTGCCTGCAGCGCCTGGGCGGGCTGCCCGAGACGTTGGTCTGGGATCGCCAGGCCGGCATCCACGGCCACGGCGGCAGGCCGACGGAGGCGTTCGCCGCGTTCTGCGGGCAGCTGAAGGTCGATTGGCTGTTCTGCGAGCCCGCCGATCCGCAGGCCAAGGGCGTCGTCGAGCGCCTGCAGGGCTTTGCGGAGACCAACTTCGAGCCCGGCCGCGTCTTCGCCAACGAGCTCGACTTCCAGGATCAGCTGGACGCCTGGTTTGCGAAGGTCAACGCTCGCACCCACAAGACGCTGCGCGCCCGCCCGATCGACCGGCTGCGCGAGGAGCTCGAGATCATGGCCGGGCTGCCCGGCCGGATGCCCGACACCGCTCGGCGCTGGGTCACCCGGGTCCCACCGGACCCCTATCTGCGCCTGGACACCAACGACTACAGCCTCGACCCTGGGCTGGTCGGCCGCAGGGTCGAGGTGATCGCCGACCAGCGCACGGTGACGGCGGTCGCGTTGGACACGGGCGAGGTGGCCTGCCGCCACGCGCGCACGTTCGCGCGTCACCGCACGGTCACCGCGCTGGAGCACGCACGCGCCTTACGCGCCGGTCGCGCCGCCAGCACCGAGCCGGCGGTCGAGGTCCGCCCGCTTGACCGCTACGACGCCCTGATCGCATGACCCGCCCAGCGACCGAGCTGGCGCATCTGTTCCGACAGCTCAAAGCACCGGCCGCCGCCCGAGCGCTCCCGAAGCTCGCCGATCGCGCCCGCCAGGAGGAATGGTCCTTTGAGCAGTTCGCCGCGGCGCTGCTGAAGACCGAGACCGACAGCCGCGACAGCCACGGCGGCCAGAGCCGCATCAAGGCCGCCAGGTTCCCGGCCCGCAAGACGCTGGAGGAGTTCGACTTCGCCTTCCAGACCTCGCTGAAGCGCGAGATGGTGCTGCATCTCGGACAGCTCGACTTCCTCGCGGGCCGCGAGAACGTGATCCTGCTCGGCCCGCCCGGAACCGGCAAGAGCCACCTCGCGATCGCTCTGGGCATCAGGGCCTGCCTGGCCGGGCACCGCGTTGCGTTCAAGACCGCAACCGAGTGGGTCGCGTTGTTGGCCGACGCCCAGCGCCACGGTCGCCTCGACGACGAGCTCGCCCGGCTGCAGCGCATCCCGCTGCTGATCGTCGACGAGGTCGGCTACATCCCGTTCGATCCCCAGGCCGCCAACCTGATGTTCATGTTGGTCTCGCGCCGTTACGAGCGCGCATCGCTGATCGTCACGTCCAACAAACCGTTCTCGGCCTGGGGCGAGATCTTCGGCGACGATGTCGTCGCTGCGGCGATGATCGATCGCCTCGTTCACCACGCCGAGATCCTCGCCCTCAAAGGCGACAGCTACCGCCTCAAAGACCGCGACCTCGCCCGCCCGCAAGCTCCCGCCGACTGACGGCGCGCGCGGCAGGCGGACGCTCCGGCTCGCCCTACGGGCTCGCCTCCGCGCCGCCCGCCGCGAACCCATAGAGGGGTCAGTTTTCAACCGGCGCCAGAGGGTCCATTTTCAACCGGCCTTGACAAATTGGGACCAAGTTGGGACCAAGCTCCACCCCCGATTTGCACCCGAAAAGCAGAAAGCCCCGCCGGAGCGGGGCTTTCTAGAGGGGTGAGCGAGGGGACTCGAACCCCCGACCGCCTGGACCACAACCAGGAGCTCTACCAGCTGAGCTACGCCCACCAGGGTTCGGCATAGAAGCTAGCAACGCGGGGCCTCCGTGGGCTAGCCGACGCGCCTGAACACGATGTCGGCGACGGCGAGCGCCTCGACGCGCCCGCGCGCCCGCGTGGGGACGACGGGCGCCGTCATCACGGGACCGTCGGGCCGGTCGTCGACGTGCCAGGTCAGCGCGAACGGCGGCTCGGCGGCGACGTCCAGCCGCGCACGCACCCGCTTGGGCCCCAGCCGCGTCCACAGCGCGCCGTCGCGCTCGACGAGGCGCATGCGGCCGGCGACCGGGTGGCGGTAGGTGCCGGCCAGCGCGGCGCGCAGCGCCGTCGTGTCGGCGTCCGGCTCGTCGTCCGCGTCCGGCCCGGCGGGCGCGGCGGACGCGGCGGGCCGCTCGGCGAGCGGGTCGCGCGGCTCGCGGCCCTGCAGGAGGTCGAAGGCGACCTTGGCGATCGGGATCGCGATCCCACCCTCGTGGGCCTGGTTGGTGAGAACCACGACCCCGAGGTCGCGGTCGGGGTCCAGGCGCACCGCGGACGTGTAGCCGAGCGTGGTGCCGCCGTGCTCGACGATCCGGCCCTCCGGCACGGAGTGGACGAACCAGCCGGTCGCGTACGAGAGCTGGGTGGCGCCGGGCACCTGCTCCATCCGCCGGGCGAAGTCCCCGGTCACCGCGACGCGCGGCTGCCACGTCGCCGCGTGCTGCTCGCGCGAGAGCACCTGGCGTCCGTCGATGCGACCCCGCCCGAGCTGGAAGCGGATCCAGCGGCTCATGTCGCGCACCGTGGAGACGATCGAGCCGGCCCCGTACACCCGCTCGGGCAGGCTCACGGGCGCCACCTCCCGCAGCTCCCCGTCGAGCACCTGGTGGCCTCGCGTGGCGTTGTCGGACTCGGTGAGCACGGCCGCCGAGGTGCCCGACGCGTCCATCCCCAGCGGGTCCAGGAGGAGCTCCCGCACCGCCTCGTTCCAGTCGCGCGCCCCGACCTTGTCGGCGACGATCCGGCTCGCCACGAGGTGGGGCACGTTCTGGTAGGCGAACTCGGAGCGGAAGCTCGACTGCGCGGGCAGCCGCCCGAACGCGGCGATCGAATGCTCCGGGTCGTAGCCCAGCAGCGAGAGGACGTCGGCCGCGTACGGCGCGAGACCGGTGCGCTGGGCGAGCAGGTCGGCGATCCGCATCTCCCTCGTCACCCAGGGGTCGGCGAAGCGCAGGCCCGGGTCGTGGTCGACGACGCGGTCGTCCCAGGCGAGCTGGCCGCGGTCGACCAGGAGCGCGAGCGTCGCCCCCAGGAAGGACTTCGTCGCCGAGCCGATCTCGAACGCGGTGTCGGCGTCGACCTCCTGGCCGTCGGCGCCGGTGCCGAACCCCCGCGCGTAGACGAGCTCGTCGCCGGCCACGATCCCGACCGCGACGGCGGGGACGTCGGCGCGCCGCATCGCGCCGCGGACGTACGCCTCGAGCGCCGGGACGGCCTCGTCGACGAGCGCGGGACCGGACGCGACGGGCGCGGGCTCGGGATCGGAGGAGCGCGTGAGGGCCAGCGCCGCGACGGCCACCGCGATCGCGGTCCCGACGGCGACGCCTCCTGCGAGACGCCATCGCCGTGGACTGCTGCGATCGCCCGACAAACGCTCTCGCGATCGATGCTAGCCCAGTCGCCGCCGCGGATCGTCTACCGTGCCCGCGTGCCCGATCCCGCCGTTCTGCTGGACCGCATCGGACTGTCGAGCCCGCCGCCGGCGACGCTCGACGGGCTGCGCGCGATCCATCGCGCGTACCTGACGGCGATCCCCTACGACGATCTGTCGGTGCAGCTCGGCGAGGCCGGCCGCCTCGACGTCGACGCGCTCGTGGCCCGCCTGCTCACCGGCGGGCGCGGCGGCTACTGCTTCGAGCTCAACGGCGTGCTCGCCTGGCTGCTGGAGGAGCTCGGCTTCGAGGTCGAGCGCCACGAGAGCGTCGTCGGGCCGCGCGACCCGCAGGCCCCCATCAACCACCTCGCGCTGGTCGTGCGCGTCGACGGCGAGCGCTGGCTGGCCGACGCCGGCCTGGGCGAGGGGCCGATCGAGATCCTGCCGCTGCGCCCCGGCACGTATCTCGACCCGCTGAGCTGGACCGTGGACGCCGACCCGGCCGGCGGCTGGTGGCTGACCCCGCACGAGTGGTCGTCGCTGCCCGGCCTGCACATCGCCGAGCCGGTGGTCGACTTCGACGCGTTCCAGCCCCACCACCACCGCCTGGCGACGTCGCCGGAGTCGAAGTTCGTGCAGACGCTCGTCGTGCAGCGCGCCTACCCCGACCGCATCGTGACGCTGCGCTCGCGGACGCTGCGCACCGACGGCCCGGGCGTCGGCGAGCGCCGGGTGCTCGAGGACCGCGACGACTTCGCGACCGTCCTCGACGAGGTCTTCCGCATCGACCCCGGGGCCCTCGGGCCCGAGCGCCTCGACCGCCTGTGGGCGCGCGTGGAGGCGCAGCACCGCGCGTGGGAGGCCGAGCAGGCGTCGGCGGGCGCACAGCCGGTTCGCTAGGTTCGCTCTCGGTGTCCGACCCCGTCCAGGTCGCGCCCGGCGTCCATCGCCTCGGCTCCCCGTTCGTCGGGTTCTACCTCGTCGAGGAGGGCGGCGCCTACACGCTCGTCGACGCCGGGCTGCCCGCGCACTTCGACCAGCTCATGGCGCTGCTCGACCGCCTCGGCGCCGACCTGCACGACGTGCGCGCCGTCGTGCTCACCCACGCGCACGCCGACCACCTCGGCATCGCCGAGCGGGTGCGCACCGAGGCGCAGGCGCGCGTCCACGTCCACGGCGCCGACGCGCAGCGGGCGCGCGCGCCGGGCGGGACCGACCACGAGCGCGGGCTGCTCGCCTACGCGTGGCGGCCGGCCGCGATGCGGTTCCTCGCCCACATGATCCGCGGCGGCGCCCGGCGGGTGCCGCGCGTGGAGGACCTGCACACGTTCACCGACGGCGCCGTGCTCGACGTCCCCGGGCGCCCGACGGTGATCGGGACGCCCGGCCACACGCACGGGCACTGCAGCCTGCTGCTGCCCGACCGCGGCGTGCTGCTGATCGGCGACGCGCTGTGCGAGCGCAACCCGCTGACGGGGCGCGCCGGGCCCCAGCTCATGCCCGCGGCGTTCAACGCGTCGACCGAGCAGGCGCTCGCGAGCCTCGACCGGCTCGCCGGCGTGGAGGCCGACGTGATCCTGTTCGGCCACGGCGAGCCCTGGACCGGCGGCGTGGCCGCGGCGCTCGAGCGCGCCCGGGAGCTGGGGCCGACCTAGCGGCGCTCAGTCGCCCGCGGCGCCCACGGTCTCCCGCGCGCGCGAGGCCGCCGGGTCCGCGCCGGCGGCGCCCACCAGCTTCTGGGCCTGGCGCTCCGGCGAGATGCGCACGACGTTCCACACGAGCCCGAGCTTCTCCATCAGCCAGATCAGCCCGGCGCTGATGTCGATCTGGCGGCGGCTGCGCAGCCCGTGGACGGCGGAGCGCGGGAACGCGTGGTGGTTGTGGTGCCACGCCTCGCCGAACGACGGGAGCGCCAGCCAGAAGACGTTGCCGGAGTGGTCGTCGATCTCGAACGGGCGGGTGCCGAGGAAGTGGCAGATCGAGTTCACCGACCACGTGACGTGGTGCAGGAAGAAGATCCGCACGAAGCCGCCCCACAGCAGGCCGGTGAGCGCGCCCCACCACGACCAGGTGATGAGGCCGCCGAGGATGGTCGGGATCGCCAGCGACGCGAGCACCAGGAACGGGAACATCCGGCAGATGCGGCGCATGCCCGGGTCCTCGAGCAGGTCCGGCGCGTACTTGCGCGCGCCCGCGCGACCCTCGTTGACCCACAGCCAGCCGACGTGCGCGTGCCACAGGCCGCGCAGCGCGTTCTTCAGGCCGCCCCCGGCGAACCCGGCGTGCGGGCTGTGCGGGTCGCCGTCGGTGTCGGTGTGCGCGTGGTGCTTGCGGTGGTCGGCGACCCACTCGATCGGATGGCCCTGGATCGCCATCGAGCCGAGGATCGCGAACGTGTACTCCACCGGCTTGGACGTCTGGAACGCCCGGTGGGTGAGCATCCGGTGGTAGCCGACGGTGATCCCGAAGCCCGTGATCACGTACATGAACGCCATCAGGCCGAGGTCGACCCAGGTCACCCCCCAGCCCCACAGCACGATGATCGCGACGATCACGGCGACGAACGGCAGGACGACGGCGGCGATGTTGACGTTGCGGTGCAGTCGGCTCATGTCGGGCGGACCATAGGTCGCGCCGGCGCCGAGTTCTTGGGCCGCCGACCACGTCCTGCCCGCGAGAACTTGTAACCGAGATCACAACTCGCGACCTGCGTGTGCGCCGCCGCGCGCCCGGGTACGGCAGCCGCGATGCACGAGACCCTGGTCGTCGATCTCGAGGCGCGCGAGCACGAGGTGTGGGTGCTCCCCCGCGGCGAGCTCGACCTGCACACCACCGAGGAGCTGGAGCAGGCGCTCTCGATCGCGCTGGCGAGCGAGGCGACGCGCGTCGTGGTCGACCTGCGCGTGCTGGAGTTCATCGACTCCGCCGGCATGCGCACGATCGTCGCCGCCTGCCGCGGCCCCGAGGCCGGCCGGCTCGCCCTGGTGCCGGGCCCGCCGGCGGTCCAGGGCGTGTTCAACGTCAGCGGGCTGGCTCCGGAGCTCCCGTTCCTTCCCGATCCAGCACGATGATCTCCATGCGGCCCTGCTCGACGTAGAGCGCGGAGCCCTCCAGCCGCGCGGAGGCGAAGGCGTCGCGGAACAGCGCCACCGCGACGCCCGTGGTGGGCCGGTCCTCGCGGTCCACGGCGAACATGGCGCCGTCGGTGCCCGTCGAGTCCAGCTCGCGCAGGCGCCCGTGCATGACGCTGTGATCGGGCTCGACCACGACCGTCACGGGCCGGTCGCACCACATCCGCAATTGGTTGAGGGCGGCCTCGAAGTCCATGGCGCCACCGTACCCTGACCGGATGGCCGATTTGAGCTTCGTCGAGGTGCTGACCGCCATGCAGGGCACGATCGGCCGTCCGGTCGACGTCCTCGTCTGCTCCGGGCAGGGCCGTCCGCGCGGCGCCACCGCGATGCTGACCGGCGCGCTGAGCGCGGGACCGGCCGCGCGCGAGGTGTTCGGCGAGCAGGCCCCCGCCGACGCCGTCGTGTTCGTCGTCGGCGTCGACGGCCACGGCGTCACCGGCTACTTCGTCCTCGACCCCGACTCCTTCGAGCGCGCGTTCTGGACCGAGGCCGGCGCGCTGACCGTCGCCCAGGGCGGCGTCGTCTTCGTCCTGCGCATGCCGCACCAGAACGGCGACGGGCACGAGGACGACGACGGCGACGAGTAGGGCGCCGCTGCGGATCAGCGCCCGTAGCGCTCGCGCCCGAGGTCGAGCTGGTCGGGCAGCGCCACCCGCGGCGGCGGCGCCGGATCGGCCAGCACCGACACGGTCTCGGCGACCGTCGCGCTGACCGCGCACCGCGCGCCGTCGTCGTCGCGCTCGACGACGATCATCGCGCCCCGCGCGACGACCCGCCCGCGCACGCCGGGCTCCAGCCCGGTCGGCCGCAGGTAGCGCAGGACGTCCTCGGCCTCGTTCTCGAAGCGCAGCACCTCGACCGCGGCGCCGAGCTCCACGTCGGACAGCGGCGCCCCCTCCACCCGCTCGTCCGGGGTGAACGGGTGGCCGTGCGGGCACGTCGTGGCGTCGCCGACCGCGGCCCGGATGCGCGCCTCCAGCCCCGGCGACATCGCGTGCTCCAGCCGCTCGGCCTCCGCGTGCACCTCGTCCCACGGCAGGCCGAGGACGTCGGTGAGGAACCGCTCGATGAGCCGGTGGCGGCGGACCCGGTCGGCCGCCTGGCGCCGCCCGGCGGGCGTGAACGCGATGACCCGGTCGGCGTCGCGCGTGATGTAGCCGTCGCGCTCGAGCCGCACGATCATCTCGTGGACGCTCGGCGGCTTGAGCCGCCGGGCGCGCGCGACGTTGGCGGCGGTGACCGGCAGCCCCGCCTCCTGGAGCCAGAAGATCGTCTCCAGGTACTCCTGCTCGGCGGTCGTCGCCTCCTGGTCCACCATCGCCGGGCACCCTAGGTTCCCGCCGCTGCGGCCCGACGCGGGGGTTCCCCCGGAACGCGATCCGTAGGGACTACGGTGCGGTGTCCGCTGCCACCACGGAGGGCGCCCGCGGCCGCCGTTCGTACGGTCCGCGCCGATGCTCGTCTACTCGTGCTCGGGGAGCTCCAACGTCGCGCAGCTCGCCAACGACATCGCGGTGCGCCTCGACCGCCTGGGCCTGGCGGAGATGTCGTGCATCGTCGGCGTCGGCGGCGACGTCAAGCCGCTCGTGCACAAGGCCACGCGCGGGCACCCGATCATCGCGATCGACGGCTGCCCGCTGCACTGCGTCGCCAAGGTCCTGGCCGCGAAGGCCATCGAGCCGGAGGTGCTGATCGCCCTGCACGAGCGGGGCCTGCGCAAGCGCCAGCACACGGACTTCGACGAGGAGGAGCGCGAGGCCGTGTTCGCGCAGGTGCTCGCCGAGCTGGCCCCGCGCCTGGTCGAGGAGCGACCGGAGCTCGAGGAGCCGATCCGGCAGCTTCTCGCGCCGGCCCAGCCGGTCGCGTCGTGACCGCCGCCGCGGCGGCCGAGTGGCCCCGCGTCATCCAGGGCGGCATGGGCGTGGCCGTGTCCGGCTGGCGCCTGGCCGCCGCCGTCTCGCGGCTCGGCCAGCTCGGCGTGGTGTCCGGCACGGCGCTGGGCGTCGTCCTGGCGCGCCGGCTGCAGGACGGCGACCGCGGCGGGCACCTGCGCCGGGCGCTGGGCGCGTTCCCCGAGCCGGCGGTCTCCGCCCGGATCCTCGAGCGCCACTTCCGCGCCGGCGGGCGCCGGCCGTCCGTGGCGTACCGAGCCGTGCCGATCCCGCGGCCGGGCGCGAGCCGCGCGTTCCAGGAGCTGACCGTCGCCGCCACGTTCGCGGAGGTGCTCCTGGCCAAGGAGGGCCACGACGGGCCGGTCGGCCTCAACCTCCTCGAGAAGGTCCAGGTGCCGACGCTGCCCGCGCTCTACGGCGCGATGCTCGCCGACGTCGACTGGGTGCTCATGGGCGCCGGGATCCCGACGTCGATCCCGCGCGCGCTGCGCGCGCTGGCCGACCACGCGCGCGTCGCGCTCCCGCTCGACGTCGCCGGCGCGCGGCCCGAGGACCGCCACCGCGTGGGGTTCGACCCCGCGCGGGTGGTGCGCCGGCCCGAGCGCCGGCTGCGGGTCCCGCGGTTCGTGGCGATCGTGAGCTCGCACGTGCTCGCCGGCTACCTCGCCCGCGACCCGGCGGACGCCCCCGACGGGTTCGTGGTCGAGCACCACGTCGCGGGCGGCCACAACGCGCCGCCGCGCGGCCCGCTGCGCCTCGACGACGCCGGCGCGCCGCGCTACGGCCCGCGCGACGAGGTCGACCTGGGCCGGATGCGCGAGCTCGGCCGGCCGTTCTGGCTGGCGGGCGGCTACGCCCATCCGCAGCGGCTGCACGACGCGCTGTCCGAGGGCGCCGCGGGCGTGCAGGTCGGGACCGCGTTCGCGCTCTGCGAGGAGTCCGGCCTGGAGGAGGAGCTGAAGCGGCGTGCGCGCGCGCTCGCCGCGAGCGGGCGGCTGCGCGTGCGCACCGACCCGCTCGCCTCCCCGACCGGCTACCCGTTCAAGGTGGCCGCCCTGCCGGAGACGATCGCCGACCCGGCCGTGCGCCACGCGCGCACGCGCCGCTGCGACCTCGGCTACCTGGCCACGTTCTACCGGCGCGCCGACGGGACGCTGGGCCGTCGCTGCCCGGCCGAGCCGGTCGGCGACTACGTCGCCAAGGGCGGCGACGCGGCCGAGGCGGCCGGACGCTCCTGCGTGTGCAACGGGCTCACCGCCGCGGCCGGCATCGCCCAGCTCGGCGCGGACGGCACGCCCGAGCCGCCGCTCGTGACGCTCGGGGACGACGCGTGCGCGGTCACCGCGGCGCTCGCCCCCGACGGCCGCCCGTACCGGGCCGCCGACGTGCTGCGCCACCTGCTCGGCGCCGGCGCCGTCTGATCCCCGAGTCGGGGCGGCCGGATTCGAACCGGCGACCTCCGCGTCCCAAACGCGGCGCTCTACCAGGCTGAGCCACGCCCCGATCGACCGGACGATAGGGGTACCCTTGCCGCGTGTCGATCCTCGGCGCCATCATCGCGGGCTCCCTCGCCGGCCTCGCCGCCGGCATCGTCATCGGCTTCATCCGCCGCAGACGGCCGCCGCGCGAACCCGGCGACCGGTGATCGCCAGGGGCCGCGCGGTCTACGCTTCCGACCCGCCCGCCCCGGTAGCTCAGCTGGATAGAGCGGCGGCCTTCTAAGCCGCGGGTCGCAGGTTCGAGTCCTGCCCGGGGCGCTTCCGTCTGATCCGGCTTCCATTCCGGCGCAGGCGCCGGATCGGTTGTGTCGAACCCAGAGGAAGGCCCACTCGCCGCCACAGCCGGTCCGCACCGTCCCATGCCGCCGATCCTCTCCACGCACCGGAGCGCCGTGTTCGAGTCCCGCCCCGCGCTTTTGGACCGACTGCCGACCGGGCAACCGCGTACCGTGAGGCACCGATGACCCATCTCGGCAGGGGGACAGCGGCCGTCGCGGCAGCCATCTCGACCCTGGTGGCGCTGGGCTTCTCGACGCCCGCGAGCGCGCAGGCCGCGTGCGCCAGCGCGGCCGCGGCGGTGCCGCAGCGCGGGGAGATCGCGGCCGCCCGCGCCGCGACGCTGTGCCTCATCAACCGGGAGCGCCGCGCGCACGGGCTCGCGCCGCTGAAGGCCGACCGCCGGCTCACGCGCGCCGCCACCCGCTACTCGCGCCAGATGGTGCGCCACGGCTTCTTCGACCACGTCGGGCCCGGCGGCTCGACGATGTACCAGCGCGTCGAGGCCGCCGGCTACACCCGCTGGCGCACGCTCGGCGAGAACATCGCCTGGGGCGCGGGCCCGCTGGCCTCCCCCGCGCGGATCGTCGCGAGCTGGATGCGCTCGCCCGGCCATCGGCGCACGATCCTCGACGCGCGGCTGCGCGAGGTCGGCGTCGGCATCGCCCGCGGCGCGCCGCAGTGGAACGGCGACATGCCCGCGGCGACCTACACGACCGACTTCGGCGCGCGCTGAGTAGGGTCTCGGCGCGATGGCCGAGATCCAACCGCTGGTCGCGCTGCGCTACGACCCCGCCGTCGCCGGCCCCCTGCGCGACGTCATCGCCCCGCCCTACGACGTCATCGACGACGCCCAGCGCGCGGCGCTGCTGGCCCGCTCGCCGCACAACGTCGTCGCGATCGACCTGCCCCAGGGCGGCGACGACCCGTACGCGACCGCGGCACGGACGCTCGCGGCCTGGCGCGAGGAGGGCGCGGTCGTCGAGGACGACGGGCCGGCGCTGTGGATCCTGCGCCAGGACTACACCGGCCCCGACGGCCGCGAGCTGACCCGCCAGGGCTTCCTGTGCCGGGTGCGCGTCACCGACTACGGCGCCGGGCGCATCCGCCCGCACGAGCGCACCCACCCGGGCCCCAAGGAGGACCGGCTGCGGCTCACCCGCGCGACGCAGGCGAACCTGTCGCCGATCTTCAGCCTCTACTCGGACCCCGAGCAGGCGGCGTGGCGCGCGCTCGCGCCGTTCGCCGAGGGCGAGCCGTTCGCCGACGCGCCCGACGACGAGGGCACCCGCAACCGCATGTGGCGGGTCGACGACCCCGCCGCGATCGCCGCCGTCCAGGATGCGCTCGCCGACGCCGAGCTGCTGATCGCCGACGGGCACCACCGCTACGAGACCGCCCGCGCCTACGCCGAGGAGGTCGGCGGCGAGGGCCCGCACCGCTACGTGCTGATGTGCCTCGTCGCGCTCCAGGACCCGGGCCTGACGATCTTCCCCACGCACCGGCTCGTGAAGGACACGACGCCGGCCCAGCAGGAGGCGCTGGCCGCCGCGATCCGGCGCGACTTCGAGATCGCCGAGACCGACGAGCTCGCCCCCGGGCCCGCGGGCGGGCCGCTGTCGCTCGGCTACCTCGACGCGCACTTCAAGCGCCCGTTCCGCCTCGACCTGCGCGACCAGGCGATCGCCGACGCCGCGCTGGCCGACCGCGCCGAGCCCTACCGCCGGCTCGACGCCGCCGTGCTCGAGGCGCTGCTGCTGAAGGGGCCGCTCGAGCTCACCGACGACGACATCTCCCACCTGCACCGCTTCGGCTACGCGCGGACCGCCGCGCAGGCCCGCGAGCTGGTCGAGTCGGGCGCGTTCGACGTCGCGTTCGTGCTGCGCCCGACCCCCGTCGAGCAGGTCATCGCGGTGGCCGAGGCGGGCGAGTCGATGCCGCCCAAGAGCACGTACTTCTTCCCCAAGCTGCCGACCGGGCTGCTGTTCAACCCGTTGACATAGGCCTCCCCCGTCCGGGGGTAGCATGGACCGCATGAAGGCCACGTCGCGTCGCACCGGTCCGCTCCGTCAGTCGATCCGGATCCGCGACCACCGGATCACGGCCGACGAGCTGCCCGAGGTGGGCGGCGAGGACGCCGGCCCGAGCCCGCAGGAGCTGCTGGCGGCGTCGCTGGCGTCCTGCACGGCGGTCACGATGGAGATGTACGCCCAGCGCAAGGGCTGGGACATCGGCCCCCTGGAGGTCGACTGCGAGTACCAGCCCGCCGAGCGCGGCACCCCGACGCGGTTCGACCTGGTGCTGCGCCTCTCCGACCACCTCACCGAGGAGCAGGTGGCCAAGCTGCGCGTGATCGCCGCGAAGTGCCCGATCCACCGCACGCTCGACGGGGAGGTCATGTTCAACGAGCGTGTCGAGACCGCCGAGCTGACGGCCTGAGCGACCTCGCCGCACAGCTCGCCGCCTGCCTGCTCGACCCCGCCGAGGCGGCCGCCCTGGACGTCCACGGCCGCATCGACGCGGCCGTGCTCGTGCCGCTGTACCGCGCCGACGGGCGCCTGCACGCGGTCCTCACGCGCCGGCGCGACGACCTGCGCCGCCACGCCGGCGAGATCTCGTTCCCCGGCGGGCGCCAGGACGACGACGAGACCGACCTGCGCATCACCGCCCTGCGCGAGGCCGAGGAGGAGATCGGCCTGCCCGCCGGCGACGTGCGCCTCGTCGGCGCGCTGCAGCCGACCCCGACGATCGCCACCAACTACGCGGTGTATCCGTTCGTCGGGCTCATCGAGCCGGGCCACGCCTGGACGCCGTCGCCGCGCGAGGTGGCGACGGTGATCGAGCCCTCGCTGCACGAGCTCCGCGCCGGCTACGAGCGCCGGCGGCTGCTGCGCCGCGGCGTCCCGTTCATGGCCGACACCTACGTCGTCGGCGAGCACCTCATCTGGGGCGCGACCGCGCGGATGGTGTCCGACCTGCTGGAGCGCCTGTCCCCGCTCCTGGACGCCGAGGCGGCATGAGGCGCGCGGGCGCGCGCGCATCGCGGGCGCTCGCGGCGACCGTCGTCGTCATCGCGGCGGCCGGCTGCGGCGGCGACGAGCCGGCGTCCGACTACGCGGCCCGGGCCGCGCGCGCCTGCCCGGGCGCGAGCACCGGTGCCCAGGGGCTGGCGGCGCTGGGCGCCCGCACGCCCGGGGAGGCGGTGACGATCGTCAAGCGGGCCGAGCTGACCGCGACCCGCGCCGCGCGCGAGCTCATCGACCTCACCCCGCCCGATCGCCTGGCCGAGGCGCACGAGGAGGCCGAGCGCGCGCTGCTGAGCCAGGCCCACCGGCTGCGCCTCGTGCGCGACCAGATCGACCGCGGCTCGGCGCCGCGGGTCGTCGTCGCGGCCGCCCGCGCCGGACTGACCGCCGGCGACCGCCAGACCGCCGAGCGGCTCGCCGCGATCGGCGTGCGCGACTGCTAGCTCACAGCAGCCCGGCGATCGCCGCGCGCACGTCGCCGATCCAGTCGGCCGACCGCGCGTCGACGATTGCGTACGGGATGCCGTTGTACTCGGCCATCTCGCGGGTCAGCGACGCGCCGGCGTCGGTGCCGCGCTCGTAGATGACGCCGCGCACGGTCGAGTCGATCGTGCGCTCGAGCATCATCTTCCAGCGCGAGCCGTGCAGCGGCTCGGCGTCGACGGTGCCCAGCAGCCACAGCAGGATCGTCACGTTGTCGAGCGCGTAGCGCAGCGTCCCGACCACGTCGGGGTCGGCGATGACGCACTCGCCGCCCACCGCCTCGATCTCGGCGCGCCGCGACGGGTCGCGCGTGGTCATCCGCGGGGCGTGCCCCTCCGCGCTGAGCTCCCGCGCGAGCTGCAGCGCGCGCTGTCCACCGCCGACGATCAGGAACCGGGCCATGGCGCGGCAGGATCGCAGGTCGCCCTGGCACCATCCCCTCTCGTGCCCGAGTTCCGCTTCTGCCCGCTGTGCGCCACGGCGCTGCAGCCGATCCCGGAGGGCCGCCCCGACGCGGGCCGCCCGGCGTGCCCGCGCGGGCACTTCGTCCACTACGACAACCCGGCGGTGACCGTGTTCGCGTTCGTGCGCGACGCGCAGGACCGCTACCTCGTGCTCGAGCGCGCCCGCGAGCCGTTCTTCGCCCAGTGGGACCTGCCGGGCGGGTTCGTGGAGCCGGGCGAGACCCCCGAGGACGCCGTCCGGCGCGAGCTGCGCGAGGAGACCGGCCTCGAGGTCGAGGTCGAGCGCATCCTCGGCGCGTTCACGAGCCGCTACGGCGAGGACCGCTGGACCGTCGACGTCGGCTACGCGTGCCGGGTGATCGGCGACCCGGCCGCGCTGCGCCTGGACGCCGAGAAGTCCGACGCCGCCTGGCTGCAGCTGGACCGCCTGCCCCAGCTCGCGTTCGCCGGCGAGCGCGCGGGCCTGGCGGTCCTGCGCGGCGAGCCCGTCAGCGGCGCTTGATGCGGACGGTCACGACCCAGCTGTAGGTGCCGGTGAAGCCCGGCGCGCTCATCTCGACCGGGCGGCTGCCGGAGCTCTGCACGGTGAACGAGCGGCGCGTCACGTCGACCACGCGGTCGGGGCCCAGGCGCGGCTTTCCGATCTGGCCGGTCCACAGCCCGGCGAGCACGCCCCGCGGGGACCGGTCGCCGCACACGCGGTGGTCGTCGAAGCCGGTGTTCTGGATCGCGAGGTGGACCGGGGCCCGGCTGCGGCGGTCGTTCCAGCCCACGTGGAGGTCGGTCAGGAGCTCGCCGGCGTCGAACGTCAGGTCGCACGGCGGGATCGCCACGCCGTGCGTGACGCCCTCGGTGTGCACCTGGACCGGGCCGGTCAGCCGGGCCACCACGGCGCCCGAGTGCCGCCACGGCGAGCGCCGCGCGTGCAGGGTGGCGGTCTCGCTCGCGCTCATCGACTCGTCGGCCGTGGCGTACGAGTAGGTGAACGTCTGCTTGAGCGTCGCCGCCTCCACGCGGTACGTCGCCTCGCGCGCCGACGCCGGGGCGGCGACCAGCGCCGTGGCGGCGCCGGCCAGGAGGATGGTGAGAAGCGAACGTGGCACGTTGGCGCCATCGGGACCCCGCGCCGGGCCCTGGAGCCGCCAGCGGTTACGGTGGACGCATGGCGCAGCTCGGGATCGTCGGCGCCGGCACGATGGGCGCCGGCATCGCGCGGCTGGCCGGCGAGCACGGCGTCGCGACCCTGCTGCACGACGCCGACCCGGCGGCGCTCGAGCGCGCGCTGGGCCGCCTGCCCGACGCCGTCGCCGGGCACGTGCGCGCGGCGCCCGCGCTCGACGACCTCGCCGCCTGCGACGTCGTGATCGAGGCGGTCCCCGAGGACCTCGACCTCAAGCGCGACCTGCTGGGCCGGATCGCCACCGTCGTCGGCGACGACTGCGTGCTGGCGACGAACACGTCGTCGCTGTCGGTCACCGCGGTCGCCCGCGACGTCCCGCGCCCGCAGCGGGTCGTGGGCCTGCACTTCTTCAACCCGCCGCACCGGATGCGGCTCGTCGAGCTGGTCGCCGGCGACGAGACCGAGCCGCCCGCGCTGGAGCGGGCCGCGGCCCTCGCCGCCGCGCTCGGCCGCGAGGTCGTCCGCGCCGCCGACACGATCGGCTTCCTCGTCAACCGCGCCAACCGGCCGTTCGTGCTGGAGGCCCAGCGGCTGGTGACCGAGCGCGTCGCGACCGTCGAGCAGGTCGACCGGATCGTGCGCCTCGGCGGCGGCTTCCCGATGGGCCCCTTCGAGCTGCAGGACCTCATCGGCATCGACGTCAACCTCGCGATCGCGCGGTCCTTCTTCGAGCAGTCGTTCGGCGAGCCGCGCTGGCGCCCCAGCCCGCTGAGCGCGCGGATGGTCGCCGCCGGGCGGCTCGGGCGCAAGACGGGCCGCGGCTGGTACGCCTACGACGCCGACGGCCGCGCGCAGCGGCCGCCGGACCCGCCGGCTCCGCCCGAGCCGGACGCGACGGCCGGCGGCGGGCGCCTGGTCGTGATCGCCGGCGACCTCGTCGTCGCCCACGAGCTGCGGATGCTCGCCGACGACGCCGGCTGGGACGTGCGCGTGCCCGAGGACGTCGAGGGCGAGGTGCCCGAGCTCATCCTCGACTGCGGCGCCCAGCCCGACGAGCACCCGCTGCAGGGCGGACCGCAGGCGCTGCTGCTGGCCGACGGCTCGCTGGCCCAGCTCGACCCGGGCGGCACGTCGGTCGGCTTCCACGTCCTGCCGCCGCTCGCGCCCGGCGGGCTCGTGGAGCTGACGCGCTCGAGCGACTCCAGCGACCACGCGGCCCAGGTCGCCGAGGGCTTCTTCGCGAGCCTGGGCCTCCGCACGGAGTGGGTCGGCGACGCGCCCGGGCTCGTGCTCGGACGCATCGTCTGCCAGCTCGTCAACGAGGCCGCGTTCGCGATCGGCGAGGGCGTGGGGACGATCGACGACCTCGACACCGGCATGGTCCTCGGCCTCAACCATCCGCGCGGCCCGCTGCGCTGGGGAGACGAGATCGGCCTCGACCACGTCCTCGGCGTGCTCGACGCGCTGTACGACGAGCGGCGCGAGGAGCGCTACCGGGCCGCGCCGCTGCTGCGCCGGCTCGTGGCCGAGGGCCGGACCGGCATCCTGGCCGGCGAGGGCTTCCACCGCCACGACTGATCGCCGACCTCACGCCCCGACCGCCCGCCGCGTCTGCCCACCGTGATCCCGTTCCAACAGGTGCTCGACCGCCACCGCGACACCGTGTGGCGCGTGTGCGTGGCCACCGCCGGGCGCGAGGACGCCGAGGACGCCTTCCAGGAGGCGTGGCTGTCGGCGCTGCGCGCCTACCCGCGCCTCCCCGACGACGCCAACGTCGAGGCGTGGCTGGTGACGATCGCCCACCGCAAGGCGATCGACGTGCACCGCGCCCGCGCCCGCCGCCCCATCCCCAGCGACACGCTCCCCGAGCGCGCCGCCGCGCCCGCCCCCCGCGCGTCCGAGGAGGACGACCTGTGGGAGGCGGTGCGGGCGCTGCCGCCCGGCCAGCGCGCCGCCATCACCCTTCGCTACGCCGGCGACCTGCGCCCCATGGAGGTCGCCCAGGCCCTCGGCATCAGCGCCGAGGCCGCCCGCCGGCGCATCGCCGACGGGCTCCAGTCCCTGCGCCAGGAGGTGCAGCCCGCATGACCCCGCTCACCCCGCCCTCGTCCGCTCCCCCGCCCGACCTGGTCGACCGCCTGATCGACCGCGCCGCCGACGCCGGCCTGCTCGACGTCGCCTACGCGGCCGTCGACTCGCCGCTGGGGACGCTCGTCGCCGCCCGCACCCCGCGCGGCCTGGCCGTCCTCTCCTACGCCGACGTCAACGGCGGCGTCGACGCGGTCGCCGAGCAGCTCGCGACCCGCCTGTCGCCGCGCGTGCTGGAGGCGCCGGCGCGCCTGGACGACGTGCGCCGCGAGCTCGACGAGTACTTCGCCGGGCGCCGGACGCGCTTCGACCTGCCGCTCGACCTCGGCCTGGTCCGCACGGACTTCGGCCGCCGCGTCCTGCGCGCCGCGACCGCGATCCCGTTCGGCGAGACCCGCACGTACCGCGACGTCGCCGCGGGCGCCGGCAACGAGCGCGCGATCCGCGCCGCCGGCACCGCGCTGGGCCGCAACCCGATCCCGATCGTCGTGCCCTGCCACCGCGTGCTGCGCAGCGGCGGCGGGCTGGGCGGCTACACCGGCGGGCTGGAGCGCAAGGCGGCCCTGCTGTCGATCGAGGGCGCGCGATCCTGAGCCGCCGTCCTCACCCGGCGAAGCGCGCCTCGAGCACCCGCATCGTGACCTGGCCCAGCAGCGGCGCGCGGTCCAGCAGCGGGTAGGCGACGCCGAGCGCGGCGCCGCGGCCCGGCGGCAGGTGCAGGTCGCGCAGCCGGGCGATCCCCGGCCGGCGGGCCAGCCGCCGGCGCTCGAGCAGGTCGAAGCCCCACGGCATCGGCGGCGCGACGTACCCCGACGGCGTGCGCAGCAGGCCGCGCGAGGCCAGCAGCGCGAACCAGCGCGGCGCGGTGTCGAACACGAACGCGGCGGCGGGGAAGCGGTCGGCGCAGCGGTCCAGCAGGCGGTGGACGTCGCGCGGGCGCAGGTACATGAGCACGCCCTGGGCCAGCAGCAGGACGCCGCGCGCGGCGTCGACCTCGTCCAGCCAGTCGTCGTCGAGCACCGAGGCGGCGATCGTGCGGCGGCGCTCCTCGTCGGGCAGCAGGGCCCGGCGCAGCGCCGCGGTCGCCGGCAGGTCGACGCTCAGCCACCGCACCCGCCCGTCGTCGACGCGCCAGAAGCCGGTCTCCAGCCCCTCCCCCAGCGCGACGACGAGGCCGCCCGGGCAGTCGGCCTGGAAGCGGCGCACGGCGTCGTCGAACGTCCGCGACCGCAGCCCCTGCCACTGCGCCGCCAGCCCGACCTCGGTGCCGAAGCGCCGCGCGAACGGGTAGTCGATGCGCTCGGCGAGCTCCACGGCCCACGGGTCGTGGAGGACCGCGTCGCGCCGGCGCGCCTCGGTGGCGCGCAGGTGCAGCGTCCACAGCGCGGTCTCCGGGACGCCGTCGAGGTCGGGCCTCATGCCGGCGGGCGCAGCGTGAACGACAGCCGCTCCAGCGGCGCCCGCTCCAGCGCCGCGTGCAGCTCGGGCTCGTCGGCGTACCGTCCGCGCAGACGCCGGCCCTCGCAGACGACGGTGAGCGCGTCGCCCGCGAACGGCCACGGGTCGACGACGCCGCCGCCGCGCAGCGTGATGCCCTCGACCTCGTGCGGGTCCCAGCCGAGCAGCAGCGCGAGCGACAGCCCGTCCCACGCGAACATGAGCGACTGCTGCGCGCGCAGCGTGTCCCAGTCGGCGCCGAGCTCGTCGGCCAGGCGCTGCTGGAGCGCGCGCTGCCCGGCCAGGTAGGCGCGGATCCGGTCGGCCTCGGCGGGTTCGGTGGTCGTCAGGTCGCGGCGCCCGTAGAGCTTGGTTCCGTGCAGCGAGACGAGCAGCGCGGCGTAGCGGCTCTGCGTGAACAGCCGCGTCGGCGCCGCCTGCCACAGCGCCAGGTGCGTGGCGAGGTCCATCTCCACGAACGTCTGCGGCAGGCCCGTGCGCGGGTTCAGCGCGGGGGTCAGATCCCAGGTCGCCATGCCCACGTCGTGCTGCTCGGCGGCGAGGCACACGTCCTCCCACGGCTCGGGCCGCGGGCGCCACGCGCGGGCGAGCTGACCCGACACCCACGCGTGGGATGCCTGGCCGATCGCGAGGACCCCGTCGTCGACTGGCCGCAGGAGCACGCGCGGGACGCTACCGTGAGTGTCGATGACCTCCGAGCGAGCCCAGGCCTACGGACGCGTGACGGCCACCCTGGCCGAGGTCGGCCCGACGAAGCTGCAGCCGGCCGAGCAGGATCTGCTGCGCGAGTCCGCCGACACGCTGCTGTTCTGCGAGGACATCACCGCCGACCCCGCCGCCCAGCAGGCGCTCGACGCGGTCGAGGAGCTGCTCGACCGGCTCGTCGTCACCGGCCGCTGGACCGCCGAGCGCGCCGACCGGCTGCGCGCCGACGTCGAGGCGTGCGGTCCGGCGGTCCGGCACTGAGAACCTCGCCCGGGGGGCGAGACCCGCACGGCTAGATGACGCCCGCGTCTTCGGGGGTCGCGGCGATCCAGTTCATGCGCGCGACGACGCGCAGCTCCAGCGGCCGGCGGCTGAGCTCCAGCCGTCCCAGCCGCTGCGCCCGGCGTTGGCGCTCGCCGAACGTGACGCTCGCCGTGCCGCGGCGGCCCCGGTAGCCGGCGCCGACGCCCAGGTAGCGGGTGCGCACGATGCGCCCGTCGAGCAGCGAGTAGGCCTGGAAGGAGAGGTCCACGCGGCGGTGGTGGGCCCAGCGCCCCAGGCGCACCCGCAGCTCGGCGGTCGGGTCGCCGTCGAGCGCGAACGTGGCGCGCCCGCCCCGGTCGCCGATCTCGAGGGTGGCGTCGCCGACGACGTGCGGCAGCCCCATGAGCGCCGCGCCCGCGCGGGCGACGCGCTCGCTGTCGACCGGCAGCTCGACCGCGTAGATCCCGATCGCCGGGTCGCGCCACAGGGCGGGCGGGGCCGGCGCCGGCGGCTTGGCCGCGTCGAGGATGACGGGGATCGCGGCGCCGAGCTCGTGGTAGGCGCCGTACGTGCCGCGCCGCACCTGCCAGGCGAACACCGAAACGGCGGCGCGGCGCGGCGTCACGCGCAGCGGCACGAGCCGCTCGGTGGCCGGCAGCAGCGCCCACGCCTGCTCCAGCGGGATCGAGAACATCGCGCCGAGCACGCTGGCGTCGGTCGCCAGCAGCGGGAACGTCACGCGCTCGCCGTCCTCGGCCTCGAGCTCGACGGGCCGCTGGGTGGCCGCGGCCGCCTCGATCATCGGGGCGTCGACGAGGTCGTCGGTCCCCTCGACGCCGGCGAGGAGCCGCTCGAGCGACCCGGGCCCTTCGACCGCGTGCACGGAGACCCCGGGCGGCGGGCTCGTGGAGGACTCCGGCAGGGACAGATCGGGCATCCGTGGGGGCCTGAGGATACGACGACGCGCCCGGGGACGCGGGCCGCCGCGGATAGGCTTCCGTCTTAGTCCAGTTCTCGGACATATTGTCCGAGATAATGCAGCCTTAACTCCGGAGCCTTGACAAATTCACACCGGGATCCGACCATGACCGGGCCGTGGGTCTCTCATCGCGCACCGGGTCCCTGGAGTCGCTCCGCGAGCACAACCTCCTGCGGGTCATCGACGTGCTCCTCGCTCACGGCGTGGCCAGCCGGGCGGAGATCGCCCGCCAGACCGGGCTCTCCCGCACGACCGTGTCGACGCTCGTCACCGAGCTGATCGCGCGCGGCCTGGTCGCCGAGCGGGAGCCGACCGACCAGCGCGACACGACCGGCGCCGGCCGTCCCCCGGTCCTCCTCGCGCTGGACCGGTCCGCCGGCGCCGCCCTGGGCATCGACATCGGCCACTCGCACCTGCGCGTCGCCGTCGCCGACCTGTCGCAGACGATCCTCGCCCAGGCCGAGCGCGCGCTCGACGTCGACCAGTCCGCCAGCGACGGCTTCGCGACCGCGATCGAGCTGGTCGAGGAGGTGCTCGCCGCCTCCGGGGTCCCCCGCGACCGCGTCATCAACGTCGGCATGGGCGTCCCCGGGCCGATCCGCCACCAGACCGGCAGCGTCGGCTCGAGCTCGATCCTGCCCGGCTGGGTCGACGTGCGCGTCGGCGAGGAGATGGAGCGCCGGCTGGGCCTGCCCGTCGTCGTCGAGAACGACGCCAACCTCGGCGCGCTCGGCGAGGCCCTGTTCGGCGCCGGCCGCGGCGCCCAGGAGATCGTCTACCTCAAGGTCAGCACCGGCATCGGCGCCGGGCTGATCGTCGGCGGCCGCATCCACCACGGCGCGGGCGGGACGGCCGGAGAGCTCGGCCACCTGCTCGTCGACGAGGACGGGCACGTGTGCCGCTGCGGGAACCGCGGCTGCCTGGAGACCGTGGCGGCGACGCCCGGCCTCCTGGAGCAGCTCAGCCGCACCCACGGGACGGACCTCGCGATCGAGGACGTCATCGGGCTGGCGCGCGGGGGCGACCCCGGGTGCCGTCGGGTCATCGCCGACGCCGGCCAGCACATCGGCCGGGCGGTGGCCATGTTGTGCAACCTGCTCAACCCGGCGCGGATCATCGTCGGCGGCGATCTGAGCGCCGCCGGCGACCTGCTGCTGGATCCGCTGCGCGGCGCCCTGCGCCGCTACGCGATCCCCTCGGCGGCGGAGGACGCCGAGGTGTCGACCGGGCTGCTGGGCGAGCAGGCGGAAGTCCGCGGGGCGATCGCCCTCGCCATCGGCGAGGCCGACCGCCCCCTGATGCAAGCGACCGGCGGCCTGGCCGCCAGCGGGTCCTGAGGAGGAGCCCCACACCATGAACATGCGAACCATCCTGTCCGTCGTCGCCATCGGCGCCGGCGCGCTGGCGATCGGCGCCTGCGGCGACGACGACGACAGCTCCACCAGCACCGGCGGCGCCGCCACCCAGGCGGCCACCCAGGAGGGCGGCAGCGCGAGCGGCAAGATCGCGCTCCTGCTGCCCGAGTCCAAGACCGCTCGGTACGAGTCGCAGGACCGGCCCGGCTTCGAGAACAAGATGCAGGAGCTGTGCCCGGACTGCGAGATCATCTACTCCAACGCCGACCAGGACGCCTCCAAGCAGCAGAACCAGGCCGAGGCCGCGCTGACCGAGGGCGTCGACGTCATGGTCCTCGACCCGGTGGACTCGGCGTCCGCCGCGGCGATCGTCAACCGCGCCAAGCAGTCCGACGTGCCGGTCATCTCCTATGACCGCCTGATCCTGGACGCGCCGGTCGACTACTACATCTCGTTCGACAACACGAAGGTCGGCGAGCTGCAGGCGACGTCGCTCAGCGACAAGCTCGAGGAGGACGGCAACCCGACGGGCCCGATCGTGAAGATCAACGGCGCCCCGACGGACAACAACGCCAAGCTCTTCAAGGAGGGCTCGAACTCGGTCTTCGAGCAGCGCGGCGTCGAGATCGCCAAGCAGTACGACACGCCCGACTGGTCGCCCGACAAGGCCCAGCAGGAGATGGAGCAGGCGATCACGGCCGTCGGCAAGAACAACATCAAGGGCGTCTACGCCGCCAACGACGGCACCGCCGGCGGCGCGATCGCCGCGATGAAGTCGGCGGGCATGGACCCCAAGCAGATCCCCGTCACCGGCCAGGACGCCGAGCTGGCCGCGATCCAGCGGATCGTCGCCGGTGAGCAGTACATGACGGTCTACAAGGCGATCAAGCCGGAGGCCGAGGCGGCCGCCGAGCTGGCGTTCGCCCTGCTGCAGGGCCAGGATCCGCCCGCGGGCCTGGTCAACGGCGAGGAGGACAACGGCCAGGGCATGGTCCCGTCCGTCCTGCTCGAGCCGGTCGCGGTGACCGTGGACAACATCAACGACACGATCATCGCCGACGGGTTCTGGACCGTGGACCAGATCTGCACGCCCGAGTACCAGCAGGCCTGCGAGGAGGCCGGGATCGGCGGCTAGGCCGCGATCCCACGACGAAGGGGGAGACTGCCCGACATGACTGAACGCACACCCGTCCTGTCGCTTCGGGGGATCTCGAAGCGCTTCGGGGCGGTCCAAGCGCTGGACGGCGTCGACTTCGACGTCTACGCCGGTGAGGTCGTCGCCCTGGTCGGCGACAACGGCGCCGGCAAGTCGACGCTGGTGAAGGTCATGTCGGGCATCTACTCCGCCGACGCGGGCGAGTATCGCTTCGACGGGCAGGTGGTCGACGTCAAGAGCCCGCAGGATGCGGCGGATCTCGGCGTCGCCACCGTGTACCAGGACCTGGCGCTGGCCGACAACCTCGACGTCGTCGGCAACCTGTTCCTGGGCCACGAGCTCGTCCACGTCGGCGCCCAGCTCGACGAGACGCGCATGGAGCAGCGCGCCAAGGAGCTGCTGGGGACGCTCTCGACGACGATCCCCAGCGTCCGCACCGAGGTGGCGTCGCTGTCGGGCGGCCAGCGCCAGCAGGTCGCGATCGCGCGGTCGCTGCTCGGCGAGCCGAAGGTCGTGCTGCTGGACGAGCCGACCGCCGCGCTCGGCGTGCCGCAGACCAAGCAGGTGCTCGAGCTCGTCCGGCGCCTGCGCGACCGCGGCCTCGGCGTCGTCGTCATCAGCCACAACATGGCCGACGTGTTCGAGGTCGCCGACCGCATCCACGTGCTGTACCTCGGACGGCCCAACGGCGACTTCCAGACCGCGGACACCACCCGCGAGGAGGTCGTGGCCGCGATCACCGGACTGCGCTCCAACGGAAGGGAGGCGTCGTGAGCTCCTCGTCCGCCGCCGTCCAGTCCGAGGCGACCCCGATGCCGCGCTCCCCGCGCGAGTTCCTGCGCCGCTTCGGCCAGGGCGAGTTCGGGTCGCTGCGCGTGCTGATCACGCTGGCGGTCATCTGGGTCATCTTCGGCCTGGCCCACGACCGCTTCCTGTCGGCGGTCAACCTCACCAACCTGTCCCTGCAGATCGCCGGCATCGGCCTGATCTCCGTCGGCGTGGTCCTCGTGCTGCTGCTCGGCGAGATCGACCTGTCGGTGGCGATCGTCTCCGGCCTGTGCGCGGCGATCATGGCCGTGCTGAACGTCAAGCACGGGTGGTCGCCGGTCCTGGCGGTCCTCGTCGCGATCGCGGCCGGCGCCGCGATCGGGACGTTCCAGGGGTTCGTCCACACCCGCTTCGGCATACCGTCGTTCGTCGTGACCCTGGCCGGTCTGCTGGGCTGGCAGGGCGCGCTGCTGTGGGTGCTCGGCGACACCGGCACGGTCAACATCAACGCCACGTTCATCGTGGACCTGGCCGGCACGTTCTTCGACGACGTCGTCGGCTGGATCATCGCCGTGGCGCTGATCGTCGTCTACGCGGCGGTCACGCTGAACGGCCGCCGGGAGCGGCTGCGGGCGGGCCTGGAGGCGCCGCCGGTCGGCCTGCTCGTGGTCCGCATCGTCGCGATCGCGATCCCGGTGGTGCTGACCGTGTGGATCGTCAACCAGGACCGCGGCCTGCCGCTGGCCCTGTGCATCCTCGTCGGCTTCGTGATGCTGTTCGACTACATCACGCAGCGCACCCGCTTCGGCCGCCACATCTACGCGGTCGGCGGCAACGAGGAGGCGGCGCGCCGCGCCGGCATCCGCGTCGGGCGCATCCGCGTGGCGGTGTTCGCGCTCGCGTCGGCGATGGCGGCGTGCGGCGGCATCATGCTCGCCTCGCGCCTGCTGGCGGTCAACCAGTCCTCCGGCGGCTCGGACCTGCTGCTGCTGGCGATCGCCGGCCCGGTGATCGCCGGCACCTCGCTGTTCGGCGGCCGCGGCCGCGTGTGGTCGGCGCTGCTGGGCGCGCTGGTCATCGGCTCGATCAACAACGGCATGGACCTGCTGGCCTACAGCTCCGACACGAAGTTCATGGTCACGGGCGCCGTCCTGCTGGGCGCGGTCGTCGTCGACGCGGCGACGTCGCGCCGGCGCCAGAAGGCGGGCTGACCCTCGCGGCGCTGGGCGGGCGCCATGGGCGCCCGCCCCCGCCCGGCTACCGTCAGCGGCCGATGGACGCAGCCGAGCTGACCTGCGTCGTGCACGTGCACTCGGTCCACTCCGACGGCACGGGCACGGTGCCCGAGATCGCGGCCGCGGCGGCGCGGACGGGCGCGCACGCGGTCGTCGTCACCGACCACGACGACACGCGCGCGATGGCGCAGGCCGGCTGGCACGACGGCGTGCTCGTCGCCGCCGGCCACGAGATCTCCCCCGCGCACGGCAGCCACACGCTCGCGCTCGGGCCGTCGCGCCCGGTCCGCCACCGCGGGCGCACGCTCGCGGCCATCCTCGACGAGGTGCACGCCGGCGGCGGGCTGGCCGTCGCCGCGCACCCGTTCTCGCGCGGGGGCTGGGTGCTGGGCCGGGCCGGCCGCGCGGCCCCGTTCGGCGACCTGCGCCGCGACGTCGACGGGATCGAGGTGTGGAGCCTCGTCACCGACACGCTCGAGCACGTCCGCACCCCGTGGCGCCTGGTCCGCTTCGCCCGCGACCCCGACGCCGTGCTGGTCGACCCGCCGGCCACCAACCTGGCCGCGTGGGACGCGCTGGGGGCGCGGCGGCGGGTGCCGGCGATCGGCGGCCTGGACGCCCACCAGTACGGGATCCGCCGGGGCGGGCGCGTCGTCGTGCGCACGATGGCCTACGAGCGGACGTTCGCGCTCCTGCGCACCCACGTGCTGCTCGACGCGCCGCCGTCGGGCGACGCGGCCGCCGACATCGCTGCGCTCTACGCGGCGATGGCGGCGGGCCGCGCGTTCATCGCGCGCGACTCGCTGGCCGACGCGACCGGCTTTCGCTTCGGCGCGGCGGCGCGCGGCGGGCCGGGCATGGGCGACGAGGCGCCGTTCGCGGAGCCGGTCGAGCTCGTGGCCCGCGCACCGGCCGAATGCGAGCTGCGCCTGTGGCGCGACGGGCGCCTCGTCGCCGGGCACGCGCGCACGCGCGAGCTGCGCCACGTGGCCGACGGGCCGGGCGTGTGGCGCGTCAGCGCGCACGTGCGCCACCGCGGACGGCTGCGCACGTGGGTGCTGGGCAACCCGGTCTATCTGCGCTGACGCGCGGCCGCTACTCGGCGGCCGGCGCCCACTGGGCCTCGGCGAGGTCGCCCTCGGGCATCCCCTCGGGCGTGGGCACCTGCGGCGTGTCGCGCAGGTACCACTCCGCGTCGAGCGCCGCCTGACACCCGGACCCGGCCGCCGTGATCGCCTGGCGGTAGGTGTGGTCGACGAGGTCGCCGGCCGCGAAGACGCCCGGCAGGTTCGTCCGCGTCGAGCGGCCCTGGGTGATCACGTAGCCCTCGTCGTCGACGTCGACCTGGCCGCGCACGAGCTCGGACTGCGGCTCGTGCCCGATCGCGATGAACGTGCCGACGTTCTCCAGCGGCTCGATCTCGCCGGTCTCGACGTTGCGCAGCCGCGCGGTCGGGAGCTTGTGGCCCTCGACCTGCACGAACTCCTCGACGACGTACGGGGTCTTGAACTCGATGTTGTCGATCGCCTTCGCGCGGTCGAGCATGATCTGCGACGCGCGGAACTCGTGGCGGCGATGCACGACGTCGACCTTGTTGGCGAACTTCGACAGGAAGATCGCCTCCTCCATCGCCGAGTCGCCGCCGCCGACGATCACCGTGTTGGCGTCCTTGAAGAACGCGGCGTCGCAGGTGGCGCAGTAGGACACGCCGCGGCCGCCGAGCTCCTCCTCGCCGGGGACGCCCAGCTTCTTGTGCTCGGCGCCCATCGCCAGGATCACGGTGCGCGCGAGGTGCAGCTCGTCCTCGTCGACCCAGACCTTGTGGATCCCGCCCGGCTCGGTGGCCAGCTCGACCTTCGTGGCCATGTCGGTGATGAAGCGGGTGCCGAAGCGCTCGGCCTGGTCGCGCATCGTCTGCATCAGCTCCGGGCCCATGATCCCGTCGCGGAAGCCCGGGTAGTTCTCCACCTCGGTGGTCTGCTGGAGCAGGCCGCCCCAGGCGAAGCCCTCGATGACGAGCGGCTTCAGGTTGGCGCGCGCCGTGTACAGCGCGGCCGTGTAGCCGGCCGGGCCGCTGCCGATGATGATGACGTTCTCGATTGGCTGAGTCACTTCACTTTGTATAGTAGCGAGTTCAGACCGTCGCCTCCGCGCGCCAGCGAGCGACCGTGCGGCGGAGCTGGAAGTAGGCGACGATCCCCGGCAGCGTCGGCAGCCAGAACGCGAACGCGCGATACGTGAGCACCGCGACGATCGCCAGGCTCGACGGGATCCCGAAGGCGATGGAGGCGCCGATCATGCCTCCGTCGACCCCGCCGACCCCACCCGGCAGCGGGAGCAGGTTCCCGAGCATCCCGACGAAGTAGATCATGATCAGGACGGCCACGGGCGGGGCCTCGCCGAACGCGTGGAACGCCGCCCACAGCACGGCGATGTTGAAGCCCCAGTAGGCGAACGCGCCGCCGACCGTGCGGTCGGGGTGGCGCACGTGGGAGATCGCGGCGCGGATGCCGGTCGACGCCGCCGCGGGCACGTTGGCCAGGCGCTGCGCGATGCGGGCGAAGCGGCCGCCGCCCTGGGTGACGTGCTCGAGGCGGCGCTGCAGGTCGGTCGGCGTGAGCGCGATCAGCCCCGCGATCGTCATCGCGATGATCGCCAGGATCGCCGGCAGCACGGTCACGGCGAACGGCGCCTTGCCGCTGAAGATGCCCGCGTCGAGCCCGAGGCCGAACACGACCAGTGCGGCCGCGTAGATCCAGTACTGGACGACGAGGAACGTGATCGTGCGGTCGGCGACCATCCGCCGCGACATCCCCGCGCGGCGCATCGCCCAGGCCTGCAGGGCCAGGCCCCCCGCGCCCGCGGCCGCGAACAGGCGCGTCGCCGCCAGCGCCGCCATCGTCACCTGGTAGGCCTCGACCGGGCGCAGCTGGCGCGGCGCGCCGGGCGAGAAGATCCCGTGGAACTGGAGCACGTAGCCGCCGAACGACAGGCCGGTGCAGACGAACGCGACCGCCAGCCACCACGGGTCGCCGTCGCGGATGCGCTGCACCGTGTCCTCCAGGCCGGCGAGCTGGGGCAGCACGACGACGAAGAAGGCGATCACCGACACGACGAAGAGCACGCCCAGCGCCGCCGCCTTGCGGCTGACGCGGATGCGCGGCATCTCCTCGTCTTCGAGGGCCTCCCGCTCCAGCTCGACCGCGGTGCGCGGCGACCAGGGCTTCATCGCCTCGTCGCGCTGCTCCCGAACGCGGACCTCGTCGGACATCGCCGCCCCCGGGCTACCCCGCGGCCCGGGCTTCGAGCGCCCGCACGCCGCGGCTGATCGCCCGCAGCGCCGGGGTGACCGGCCCCTCGAGCCGGCGCACGGCGGTGACGAGGGCGTAGCCGGCCAGCAGGTCCACGACGTAGTGCTCGCCCAGGTACACGAGCGCGAAGCCGAGCGTCAGCGCGTACGCCCAGCCGATCGCGCCCTCCACGGGGCCGGCGTCGGTCAGCACGTGCGCGGCCATCGCCGAGGTCGCGAAGTGCAGCGACGGCATGGCCGCCAGCGGGTTGCCGGCGAGCATGTCGTACAGCGGCTCCCACCGCTCGCGCCAGAACGCCTCGCCCTGCTCGACCATGAGGCGCCGCAGCGCCGGCTCGGTGGCCTCGCGCGCCTCGATGACGCCCTCCTTGGCCGCGTACCACGGCGGCGCGGTCGGCAGCGCCCAGTAGACGAGCACGCCGAGGTCGAAGACCGCGTAGATCATCAGGGCGCCGCGCTCGAACTGCGGCCGGCGGAACAGCAGGAGGTAGCCGACGGTCGCGTGGGGCACGAGGAACCAGACCCAGTGCGCGGCGACGAGCACGCCGTCCATGCGGCGCAGGCCGCCGCGGCGGGCGAGCGCGCGCTGCAGCCGCACGCCCGGGAGCTGGCCCAGGCCGATGACGCGGTCGATCGCCACCGGGTAGCGGATGTGGACCCGCCGCTCGAGCGCCTCGGGGTCGTCGTTGGGCATCTCGTACATCGCCAGGTACGCCCACATCTGCAGGAGGCAGACGGCCACGTCGCGCTTGCGGCTGCGCGGCACGGCGACGCAGACGGCGAACGGGGCGGCGGCGGCGAGGCCCGCCACCACCGGCGGCCGCAGGCGGAGCTTTCGCCTGACGAGCGGGGCGGCTACGCCCACGGCGGCGACGCCCCACGCGACGCCCTTCATGGCGGTCGACAGGCGCACGGCCTCGGCAGCATAGACCGCGCGCCCGACTGCATCTCGCGCGCGTGGACGCATCAGCGGCCCGCCACGGCGGCGCGCAGCCGCCCCTGCGGCAGCGCGCCCACCGCCACCGGCGCCCCGTCGACGAGCAGCGGGCCGTGGCGCGACAGGTACGCGTCCGCCTCGGGGACCCGCCCCAGCCGGTCCGCGACGAGGTCCAGGTCGCGCAGCGCGACGCGCTCGTAGTTGGGCTCGGTGGCGTCCAGCGGCGCCCGGTCGGCGATCAGCAGCACGTGGACGGCCAGCGCCGCGCCCGGCGCGGGGACGAGCGTCGCCGGGACCTGGCCGTAGGGCGAGACGTGGGCCGAGTGGACCGCCGTCCAGCCGCGCAGCGTGCCGGCCAGCGCCGCCGCGACCGCGCCCGGGCCGAGCTTGGCCGCGAGCGCCCGCGGGGACGCGTTGGCGCCGTAGGCCAGCAGCGGCCGCGCGGCGGGCAGCGCGTCCTCGCAGCCGCCCAGGTAGAAGGAGCCGGCGGCGCGGCCGAACGGATAGACGCCCGGGGCCGGCGGCGGCTCAGCCATGCCGGGCGGCCGCGGCCTCCTCCACCAGCGCGGCGATCAGCCGGCTCGTCTCGTCGGCCTCCGGATGCCACTGCACGCCGAGCGCGAAGCGGCGATCCGGGCGCTCGAGCGCCTCGGGCAGGTCGTCGATCGTCGCCCAGCCGGTGACGACGAGCCCCTCCCCCACGCGCTCGACGCCCTGATGGTGGTGGCTCTTGGTCGCGTGCAGCTCCTCGCCCGCGGCGCGCGCGGCGAGCGAGCCGGGCGCGAGGCGGACGTCGTGGTCGGCGTCGTCGAACGTCCCGATCGCCCGCCGGTGGTCCTCGTGGCCGTGGCTGTCGGGCAGGTGCTGGTTCAGCGTGCCGCCGGCGGCGACGTTCATGAGCTGCATGCCGCGGCAGATGCCCAGGAACGGGACGTCGCGCTCCAGCGCGCGGCGCGTGAGCGCGAGCTCGAACGCGTCGCGCTCCGGCACCGTGCCGACGGTCGCCGGGTCGCGCTCGGCCCCGTAGGTGGACGGGTCGATGTCGGCGCCCCCGGCGAGCATCAGCCCGTCGAGGCGGTCGAGCACCTCGTCGGGGTCCTCGACCCACGCGGGGTCGACCGGGAGGAGCACCGCGGCGCCGCCCGCGCGCTGGACGGCGTCGACGTACATGCGCGGGAGCAGGTAGGCCTGGAGGTCCCAGACCGACCAGCGGGCGCGCTCGAGGGCGGCGCAGATGCCGATCAGGGGTCTCATCGGGACATAGAGTGCCGCACATGCCCGCTGTCACCCTCACCACCGCCGACGGACTGGCCACGATCGAGCTCAACCGGCCCGAGGCGCTGAACGCCTGGAACGTCGCCCTCGGCGACGAGCTGCTGGCCGCCGTGCGCGCGGTGGCCGACGACCGAGCGGTGCGCGCCGTGCTCGTGCGGGGCGCAGGGCGCGCGTTCTCCTCGGGCGCCGACCTCAAGGACGTCGCCGGGCGCGGGACCACGGCGGAGGGCCGCCCCGACCTGCAGGCGGTGCTCGAGGAGGTCTACCACCCGATCATCGTCGGGATCCGGACCATGGAGAAGCCGGTCGTCGCCGCCGTCAACGGGCCGGCGGTCGGCATCGGCCTGTCGCTGGCGCTGGCCTGCGACCTCGTCGTGGCGGCCGAGTCCGCCTACTTCCTGCTCGCGTTCGTGAACATCGGGCTGGTCCCCGACGGCGGGTCGTCGCTGTTCGTCCCCGCGCGCGTGGGGTTCTCGCGCGCCGCCGAGATGGCCCTGCTCGGCGAGCGCGTGAGCGCCAGGGACGCGCTCGCCTGGGGGCTCGTCAACCGCGTCGTCGCCGACGACGCGCTGGCCGCCGAGGCCGAGGCGCTGGGGCGCCGGCTGGCCGAAGGTCCGACCCGCTCCTACGCCGGCAGCAAGCGCCAGCTCAACGCGACGGTCTACGCCCGGCTGGAGGAGCAGCTCGCCCTCGAGGCGCGCCTGCAGCAGGAGATGGCGGGGACCGCCGACTTCGTCGAGGGCATCGGCGCGTTCGTCCAGAAGCGCGAACCCCTCTTTCGGGGGGAGTGAACCCGTTGACGTGACGGCGCGTTCCGCCGGTGCTCGACTAACATCCCCGCGGCTCCAATGGCCCCCATCAATCGTCGTCACATCTTCACCGCCGTGCTGCTCGCCGTCGTGGCGGGCTGCCTCGCCCTCGCGCCGGCCGCGATGGCGGACTTCTTCACCCCCGAGGACGGCGGCTCGCCGAACGCGGACCGCATCGACACGCTCTACAAGATCGTCTTCGCGGTCGGCGTCGTCGTGTTCATCGGCGTCGAGGGCACGCTGCTCTACACGCTGATCAAGTTCCGCGCGCGCAAGGGCGCCGTCGCCGCCCAGATCCACGGCAACACCCGCCTGGAGATCGGCTGGACCGTCGGCGCCGCGCTGATCCTCGTCGTGCTCGCCACCGTCACGTTCGTGGCGCTGCCGGGCATCCGCGACCCCGAGAACTCCAGCGCCGAGGCCTCGGCGCTCGTCATGCCCGTCTCCGCCCACGGCGAGAAGCGCGTGCCGCCCGACGGCAAGGCGCTCAACATCGAGGTCACCGGCATGCAGTACGTGTGGCGCTACACGTACCCCGACGGCGACGACAACCCGCTGAACAACCCGTACTCCTACGAGGAGATGGTGGTGCCCGTCGGCGCGACCGTCACCCTCGACATCCGCGCCACCGACGTCGCCCACTCGTGGTGGATCCCCGAGCTCGGCGGCAAGATGGACGCGATCCCGGGCTACACGAACTACGCGTGGTTCAAGGCCACGAAGCCGGGCGTCTTCCGCGGCCAGTGCGCCGAGCTGTGCGGGCGCAACCACGCGAACATGATCGCGCAGGTGCGCGCCGTGCCGCCCGCCGAGTACCAGCAGTACATCGAGCGTCTGCGCAACGACATCGCCGCGGCCAACGCCGACGCTGCCGAGTCGCGCCGGAAGCTGGACGCCGACCCCCAAGCAACCCCCTGATCTGAATGGCCGCTGACACCGCAACCACGCCCACCCTCGCACCGGTTCCGCAGATCACCGCGCACGAGGTGACGCGCGAGCGCTCCGGCGTCATCGACTGGCTGACGACCACCGATCACAAGAAGATCGGGATCCTCTACCTGGTCACGACGTTCGCGTTCTTCCTGATCGGGGGCGTCGAGGCGCTGATGATGCGCCTCCAGCTCGGGACGGCGGAGAACACGCTGCTGGACCCGTCGACGTTCAACGCGCTGTTCACGATGCACGGGACGACGATGATCTTCCTGTTCGTCGTGCCGATCATGGCGGGCTTCGGCAACTACTTCGTGCCGCTGATGATCGGGGCGCGCGACATGGCGTTCCCGCGCCTGAACGCGCTCAGCTACTGGCTGCTGCTGTCCGGCGGCGTCGTCTTCTACGCCTCGCTGTTCTTCTCGCCGCCCGAGGCCGGCTGGACGATGTACACCCCGCTGTCCAACGAGACCTTCTCCGAGGGCGGCGGCGTCGACGCGTGGATCTTCCTCGTCCACCTCACCGGCCTCTCGTCGCTGGTCGGCGCGGTCAACTTCTACGTCACGATCGCCAACATGCGCGCGCCCGGCATGGGCTGGGGCCGCCTGCCGCTGTTCGTGTGGACGATCCTCGTCTACGCGATCCTGCTGATCCTGGCGCTGCCGGTCATCGCCGGCGCGGTGACGCTGCTGCTCACCGACCGCCACTTCGGCACCCACTTCTACGACCCGACCGAGGGCGGCTCGCCGCTGCTGTGGCAGCACCTCTTCTGGTTCTTCGGCCACCCCGAGGTCTACATCATGATCCTGCCGGGCTTCGGGATCATCTCCGAGGTCCTGCCGGTGTTCGCCCGCAAGCCGATCTTCGGCTACAAGGCGATCGCGGCCTCGTCGGTCGTCATCGCCTTCCTCGGCCTGCTCGTGTGGGCGCACCACATGTTCACGACGCCGAGCCCGACGGTCGTGCTCGTCTTCTTCATGATGAGCTCGTTCCTGATCGGCATCCCGACGGGCATCAAGATCTTCAACTGGATCGCCACGCTCTGGCGCGGCACGATCGAGTTCAAGACGCCGCTGATCTTCGCGATCGGCTTCCTGTCGCAGTTCACGATCGGCGGCATCACCGGGATCATCGTCGCGATCTTCCCGGTCGACTGGCAGCTCCACGACACGTACTTCGTGGTCGCCCACTTCCACTACGTGCTGATGGGCGGCGCCGTCTTCGCGATCTTCGCCGGCATCTACTACTGGTTCCCGAAGATCACCGGCCGGATGATGAACGAGGCGATGGGCAAGTGGTCGTTCGCGCTGATGTACATCGGCTTCAACGTCACGTTCCTGATCCAGCACACGATCGGGATGGACGGCATGCCGCGGCGCGTCTACGAGTACCCGGACGTCGGCAACCTCGAGCTCTACAACCTGATCTCGACGATCGGCTCCTTCATCCTCGGCCTCGGCATCCTGCTCACGGTCATCAACGTGCTGCGCTCGATCAAGCGCGGCCCGGTGGCCGGGCCCGACCCGTGGAAGGGCAACACGCTCGAGTGGTTCTCGCCGTCGCCGCCGCCGGCCAACAACTTCGACGTGGTGCCGCGCGTCCGCTCGGTCGAGCCGATGAAGGACATCCGTCGCCAGATCGCCCACGCGACCGGATCCGGGACGCCCGAGGCGCCACCGGCCCCTGAGTCGCTCGTCCGCGGGTAGCATCCGCCGCGGTCATGGGTCAACCCGCGCAAGCGACGTCGGTCCACGCGGTCGCGACGCGACGCCTGGGGCTGGTCGGCGACTACGTCGCGCTGACCAAGCCGAAGGTCCAGTCGCTGCTGCTGCTGACCACGGTCGCGGCGATGGAGATCGCCGGCGACCCGTCGCTGGGGCTGATCATCGCCACCGTCGTCGGCGGCTACCTGAGCGCCGGCGGCGCCGGGGCGTTCAACCACTGGTACGACCGCGACCTCGACGCCGCGATGGCGCGCACCGCGGACCGGCCCGTGCCGTCGGGGCGGGTGTCGCCGCGCGCGGCGCTGACGTTCGGCCTCGTGCTGGCCCTGCTGGCCGTCGTGTGGCTCACCGTGCTGGTGAACCCGCTCGCGGCCGCCCTGTCGTTCAGCGGCTTCCTCGGCTACACGCTCGTCTACACGGTGTGGCTGAAGCGCCGCACGGCGCAGAACATCGTGATCGGCGGCGCCGCGGGCGCCGTCCCCCCGCTCGTCGGCTGGGCCGCCGTCACCGGCGGCCTGGACGGCACCGCGCTGTACCTGTTCGCGATCGTCTTCTTCTGGACGCCGCCCCACTTCTGGGCGCTGTCGCTGCTGATGAAGGACGAGTACGCGGCGGTGAAGGTGCCGATGCTGCCCGTCGTCCGCGGCGAGCGCGAGACGCGCCGCCAGATCCTGCTGTACAGCATCCTGCTGTACGCGGTCAGCCAGCTGATCTTCTGCGGCGACGGCTTCGGCGTCTTCTACCTCGTGTCGTCGCTGCTGCTGGGCGCCGCGTTCATCGGCCTGTCCGTGCGCCTCATGCGCCGGGCCGACCGCCGCTCGGCCCTCACGCTGTACCTCTTCTCCCTGGCCTACCTGGCCCTGCTGTTCGTCGCCATGGTGGTCGACGTGCGCCTCTAGGGGCCGCGCGCCGCCACCGTCCGATGCCCGATAGGATTGAGCCCTGATATGGACCGTCGTCTCGCCCGCAAGAACATCCGCACGGCGCTCATCGCCACCGCGGTGGTCGTGTTCATGTTCGGCATGACCTTCGTCGCCGCCGCCCTCTACGTGGGGTCCTGAGCATGAGCGTCGATCCCGAGGTCCCGCCCGCCGGCGAGGAGATCCACCTTCCCGGCCCGAGCCTGATCCCGCTGGCCCTGACCGTCGGGATCACGATGATCCTGCTCGGCCTGACGACGACCTGGTTCCTCGCCATCGTCGGCGGCATCATCACGATCGTCTGCCTGGTGCGCTGGGTCATGGACACGCGCCGGGACATCGACGAGCTCCCGCTCGAGCACCACCACTAGCCGCGGCGCGGTCCGCAGGCGCACAGGCCGACCGGGGGTGTGGGCGCGCTGCAACGCGCCCCCGCGGTGCAGCCCGGCGCCACGCGGGCCGGCACCCACCCCCTGCGGGATCTCGGTCTATCCCGCCTTCACGAACCGCCCGGCCTCGGCCGGGACGTCGCAGATCGACCCGTCGTCGGTCCAGCAGCGCACGATGTCGCGCATCGAGATCAGGCCGCAGACGTCGCCGTCGTCGACGACGATCAGGTGACGGAACCCCCCGCGCACCATCGTGGCCGCCGCCTCCTCGAGCGACCACGTCGGCGCGGCGTGCACGACGTCGGCGGTCAGGTGATCGCCGACGCGCTCGGCATCCGGGTCCTGCCCCGCCCCCAGCGATTCGAGGACGTCGCGCTCGGTGATGATCGCCGGCCCGCCGCCGTCCGGATCCAGGACCACGGCCGCACCCGCGTGCCGCTGCGACATCAGCCTCGCCGCGTCGCGCAGCGTGTGCCCCGGTCCCACCGTCAGGACGACCCGGCTCATCCCATCGCGCACGTGCATCTCTGACGAGCTCCCTTCGTGTCGTTTGCCACGATCTCGTCGTGGCAAAGGTAGCAAAGGAATTCCGAGCGGTGGCGCGCCATGTTTGCGTGCGGACCCGAAAACGTTGCATTCACAGCGGTTTCTGGGGATCTAGAGCGCACATGCAGCGCACGGCCACCATCGAGCTGCGTCGCAGCCTCTTCGAGGACGCCACGGCGATCGTGGCCCAGGAGTACGGCTCCGACCTGGCCCTCGACGACATCGCCCGCCGCGTCGCCTCGTCGCGCCGCCAGCTCCAGCGGGCCTACAGCGAGATCGGCAACACGACCTTCCGCGAGCACCTCACCGCGGTCCGGATGGAGCGCGCCGCCGAGCTGCTCGCCGGGCGCGCGCTGACGGTGCGCGACGTGGCGCGCCGCGTCGGCTACCGCCAGCCGGCCCAGTTCGCCAAGGCCTTCCGCCGCCACCACGGCATCGCCCCGTCGACGTACCGGGCTCGTCACAACGGGCGCTCCAACGGCGTCTCCGGCGTCGCCGGCCCCGTCGCCGCCTGACCCGTGACCGCGCCGGCAGGCGGGACGCCCTTGTGGCATTTGGCATCCATCGCCGTCGACAGCTAGGGTCCCGCCCATGAGGGGAGAGAGGGCCCCGGAGGCCACCGGCCGTGCGTAGGCATCCGACCGCGCTCATGGTCGTCGCCGGCGTGCTCGCGAGCGCGATCGGCATCGTGCTCGCGCTGCTGATCGACTGGTTCCCGACCGTCGCCGCGACGCAGACGGAGCGCATCAGCACGCTCTACGACGTCCTGATGATCGCGTCGGTGCCGATCTTCGTCCTCGTGATGACGGTCGTGATCGCCGCCGTCATCCGCTTCCGGATGCGTCCGGGCCAGGAGGACCAGGACGGCCCGCCGATCCACGGCAACACGGGCCTGGAGGTCGTGTGGACCGTGCTGCCCGCGCTGCTGATCCTCGGGCTGTGCGTCTACTCGTACATCGTCCTCGAGGACGTCGAGAAGGCGCCCGCCGCCAGCCAGGAGCTGCGCGTCGGCGTCCACGGCGAGCAGTTCGCGTGGACCTTCACCTACCCCGAGGAGATCACCGGCGGCGAGGAGCTCACGACCACCGAGCTCGTGCTGCCGGTCGACCGGTCCGTGCGGTTCAACATCCGCACCGCCGACGTCATCCACGACTTCTGGGTCCCCGAGTTCGCGATGAAGATCGACGCGGTGCCGGGGATCACCACCCACTACCGGGTCACGCCCAACCGGCTGGGGACCTACCCGGTCGTGTGCGCCGAGCTGTGCGGCCTGGGCCACAGCGTCATGCGCTCGCGCGTGCGCGTGGTCGAGCAGCCGGAGTTCGAGCAATGGCTGCAGGAGCAGTCGCAGCCGGCCGTCGAGGAGGACGCCGGCCCGGGCGAGCAGGCCGCGGCCGGCAAGCAGATCTTCGCGTCCGAGGGCTGCGGCGGCTGCCACACGCTCGCCGATGCCGGCTCCGGCGGCCAGATCGGGCCCAACCTCGACGACGTGCTCAAGGGCGTCGACGAGGCCACGATCCGCGAGGACATCGTCGACCCCGACGCCAAGATCGCCGCGGGCTACGGACCGGGCATCATGCCGACCACCTACGGGCAGACCCTCTCCGACAGCGAGCTGAACGCGCTCGTCGCCTACCTGAAGGAGGCCACGCAGTGAGCTTTCGGGCACCCGGCTTCCCCCGCGCCGGCTTGGGGATCCTCGTCGGCATCGGCCTGGCGTACGGGATCGTGTGCGCCGCCCGCGCCCTGTACGGGTGGGACCCGATCGTCGACGGCGACGCGGTCCTGCAGGTCGCGCTGATCGCGGCCCCGTTCGGATTCCTGATCGGACTGGGCGCCTTCGACTACTGGTTCCGCTGGGCGTCCGGGGCGCCGACGGTCCCCGAGGACCACTCCGGTCACGGCGCGAAGAGCTGGAAGGACTACTTCCGCGTCAACACCGACCACAAGGTCATCGGCATCCAGTACACGGTGACCTCGTTCTTCTTCCTGGCCGTCGGCGGCCTGTTCGCGATGCTCGTGCGCGCCGAGCTGGCCCAGCCGGGGATGCAGTTCGTGGATCCGAACACGTTCAACGGGCTGTTCAGCGTCCACGCGTCGGTCCTGATCTTCCTGTTCATCATCCCGGTCTTCGCGGGCCTGGCCAACTACGTGCTGCCGCTGATGATCGGCGCGCCGGACATGGCCTTCCCGCGCCTGAACGCGCTGTCGTTCTGGCTGCTGCCGGTGGCCGGCGTGATGATGCTGGCCAGCTTCCTCGCCCCGGGCGGCTCGTTCGCGACCGGCTGGACCGCGTACGCGCCGCTGTCGACCGAGGCGCCGATCGGCCAGGTGTTCTTCACGATCGGCGTCCAGTTCGCGGGCGCCTCGTCGATCGCGACCGCGCTGAACTTCCTGGTCACGATCATCACGATGCGCGCCCCCGGCATGTCGTTCTTCCGCATGCCGCTGCTGGTGTGGGCGAACTTCTCGACGTCGCTGCTCGTCGTGATCGCGACCCCGTTCATCGCCGCGTCGCAGTTCTTCGTCCTGCTCGACCGCGCGCTGGGGTTCAACTTCTTCGACGCGGCCAGGGGCGGCGACGTGCTGATGTACCAGCACGTCTTCTGGTTCTACTCCCACCCGGCCGTCTACATCATGATGCTGCCGGGCTTCGGGATCATCAGCGAGATCATCGCCGTGAAGGCGCGCAAGCCGATCTTCGGCTACCGCATGATGGCCTTCTCGCTCCTGGCGATCGTGGTGCTCGGCTTCACCGTGTGGGCGCACCACATGTTCGTGTCGGGCATGCAGGAGTGGATCCGCGTGCCGATGATGATCACCACGGCGGTGATCGCGGTGCCGACCGGCATCAAGATCTTCTCGTGGCTGGCGACGCTGTGGCGAGGGGTGCTGCACCTCGACACGCCGATGCTGTTCGCGCTCGGCTTCCTGACGATGTTCACGCTCGGCGGGATCAGCGGCGTGATGCTGGCGATGATCCCGTTCGACATCCACGTCAGCGACACGTACTTCATCGTCGCCCACATCCACTACGTGCTCTTCGGCGGATCGCTGTTCACGATCTTCGCCGGCGTCTACTACTGGTTCCCGAAGATGACCGGGCGGATGTACGACGAGCGCCTGGGCAAGTGGCACTTCTGGACGACGTTCGTCGCGTTCAACTGCACGTTCGCGCCGATGCACCTGATCGGCATCGAGGGCATGCCGCGGCGCGTCGCCGACTACGCCGAGCAGTTCGCCGGCTGGAACCTGTTCATCTCGATCGCGTCGTTCGTGGTGGGCCTGAGCACGCTGATCTTCGTCTACAACGTCGTCACGTCGTGGCGGGCGGGCGTCCGCGCCCCCGCCAACCCGTGGCGGGCGCTCACGCTCGAGTGGCAGGTGTCCTCGCCGCCGCCGATCTTCAACTTCGACACGATCCCGACCGTCGTCGGGGGCCCGTACGAGTACGGCGTGCCCGGGGCGGTCCACGGCGTCTTCAAGGGCGCCGAGGTGAAAACGACCGCGACGCCGGCAGGCGCCGCACCTGCGGGGGACTGATCGCGATGGCACGCATCCTGGTCGTGGCCAACGAGACGATCGGCGGATCGAGCCTCATCGAGGCGGTCCGCCGGCACGTGGAGCAGGGCGACGCGGAGTTCGTGGTGTGCGTCCCGCGGACGCGTCCGCGCGACGGCAGCATCATCTACGACGACTTCGTCCACCAGGCGGCGCAGATCCGCGTCGACCTGGCGCGCAAGTTCATGCGCGAGCAGATGGGCGTCGAGATCATCGGCGAGGTCGGCGACCCCGACCCGTACACGGCGACGATGGACGCCGTGCGCGAGTACTCGCCCGACGAGATCATCGTGTCGACCAAGCCGGCGACGGTGTCGGGCTGGCTGCGGCGCGACCTCGTCGAGCGGATCTCGGACGCCACCGGGCTGCCGGTCGAGCACGTCGTCACCGACCTCGACCGCGAGGGCCTGCCGTTCGGCGTCGTGCTCGTCGTCGCCAACCGGACGGCGTCCAGCGACCAGCTCCTGGACCGCCTGCGCGAGAAGGCCGACGAGGCCGACAAGCCGCAGCTGTTCATCGTCGTGATCCCCCAGGAGGGCGGCCAGGGCGTCCACGCGCACCGCGCGCGGGGCCAGCTCAACCAGTTCCTGGACCGGGCGCGCGCCGCCAACCTGCTGGCCGCCGGCATGATCGCCGACCCCGACCCGTTCATCGCGGCCAAGAACGCGCTGCAGATGTTCCGCGTCGACGAGGTCGTCATCTCGACGCTGGGGCCGGAGCGCTCGGGCTGGCTGCGGGCCGACCTGATCGAGCGCATCCGCAAGGCGACGTCCGCCCCGGTCGAGCACGTCGTCGCCGCCCGCGAGACCGCCGACGTGAGCTGACGCATGGAAGCCGCCGCCCTCCCCGTCCACGACCATCACGGGCCGCCCCCGGCCAACCAGTCCTCGCGCGTGCAGCCCCAGGTGCTGGGGATGCTGCTGTTCATCATCAGCGAGGTCATGGTCTTCGGGGCCTTCTTCACGGCCTACTTCTTCATCAGGGTCGTGACCGGGGACTCGTGGCCGGCGGAGGGCGACCATCTCCCGAAGGCGATCGCCGGCGTGAACACGGCGATCCTGCTCTCGTCGTCGCTGACGATGCACTGGACGGTCGAGGCGACGATCAAGGGCAACCGCTGGGGCATGAAGGCCGGGATCGTCACGACGTTCCTGCTCGGCGCGACGTTCCTGTTCATCCAGATCAACGAGTACGTGCACGTCGGCTTCGCGCCGTCGGACTCGGCCCAGGCCTCGATCTTCTACGGGCTCACCGGGTTGCACGGCGCGCACGTGTTCATCGGACTGCTGCTCCTGCTGTTCGTGCTGATCCGCGTGTTCCGCGGGCACTTCTCGCCCGAGGCCCACCGCGGCCTCGAGGTGCCGGGCATCTACTGGCACTTCGTCGACGTGATGTGGGTGATCGTCTACGTGACGGTCTACCTGCTGTGATCAACCCGCTGCGCTCGGAGCGCGAGGCGTTCCGGTTCTTCGTGTGGGTGGCCGCGATCGCGGCCGTGCTGGTCGTGCTGATCCTCGGCGTGCGGGCGCTGCTCTGAGCGCGCGGCGGCGGCCCTCCGGCCGCCGCGCTCGCGGCTCACCGGACGGTGAGCGTGCCCTCCATGCCGGCCTCGCGGTGGCCGGGCACCGTGCAGAAGTAGACGAACTCGCCGGCCGGGAAGTCGGCGGTGAACTCGGACGTGCCGCCCTGGCCGACGACCTCGCCCTTGGCCGTGACGCCGCCGTTGTCGACGGCGATGTCGTGCTCGACCTGGGACTCGTTGCCCATGCGCACGGTCAGCGTGCCGGCCGGCGCCTCGGCCTTGTCGGTCACGTAGGCGAGCTGGCCGTTGGGATCGGCGTCGATCTGCAGGACGCCGTTCTCGGCCACCGCCGGCTCGCCGCCGCCGGCCTGCGGCACCGCGGTGGCCAGCAGCCCGGTGTCGCTGCCCTCGCGGTCCACGGCCTCGGCCACGTAGGCGGCGACGTCGGTGACGCCGTCGCCGGTGACGAGGTCCGCCGGCATCTTGCCGTTGCGCAGCGGGTTCTTGATCTGCTCGGCGACGACGCCCCGCACCACGCTGCGCCCGAAGCCCTCGGAGAGGCTCTGGCGGAACGCGGCGTCGAGATCGGGGCCGACCGTGCCGCGCGTCTCGGCTCGGGCGAGCGTGTGGCAGGAGCCGCAGCGCTCGACGAACAGCCGCTTGCCCTCGACGAGGTTGTCGTCGGAGCTGCTGGGGGACTGGCTGCCGCACGCGGCGAGCAGCAACGCGGTCGCCGCCGATGCGGCCGCAGCGACGACCCTCCCCTGGGCGCGTCCTCTCCTCACGCGCGGCATGCTAACCGAGGCGGCGGCGTCGTGGGTACGTTCGCCCGCCGGAACGTCGCCGGGGGCCCAGCCGGTATCATCGGCCGTCGAATGAGCCTGACCCGCTACCGCATGCGCACGCCCTCGACCGGGCGCGAGATCATCATCGAAGCCGAGCCCGACGAGATCTACGTCGATCGCGACACCGGCGAGGAGCTGGAGGTGATCGCGAAGGTGCTGCCGCTGCCGCCGAGCACGTCGCGCCTGCCGTTCGCGGTCGAGAACCTCCGGTTCTGCAACTGGTGCGATCAGATGGCGCAGATCGACCTCAACGACTGCCCCACCTGCGGCCGTCGCATGGCGCCGCTCAGCTCCTGAGAGGACCTTCGATGCGAGCGCGCCACCTCGCCGCCATCCTGCTGGCGCTCCTGCTCGGTGTGGGCGTCGCCGCCTGCGGCGGCACCCAGGTCACCGAGGACCAGCCGTCCGACCTGCCCGCGATCACGGTCTCCGAGGCCGACGCACGGGGCCTCGAGGGCGAGGACCCGCCCGCCGACGACGACGAGGACGAGGACGCCGACACGGCGACCACCCCCACGACCCCGTCCGACCAGAGCGCCGGGACCGGCGCGACGGGCGGCGGCGCGACCGGCGGGGCCACGGGCGGTTCGACCGGCGGCGCGACCGGCGGGGCCACGGGCGGCGCGACCGGCGGCGACACCGGCGGCGGCGCCACCGGCGGCGCGACCGGCGGGGCCACGGGCGGCGCGACCGGCGGCGACACCGGCGGCGGGGCCACCGGCGGCGACACCGGCGGCGGCGACTCCGGCGGCGGCGGTGGCGGCGGCGGCGGTGGCGACACCGGCGGCGCCGGCTTCGAGGACTTCTGCGCCCAGAACCCGGGCGCCTGCTAGGCCGCTCGTCGGCTTCGCGCCCCCGCTCGTTTCGCGCTCGCGGGCTGAGCGACGCAGGACGGCATCATCGAAGGCGCGCGGGCGGCTTCGCGCTTCGATGCCGCCGAGGGAAGCCCGGCGCCTCCCCTCCCCCGCCGAGCCGCCAGCGTGCTCTGCTCGTATCGCGAGTGGCGATTTCTTTCCACCCCCTGGAAGGAAATCGCCACTCGCGGCGAGGGAGGGGCACGCGCCAAGCCGTGACGGAGCGTTGTCAGATCCAGCCCGCATAGCGAGCTCGATCTGACAACGACGGGCC
>Ga0180220_1000471_pt1 | contig 43807 bp, 42 predicted proteins | sample eDN5th37CBELigBY_FD_151335 | JGI IMG/M metagenome (GOLD analysis project Ga0180220, IMG submission 151335) | Enriched backyard soil microbial communities from Emeryville, California, USA - eDNA 5th pass 37_C BE-Lig BY (version 2) (version 2) | ecosystem: Environmental > Terrestrial > Soil >... | reverse complement strand
CGCCGCCCGCGTCGACCTCGACGCCGCTGCACCGGTCGCCGTCGAACACGAGCCGCAGCGCGCGGGCGCCGGTGCGGACCGTGAGGTTCGGGCGGTCGGCGACCGGGCCCAGGAACGCGCGCGCGACGCTGTCGCGGCGGGCGTCGCGGATCGTGAGCTGGCAGATGCCGACGCCCTCCTGGTGCGCCCCGTTGCAGTCGTCGTTGCGGGGGAGGCCGAGCTCCTGCGTGGCGGCGATCGCGTCGGCGATCGTCGGGTGCGGCTCGTAGCGCGACATGACGCGCAGCGGCCCGCCGGCCCCGTGGTAGGCGTCCTCGCCGGCGTCGAAGTCCTCGGAGCGCTTGAACAGCGGCAGGACGTCGTCGAAGGCCCACCCGCGGTTGCCCAGGTGCGCCCACGTGTCGTAGTCGCTGCGGCTGCCGCGGACGTAGATCATCCCGTTCAGCGCGCTCGAGCCGCCGAGCACGCGTCCGCGCGGCCAGTGCAGCGCGCGGTCGGCGCACGCCCGCTGCGGGGCGGTGCGATAGCCCCAGTCCTCGGGGCCGTCCCACAGCTCGAACAGCCGGCCGGGATCGTGGATGGCCGGGTTCTCGTCGGGCCCGCCGGCCTCGAGCAGGAGGACCTCGAGGTCCGCCTCCGCCAGCCGGCGCGCGATCACGGCGCCCGCCGAGCCGGACCCGACGACGATGACGTCTGCGCTCTCCATTCCGCCTCTCCCCTCTCCGATGCGGAACATCAGTGTCGGTGTTCGACCGCCACGCCGCTTGCAGGCCCGAGCACAGGGCTTGCGCGTCCGTGCACCGGTGCCGTCAGGCGGCGTCGCGGCGGTACTGCGAGGGCGCGCACCCGTAGGCGGCGCGGAACAGCCTGCTGAAGTGGGCGGGGTCGGTGAACCCGTGGCGCAGCGCGATCGCGCTGACGCTCTGGTCGCCGAGCGCGGGGTTGGCGAGGTCGCGGCGACAGCGCTCCAGGCGGCGCTCGCGGATCCAGCGCGACACGCTGACCCCGTCGGCGGCGAAGAGCTTGTACAGGTAGCGGCGCGACACGTAGTGCTCGGCGGCGATGCGATCGGGCGTCAGGTCGGGGTCGCCGAGGTGGGCGTCGATGTACTCGCGCATGCGCCGGGCGAGCTCGTCGCGGGCCGACGCGTCCAGGCCGCTGCGCTGGCGCAGCTGGGCGCTGCAGAGGTTCTCGACGAGCGAGACCGCGCTCTGGGCGGCGCTCTCGACCTCGGACGTGACCGCGTCGGCCTGCGCGAGGCGCGACAGGCGGTCCAGGAACGGGGCCAGCAGCCAGCCGACGCCGTGGCCGCCGGGCACCGACGTGGCGGTGATCCGCGACATGCGCTCCGGGCTGATCGACAGCGCCGCCTGGGGCATCATGCAGATCAGCAGCCGCAGCGGGGTGCGGGTGTCGATCGCGTACGGCCGCGAGCAGTCGCAGATCGTGAAGTCGCCGCTGCCGATGAGCGTCTCGCGCCCGTCCTGGCGGACGACCATCGACCCCTCGACGACGAGGTTCAGCTTGTAGTAGGCGCCGTCGGTGTCGTCGACCAGGCGCGGCGTGCGCGCGACCACGTGCGGGGTGGCGGCCAGCTCGCAGAGCTGCACGTCGGCCAGCGGCCCGCCGCGCATCCACCCCGAGAACGGGCGCCGCGGCGCCGGGTCGAACTCCAGCGGCACGAACATGCGCGAGCTCGCCTCGGCCCAGTAGCCCTTGCGGTCGGCCGGCGCGACCGCCGCGGTGTCGACCATCGTGGCCATCGTCTCCTCTCCCGGCCGGCGGACGGGCGCCGCCGGCGGTGGCGAAAGTCTACGGGAGGCGGGTGGGGCGGTACCGTGCCCGGCGTGACGGAGCGGACGAGCGGCGGATCGCAGACCCTGGAGCGGGGCCTGCGCGTGCTGCGCGTGCTCGCCGACCACCCCGACGGGCTGTCGGTGTCCGAGCTCGCGGCGGCGCTCGAGACGCACCGCGCCGGCATCTACCGGCTGCTGAGCCCGCTCGTCGACCAGCGCCTCGTCGTGCGCGGCGCGGACGGCCGCCACGTGCTCGGCGCGGGGCTGATCGAGCTCGCCAGCCGGGTGCGCCCGCGCCTGCAGGAGGTCGCGGTGGCGGAGCTGCGCGGGCTGGCCGACGAGCTGCGCGCGACGACCGCGCTGACCGTGCGCGACGGCGAGGAGGCCGTGGTCGCCGCCGTCGTCGAGCCGCGCAACAGCGACATGCACATCTCCTACCGCGCGGGCCTGCGCCACCGGCTCGACCAGGCGGCGTCGGGCGTCGCGATCCTCGCCGGGCTGCCGCCGCGCGAGGGCGAGCGCGACACGATCCGCGCGGCGCGCGAGCGCGGGTGGGCGCTGACGTCGAACGAGCTGCTGCCGGGCGCGACCGGGGTGGGCGTGCCGATCCTCGTGCCCGGCCGCGAGTGCGAGGCCGCGATCACCGCCGTGTGGACCGACGGCCGCGACCCGCAGGCGGCCGCGCCCGCGGTGGTGGCGGCGGCGCGGGCGATCGGCGCGGCGCTCGGGTAGCCCCCGCAGCGCCGCGCCGTTGCTCCCCTCCGTCTCAGGCGTCGAGGGCGACCCAGACGCTCTTGATCTCCGTGTAGAGGTCGAGCGCGTACTTGCCCATCTCGCGGCCCCAGCCGCTGGACTTGAAGCCGCCCCACGACGAGGCGACGTCGACCGCGTTGGGCATGTTCACGTAGACGCTGCCGGCGCGCACGCGGGCGGCGAGGTCGTGCGCCCTGGCGACGTCCCGCGTCCACACCGAGGCGACGAGGCCGTACTCGGTGTGGTTGGCCAGCCTGGTCAGCTCCTCCTCGTCGTCGTAGGGGAGGATCGACACCACCGGGCCGAACACCTCGTTCTGGGCGGTCGGGTCGTCGGGGCCGACGTTGTTGAGGACCGTCGGGCGGAAGAAGTTGCCGGCGGACAGGTCGCCGTCGGCGCGCTCGCCGCCCGTGACGAGGTCGGCGCCCGCCTCGACGCCCTGGCGCACGAGGCCCTCCACCTTCTGCAGGTGCTCCTGGGACACGAGCGGGCCGAGGACGGTCTCGGGGTCGTGCCCCGGGCCGATGCGCATCTGCTCGACCGCGCGGGCGGCGCGCTCGGCGAACTCGTCGGCGCGGCTGCGGTCGACGAAGAAGCGGCTGTAGGCCGCGCACGCCTGGCCGGTGTTGAACAGCGCGCCCTTCAGGCCCGCCTCGACGGCGGCCTCCAGGTCGGCGTCGCCGAGGATGATCACCGGGTTCTGGCCGCCGAGCTCGAGCGTGACCCGCTTGAGGTTGCCGGCCGACGCCTTGATGATCTCGCGCCCGACCTCGGTGGAGCCGGTGAACGAGACCTTGTCGATGCCCGGGTGCTCGGAGATCGCCTGGCCCGCCTCGGGACCGCCGGTGACGACGTTGACGACGCCCTTGGGGATGCCGGCCTCGTCCATCAGCTCGGCGAGGCGCAGCGTCCCGAGCGGGGTCTGCTCGGCCGGCTTGACGACGCACGTGTTCCCGCAGGCCAGGGCGGGGGCGAGCTTCCAGGCGGCCATGGGGATCGGCATGTTCCACGGGGTGATGAGGCCGCAGACGCCCACGGGCTCCCGCCGGGTGTAGTTGAACACCTTGACCATCGGGAACGAGTTGGGCAGGACGTCGCCCTCGATCTTCGTCACCCAGCCCGCGTAGTAGCGGAAGTGCTCGGCGACCGATGGGATCATCACGAAGCGCGAGAGCGTGTACGGCTGGCCCTGGTCGGCGGTCTCAAGCGCGGCGAGCTCGTCGACGTGCTCGTCGACCAGCTCGGCGACGCGCCACAGGAGCTGGGCGCGCGCGGCCGGCGCCATCTCGCGCCAGGCCGGATCCTCGAAGGCGGCGCGAGCGGCGTCGACGGCGCGGTCGACGTCGGCCTTGGCGCCGTCGGCGAACGCGGCGAGGACCTCGCCGGTCGCCGGGTTGAGGGTCTCGGCCAGCCGGCCTTCGGCGGGGTCGACCCACTCGCCGCCGATGAACTGCTTGCCGGCGTGGCTCGGAAGGGCGATCGTCGTCATGTCGGATGACCTCCGGTGCGTTCAGGGGAGGGCGCCGGGCGGCGCCGTCCGGGACGACGGAGTGTGGGCGGCGGGCGGCGCGGGCGCTTGGCGCAGCTTGCAGGCGGCTTGCCTGTGCGTGCAGCCTGGGGTCAGGCGGCCTCGGCGGCGGCCCGCCGGTACCGCGAGGGGGCGCAGCCGTAGGCGGCGCGGAACGCGCGGCTGAAGTGCGCGGGATCGACGAACCCGTGGCGCAGCGCGATCTCGGTGACGCTCAGGTCGTCGAGCGCCGGGTTGGCGAGGTCGTCGCGGGCGCGCTCCAGGCGCCGCTCGCGGATCCAGCGGGCGACGCTGACGCCGACGTCGGCCTCGAACAGGTTGTAGAGCGAGCGCCGGGACACGAAGTGCTCGGCGGCGATGCGGTCGGGGGTCAGGTCGCTGTCGCCGAGGTGCTCGTCGATGTAGGCGCGCACGCGGCGGGCGAGCTCGGCGCGGCCGGGCGCGTCGTGGTCGCGGTGCTCGCTGAGCTGGGCGGCGCAGAGGCTGTCGACGAGCGCCACCGCGCTGTGGGCGGCGCGCTCGACCTCCCAGCTCACGCCGCCCGGGTCCTGGGCCAGGCGCGCGAGGCGGTCCAGGAACGGCGCCAGCAGCCAGCCGACGCCGTGGCCGCCCGGCACCGACGTGGCGGTGATGCGGGCCATCCGCTCGGGGCTGATCGACAGCGCCGACTGCGGCATCGTGCAGGTGAGCAGGCGCAGCGGCGTGCTCGCGGTCAGCGAGAACGGGCGCGAGCAGTCGAAGATCGTGAAGTCGCCGGCGCCGATCTCGGTGGCGCGCCCGTCCTGACGGACGACCATCGCGCCGGCGAGGACGAGGTCGAGCTTGAAGAACGCGCCGTCGGTCGTCTCGGCCAGCCGCCGGGTGCGCGCGACGCCGTGCGGCGAGACCGCCAGCTCGCAGAGCTGCACGTCGGCGAGCGCGCCGCCGCGCAGCCAGCCCCGGAACGGCCGCCCGGGGTCGGGCCGGAACTCGAGCGGCACGGGCATGCGCGAGCTGGCGTCGGCCCAGTAGCCGATCCGGTCCGCGGGGGCGACCGCGGCGGTGTCCAACACCATGCTCATCGCTCTCCTCTCGGCCGCGGCGACGGGCGCCGCGGCGTACGAGTGAGTCTAGAGCGGCCGCTACGCCATGATCTCGGTGCGCTCGTCGACGGTCGCCGGGGCGAGCGGGACGAGGTTGCCGTCGAGGTCGCGCAGCGCGGAGGACTCGTCGTACCAGGAGTCCGGCGCGCGGGTGCCCCAGAACGAGCGGCAGCGCGGATCGGTGACCGACCAGCGCAGCGGCGGGTGGTCGGGGTCGCCGGTGTAGTAGTCGCAGGTGTACAGCTCGATGCGGTGCCCGTCGGGGTCGCGCAGGTACACGAAGAAGGCGTTGGAGACGCCGTGGCGGCCGGGGCCGCGCTCGATCGCGTGCACGTGCATCCCGGCGGCGAGCTGGTCGCAGACCTTCAGCACCGACGCCGGCTCGGGCAGCCACATCGCGAAGTGGTGCAGCCGCGGGCCGGTCCCGGCGGTCAGCGCGACGTCGTGCACCGTCGGCTTGCGCCGCAGCCACGCGCCGGTGAGCCGCTCGTCCTCGCCGTCGGTCGAGATGTACTCCGTCGCGCGGAAGCCGAGGTCCTGCCAGAAGCGGAACGCCGACTCGGGGTCGTTGACGTGGAAGTTCAGGTGGTCGAAGCGCAGGATCGGCGCGCCCCGGTGCAGGTGGAACTCCTGCGTGTGGCGCGGCACCTGCGTCATCTCGCAGTAGAACTCCAGCGGGAACCCGAACGGGTCCTGCACGCGCAGCGCGCGCCCCATCCCGGTCTCGCCCTCCAGCCACCGCGTCGGGCAGCCGCGCCGCTCGAACTCCGCGGCCAGCCGGTCGAGGTCCTCCTCCTCGCGCACCCGCAAGCCGACGTGGTCGACCGCCGGCTCGTCGCCCTGACGCAGGACGAGGCTGTGATGCAGGTACTCCTCCCACCCGCGCAGGTACGCCACCTGGTCGTCGCGCTCGGTGACGATCATCCCCAGCAGCCCGTCGTAGAAGGCCAGCGACGCCTCCAGGTCGGCGACCACCAGCTCCACGTGCGCGGCGCGCAGGATGTCGAACGGCGGGTGCTTGACCTCGCCGATCAGAGACTCGACACGGCTCATGTGCTCTCCTGCCCGATGGTGACGGGCTCGTCGGCGCGCGCGAGGAAGTCGCGCACGCGTTGCTTGTAGGGCTCGCGGTCGTAGCTGGACACGAACGCGCCGGCCATCCGCACGGGATCGCCGAAGAAGTAGTACTCGTAGAGCGTCTGGCGCCCGGCGAACGCGCTGATGCAGGTGTCCCACGCCAGCCGGAACAGGCGCACGCGCTCGGTCCCGCTCAGCGTGGCCGACTGCAGGTAGGCCTCGACGTCGTCGCGGGCGTCGCCCATCACGTCGGCCTCGGTCGGCAGCGCCATCAGGCCGCTGGCGCCGAGCTTGCGCAGGATCTCGGGGAAGCGCTGGTAGGTGCGCGGGTACCAGTTGCGGTTGGCGTTCAGCGGCGCCCAGTCGGGCGTCATCACGCCGAAGCGGTTGAGCGCGGCGTCCGCCTCGGCCGCCCGCACGAGCGCGCGCGACTGCTCCAGCGCGACGATGACCTCGGCGATGTCGCCCTGCACGTGCGGGAACTGCTCGATCCCGATCGCCTCGGTCAGGCACGAGATCAGCCCGAGCAGGTACTCGGTCTTGGCCATCGTGCGGGTGGTGACCTGGTGGGTCATGTGCACGACCGCCGACGTCTCGGTGTAGAAGGCGTTGCACATCTGGGGCTCGCCGAGCAGGAAGCAGCGCTCGTAGGGCACGTGCACGTCGTCGAACACGACGACCGCGTCCATCTCCTCGAAGCGCGACCCGAGCGGGTGGTCGAAGTGGCTGCGCCCGTGGTCCATCGACTCGCGGCAGATGAACCGCAGGCCCGGCGCGTCGCAGTTGATCGCGAACGCGAACGAGTACGGGGCGTCCTCGGGGTTGCCCTTCAGCACCGTCGACGGGAACACGAGCAGCTCGTCGGCGGTCGGGCCGATCGTGGCCAGCAGCCGCGCGCCGCGCACGACGATCCCGTTGTCGTCCTCGCGCACGATGTGGGCGGTCAGCTTGCCGCCCATCTGCTGGCCGGCGCCCTGGCTGCGGTTGGCCTGCGGCGGGATCAGCGTGTGGGTGGTGAGCAGGTCCTGCTCGCGGACCATCTCGAAGTAGCTGCGGATGTTCTGCGCGAACGCGGGGTCGGCCTGCGCGAACCAGTCGCCCGCCTCGCTCAGCGCCATGAGGCACGAGTTCAGGTAGTCGCCGGTGCGCCCCAGCGTGCCGAGGCTGTCGTCGGCCCACACCTTGAACGCCTCGCGGCGCTTGGCCAGGTCCTCGTGCGTGCGCGGCACCAGGAACGAGGTGCCGACCGGGTCGCCGGTCGTCGGCGACTCGAACAGCATCGTGTCGCGGTGCTCGGGCGCGTGCTGCAGGTCGTACAGCCGCGCGTACGTGCGCGTCAGGTTGCGGAACGCCGGGTGGTCGGGGATCCCGCCCTCGAGCGTCTCCCCGCCGATCTGGACGGTGGTCCGCAGCTCGCCCAGCCGCTCGAGGTAGTCCCTTCCCGTACGCGCGCCCATGTCGTCTCCCCTCAGATCAGATGCTCGTGGCCGAGCTGGTCGTCGGCCACCGTGGTGAAGCGGCTGGCGTGGTAGCCGAGCGCGTCGCCGTCGCGGAAGTCGAACCCCTGGACCTCGCCCAGGAACAGCGTGTGGTCGCCACCGTCGTAGGCCCGCCACGGCGTGCACTCGAGGTGGGCCAGCACGCCCGCCAGGCGCGGCGCGTGCTCGCCCTCCGTCCACACCGGTTCGCAATCGGCACCTCCCGCGAACCGGCGCGCCAGCGGCTCCTGCTCGGCGCCGAGCACGTTCACCGTGAACGCGCGGCCGCGCAGGAGGTCGTGGGAGCGAGCGCGCTTGGCCACGCTGACGAGCACGAGCGGCGGCTCCAGCGACACCGACGTGAACGAGTTCACGGTGATGCCGTGCCGGCCCTCCGGACCGTCGAACGTGACGACCGCGACGCCGGTGGCGAAGCGACCCAGACACGACCGCAGCGCCATGCGCGCGGCCTCGCCCGGATCCACCGCACGGCGGCGCGGCCTGGACGCTCTCTCCCCCATGTCGGGCGATCGTACAGAAATCGGGCGCCGCGCACAATTATCGGACATGACCGGCCTACCGTCCCGCGGCTCGCTCCTCGTAGGCGGCCACCGTGTGCAGCTTGTGCTCGCGCGCGGCGAGCTCGATCTCGAGCGGGTCGGCGCCGCGCTCGATCAGCGCCAGCAGCGCCTCGTGCTCCTCGATCGACACGCGCCCGCGCATCGGGATGTAGAGGAAGATCGAGCGCCGCAGCGTGTCCAGGCGCTCCTCGATCTGCTTCAGCTCGCGGCGCAGGTGGGAGTTCGGGCAGCGCTCGTGGATGACGTGGTGGAAGGCGAGGTTGTGCTGCGACACCGCGAGCACGTCCAGGCCCTCGATCGCCGCGAGCATCTCCCCGTTGATCTCGCGCATGCGCGCGATGTCGTCGGCGGTCAGCGTCGGCGCGGCCAGCGCGGTCGCGTACCCCTCGAGCACGGCCAGCGTGGCCGTCGCCTCGGTCCACGAGCCGGCGTCGATCGGCGCGACCTGGGCGCCCTGGTTGCGCACGTAGGTGACCCAGCCCTCGGCCTCCAGGCGGCGGATCGCCTCGCGCACCGGCATCTGGCTGACCTCGAGCTCGCGCGCGAGCGCGTCGATCACGAGCCGGTGCCCGGGGCCGTACACGCCGTCGACGATGCGCTGGCGCAGGACCGCGTACGTGCGCTCCTGCTTCGAGGTGGCCGGGGGCATCAGCCCGTCCCCAGCCGCGGGATGCGGTGCTCGCCCAGGGCCACGTGGATCGTCTCCTGCTCGCAGTAGAACTCGAAGCTGTAGTCGCCGCCCTCGCGCCCGATGCCGCTGCGCTTGACGCCGCCGAACGGGGTGCGCAGGTCGCGCACGTTCTGCGAGTTGACCCAGCACAGGCCGGTGTCGATCGACTGCGCGACGCGGTGGGCGCGGGTGAGGTCGTTCGTCCACACGTACGCGGCCAGCCCGTACTCGGTGTCGTTGGCCAGCGCGACCGCCTCGGCCTCGTCGGCGAACGGCGTGGCGACGAGCACCGGCCCGAAGATCTCCTCGCGGAACGCGCGCATCGACGGGGTCACGTCGGCGAGGACGGTCGCCCGCAGGTAGTTGCCGTCGGGCAGCTCCGCCGGGCGCTCGCCGCCGGCCAGCAGGCGCGCCCCGCCGTCGGCCGCGTCCCGCACGTAGCCGAGCACGCGCTCGTGGTGCTCGGGGCGGATCAGCGGCCCCAGCTCGGTGGCCGGGTCGAACGGGTCGCCGACGCGGATCTGGCGCGCCCGGGCGGCGACCGCCTCGACGAGGTCACCGTAGATGCCCTGCTGGGCGATGAGGCGCGAGCCGGCCGTGCAGCGCTGGCCGTTCATGCTGAAGATCTGGAAGACGACCGCGTCGACGAGCCGCTCGAAGTCGGCCCCCGCGTCGTCGAAGACCACGACCGGCGACTTGCCGCCCAGCTCGAACGAGGAGCGCTTCAGCGTCGGCGCGCCGGCGGCCATGATGATCTCGCCGGTCCTGCCCTCGCCGGTGAAGCAGATGAGGTTGACGCCCGGGTGCGCCGACAGCGGCGCGCCCGCGGTCTCGCCGAAGCCGTGGACGACGTTGAAGACGCCGTCGGGCAGGTCGGCGTCGGCCATGAGCTGCGCGAGCGCGGTGGCCGTCAGCGGCGACCACTCGGCAGGCTTGAGCACGATCGTGTTGCCGGCCGCCAGGCAGGGCGCGATCCGCCACGTCGACAGCATCAGCGGCGCGTTCCAGGGCATGATCAGCCCGGCGACGCCGACCGGCTTGTGGACGGAGTAGTTGAGGAAGGCGCCCGTCTGCCACGCGCGCCCGTGCAGCTCCTCGACGACGCCGGCGAAGTAGTCGAAGTTCTCGGCCGCGCGCGCCGCCAGGCCCTTCATCTGCGCGATCGGCATGCCGATGTCCAGGCACTCGAGCGCGATGAAGTCCTGGGCGCGCTCGCGGATCAGGTCGGCGATGCCGCGCAGGACCTTCGCGCGCTCCTTGGCGGTCATCCGCGGCCAGGGGCCCTCGTCGAACGCGCGCCGCGCGGCGGCGACCGCGGCGTCGACGTCGGCGGCCGTGCCCGCGCTCACCTCCGTGATCGGCGCGTTCGTGGTGGGGTTCAGCGTCTCGAAGGTCTCCCCGGAGACGCCCTCGCGGAAGGCGCCGTCGATGAAGTGTTGCTGGGGCAGGATGACGGGCTCGGGCATCGACGGAATCGTATCGAACATCCGATCGCCCCTGGTAGGCTCCAGCCGATGCAGCTCGCCGACCTGCGCCCGACGAAGATCGTCGCGGTCCACCTCAACTACCGCGCTCGCGCGGAGGAGCGCGGCCGCATCCCGGCCGAGCCGTCCTACTTCCTCAAGCCGCCGTCGTCGGTCACGCTCGGCGACGGGCAGGTCGCCCGGCCCGAGGGCTGCGAGTACCTCAACTACGAGGCCGAGATCGCGGTCGTGATCGGCACGCGCGTGCGCAACGCGTCGCTCGAGGAGGCGCGCCGCGCGATCGGCTGGATCACCGCGGCCAACGACTTCGGGATCTACGACCTGCGCTGGGCCGACCGCGGCTCCAACCTCCTGTCCAAGGGCCAGGACGGGTTCACCCCGCTCGGCCCGCGGCTGGTCCCCGCCGGCGAGCTCGACCTCGGCGCGCTCACGATCCGCGCGCGCGTGAACGGCGAGGTCGTCCAGGAGGCGAGCACGGACACGCTGCTGTTCGGCTTCGACCGGCTCGTCGCCGACCTGTCGCGCTTCATGACGCTCGAGCCCGGCGACGTGATCCTCACGGGCACGCCCGCGAACTCCCGCCCGGTCGCTCCCGGCGACGTGGTGGAGGTCGAGCTCGACGGCGTCGGCACGCTGCGCAGCGAGATCGTCGCCGGCCCGCCGCTGGCCGAGGGCCTGGGCGCGATGCCCAAGGTCACGCCCGCCGCGCGCGCCGCCGCGACCGGGGCCAACGCGCCGCGGCCCGTCACCCTCAGCGAGGAGGCCGCCGCCGCGCTGCGCACGGTGTCGACGGCGACGCTCACCGTCCAGCTGCGCAAGCGCGGCATCCGCAACACCTTCCTCGGCGGCCTGCGCCCGGCGCGGCCCGACCTGCGCCTGCTCGGCTACGCGCACACGCTGCGCTACGTCGCGCTGCGCGAGGACGTGCTCGCCGCCGACACCGCGCCGCTGAACGCCCAGAAGGCGACGATCGAGAGCCTCGGGCCCGAGGACGTGCTCGTCATCGAGGCGCGCGGCGAGGCCGGCGCCGGCACGATCGGCGACATCCTCGCGATGCGCGCGCTGCGCCGCGGCGCGACCGGGATCGTCACCGACGGCGGCGTGCGCGACTCGCCGTCGTTCGCCGACCTCGACCTGCCCACCTACTACCAGGGTCCGCACGCCGCCGTGCTCGGCCTCCTGCACTACCCGCTGGAGAGCAACGTGCCCGTGACCTGCGCGGGCGTGCTCGTCATGCCCGGGGACGTGATGGTCGGCGACGCCGAGGGCGTGATGGTCATCCCGGCCGCGATGGCCGAGGAGGTCGCCCGCGACGCGCTCGAGCAGGAGCGCCGCGAGGCGTGGGCGCTGGAGCGGGTGAGCGAGGGCGAGTCGGTGCGCGGCGTGTACCCGATCGCGCCCGAGCGGATGTCGGAGTACGAGTCCTGGAGCCAGGAGCAGCGATGAGCGCGCAGATCCGCGGGGCGATCACCCCGCTCGTGACCCCCTTCCACGACGACGGCGAGCTGGACCTCGCGAGCGTGACGTCGCTGATCGAGTGGCAGCTCGAGCACGGCACGCACGGGATCAGCGTCGGTGGCTCCACCGGCGAGCCGACGTCGATGACCGTCGAGGAGCGCCTCGAGGTCATGCGCGTCGCGGCGCGGGCGATCGACGGCCGCGTGCCGTTCCTGCCCGGCACCGGCACGGCGCGCATGGACGAGACGCTGGAGCTGACCGCCGAGGCGGCCAAGCTCGGCGCCGCCGGTGCGCTCGTCGTGACCCCGTACTACGGGCGCGCCCAGCAGCAGGGCCTCTACGACTGGTACGCGACGGTCGCGCGCGAGTTCCCCGACCTGCCGATCCTCATCTACAACGTGCCGGTCCGCGCCGCCGTCGACATCACGCCCGACACGGTCGCGCGCCTGCGCCGCGACTTCGACAACATCGTCGGCATCAAGGAGACCACGCGCGACTTCGAGCACGTCTCCTACGTGCTGGACCAGTGCGGCACGGACTTCATCGCGCTCAGCGGGATCGAGCTGCTCTGCTACCCGATGCTGTGCCTGGGCGGCGCCGGCCACCTGTCGTGCGTGGGCAACTTCGCGCCGCGGCCGGTCGCCGAGCTCTACGACGCGTTCGTCGCCGGCGACCAGGAGCGCGCGCAGCGCCTGCACTACGACCTGCACCCGCTCGTCGACGCCGCGTTCGCCGAGACCAACCCGGTGCCGGCGAAGTGGATCATGCACCGCATGGGCATCCTCCCCAGCGCGCACGCGCGCATCCCGCTGGCGCCGCTGAGCGAGGCCGGCCAGCAGCGCGTGCTGGCGCTGCTGGAGCGCAGCGAGCACGTCGCGGTCGCCGCGTAGACTCGCCGCCATCGGCTTCCTGCGGCGGTTCATCCAGAAGCGCGGCGGCATCCCCGCCGACCTGCGCGCCGAGCTCCAGCGCGAGCGGCTCGTGCTGCTCGCCGAGGGCGTGCCCGCGACGCTCACCGCGCCGCGCAAGCTGCCGACGCTCGCGGCGATCGGCCTCAGCCAGCAGCGGCTCGTCGTGTGCGCCGCCGGCGAGGCGCTGATCGACGCCACCTGGGACAGCGGGACGCCGCGCGAGCTGGACATCGGCGTGCCCGACGACGGCCTGCGGATCGGCTGGGACGCCGAGCGCGTCGGCACGCGCCGCGGCAGCGGCCGGATGGAGCTGCTGCTGAAGCTCCCCAACGCGACGGCGGTGGCGGCGGCGATCGAGCAGCGCCGCCGCCCGCTCGAGCCGCGGCGGCCGCTCCGCGACGACGCCTGAGCGCTCGGTCCCGGCGCGCCCGTTCGGCGAACCCCGGTTAGGTCCGTCCACGCCGTGGGCAAGGATGGCGACATGGCGACCGGGGAGAGCACGCGCGCCGGCAGCTCGCCGATCGTCGCCGCGCACGAGTTCTTCCGCCGCGGAGAGGCCAACGCCGAGGGCTGGTCGATGCTCATCGGCCGTGGCCGCGCCTGGGAGCACAGCTACCGCGACCGCTGGCGCCACGACAAGGTCGTCCGCTCGACCCACGGGGTCAACTGCACCGGATCGTGCTCGTGGAACGTCTACGTCAAGGACGGGCTCATCACGTGGGAGTCGCAGGCGGTCGACTACCCGCGCACCGACCCCGACCGGCCCGATCACGAGCCGCGCGGCTGCCCCCGCGGCGCGTCGTTCTCCTGGTACACGTACTCGCCCGTCCGCCTCAAGCACCCGTACGTGCGCGGGTCGCTGCTGGAACGCTGGCGCGCGGCGCGCGCCCGCACCGGCGACCCGGTGGAGGCGTTCGCCGAGGTCGCCGCCGACGGGCGCCACCGCGGCGAGCGCGGGCGCGGCGGGTTCGTGCGCTGCCCGTGGGAGGACGCCGTCGAGCTGATCGCCGCGGCGACCGTCCACGCGATCGAGCGATACGGCCCCGACCGCGTCGGCGGGTTCACGCCGATCCCGGCGATGTCGCCGGTGTCGTTCGCGGCCGGCAGCCGCTTCCTCTCGCTCATCGGCGGCCACACGACGACGTTCTACGACTGGTACGCGGACCTGCCGCCCGCCTCGCCGCAGGTGTTCGGCGACCAGACCGACGTGCCCGAGTCCGCCGACTGGTGGGACGCCGGCTACCTGATCGTGTGGGGCACGAACCTGCCGATGACGCGCACGCCCGACGCGCACTTCATGACCGAGGCGCGCTACCGCGGCCAGAAGGTCGTCGTCGTCTCGCCCGACTACTCCGACCACGTGAAGTTCGCCGACGACTGGCTCGCCGCCCAGCCGGGCACCGACGGCGCGCTGGCGATGGCGATGGGCCACGTGATGCTGCGGGAGACCTGGGTCGAGCGGCCGGTCGCGCGCTTCGCCGACTACGGGCGCCGCTACACCGACCTGCCGCTGCTCGTCTCGCTCGACGCGCGCGCCGACGGCGCGTACGCGCCCGGCCGCTTCCTGCTGGCCTCCGACCTCGGCGACACCGGCGAGCACGCCGACTGGAAGCCGGTCGTGCTCGACGCCGCCACCGGCGCGCCCGCGGCGCCCAACGGCTCGATCGGGTTCCGCCACGGCGAGGAGGGCAAGGGCCGCTGGAACCTGCGCCTCGGCGACCTCGACCCGGTGCTCACCCTGCACGGCCGCCACGAGCAGGCCGTCGAGGTGGTGCTGCCGCGTTTCGACGTGGGCGACGGCGCGAAGGGATCGGCGATGCGCCGCGGGGTGCCGGCGATCCGTGTCGGCGACCGCCTCGTCACGACCGTGCTCGACCTGATGCTCGCGACCTACGGCGTCGCGCGCGACGGGCTGCCGGGCGAGTGGCCGGCCGGCTACGACGACGCGTCGCAGCCGTACACGCCCGCGTGGCAGGAGGCGATCACCGGCGTCGACCGGCGCCTGGCCGTGAAGGTCGCGCGCGAGTTCGCCCGCAACGCGGAGGTCAGCGGCGGGCGCTCGATGATCTGCATGGGCGCCGGGACCAACCACTGGTTCCACTCCGACGAGACCTACCGCGCGTTCATCGCGCTGCTCCTGCTGTGCGGCTGCGTCGGGATCAACGGCGGCGGCTGGGCGCACTACGTCGGCCAGGAGAAGATCCGCACGTTCGCCGGCTGGCAGATGCTCGCGTTCGGCCTGGACTGGCGGCGGCCGGGCCGCCAGGCGCAGGGCACGTCGTGGTTCTACACGCACACGGAGCAGTGGCGCTACGACCGGCTGCGCCCCGACCACTTCGCCTCGCCGACCGGCTCCGGCGCGCTCGACGGGATGACCGCGATCGACGCGCACGCCAAGGCCGTGCGGATGGGCTGGATGCCCGCCTACCCGCAGTTCGACCGCAACCCGCTGGACCTCGCCGACGAGGCGCAGGCGGCCGGCGCCGACCCGGTCGAGCACGTGGTGGCCGAGCTGAAGGCGGGCCGGCTGCGCTTCGCGGTCGACGACCCGAGCGCCCCGGAGAGCTTCCCGCGCGTGTTCTTCGTGTGGCGCTCCAACCTGCTCGGCTCGTCGGGCAAGGGCCAGGACTACTTCATGCGCCACCTGCTCGGCGCCACCCACGACGGCCCGCTGGCCGATCCGCTGCCCGAGGGCGAGCGCCCGGCCGAGGTGCGCTGGCGCGACGAGATCCCCCAGGGCAAGCTCGACCTGCTCGTCAACGTCGACTTCCGCATGACGACGACCGGCCTGTACTCGGACGTCGTCCTGCCCGCGGCCACCTGGTACGAGAAGCACGACCTGTCGATGACCGACATGCACCCGTTCGTGCACGCGTTCAACCAGGCGGTCCCGCCGCCGTGGGAGGCGCGCACCGACTGGGACGTGTTCGGCACGATCGCGCGGCGCTTCAGCGAGCTGGCCGGCGACCGGCTCGGCGTGCGCCGCGACGTCGTGATGGGCCCGGTGCTGCACGACAGCCCCGGCGAGGTCAGCCAGCCGCGCGGCGAGGTGCGCGACTGGCGCGCCGGCGAGTGCGAGGCGGTGCCCGGGCGCACGATGCCGTCCTTCACGGTCGTCGAGCGCGACTACGGGGCGATCGCCGACGAGTGGGCCGCGCTCGGCCCGCTGGCCGAGAAGCTCGGCTCGGCGGTCAAGAGCGCGACCTGGCTCCCCGACCGCGAGGTCGAGCAGCTCGCCGCCCGCAACGGTCGCGTGCGGACGGGGCGCGCGGCGGGCCGTCCGTCGCTGGAGCGGGCCGAGCAGGCGGCCGAGGCGATCCTGGCGCTGTCGGCGGTCACCAACGGGCGGCTGGCGGTGGCCGGGTTCCGCGCGCTGGAGGAGCGCTGCGGCGTGCCGCTCGCCGACCTCGCCGAGGTGTCCGAGGAGGTGCGCGTCACGTTCCAGGACACGCAGGTCCAGCCGCGCCGGGTCATCACCTCGCCGGAGTGGTCGGGCATCGACGAGGAGGGGCGCGCGTACGCGGCGTTCACGATCAACGTCGAGCGCGACAAGCCGTGGCACACGCTCAGCGGGCGCATGCACCTGTACCTCGACCACGCATGGATGCGCGAGCTCGGCGAGGCGCTGCCGGCGTACCGCCCGCCCGTCGACCCGCGGCTCATGCTCTCGGGCGGCGTGGAGATCGCCGGCGACGGGACGCCGGAGATCACGCTGCGCTACCTGACGCCGCACTCGAAGTGGTCGATCCACAGCGAGTACCAGGACAACCTGCACATGCTCACGCTGTTCCGCGGGGGCGGCGGCATCTGGATGAACCCCGACGACGCCGCCGCGATCGGCGTGCGCGACAACGGCTGGGTCGAGGCGCACAACCGCAACGGCGTCGTCGTCACGCGCGCGGTCGTCTCCCACCGCGTGCCGCCCGGCGTGTGCCTGCTCTACCACTCCAAGGACCGCCAGCTCAACACGCCGCGCTCGCAGATCGACGGGCGCCGCGGCGGCACCGAGAACGCGCTGACGACGATCTCGATGAAGCCGACGCACATGATCGGCGGCTACGCGCAGCTCTCGTGGTCGCCCAACTACTACGGGCCGACGGGCTCCAACCGCGACTCGGTCGCGGTCGTGCGCCCGCACCGCGGGGAGGTGCGCTTCTGATGCGGGTCAAGGCGCAGGTGGCGATGGTGATGAACCTCGACAAGTGCATCGGCTGCCACACCTGCTCGGTCACCTGCAAGCAGGTGTGGACGAACCGGCCGGGCACCGAGTACGTCTGGTTCAACAACGTCGAGACCGCGCCCGGCCAGGGCTATCCGAAGCAGTGGACCGACCAGGACCGCTGGCGCGGCGGCTGGGAGCTCGACCGCCGCGGGCGGCTGCGCCTGAAGGCCGGCGGGCGGGTGAAGAAGCTCCTGACGATCTTCTCCAACCCCGACCTGCCGACGATCGACGACTACTACGAGCCCTGGACCTACGACTACGAGACGCTGGTCACCGCGCCGCTGTCGGACCGCGACCCGGTCGCGCGCCCCCACTCGCAGCTCACCGGCCAGCCGATGGAGGTGACGTGGGGTCCGAACTGGGACGAGGGCCTGGCCGGCGGGCCGGAGCTGGCGACCGCCGACCCGCGCCTGCGCGGCATGCAGGAGCAGGTCCTGATGACCTACGAGCAGGCGTTCATGTTCTTCCTGCCGCGCATCTGCGAGCACTGCCTGAACCCGTCGTGCGTGGCGAGCTGCCCGTCGGGCGCGATGTACAAGCGCGAGGAGGACGGGATCGTGCTCGTCGACCAGGAGCGCTGCCGCGGGTGGCGCTACTGCGTGTCGGGCTGCCCGTACAAGAAGGTCTACTTCAACCACCGCACCGGCAAGGCCGAGAAGTGCACGCTCTGCTACCCGCGCATCGAGCAGGGCCAGCCGACGATCTGCTCGGAGACGTGCGTGGGGCGCATCCGCTACCTGGGGCTGGTCCTCTACGACGCCGACCGGGTCGAGGAGGCGGCGTCCGTCCCCGACGAGCGGGACCTGCTGGGCGCGCAGCGCTCCGTGTTCCTGGACCCCGAGGACCCGGCGGTGCGCGAGGCGGCCCGCCGCGAGGGGATCCCGGAGGACTGGCTCGAGCACGCGCGCCGGTCGCCGATCTACGACCTGGCGATCCGCTGGGGCGTCGCGCTGCCGCTGCACCCGGAGTTCCGCACGCTGCCGATGGTCTGGTACGTGCCGCCGCTGTCGCCGGTCGTCTCGACGCTGGAGACCGACGGCTACGAGGCCGACCCCGACGACGTCTTCGGCGCGATCGACCACCTGCGGATCCCGCTCGAGTACCTGGCCAACCTGCTCACCGCCGGCGACGTCGAGCAGGTGCGCGGGGTGCTGCACCGGCTCGCCGCGATGCGCGCGTACATGCGCAAGCGCGAGGTGATGGGCGAGACCGACGCGTCGCTGGCCGAGTACGCGGGCCTGAGCACAGACGAGCTCGAGCGCATGTACCGGCTGCTGGCGATCGCCGACTACGGCGACCGCTACGTCATCCCGCAGGCGCACGCCGAGATGGGCGACCGGCTGCTGCAGCAGCAGGGCACGTGCGGTCTGGACTTCGCCGGGGGTCCGGGCAACTGCGGCGCGATCGACCCGCGGCCCGACACGACCTCGCCGGTGGTGCCCGTCGACGGCGAGCGCTTCCACCTCGTCGACATCCTCGAGCGCGAGGAGCACCGGGGCGCATGAGGTTCCGGCGCTCCGCGCAGCCACCGCCGCCGCCGCCGGCCTCGGAGGCGCCGTGGGCGCTGCTGTCGTTCCTGCTGCGCTACCCCGACGAGCGGGTGCTGGGCGCCCGCGAGGAGATCGAGGAGGCCGTCGACGCGCTGGCGCCCGGGCCGGTGCGCGACGCGCTGACGCGGTTCCTCACCGAGTGGCGCGGCGCACCGGGCGCGCTGGCGGCCGAGTACGTGCAGACGTTCGACCTGCGCCGCCGCGCCAGCCTGCACCTCACCTGGTACTCGCACGGCGACACGCGGGCGCGGGGCATGGCGCTGCTGCGGCTGAAGAAGCTGTACCGCGCGGCCGGGCTGCCGATGGAGAGCCGCGAGCTGCCCGACCACCTGACCGTGATGCTCGCGTTCGCCGGGCTGGCGCCGCCCGGCTACGGCGAGGCGCTGCTGACCGAGCACCGCCCGGCGCTGGAGCTGCTGCGGCTGTCGCTGCGCGACGCGGGGAGCCCGTACGCGCACGTGCTCGACGCGGTCGCCGCGTGCCTGCCGGAGCTGACCGTCACCGACCGCGCCGAGGTGGCGCGGCTGGCGCACGAGGGCCCGCCCGACGAGGCGGTCGGCCTGGAGCCGTTCGGGCCCGCGGAAGCCATGCCGGCCTCCTCGCCTGGCGGCTCGGAGGCTCAGCGAGAACTCGCCGGAGGCTCCTTCTCGCGGTCGTGGGAGGCGAGCCCGTGAGTGCCGGGTCGATCCTCCTGTGGGTGATCCTGCCGTACGTCGCGGTGGCGGTGTTCGTCGTCGGGCTGTGGTGGCGCTACCGCACCGACCAGTTCGGGTGGACGAGCAGCTCGACGCAGATCTTCGAGTCGAGGATCCTCGGGTGGGCGGGGCCGGCGTTCCACTACGGCGCGCTGGCGGCGATCGGCGGCCACGTGATCGGGCTGATGATCCCGAAGTCGTTCACCGAGGCGATCGGGATGTCCGAGAACACGTACCGGTGGTTCTCGGCGATCGCCGGCGCGGTCGCCGGGGCGATCTGCGTCGTCGGGTTCGTCGGCCTCGTGTACCGGCGGATCACGAACGTGCGCGTGCGCCGCCACACGTCGCGGACCGACCTGGCCGTCTACTTCCTGCTGACCGTCCTGATCCTGCTCGGCTGCTACCTGACGTTCGGCCACAACCTGCTGACGAAGTCGCCCTACGACTACCGGGACACGATGTCGCTGTGGTGGCGGTCGCTGTTCATCCTGCAGCCCGACGTGCAGGCGGCCGAGGACGCCAACATCTGGTACCAGGTGCACGCGATCATCGCCTGGGCCTTCTGGGCGCTGTTCCCGTTCAGCCGGCTCGTGCACGCGTTCAGCATCCCGCTGCAGTACCTCGGGCGCCCGTACATCCTCTACCGGCGCCGCTATCCGGTGGCGTCGGGCGCGCGCCGCCGATGAGCACACCCGAGCGGCCCGGCGCCGGGCGTCACCTCGCGCTGGCGACGATCGCGTTCACGGTCAGCTTCTACGCGTGGAGCCTGCTGGGGCCGCTGGGCCCCGACCTCGAGGACGAGCTCGGGCTGTCGGAGTTCGAGACGTCGGCGATGGTCGCGGTGCCGGTGCTGCTCGGGTCGCTGATGCGGATCCCGCTGGGCTGGCTCACCGACCGCTACGGCGGGCGGCGGGTGTTCGGCCTCCTGCTGGCGTTCACGCCGCTGCCGCTGATCGCGCTGGCGCTGTTCCACGACGCGCTCGCGCCGATCCTGCTGTTCGGGTTCCTGCTCGGGTTCGCGGGCGCCTCGTTCGCGGTGGGCGTGCCGTTCGTCAACGGCTGGTATCCGCCCGAGCGCCAGGGCTACGCGCTCGGCGTCTACGGCATGGGCATGGGCGGGACGACGATCGCGGGCCTGACCGCGCCGTCCATCGCCGACGAGTGGGGGCTGGCCGCGCCGTTCTGGGTGGCCGTGGTGCTCGTCGTCCTGACCCTCGCCGGGTTCGTGCTGGTGGCGCGCGACGCGCCACGGCCGGCGGGGGCGAGCGGGGGCGCGCGTCCCGGGATGTTCGCCGCGCTCGGCGTGTTCCGCCACAGCGGCCGGGCGTGGGCGCTGACGCTCTTCTACTTCATGGCGTTCGGCGGGTTCGTGGCGATGTTCCTGTACCTGCCCAAGCTGCTGACCGGCGTCCACGACCTGTCGCAGTCCGACGCGGGCGCGCGGGCGGCCGGGTTCGCGCTGCTGGCCGTCGTCGCGCGGCCGACCGGCGGCTGGCTCTCGGACCGCATCGGCGCGGCCCGCGTGCTGCTCGTGTCGTTCGTGGGCGTGACCGTGCTGGCGCTCGCGCTCGCCGCCACCTACGAGTCGATGGTGCCGCTGACGATCGCGTGCCTCACGATCGCCGTCGCGCTGGGCCTCGGCACGGGCGCGGTCTTCAAGCTCGTGCCGGAGTGGTTCCCCGACCGCGTCGGTTCGGTGACCGGCGTGGTCGGCGCCGCCGGCGGCCTGGGCGGCTTCTTCCCGCCCCTGGTCATGGGCGCGGTGAAGGGCGCCACCGGCGGCTACGGCCTCGGGTTCGTGCTGATGGCCCTGGTCGCGATCGCGTGCCTGATCGTGCTCGCCGCGCTGAACCGCGGGGCGGCGCAGCCGGCGACGGCGTAGGCGTCTGCGGCCCGGCCACGCACCCTCGCTGCGATCCGCAATCCGTTGTCGTCTCGCGCTCGCATAGCGAGACGGATCTGACAACGGCGCGGGGCTAGATGGACATCCCGCCGTCCAGCGGGATCGTCGCGCCCGTCATGAACGCGCTCTCGTCGCTGGCGAGGTAGACGACGGCGGACGCGACCTCGTCGGGGCGGGCGTGGCGGCCGAGCGGGATGATCGAGTTGAAGATCTCGTTGGCCTGCTCGGTGTCCTGGCCCGTCGCGTCGCGCTCGACGCTGTCCTGGAACGCGTTGTCGACCGGGCCCGGGTGGATCGTGTTCACGCGGATGCCGCGGCCCACGACCTCCTTGGCGGCGGTGCGCATGAGCCCGACGACCGCGTGCTTGGACGTCGCGTACGCGCAGATGCCCGGCGCCGAGGTCAGCCCGACCACGCTCGAGGTGATGATGAAGCTGCCGCCGTCGCGGATGACCGGCAGCGCGTGCTTGGCCAGCAGGAACGGGCCGCGGACGTTCACGGCCAGGACGCGGTCGAACTCGGCCGGGTCGTAGTCGGCGATCGTCGCGTTCGGCCCGGCGATGCCCGCGTTGGCGAACGCGACGTCGAGCCCGCCGAAGCGGTCGACCGCGGCCTGCACCGCCGCCGCGACCTGGTCGGAGTCGGTCGCGTCGGCCGGCACGCCGAGCGCCGCCGCCCCCAACTCGCCGGCGACCGCGTCGACCGCGGCCGCGTCGAGGTCGCTGATGACCACGCTGGCCCCCTCGGCGACGAACGCGCGCGCCGTGGCGGAGCCGATGCTGCCGGCCCCGCCCGTGATCAGGGCCACCTTCCCCTCGAGTCGTCCCATACCCCTAAACCGTCAGATCGTTTGCCGGACGAGCGGGACGCTACCGGGTCAGTCGCTCGGGCGCTCGACCCGCAGCTTCACGGGCGCGACGTCCTGCTGGCGGGCGAGCTCGCGCGAGTGCTCGTAGCGGACGATGTCCGCGCGCACCTCGTTGCGCTTGGCCTCGAGGTCCTCGATCTCGCGGCGCAGCTCCTCGGAGCGGCGCTCGAGCGCCTCGACCCTCGCCTGCGCGCGCTCGAGCTTCATCTCCAGGTCGAGCACCCGCTCGACGCCGGCGAGGTTGAGCCCGTACTCGGTCGTCATCCGCTGGATGCGCCGCAGCCGCTCGACGTCCTCGTGCGAGTACAGCCGCGTGCCCTTCGGCGAGCGCTTCGGCGTGATGAGCCCGCGCGCCTCGTACATGCGCAGCGTCTGCGGGTGCATCTCGGCGAGCTCGGCGGCGACGGAGATCATGAACACGCCCCGGTCGCGGTCGACCTGGATCGTCGTCCGGGTGGTGCGCGTCGTGCGCGTGGTGGTGCGACGGGGCCGCGACGCCATCTACGCCGCCTTCCCGCTCGAGGCGCCGGCTCCTGCCTGCGCGAACAGCTTCGCGCGCGGGTTGCCGTTCATCACCTTCGAAAGCTGCTCGACCGCCTTCTCCTGCTCGCGGGTCAGCGAGTCGGGGACGTCGAGCACGAAGCGGTAGTGGATGTCGCCGCGGCTCTTCTTGTCGCTCAGCTTCGGCGGGCCCTCGCCGCGGAGCCGCTGCACGGTCCCCGGCTTGGTGCCCGGCTTGACGCGCAGCCGCTTGGTGCCGGTCAGCGTCGGCACCTCGATCTCGGCGCCGCGCAGGGCCTCCGGGATCGTCAGCGGCACCTCGACCTCGAGGTTGTCGCCCTTGCGCTTGAAGATCGGGGACGGGTCGACGTGCGTGACCACGTACAGGTCGCCGGGCGGGCCGCCGTTGCGCCCCGGCTCGCCCTTGCCGGCCAGCCGCACGCGCGAGCCCTCGCGGACCCCCGGCGGGATGTTGACCTTGTACTTCTTGGACTTGCGCAGCGAGCCGCTGCCGTGGCAGGTCGGGCAGGCCTCCTCGATGATCGCCCCGCTGCCGCCGCACTGCGAGCACGGCTGGGTGATCGAGAACAGCCCCTGGCCCTGCTGCTCGACGCCGCGGCCCTGGCAGCGCGGGCACACCTTCGGGGCGGTGCCCGGCCTGGCGCCCGTCCCGTGGCAGGTCGTGCACATCGTCGACGTCGGCACGGTCAGCGCGACCTGCGTGCCGTCGACCGCCTGCTGGAACGTGAGCTGGACCGAGGCCTCGAGGTCGCGGCCGCGCTCGGCGCGCGGGGTCGCGCCGCCGCGCGGACGGCCGCCTCCGCCGCCGCCCCCGCCGAACAGGTTCGAGAGGATGTCCGAGAACGAGCCGGCGTCGAAGCCGCCGCCCCCGCCGGCGCCGCCCGCGAAGCCGCCGCCGGCGAACGGGTTGGCCCTCTGGCGGTCGTACTCCTTGCGCTTGTCGGCGTCGCCGAGGACGTCGTACGCGGCCGAGATCTCCTTGAAGCGCGCCTCCGCCGCCTTGTCGCCCGGGTTGCGATCCGGGTGGTAGCGGCGCGCGAGCTTGCGGTAGGCCTTCTTGATCTCGTCCTGGGAGGCCTTCTTGTCGACGCCGAGGACGCTGTAGAGATCCTCCGCCATCACCGGCCTCCCACTACGCCGCCACCACCACGCGGGCCGGCCGGATGACCATGCCGTTGAGCCGGTAGCCCTGCTGGTAGACCTCGACGACGGTGCCGCTCTCGGCGCCCTCGACGGGCTGGGAGACCATCGCCTCGTGGACGGTCGGGTCGAAGACCTCGCCCTTGGGCGAGATCGTCTCGATCCCGACGCGCCCCAGCGCCTCGACCAGCTCGCGGTGCACGAGCCGGATCCCGGCGGTGAGGTGGTGGTCGCCGTCGCCCTCCTGCTCCTCGGCGGCGGCGATCGCGCGCTCGAGGTTGTCGAGCGCCGGCAGCAGCTCCTTGACGACCTTCGCCGCCCCGCGCTCCTGGGCGGCCTGCACGTCGCGGGCCGCCCGCTTGCGGTAGTTCTCGAAGTCCGCCTGGGTGCGCTGCGCGAGCGCGAGGTACTCGTCGCGCTCGGCCGCCTTGGCCTGGAGCGCCTCGAGGTCGTGCTCGACCGCCTGCGCGGCGGCCTCCTCGGCGGCGTGCGCGTCCTCGGCGGAGCCGGCCGGCGCCTCGGCGCCGGCCTGCTCGGCCTGGAGCTTGCGCTCCTCGGTGTCTGCGGACCGGTGGTCGCCCATGACCTACCGCCCCTCGTCGACGACCTCGGCGTCGACGACGTCCTCGTCCTCCGCCTCGGCCTGCGGCCCGGCGCCGTTGGCCTCGGCGCCGTCGCCGGCCGCCGCGGCCTGCTCGGCCTGCGCCTTCTCGTACATGGCCTCCGACACGCGGTGGAACGCCTGCTGGAGCGCGGCCGTCTTGGCCTGGATGTCGGCGGCGTCCTCGCTGGTCAGCGACTCGCGGACCTCGCGGATCGCCGTCTGGATCTGCTCCTTGGAGGCCTCGTCGACCTGCTCGCCCAGGTCGGCGAGCTGCCGCTCGGCCTGGTAGGCGGCGTTCTCGCCGGCGTTGCGGGCCTCGGCCAGCTCGCGCAGGCGCCGGTCCTCGTCGGCGTGCGACTCGGCGTCGGCGACCATCCGCTTGATCTCCTCGTCGGACAGGCCGCCGCCGGCGCGGATCTCGATCTTCTGCTCCTTGCCGGTGCCGAGGTCCTTGGCCGACACGTTCAGGATGCCGTTGGCGTCGATGTCGAACGCGACCTCGATCTGCGGGACGCCGCGCGGCGCCGGCGGGATGCCGGTGAGCTGGAACTTGCCCAGCGACTTGTTGTAGGCCGCCATCTCGCGCTCGCCCTGCAGGACGTGGATCTCGACGCTCGGCTGGTTGTCCTCGGCGGTCGAGAACACCTCGGCCTTGCGGGTCGGGATCGTCGTGTTGCGCTCGATGAGCTTCGTCATGACGCCGCCCTTGGTCTCGATGCCCAGCGTCAGCGGGGTCACGTCGAGCAGCAGGACGTCCTTGACGTCGCCGGCCAGCACGCCCGCCTGGATGGCGGCGCCGACGGCCACGACCTCGTCCGGGTTGACGCCGCGGTGCGGGTCCTTGCCGGTGAGCTCCTTGACCTTCTCCTGGACGGCCGGGACGCGGGTCATGCCGCCGACGAGCACGACGTGGTCGATCTTGTCGGCGCCCTTCTCCTTGGCGTCGTCCAGCGCCTGGCGCACCGGCGCCACGACGCGGTCGACCAGGTCGGCGGTCAGCTCGTTGAACTTCGCGCGCGTGAGGCGCTGGTCCAGGTGCTTGGGGCCGCTCTGGTCGGCGGTGATGAACGGCAGGTTGATCTGCGTCTCCTGCGCGGAGGACAGCTCGATCTTGGCCTTCTCGGCCGCCTCGTAGAGGCGCTGCAGGGCCATCGGGTCCTGCGTCAGGTCGATCGCCTGGTCGCGCTTGAACTCCGCGACGAGCCAGTCGACGATCGCCTTGTCGAAGTTGTCGCCGCCGAGGTGGTTGTCGCCGGCGGTCGACTTGACCTCGAACACGCCGTCGCCGATCTCCAGCACGGACACGTCGAACGTGCCGCCGCCGAGGTCGAAGACGAGGATCGTCTGGTCGGTCTCCTTGTCGAGCCCGTAGGCCAGCGAGGCCGCGGTCGGCTCGTTGATGATGCGCTTGACGTCGAGGCCGGCGATCCGACCGGCGTCCTTGGTCGCCTGGCGCTGGTCGTCGTTGAAGTACGCCGGGACCGTGATGACGGCGCTGTCGACCGTGTCGCCCAGGTAGGCCTCGGCGTCGGCCTTCAGCTTGGCCAGGATCATCGCGCTGATCTCCGGCGGGCTGTACTGCTTGCCGCCCGCCTCGATGCGCGCGTCGCCGTTGGGGCCGGAGACGACCTTGTAGGGGACGATCGACTCCTCCTCGCGCACCTCGGCCTCCTTGCGGCCCATGAAGCGCTTGACGGAGAAGATGGTGTTGCCGGGGTTGGTCACGGCCTGGCGCTTGGCCACGGTGCCGACCAGGCGCTCGCCGCTCTGCGTGAAGGCGACGACGGACGGGGTCGTGCGACCACCCTCGGCGTTCTCGATGACGGTGGGCTCCCCGCCCTCCAGCACGGCCATGCAGGAGTTGGTGGTGCCCAGGTCGATGCCGATGGTCTTGCCCATAGGTGGTGAGTGCTCCCTCGTTCTTGCGAATGAAATCTGAGCGACATTATGGCAGATTTTTCGCACCGCTTCCACGCGGGAGCGGCAACGGCATCGGCAGCCGCGCCGCCCGGCTTTCGCACGGGCGCCGGGGCCTGGACGGACGGTCCGCGTGCGGTCGCCGCTACGCGCGGCGCTCCGGGCACATCCGCCGCAGCGCGCAGCCGCGGCAGTCGGGCGTGCGGGCGTGGCACGTGCGCCGGCCGTGGCGCAGGAGGTTCACGTGCAGCTCGAGCGCCTCGCCGCGCGGGGTCAGCGCGAGCATGTCGTCGTGCATCTCCTCGAAGCCGGCCTTGGGGCGGAACAGGTGCAGGCGCGAGCCGACCCGCGAGACGTGCGTGTCGACCGGGACGTCGTGCATCCCGAAGCTGAAGCACAGGACGCAGGCGGCGGTCTTGCGCCCGACGCCGGGCAGCGCGCACAGCTCGGCCTGGGCCTCGGGGACGGTCAGGCTCGCGAGGTGGTCGAGCGACAGCGGCTCGCCGATCGCGCGCAGGATCGCCTGGATGCGCGCGCTCTTGACCTTCGAGATGCCGCCGGGCCGGATGGCCTCCTCGACCTCGGCGTTGGGCGCGTCGCGGACGGCCTCCCACGTGGGGAAGCGCTCGGTGAGGCGCAGGTAGGCGACGTCGCGGTTGCGGTCGTTCGTCGACTGCGACAGCACGGTGAGGACGAGCTCGTCGAGCGGGCGCCGGTGCGGCGGCGCGACCGGGCGGCCGTAGACGGTGCGCAGGCGGTCGCGGATGGCGCGGACGCGGCGGCGCGACGGGCGGGCCCAGTCGCGGACGGCCGTGCTCACGTCGCGCCCCACCGCGCGACGGTCCGGGCGGCCTCGGCGACCGCCTCGCGCAGCCCGACCGCGAGCGCCGCCGGGTAGAAGTCCGTGCGCGAGAGGTGGGCGACGAGCACGGCCGTGAGCGTGTCGCCCGCGCCGGTCGCGTCGACGACGGTCGCGGGCACGCCGGGCACGGTCGCGCGGACCTCGCCGCGCAGGATCGCGCCCTCCGGGCCGAGCGTGATCACGACGTTGCGCACGCCGCCGGCGAGCAGGCCGGCGGCGGCCGCCTCCGGGTCGCGCTCGCCCGACAGCAGCTCGGCCTCGCGGCGGTTGCACTTCAGCAGGAAGAGGCCGGGCAGGCACTCGCGCGCGAGCGTGACCGCGCGCCCGGGGTTGTCCCAGCGGTGCAGGCGCAGGTTGGGGTCGAAGATGACCGGCTTGCCGTGCTCGAGCATGTGCGCGCGGACGTGCATCGTCACCTCGCGCTCGCGCTCGTCGACGAGCGTGTTGGACGCCATCACGAGCGCGCCGCACGCCTGCGCGGCCGCGCCGAGCCGCGGCGCGATGTGCTCCATCGCGGCGTGGATGCCGGCGCCGTAGATGAGGTAGTCGGGCTCGCCGTCGCGGTCGACGGTGACGAACGCGACCGGCGTGGGCGTGCCCTCGACGAGCTCGAACCACTGCAGGCCGACGCCCTCGGCGGTGAGGCGCTCGCGCAGCCAGGCTCCCCACGCGTCGTCGCCGGCGCCGCCGGCGAGCTCCACCTCGGCGCCGTGGCGGGCGGCCACGACCGCGACGTTGGCCATCGCGCCGCCGAAGTGCGGGACGAACGCGTCCGCGTCGGCGAGCCGGTCCACCGGCCGGTGACAGATGAGGTCGACGAGGGTCTCGCCGAGGCAGAGCACGCGCACGGTGCGCAACGGTATCGTCGCCGCTCGGTGCCCGAGATCCGCGAGCACACCGCAGAGCTGGACGACCAGCCCGTCTTCTGGCGCTCGGCGCCCGCGATCGACGGCGGCCCGCCGGTCCTGTACGTGCACGGGGTCCCGACGAACGCGGACCTGTGGACGCCGTTCCTGGAGCGCACCGGCGGCATCGCGGTCGACCTGCCCGGCTTCGGGCGCTCGGGCAAGCGCGGCGACCTCGAGTACACCGTGCCCGGGTACGCGCGGTTCCTGGAGCGCTTCCTCGACCTGGTCGAGGTCGACGCGGTGCGGCTCGTGTGCGAGGACTGGGGCGCCGCCGCGCTGGGCTGGGCGCAGGAGCATCCCGACCGCGTGACGCGCCTCGTGCTGATCGACGCGGTGCCGCTGATCGCCGGCTACCGCTGGCACCGGATCGCGCGCGTGTGGCGCACGCCCGTCCTCGGGGAGCTGGCGATGGGCGCGTCGGTGCGGCCGGTGCTGCGGGCGCTGCTCCCGCGCGAGCTCGTGTCGATGGTGGCCGACGCGCTGGACCAGGGCACGCAGCGCGCGATCCTGCGCCTCTACCGCTGGGCGGACCCCGAGCGGCTGGCGCAGGCGGGCGCGCGGCTGGGCGCGATCGAGGCGCCGGCGCTCGTGGTGTGGGGCGAGCGCGACCCGTACATCCCGGTCCGCTTCGCGCACGCGTACGCGGCGCTGCTGGGCGGGGAGGTCGAGGTCGACGTGCGGCCCGGCGCCGGCCACTGGCCGTGGCTGGCCGACCCGGGCGTGATCGACCGGGTCACCGGGTTCCTGGCCGGCGAGCGAGCGGCCGCCGCCTAGGCGAGAGTCCCCCTAGATGAGGGCCGGGGCGCCGAAGCCGGCCAGCACCGCGCGGTGACGCGGCGGGAGCGTCGCGCGCACGCAGCCGTCGCAGTCCAGGCGCGACCAGGCCCCCAGGCCGGTGACGCGGAACAGGGCCCGCGCGGCCGGCGACGGCGAGCGCAGGACGAGCTCGCAGTGCTCGGCGCAGCCGCGGCGGGCGGCGTCGACGAGCACGCGCAGGCCGGCGACGTCGAGCATGGCGAGGCGGGAGAGGTCGAGGACGAGCTCGCTGCCCATGCGCTGGGCGTCGAGCAGGACCCGGGCGAGCGGGAGCGCGGACGCGCCGTCGAGCTGGCCCTCGAGCCGCAGGCAGACGGCCGAGCCGGCGGGCGGCGCGGGACGGATGCGCAGTCGAGCCGCCACCATCTCCACGGTCCCCGATGAACTCACCTCGGCAGCACCTCTCCTGTCGTCGCTCCCCGGCTCGCTCCCGCTTGATCGGGAAATCTACAGAGCGAGTCAAGCCCTCCCCGTGACGACGCAGCTTGCCTGTCGGCGGCCCCGCTCAAACGGCCTGACAATTCGGCGGGTCCACCGCGAGCACGGTCCAGCGGCCCGCGCGCGCGGCCACCTCAGCCCGGGACGGCGCCGGGGACGCCGGGCCGGTGACCCGATCTCTCGCCGTTTGCAGGACGAACGCGGAGCAGCGCTCCGGCGGCGGCGCGGTCGGGGCGCACACCGCGTTCGGGTGCACGTCGAGCATCGCCGCGAGCGCGCTGTGGAAGGCGAGGTTCACGCACGGCGCGCCCGCCGCCAGCCGGCGCGCCCCGACCGCATCGACGGCGCGACGCAGGTCGCGCTGGGCCTCCACGCGGTCGGCCACCGCCTCGACGTCGCCGGCGACCCGGTCCACGCGGCCCGCCCCGAACCACGCCGTCGCCGCGACCAGCACCGCGACCGCGGCCACCGGCGCCGCCGGACCCCGGGGCGCCGCGCCGCGCACCAGCCACACGAGCCCGATCGCCCCCAGCACGCTCCACAGCGCCGCCGCCGGCACCTGAAAGCGGTCCAGCCCCGGGTAGCCGGCCAGGTCCATCGCCACGACCGTCAGCGTCCAGGCCGCAGCCACCCCGCCGAGCAGCAGGACCTCCCGGTCGCGCGCCCGCCACCCGGCGACGGCCGCGACCGCGACCCCCGCCCACGCGGGCGCGAACGGGACCGCCACGCCGAAGACCGAGCCGGCCGGCTGCGTGCTCGCGCGCGCCCGGTCGGAGCCCGAGAGCGGGTCGCCCGAGCCGAGCCACTCGCCGCCGACCCACAGCACCGCGACGAGCGCCACCGCGGCGGCGACCGCCCAGCGCAGGCCCGGCCGCTCGCGCCACACCCACGCGCCGGCGACGGCCAGCAGCGGCCACGCCTCCGGCCGCAGCAGCGCCGCGCCGGTGAGCGCGGCCAGCAGCCAGCCGTGGCGGTCGTCGAGCGCGGCGAGCACGGCGCCGAGCAGCAGCGCCACCACGACCGGCTCGCTGTAGCCCTCGGCGACGTAGCGGGGCCAGCCGGCGACGAGGACGAGCAGGACGACCGCGAGCACGCCCGCCGGCCAGCCGGCCCGGCGCGCCGCCAGCACCCAGGCCAGCGCCAGCGCGCCCAGCGCCGCCGCGCGCTCGACCCCCAGCCACGCCGCCGCGGGCGACCCGCCCAGCAGCGCGACCGGCGTCCCCAGCAGCGGCGGCAGCGGCTTCCACGCGCTGAGGCCCGTCGTGTCGAGCGCACCGTCGGCCAGCTCGCGCGCCCACAGCGACCACGACCAGGCGTCGTAGATCAGCGCGAACGGGGCCAGCAGCGAGAGCGCGGCCAGCAGCGCGCACACGCCGGCGACCGCCCATCCGGCCGCGGCCACGCGGCGACCGGAGGCCACGACTGCCATAGGGTCAATGCTATGCGCCGGCCCGAGCTGCCCTGCGTCCTGCTGGCGGCCGCGATCGGCGCCGCCTACCTGGCGTTCGCTCCCGGCGGGGCCGACCTCGTCGCCGCCGCGTTCCGCAGCGACCTGTTCGCCCGCCACGGCTTCGTCACGGTCAACGAGGCCTGGTACGGCGGCCATCACGTGCCCGCCTACTCGCTGCTGGGCGCGCCGCTCATGACCTGGCTGGGGCCGCGGGTGTCGGCGACGATCGCGGTCGTCGTCGCGTCGGGGCTGTTCGCCGCGCTGCTGCAGCGGACCGTGCCGCGCCACCCGACGCTGCCCGCGGCGGTGTGGTTCGCCGCCGGCGCCGGGGCGATGCTCTTCACCGACCGGATCGCGTTCCTCACCGGGCTGCCGTTCGCGCTCGGGGCGCTGCTGGCGCTCGCGTACGACCGGCGCGCCCTCACGCTCGCGCTCGCCCTCGTCACGCCGCTCGTGAGCCCGGTCGACGGCGCGTTCCTGGCGCTCGCCGCCGTCGCCTGGGGGATCGCCGCCCGCCGGCCGCTGGGCGCGGGGATCGCCGTCGCCGCGCTCGCGCCCGTCGCCATCCTCAACGCGATCTTCCCCGAGGGCGGCGACTTCCCGCTGCCGGCCACCGTGTACTGGCCCGCCCTCGCCGCGCTGGCGATCGTGTGGTGGGCGGCGTCGGACCCGAAGCTGCGCACCGTCCGCATCGGCGCCGTCCTGTACGCGGCCGCGCTGACGCTGTGCTTCCTGGTCCCCAACGCCGCGGGCGCGAACGTGACCCGGCTGGCCGCGCTCGCCGCGGGGCCCGTCCTCGCGCTCGCGATGTGGAACCGCCACCGCGCGCTGCTGGCCGTCCTCGTCCTGCCGATGGCCTACTGGACGCTGCTGCCCGCGGCGACGTCGGTGACCCGCGCGGCCGGCGACCCGTCGCGCCACGCCCGCTACTACGACGGGCTGCTGGCCGAGCTCGAGCGCATCCAGGACCGCGACGGGCCGGTGCGCGTCGAGATCCCGTTCACCCAGGACCACTGGGAGGCGCACTACGTCGCCGAGCACGTGCCGATCGCGCGCGGCTGGCTGCGCCAGCTCGACCGCGACGTCAACGGGATCTTCTACGGCCGCCCGCGCCTGAACCCCGACAACTACACCGCCTGGCTGCGCGACAACGCGATCTCCTACGTGGCCGTGCCCGACGTGCCGCTCGACGGCTCCGCCGCCACCGAGTCGCGCGTGATCCGGGCCGGGCTGCCGGCGCTGCGCGAGGTGTGGCACGACCGCCACTGGACGCTGTACCGCGTGGACGGCGCCCGCTCCTTGGGCGTCACGTCCATCGGGCCCGACGGGTTCACCGTCGAGGCGACCCCGGGCCGCCTCACGATCGACACGCGCGTGCGCTTCAGCCCGCACTGGGCGGTCGTGTCCGGCGACGGCTGCGTCTCCGAGGCGCCCGGCGGGTGGACGCGCGTGACCGCGCGCGCGCCCGGCGAGCTGCGCGTCGGCGTGCGGATCGCGCCCCTGCGGGCCGCGCTGGGCCGCACCGGCGAACGCTGCGCGTAGCGCGCGAAACGGTGGGGGTGCCCGCACCAAGCCCGGGATCCCACCTGGGTAACATCCCGAGACCATGGCAGCGGGTCAGGTGAGGTCACTCATGACACGGGCCACGCCCCACGGTCCGGTCGATCTGCTGCGCCAGTTCCTCCTCTTCGGGATCGCGTACTACGTCTACCGGCTGACGCGCGGCGCGATCGACGGCAACCCGTCGATCGCGTTCGAGAACGCGCGCACGCTGATCGACGTGGAGCGCACGCTGCACATCTTCGTCGAGCCGAGCGTGCAGAGCTGGGCGTCGGGCTGGAGCTTCGTGACCGACGCCGCCGCGTGGATCTACATCAACGCCCAGAGCTCGGTGACGCTCGGCGCGCTCGCCTGGCTCTACCTGTTCCGCAACGAGTCGTTCTACTTCGTGCGCAACATGTTCGGCGTCGCGTTCGCGCTCGCGCTCGTCGGCTACGTCGTGTACCCGACCGCGCCGCCGCGGTTCATGCCGGAGTGGGGCTTCGAGGACACCGTCTCGCACTACACCGGCGTGCCGCAGGACAGCGTCGCCGTGAACGCGCTCTTCAACCCGTACGCGGCGGTGCCGTCGATGCACGTCGCGTTCGCGCTCATGATCGGCTGGCCGCTCGCCCGGCTCGTGCGCTGGCGGCCGCTGAAGATCTTCTGGTTCGTCTACCCGTTCATCGTGACGTTCGTGATCGTCGTCACCGCCAACCACTTCATCGCCGACGCGTTCCTGGGCGCCCTCACCGCGGCCGCGGGTGCCTACGCGGCGGCCTGGATGGCGCGGGCGCGCCCCGAGGCGTGGCGCTTCATGCCACGCGAGGCGCGCGCGACGGCGTAGCCTCCGCGCGATGAACGCTGAACGACAGCCCGTCCGGGAACGGCTCGTCGCGCGCTCCGCCCAGCAGCGCGAGATCGTGCGCACCCGCCTGATCGAGTCGCGCCTGACGCCGAACGCGATCTCGCTGACCGGCCTGGTGCTGAACGTCGTCGCCGCGGTGCTCGTCCTGGAGCGGATGTACTTCCTGGCCGGGATCGCGTTCATCGTCGGCTCGGTGTGCGACACGCTCGACGGCCGCTACTCGCGCATGAGCGGGAAGGGCTCGCCGTTCGGCGCGTTCCTCGACTCGACGCTGGACCGCATCGAGGAGGGCATCGTGCTGGCCGCGGTCTGCGTCGTCTTCGCCGACGACGGCCGCGAGTGGGCGGCGGGCGCCGTCGTGATCGCGGTGCTCGCGTCGCTGATGGTGTCCTACACGCGCGCGCGGGCCGAGGCGCTCGGCGTGGAGTGCAAGGTCGGCATCGCCACGCGCGCGGTGCGGGTCGTGATCCTGTCGATCGGCCTGGTGTTCGCCAAGGGCGCTTCGCTAGGGTCGTTCGAGCTCCTCGAGCCGGCTGTGTACGTGCTCGCGGCGCTATCCGTCTTCACCGTGTTCCAGCGGATCTTCCACGTGCGCGCGGCGCTCAACGCCCCGCCGGCGACGTAACGTCACCGCGCGCCCGGGGTACTGATCCGCAGCTACGAGATGCCCCAGGAGGGTGTGAATTTGAGCACGACCACGAACGGCGCGAGTCGCTACCAGACCGGCAAGGTCCGCGTGGCGATCATCGGCGTCGGCAACTGTGCCTCTGCCTTCGTGCAGGGCGTGCACTACTACAAGAACGCCGATCCTTCCGAGCGCGTGCCCGGCCTCATGCACGTCGACCTCGGCGGCTACCACATCCGCGACATCGAGTTCACGTGCGCGTTCGACATCAACGCCACGAAGGTCGGCAAGGATCTGGGCGAGGCGATCTGGGCCGAGCCGAACAACACGATCAAGTTCTGCGACGACGTCCCCGCCTCGCTGGGCGCGCCGGTGTACCGCGGCATGACCCACGACGGCCTGGGGCGCTACCTCAAGGAGAAGATCACCAAGGCCGAGGGTCCCACGGACGACATCGTCCAGATCCTCAAGGACACGCACACGGACATCGTCGTGTCCTACCTGCCGGTCGGCTCCGAGGAGGCGACCAAGTGGTACGTCGAGAAGGTCATCGAGGCCGGCTGCGGCTTCGTCAACTGCATCCCGACGTTCATCGCCTCGTCGGAGTACTGGAACAACCAGTTCACGAAGGCGGGCCTGCCGATCGTCGGTGACGACATCAAGTCGCAGGTCGGCGCCACGATCACGCACCGCGCGCTGGCGCGCCTGTTCCACGACCGCGGCGTGAAGATGGTCCACACGTCGCAGCTCAACGTCGGCGGCAACATGGACTTCTACAACATGCTCGAGCGCGATCGGCTCGAGTCCAAGAAGATCTCCAAGACGCAGGCCGTCACGTCGATCATGGGCCACACGCTGCCCGCCGACGACGTCTACATCGGGCCGTCGGACTACGTGCCGTGGCTGACGGACCGCAAGTGGGCGCACATCCGCGTCGAGGGCCAGGCCTTCGGCGACGTGCCGCTCAACGTCGAGATGAAGCTCGAGGTGTGGGACTCCCCCAACTCGGCCGGCATCGTCATCGACGCGGTCCGCTTCTGCAAGCTGGCGCTGAACCACGGGCTGGCCGGCCAGCTCGACGGGCCCAGCTCGTACCTCATGAAGTCCCCGATGAACCAGCGCCCCGACGACGAGGCGCGTCGCCTGAGCGAGGAGTTCATCGAGCAGTACAAGGGCCTGCCCGGCACCAAGCCGGTCGGCGAGCCGGCGGTCACGCCGGTCGCGTCCGACTCGTAGGCCCCGCACGAGCGCCGGCGCGCGCCACGGCCCGACTATCCTGGCGGGCCGTGGCGCCGCTGACGATCGCCCAGGTCACCCCGTACACGTGGGAGTCCGGGCACGAGATCAACCGGATGGTCGCCCGGGTCTCCGACGAGCTGGCGGACCGGGGCCATCGCGTCCTCGTCGTGGCGCCGTCCGGCGACCACGCCGCGGTCCGCGCCACGCGCGCCGCGATCCGCGCCGCGCGCGAGAAGCCCGGCGCGCTGTTCACCGACGGCGCGCCGCGGGTGCTCGCCGTCGGCGAGGGCCTGCCGGCGGGCTCGCGCCGGGCCGCGCTGCCGATCGATGTGTCGCGCACGGTCGACGCGCTGCACGCCGGGGTCGCGCTGGACCTGTGCCACGTGCACGACCCGTTCGCGCCGACCGTCGCCGCCGCCGCGCTGCGCGCCTCGCGCTCGCTCAACGTCGGCACGTTCCACCAGCCGACCGAGCGCATCCTCTCCACCCAGGTCGCGCGCAAGCTCGTCGAGCGGATCTTCGGCCGCCTCGACGCCCGCACGACGCCCTACCAGACGACCGCACGGCTCATGGAGCGCTGGTTTCCGGGCGAGTACCGGGTGATCGCGCCCGGCGCGACCCCGGTCGAGCGCCCCGCCCGCGACCCGTCCGGCCCGCTGCGGATCGCGTTCGTCGACCTCGAGGAGCGCCAGGCGCTGCGCACGTTCCTGCGCGGGCTGCGCACGCTGGGGCTGGACCTGCCGTGGGAGGCGACGGTCCTCACCGCCCGCGGCGCCTCGTCGTCGACCCCGCTGCGCGCCGACGTCCGCGCGCGGGTCCGCTTCGTCACGCCCGACGAGCTCGACGAGGGGACGCTGCTGGCGAGCAGCGACGTGCTCGTCGCCGCGTCGACGGGCGACGCGCCCACGCCGGACCTGCTGCTGCGCGCCCGCGCCGCCGGCGCCATCCCGGTCGCCAGCCGCCTGCCCGTCTACGAGGAGGTGCTCGGCGACGGCACCGCCGGCCTGCTGTTCGAGCCGCGCGACACCGAGACGCTCGCCGCCCAGCTCGCCCGCGTCGCCGCCGACGCCGAGCTGCGCACCCGGCTCGCCGGCGCGCCGCCGCCACGCACGCCCGGCGAGGTGGTCGACGAGCTCGAGGACGTCTACGCGCAGCTCCTGGCGCGCCGCCACGACGGCCGCGGCGACCCCGCGCTGCGCGCGCGGCTGCGCCGCCGGCGGCTCATCGACGTCGACCTGCACATGCACACCGACCACTCCGGCGACTGCGCCACCCCGGTCGAGGTGCTGCTCGACACCGCGCGCCGCCAGGGCCTCGGCGCGATCGCCGTCACCGACCACAACGAGATCTCCGGCGCGCTGGAGGCGCAGGCCAAGGCCGCCCGCTTCGGCGTGAAGGTCATCGTCGGAGAGGAGGTCAAGACCGCCAGCCAGGGCGAGGTCATCGGCCTGTTCCTGCAGGAGAAGATCCCGCGCGGCCTGACGCTCGAGGAGACCGTCGCCGAGATCAAGCGCCAGGGCGGGCTCGTCTACGTGCCGCACCCGTTCGACCGCATGCACGCGGTCCCCGACTACGAGAACCTGCTGGCGATCATCGACGACATCGACGCGATGGAGGTCTTCAACCCGCGGGTGGCGATCGGCGCCTTCAACGAGGAGGCCGAGCGCTTCGCGGCCAAGTACGGCATCGTCGCCGGCGCCGGCTCGGACTCGCACGTCGCCCAGGGGCTCGGCTCGGTGCGGATCCGGATGCGCGACTTCGACGGGCCGCAGGAGTTCCTCGAGTCGCTGCGCGACGCCGACATCGTGCGCCGCCCCACCTCGCTGCTCTACGTCCAGGCGCTGAAGTTCCTGGAGACGAAGGCCACCCCGCCAGGGGCCCGCGCGGCCCGCAAGGCGAGGCGCGTGGCCCGCGCGACGCGCAAGTCGTGATGCAGGCGCAGGGACCACAGGGCCAGCCGGTGAATGAGACCGGCGACGCCATGCGGGCCACTGACGACGAGATCGCCGAGAAGTACCTGGAGCGGGCCATCCGCGAGCTGAACGCGCTGACCCGGGAGCTCCAGTCCTGTCCCCACTGCCCCCGCGGAAGCCTGATGCCGGTCCTCGGCTCCGGCCATCCGCAGGCCGACGTGATGCTCCTCAAGCACGCGCCGGTGCCCTCCGAGATCGAGGAGGGCGTCGCGTTCTACGGGCGCGCCGGGACCGCGCTCATGAAGTCCCTCAAGCGGCTGGCGATCGATCCGCTGGCCGTCTACGGGACCGTGTGCGTGAAGTGCCCCGTCGGCGACCCGGCGCTCGCCGAGCCGGCGTGCGTGGCGCGGATCGTCGAGGAGATCGCGATCGTCCAGCCGAAGATCGTCGTCGTGATGGGCGCCGACGCGCTGGCCGCCCTGAACGAGGTGGCGGTGCCGCTGGCGCGCGAGCTGGAGCCGGCGCTCGGCGTCGTCCAGCCGTTCACCCCGTCGACCGAGGCGCTGTACGTCCCCAACATCGACGACGCGCTCGACGAGGAGGCCGCCAAGCGCGCGTTCTGGCGCGCGTTCCGGGTCCTGGGCGACTGGTACGCGGATCTGCCGCCGTACTGAGCCCTCGTCGCGATACGGTGTCGCCATGGAACTCGAGGAGCGCGAAGGCATCGAGCCGATCCGGGACCGGTGCGAGGAGTGCGGGGCCAAGCTGACCCCGCAGGAGATCCAGGCGGTGCTCGAGAACGGCGGGCCCGCGCTGTGCACGGTGCACGCGACCGAGATCGCGCCGCTCCCCTCCCCCGACGACGCGCCGTCGACCGACTAGCGCGACGGCGGGCCGATCAGCCCGCGGTCAGGACGACCTTGCCGAGCTTGCCTCCGGCCGTGAAGCGGTCGTAGGCCGCCTCCGCCTCGGCGAGCGCGAACGTGTCCGCGACGGGGACCCGCACGCGCCCGGCCGCCAGCGCGGGCAGGACCTCGCGCTCCACCGCGCGGGCCGTCAGCGCCTTCTCCTCCAGCGGGCGGGGCCGCAGGGTCGAGCCGCGCAGCGTCGCGCGCTTGCCCATGACCGCCAGGAGGTTCACCTCGGCCTTGAAGCCGGCGCCGACGCCGATCACGACGATGCGCCCGCCGGTGTCCAGCGCCTTGAGGTTCGCGGGCATGTTCGGCGCGCCGACGAGCTCGAGCACGACGTCGAAGGGGCCAAGCGCTTCGAACCCGTCGGGGTCGGCGACGGTCTCGGCGCCGAGCGCGGCGACCGCGTCGCGAACGTCGGGGTTGCGCACGGTCGCGGTGACCCGGGCGCCGGTGAGCGCGCCGAGCTGGACGGCGGCGGTGCCGACGCCGCCGGCGGCGCCGTGGACGAGCAGCCGCTCGCCGGGGCGCAGGCCGCCCTGCGTGAACAGCGCGTCGTGGGCGGTGGTGAACACCTCGGGGAAGCCGCCCGCGGCCGGCCAGTCGATCCCGTCGGGGACCGGCATGAGCTGGCGCTCGTGGACCACGGCGAGCTCGGCCTGCCCGCCGCCGCCGAGGATCCCCATCACGCGGTCGCCCTCGGCGAAGCGGGTCGCGCCCGGGCCGAGCGCGGCGACCTCGCCCGCGAGCTCGAGCCCGGGGATGTCGGGCGGCGAGCCGGGCGGAGCCGGGTAGCCGCCCTTGCGCTGCAGGATGTCGGCGCCGTTGAGGCCCGCCGCGCGCACGCGGATCAGGACCTCGCCGTGCCCCGGGGCGGGGTCGGGGTGCTCGGCGAGCTCCAGCGCGCCGCCGTCTCGGATCGTCACCGCGAGCATGGGCGCAAGGGTACGCGGCGTTCGAGGGCGAGCATCGTCAGGGCGCCGAGGACGAAGCCGAGCAGGTGCTCGACGTTGGCCAGCAGCGACGAGTCCGTGACGCTGATGCCGATGCCCGCGAGCACGAACGCGCCGACGAACAGCGCCATCCGCCGGCCGCCGACGACGGCGAGCGCGCCGAGCTCCCCGGCCAGGACGACCGAGACGCCGTAGTCGGGCTCGTGGACGACGCTCTCGACGAGGCCGCGGTCGATGAGCCACAGGACGCCGATGCCCGCGTAGGCGACGAGCGCCGAGCCGACGTGGGCGACGAGCGCGACCGTCCACAGCCGCGCCGCGCCGAGGCGCTCCAGCGCCACGGCGAGCACGAGCGCGAGCACGGCGAGCTGCAGCCACGGGACCCCGTCGATGACGAGGCCGCTGGTGAGCAGCAGCCACACCTCTCCGTCGGCGACCTCGCCGGGCGAGGACGCGAGCGCCCGCCAGTCGGGCTCGCCGGTGGCCTGGATGACGGCGAGGGCGGCGAGATAGGCGACGACGGACGCGGGCCCGATGAGCGCGCGCGACCGGGCCACCGCCGCCGCCGTCAGCCCACCAGCGTGATGCGGGCGCGGCGCACCATGTCGCCGCCCTGCTCATCCGGGCAGTGCTGGCGCGCGACGATCACCGCGCGGCCGGCCGGGAACTTGCTCTGCGGCGGCGTGAAGCGCAGGCGGAACGCGGCCGTGGACGGGCGCACCCGCCCGACGCCGACCGGCGCGCTCCAGCGCTCGCCGTCGGCGCGCCCGCGGATGCGCACGCGGACGCGGTCCGAGCAGCCGGCCCCGACCACCCAGGACTGGCCCTGGATGATCGCCGTCTCCCCGAGCGTGAGGCGACGGGGATCGACGCGGATCGACGGGTCCACGGAGGCGGCGGCGGGGCCGGCCGCGAGGGCGGCCAGCGCGGTCGCGGCCGCGGCGGTGGTGAGGGAGCGACGCATAGCCGCGCCAGGGTAGTGGGAGCGGCCGTGTCGTCACGTTCGCCCGCCCTCCTGCGTTGAGCAGGCATGGGCCGCCCGCGCGACCGCTCCTGGCAGCTCCCGTTCGTCGCCCTCGCCGCGATCTGGGGCGCGAGCTTCCTGTTCATCAAGGTCGCCGTCGAGGACCTGCCGCCGGTCGCGGTCGCGCTGGGGCGCGTCGCGCTCGGGGCCGCGGTCCTGCTCGCCGTGCTCGCCGCGCGCCGGGAGGCGCTGCCGCGCGGGCGGGTCGTGTGGGCGCACCTCGCGGTCGCGGCGGTGCTGGTCAACGCGGTGCCGTTCACGCTGTTCGCCGCGGGCGAGGAGCACGTGTCGTCCGTCCTGGCCGGGATCTGGAACGCGACGACGCCGCTGTGGACGCTGGCGGTCGTGACGATCGCGCTGCCGGAGGAGCGGCCCACGCGGGCGCGCGTGGCGGGCCTGGCCGTCGGCTTCGCGGGCGTGCTCGTCGTGCTCGGCCCGTGGCGCGGGCTGGGCGGCGCGGAGCTCGAGGGCCAGCTCCTGTGCGGGGCGGCCGTCATCGGCTACGCGCTCGGGTTCCCGTACATGCGCCGGTTCCTCTCGGGCCGGCCGGAGTCGGGCGTGTCGATCGCCGCCGGCCATCTCGTGTGCGCGACCGCGATGCTCGCGATCGCCGCCGCGGTCACCGGCGCCGCCCCGCGCGGGCTGGCCACCGACACGGTGGGCGCGATGCTCGGGCTCGGCGTGCTGGGCACCGGGCTGGCCTACGTCCTGAGCTTCGCGATCGTCCGCCGCGCCGGGGCGACCACCGCGACGAGCGTCACGTACCTCATCCCGCTGTTCTCGACCGCGCTCGGGATCGCCGTCCTCGGCGAGTCGCTGACGTGGAACCAGCCCGTGGGGGGCGCGATCGCGCTCGCGGGAATCGCCCTGTCGCAGCACGCGATGCGTCTACGATGGCGCGCATGGCAGGCGCGCGCAGGGGTGTCGCAGCAGCCGCCGGCGGCCTCGCCGCCGCGCTCGCGCTCGCCGCGCCACCGGCCCACGGACACGGCGACCTCGCCTCCCCGCCCGGCCGGACCACCGTCTGCTTCGCGCTGAACCGCGACGCGCCGCCGTGCGCGGCCGCGTGGCGCGCCGAGCCGCAGGCGCTGTACGACTGGATGGAGGTCAACATCGGCAACGCCGCCGGCCGCCATCGCGCGCTCATCCCCGACGGCGAGCTGTGCTCCGCCGGCCGGGCCAAGTACGCGGCGTTCGACGCGCCCGGCGGCGGCTGGCCGGCAACCCCGCTGCAGGCGGGGCCCAGCACCTTCGTCTACAAGGCGGTCGCCCCGCACGCGACGCTCTACTACCGCTTCTACCTGACCCACGAGGGCTGGGACGACCGGCGCGCGCTGCGCTGGGACGACCTCGAGCTGATCCACGACTCCGGCCGCCGCCCTGCCTCCGCGCGCGAGACGTTCGACGTCGACGTGCCGGCCCGCACCGGCCACCACATCCTCTATCTGGTGTGGCAGCGCAGCGACAGCCCGGAGGCCTTCTACTCGTGCGCCGACGTGCGCTTCGGCGGCGACGGGCCGACGGTCGCGCCGGCGCCCGCGCCGGAGACCGGGACGTCCGGGGGCGGGTCGGGCCACGGCGGCCACGCCGACGCGGCCCCGTCGCGCCCGACCGTCACGACCCGCCGCGGCCTGCGCATCCGCCGCACCGTGACCACCGACTGGGGCTCGGGCTACTGCGCGACCGTGCGCGTCGCGAACCGCACCGGGCGCCGGGTCGCGTGGCGCGCGAGCGTGCCGGCGCCGGGGAAGGTCACGTCGCTGTGGGACGCCGTGGGCCGCGACACCGGCGCGCGGCTGCGCGTGCGCGGCCCCGAGTACGCGCCGACGCTGGGCCCGCGGGCCGCCACCGAGTTCGGGTTCTGCGCCGACCGCTGAGCGCGCACGCCGCTGCGGGTGACGGACATCCCCGATGCGCGCCGGCCCGCCGGCCGGGATCGTCGCCGGCATGCATCGACTGCTCCTCCTGGCGCTGGCGCTGGCGGGGATGGCGCTCGCCGGCGCCGCCTCCGCCCAGGCCGCGTCGCTGACCTTCATCAAGGACCACGACGTCTGGATCTCCAACCCCGACGGCAGCGGCGCCGTGCGCGTGACGCGCGACGGCACCGCCAAGGAGCCCTACCGCTCCCCCACGCGCAACGCGGCCGGCACGATCGCCGCGCTCAAGGGCTTCCACGTCCACCTGCTGCGCCCCGACGGCCGCCGCATCCGCCGCTTCCTGCCCGGCGCGCTGCGTGACGGGATGGGCGCCCAGACCACCGCCGGCACCGCCTCACTGGACTTCTCGCCCGACGGCACGAAGCTCGCCTACGCGAAGGTGAGCCTCAACTGCGCGAACGTCGACTGCATGGCGCGCGGCGTCAGCGGCGTCATGAACCTGCGCGGCCGCATCCTCGCCACGCAGAAGGAGTACACCGGCGCCTTCCCGAGCTGGGTCACCGACCGGATCGTCCTCAGCCACGGCGGCTACGGCCACCAGAACATGCTGTGGAACACGCAGACCGGCGCGTGGGAGAACTGGTTCGACGACAGCGACCTCGTGGCGCCCGAGCACACGACCGACCTCGGCGACGGCGAGGTGTCGCGCGACCGCCGCGCCTACGTCGCGGTCCGCGGCTACGACGCCACGACCGCGATCGCCACCTACCACGTCAACGGCGACCTCGCCGCCCCGTCGCCCCCGCCGCCGACGTTCCTGTGCACGGCCCAGGGCCCGGTCTCCTCGCCGACGATCTCCGGCGACGGCGCGACCGCATGGTGGCAGGAGCCCGACGGCGTCTGGACGTTCCCGGTCTCCGCGGACTGCCCCGACGGCCGCCTGCTGATCCCGGGCGCGTCGGAGCCCGACTGGAGCCCGGCGGACGTGCGGCGCGGGCGCGCCGCACGCCGCGGTTGACATTCACATACCCATATCGGTATATATCGGTCCATGGCTCGCGCCGCCACCACCGCCGACGTCTTCAACGCCGTCGCCGAGCGGCGGCGTCGGGACATCCTCGACCTGCTCGCCGCCGGCGAGCGGGCGGTCGGCGACCTCGTCGACGAGCTCGGCGTCGCGCAGCCGCTCGTGTCCAAGCACCTGCGCGTCCTGCGCGACGTCGGCGCCGTCGAGGCGCGTGACGACGGCCGCCAGCGGCTCTACCGCGTCAACGGCCACGCCCTGAAGCCCATCCACGACTGGGTCGCCGGCTTCCGGGAGACGTGGGAGGAGCGCTTCGAGGCGCTCGACGACGTCCTGGAGGACCTCAGGCGACAGGAAGGAGACGGTGCCCGATGACCACCACCGGCTCGGCGCAGGTCACCCTGCCCACCGACGAGCAGATCCTCGTCGTGCGCGAGCTGGACGCGCCGCCCGCGCTCGTGTTCCGCGCGTTCACCACCCCGGAGCTGGTGCGGCGCTGGTGGGCCGGCCGCGACGTTCGTGCCGCTCGACGGCGACCGCACCCGCCTGGAGATCCTGATCGAGTGCCCCAGCCGCGAGGTGCGCGACGCGATCATCGCGTCGGGCATGGAGACCGGGCTGCAGGAGGGCCTGGACCTGCTCGAGCAGGTCGCGCAGACCCTGTCCTGACGCGGGCCGCTACGCCGCCCGGTCGAGCACCGCGACGCACTCGATGTGGGGCGTCTGCGGGAACATGTCGACCGGGCGCACGCGGCGCAGCGCGTAGCCGGCCTCGGCGAGCTGGGCGGCGTTGGGCGCCAGCGTCGTCGGGTTGCAGGACACGTAGACGATGCGCTTCGGCGCGGCCTCGATGAGCCGCCGCACGATCTTCTGCGACAGGCCGGCCCGCGGCGGGTCGACGACGATCACGTCCGGGCGCCCGGCCCGCTCGACGAGCTCGCGCATCGACGTGCGCACGTCGCCGGCGAAGAAGCGGGCGTTGCGCACGTCGTTGGCGCGGGCGCTGTTGATCGCGTCGGCCACCGCCTCCTCGACGATCTCCACGCCCCACACCTCGCCCGCGCGCGGCGCCAGCGACAGGCCGATCGTGCCGATGCCGCAGAACAGGTCGTAGACGCGCT
>Ga0180220_1000470_pt1 | contig 43880 bp, 36 predicted proteins | sample eDN5th37CBELigBY_FD_151335 | JGI IMG/M metagenome (GOLD analysis project Ga0180220, IMG submission 151335) | Enriched backyard soil microbial communities from Emeryville, California, USA - eDNA 5th pass 37_C BE-Lig BY (version 2) (version 2) | ecosystem: Environmental > Terrestrial > Soil >... | reverse complement strand
CGCTAAGCAGCATTCGCAGGCTGGGAACGGCAAAAGCCGGCGTCCCCATGAATACGATATTCATGAAGCATTACTCCCTTCCGGAACGTTCAGGCACGTATTCGTACACTTTTTCGGCGATGTCCGTAAACAAAACGCCATCCAGATGGTCGATCTCATGCTGGAAGCAGCGGGATAAAAGCCCCGTGCCCGTAATCGTGATTTCGTTGCCGTTTTCGTCCAGCCCTTTGACCGTCACCTTCTCGGCGCGGCGAACGTCGCCGTTGTAGCCCGGAATGCTCAGGCAGCCCTCCGGTCCGAATTGCTCGCCTTCCTTTTCGACGATGACCGGATTGACCATCTTGATCAAGCCGTGTTCGTCGCCCACGTCCACGACGATCAGGCGTTTCAGAATGCCCACCTGCGGCGCCGCAAGGCCTACGCCTTCCGCGTCGTACATCGTATCGGCCATATCGTTTAATAGTTTTTTTACGTTCGGGGTGATCTCTTTTACTTCTTTTGCCGTTTTATGGAGCACGGCATCGGGTTCTTTTACGATAATGCGGATTGCCATGATGACACCTTCCTTATGCTTATTCATGTACGGATTTTGTAATCCTAATGGTTTTCATTTTGCTTTCAACGTTATGCCGCGCCGATTACATCAGCATTTGCGGGTCTACGTCAATGCTGATCTGCAGCTGCTGGTTATGAGCCGTCTCTTCCAGCTGCTCGGCCGATTCGCGGACGAGGCCGACGGCATCGATATTCCCACGCCATTTTACCATACATTGAAACCTGTATCTATTTTTTATCCTCGGAATGGGGGAAGCAACCGGTCCCAGCACGTCAAACGCGTCGGCGGTCAGCCGGTCCAGGCTGCCGAACCAGCCGCGCTGCCTTGCTTTTCCCTGAAGCACGGATACCATGTTTTCCGCCATGCGCACCAAAAGCGGCAGCTGCTCATGCGTCAGCGTGATCAGGATCAGCCGGCAATACGGCGGATAATGCAGGTTGCGGCGGTGCTTTAGCTCATCCCTGACGAAAGCCAGATAATCATGGCCGCTGGCATGGATGATCGAATAATGGTCCGGCGTGTAGGACTGGATCAGCACCTCCCCTTTCAGCTGGTGCCTTCCCGCCCTGCCCGCGACTTGCGTCAGCAGCTGGAACGTTTTTTCCCCCGCCCGGAAATCGGGAAGATTGAGCGCCGAATCCGCGGTAATGACGCCAACGAGCGTCACGTCCGGAAAATCCAGCCCTTTCGCGACCATTTGGGTGCCGAGCAGGACGTCGGCTTTTTTGTCGCGGAACTGCTTCAGCAGCTTTTCGTGCGATCCTTTTTCCGTCGTCGTGTCGACGTCCATCCGGATGACCCGGATGCCGGGGAACAGTTTGGCCAGTTCCTCTTCGACCCGCTGCGTGCCGGTCCCGAAATAACGGATGTGTTCGCTTCCGCATTCCGGGCAGACGGACGGCGCGGGCTCCGCGTAACCGCAGTAATGGCAGCGGAGATTATTCGATTTTTGATGGTAGGTAAGGGATATGTCGCATTCGGGACAACCCGCCACGTAACCGCAGCTGCGGCACATGACGAAGGTCGAATAGCCGCGCCGGTTGAGGAGCAGCACAATCTGCTCCCCGCGCTGGAGCCGGGTTTCGATCGCCTGATGCAGGGAGCGGCTGAACATGGAGCGGTTGCCCTCCTTCAGCTCTTCCCGCATGTCGACGATTTGCACCGCCGGCAGTTCGTTGCCGAGCGCCCGCCGCTTCATTTCCAGCAGCATGGGCGCAAACTCGTCGTTCGCCCGGGACCGGGCGGCATGATAACTTTCGAGCGACGGCGTCGCCGATCCCAACACGACGGCGGCCCCATATTGCCGGGCCCTTTTGACCGCGACGTCCCGCGCGTGGTATTTGGGACTTTCCTCCTGCTTATAAGACGTCTCATGCTCTTCGTCCATAATGATCAGGCCGATCCGGTCGAACGGCGCAAAAATGGCGGAACGCGCCCCGATCGCTACCTTGACTTTGCCCTCGCGTATTTTCCGCCACTCGTCGTAACGCTCGCCGCCGGAGAGGCGGCTGTGCATGACGGCGACCTGGTCGCCGAAGCGACCCTTGAACCGTTCCACCATTTGGGGCGTCAACGAAATTTCGGGGACAAGGACGATGGCCTGCCGGTCCTGTTCGATGCAGTGCTGGATCGTCTGCAAATAAATTTCGGTTTTGCCGCTGCCGGTGACGCCGTGCAAAAGGAAAACCCCGTGGCGTCGTGCATCCAGCGAGTCGACGATCCGGTCATACGCGTGCTGCTGCTCGTCGTTCAGGCGAAGCGGTTCCGTCGGCTTGAAGCGGCGTCCGCGATACGGATCGCGGAACACCTCCATCTCCTCGATCGCAACGAATCCCTTGTCCGCAAGCCCCTTGACGGTGGCCGCCGAGACCTGAAGCGCCTTAAGCACCTCTTTAAGCGGAAGGGGGAGCAGTTCCTTCATCTCGAGAATAAACTGCAGCACTTCCCGCTGCCGCTGCGCCTTGGCCGGAAATTGCGGGAGCGCCGCCAACGCCTCGTCCGGATCGACGGCGAGGTCGACCGCTTTGAGCATTTTCTTTTGCAGCTTGTCCTTGATGCTCTGATTCTCCTGCAAAATTCCTTTTCGCAGCAGCGATTTGATCGTTTCGGCGCTATCCGGGAAGATGCGGCTGAGCTGCTGGGCCGGCACCTCTCCCTTTTGCGCGACGTAGGCCATGATCGTTTTTGCTTCTTCCGTCGGTTCGGCGACGACACGCACCAGCGAATACTCGTCCTCTTCCTCCGGTTGCCCTTCCGGATCCCCAAGCGAGATGTACCGCTCCGCCTTGCCCTTCAGCGCCGTCGGCACCATGACCTGAAGCGCGGTAATGAAACGGCAGGCGTATTTTTGGCTCATCCATTCCGCAAGCTTGACGAGTTCGGGAGACAACGGAGGCACGACGTCCAGAACCTCCTGGATGTTTTTCAGGCGCATTCCGCCGGGCGAAGGCCGATCCTGCAGATCGACCACGAACCCCTGAACCGTCCTGTGGCCGAACGGAACCCCGACCCGGCTCCCGATCTCAAGCCACGACCGCATCGATTCCGGAATCAAATAGTCGAACGGACGGTCCGTATCCTTCACCGGCACATCGACGATGACTTTTGCCACTTGCGGAAGCATCATCGGTTCCCCGCTTCACTCATCCGCTCGGCCGCAATCGCGAGCAGCCTCCGCGCCACTTCGTTTTTGGTCATGACGGGCATCTTTTCGACCAACCCGTCCGCGTCAAAAACCTGTACGATGTTGGTATCCGAACGGAAGCCCGCCCCTTCCGCCGTCACGTCATTGGCGACGATCAGGTCGCAATGTTTCCGGCGCAGCTTATCCTTGGCATACGCTTCGACGTCATGGGTTTCCGCGGCAAACCCGATCAAAAACTGATGGGTTTTGCTTTTGCCGAGCGTTTCCAGGATGTCCACCGTTTTCACGAGCTCCAGCGTCATCGTGTCGCCTTTTTTCTTGATTTTGCTGCTCGCCGCTACCGCTGGACGATAGTCCGCCACCGCGGCGGCTTTGATGACCAGGTCGCTATCCGGAAAATGCTTCAGCACGGCCTGGTACATCTCTTCCGCGGACTGGACGTGTTCGGCATCGATCCCCGCCGGAGGCGCCACGTCGGTCCGCCCGTAGATCAAACGCACGTCGGCTCCCATCGCGCGCGCGGCCTCGGCGATCGCAAATCCCATTTTTCCCGAGGAATCGTTGGTGATATAACGGACGGGGTCAATGCGTTCGATCGTCCCCCCTGAAGTCACGACGACCTTTTTCCCCTGCAAAAGACCGGGCCCAGCCTGCTCCTTGTCCGCAAAATATTTCTCCACCACGGCCACGATGCTTTCCGGCTCTTCCATCCGCCCTTTGCCGACGTAACCGCAGGCAAGCAGCCCTTCCCCGGGTTCGATCATCATGACGCCCCGCCGCTCCAACGTTTTCATGTTTTCCTGAACGGCAGGATGCCCGTACATATGTACATTCATTGCCGGCGCAAGCATGACCGGCGCAGTCGTTGCGAGAAGGGTCGTCGACAGCATATCGTCCGCCAGACCGTGGGCCATCTTGCCGATCATGTTGGCCGTTGCCGGTGCGATCAGCACCAGATCGGCCGCATCCGCCAAACGGATGTGCGATACGACCGCCGGATCCCTTTCGTCGAACGTATCGCTGAACACCGCGTTTTTGGACAAACTTTGCAGCGTCAGCTCCGTGATGAATTGCTTGGCCGAGGATGTCATGATGACATGCACGTCCGCTCCTTTTTGGACCAGCTTGCTGCACAGGCTTGCCGCCTTATAAGCCGCAATCCCGCCGGTAACGCCCAGCACGATCGTTTTTCCGTTTAACATGTTAACCGCCTTCTTTCGCTTCGGAATAGAGAAAAAACATCCCCACAAAGCGGAGACTGTATGCCAATCTTGTTCCTATCCTTTGCGGGGTTCCAATTGCAGTTGTATGAAGACCGCTCATGAGGGTTCTTAAAAAAAATACAACCTTGCGGTTGTATTCGTTCCCGTGTCTATGGACGCGAAGGTCAGGAGAACATGCCGTCTCCCCCTTCGGTTATAGATTGAATTGAAGCAACCGCTGAAGGCCGACTTCGTTCCATGCGTCCCTTGGGCCTTAAGGTTTTTTGATTTCGTCCTTTTCGGCTTCGGGCTCAGGCACGATCTTGATCAGGTCGTTGTAGATTTCCTCAAGCGCCACGCCCACGAACTTATGGGAGCGCGGGTTTTTCAGTTCGGTTTTTTCTCCCTCGCGCAGCTGTCTGGCGCGTCTCGATGCAGCGACCACCAGCGAATACTTGCTGTCGACTTTGTTCATCATTTCATCAATCGAAGGATACAACACGTTACTGCCACCTCTTTTTGTCCAAAGTAAAATATGTTGCAAGCCGTTAGTCCCTACCGCTTCACCTTACAATGTTCGGCTACGATAATGGATTCTATTCGCTTGCATGCGGAATCGATCTCGTCGTTGACGACGGCATAGTCATAATGCTCCATCAGGCCGATTTCGTCAACCGCCACCGACATCCGGTGGTCGATCGTCGCCTGGTTCTCCGTGCCGCGGCCCACGATACGGTCTTTCAACTCGTCCAGGGACGGCGGCAGCAGGAAAATAAAGACGCCTTGGGGGAATTTCTCTTTCACCTGCAGCGCGCCCTGCACCTCGATCTCCAAAATAATGTCCTTGCCGCTCTCGAGCGTTTTTTCCACGAAATCGCGCGGAGTGCCGTAATAGTTCCCTACGTATTCAGCATATTCCAGCAGCTCGTTGTTTTGCATCATATTCATAAACTGCTCGCGGGTTTTGAAAAAATAATTCACTCCGTCTTCCTCGCCGAGCCGCGGGCTCCGGGTCGTGGCCGAAACGGAGTACACAAGTTCCGGAAGTTTGCCTCTCAGCGCGGTACAGACGGTTCCTTTTCCAACTCCGGATGGTCCGGACAATACAAACAATAATCCTTTTGACATAATACTCCCCAACTCGTTATTCGTCATGATCGTCGTCTTTGCTGGACAGACGGTGAGCCACCGTTTCGGGCTGTACGGCGGACAGGATGACATGATCGCTGTCCGTAATGATTACGGCACGGGTCCGGCGTCCGTATGTCGCGTCGATCAACATATGACGGTCTCTCGCTTCCTGAATGATTCGTTTAATGGGTGCTGATTCAGGGCTTACAATGGAAATGATTCGGTTAGCCGATACAATATTCCCGAAGCCGATGTTAATGAGTTTGATTGCCATAATCAGGTTCTTCCCCCTATACATTTGACTCTTGTCTGTTTTATGTCGAAAGCGCCTTTTATTCTATATTGGCCAATTGTTCGCGAATTTTTTCCAGCTCCGCCTTCATTTCGACAACACGGTTTACCAGAGTCAGATGATTGGCCTTCGATCCAATCGTATTGACTTCCCTGTTCATTTCCTGAATCAGAAAATCCAGTTTTCTTCCGACCGGTTCATCCGCACGAAGCAAACCCTTGCATTGCTCAAAATGGCTCTGCAGACGTATCAATTCCTCGTCTATATTGGAACGGTCTGCGAAAATTGCAATTTCCATGCCAAATTTATGTTCATCAAAGGCAAACGAACCGTCATTAAGATCAGACAGCCTTTGTTTGAGCTTATTGCGGTAATCCTCGACTACTGTAGGCGCCAGCTGCAGCATTTCGGCGTGCAGGGCCTGAAGCTTGCTTAAGCGCTGCTCCACGTCCGCCGCCAAATGTTTGCCTTCCATGCTTCGCATCGCCGCAAGTCCTTCCAAAGCGGCCCGCAGTCCCTTTTCGAGAACCGGCCCCCACTCGTCCACGTCGGGTTCTCCCGGCGAGGCTCCGTGCTCGGGCGATATCCAAACGTCGGGCAGAGACAACAAATCCTTCACAGTCAGTTCGCCGTCGAGGCCGTAACGCTGTGAAAGATCCTGCGCCGCCTTCAAGTACATCTTCACGGCATGTTCGTTAAGCAAGGCATGCGGAGCATGATCGTCGCCCTCTTCCTTCGTGACGAACACATCGACGCGCCCGCGCTTGACGTATTGCTGCACCGTTCTCCGCAAAGCGTCCTCGAAGCAAGTCCACTCACGCGGCAGACGAAGCACGACTTCGCAGTAGCGGTGATTGACGGACTTCACTTCAAATACCACTTTATGCCCTCCATGCTGAAGGGCGGATCGACCGTATCCGGTCATGCTAAAAGACATCGGCACCACATCCATTACACTATTGTAATTGATTACGATCAACGAAACAAGGGGGACAATTGGCGGCCGGATCTTGCCCATACGTGCTCGATCAGCTGGGCGCTCATTTCATACAACATGAACGGAGTCATCAAATAGATCCCGTTGAAATGATCCATCGCGACGTCGAGAAGCTCCTTCGCGATTTGAACGCCCATCGCCCTGCCTTCTTCCCCTTCGAGTCCGGCCATCCGGCTGCGGACATCGTCCGAAAGCTGAATGCCGGGCACTTCGTTGTGCAAATATTCCGCGTTTCTTCCGCTCGCCAGCGGCATGATTCCCATAAAGATCGGCGTATCCAGATGTTTCGTGGCTTCGCCTACCGCCCGGATCAGCTCCGGATCGTACACCGGCTGGGTCATGATATAGTCCGCGCCTGCGGCGATTTTCCGTTCCAGCCGGGCCACCGCTTTGTCCAGATGCTTGCCGTGCGGGTTAAACGCGGCGCCCACGACGAACTTCGCTTTTTGCTTCAGCGGTTTGCCGGAGAAAGCGATGCCTTCGTTCAACTGCTTGATCATCCGGATGATTTCGAACGACGTTAAGTCGTATACCGAACTGGAGCCGGGCAAATCCCCGAAGCGGGCAGGGTCTCCGGTCACGGCCAGGACATGGTCGATGCCAAGGGCGTCGAACCCCATCATGTGCGACTGGGTTCCGATCAGGTTGCGGTCGCGGCAAGCGATGTGGACAAGCGGGCGCAGCCCGGTTTCAACCTGGACCAGATGTCCGAGCGCCATGTTGCTCATGCGCGTCACGGCAAGCGAATTGTCCGCGAGCGTAAGCGCATCGGCTCCGGCCTCTTTCAGCCGGTGCGCGCCTTTCATGAATTTCGAAATGTCCAGATCGCGCGGCGGATCAAGCTCGACGATGACCGTGTGGCGCTGCTTGGCCAATTCGACCAGGTTCGGTTCGCGGTTCCCCGAAGGCGTTTCCGGTTCCGGTTCGCAAACGGTCAGCGGGGCCTCCGGCTCGGGAATAGGCTCGTACACGGCCGGCTGCGGCACGTATTCCGCGAGCGCCTTGGCGATCGCTTCGATATGGGCCGGCGTCGTGCCGCAGCATCCGCCGATGATGCGGGCGCCGAAATCGGCAAACTGGACGGCCATCTGGCCGAAATATTCCGGTCCCGCCCCGTAGCGGTATTCCCCGTCCACGTAATCGGCGACGCCCGCATTCGGGTAAACCGACACCGGCGCAGGGAGCCGGCCGTCAAGCGCCTTGATCGCGCTCAGAATCCCGTTCGGCCCGGTGCGGCAGTTAAAGCCGATGATGTCGGCGCCTTCCGACTGCACGATCCGGAAAGCGTCGGGCATCGTGTAGCCGTCCAAGGTTCTGGCGACGTCCTCGACCGCAAACTGGCAAATGACGGGAACGTCGGTTAAACGGCGCGTGATGGATAAGGCAAGCACCAATTCCTCCACGTCGTAGAACGTTTCGAGCATGACGCCGTCCACGCCTTCGGCGAGGAGCGCCTGCAGCTGCTGCTCGAAATACTTTTTGAGTTCGCCGCTTGAAATATTCGTCCGCTTGCCGCCGCGGATGGATCCGACCGCCCCGACGACGTAGCCGCCCGGGCCGGCCGCTTCGCGCGCAATCCGCACGCCCGCCCGGTTGATTTCGCTGACCTTCGATTCCAGGCCGTATTTGGACAGTTTATCGTAATTGGCCGAAAACGTATTGGACTCGAGCACCTGCGCGCCCGCCTGAACGTAGCGCCGGTGAACGTCCCGGATCACCTCCGGAGAGGTTAAGTTCAGCTCCTCGTATGAAATCCCCACAGGAAAACCCATTTGATATAGAAACGTGCCCATCGCTCCATCCCCGACAAGCACCTTATCGTCCAATGCCACTCGCAAATCCGGCTTCATCAACTATTCCCCCAACCCGTATTTTTCATCTAATGTATCACAAATGCCTTCAAATTCCCACTGGTTCGCAGGGAATTCAAAAAAAGAGGACGGCGCTTGAAGCCGGGACGCAAGCTGTCGGCGCATCGCGCATCCGATCGATGCGCCCTCAAAGAAAAAAGCTTGCCGGCGGCTCCCATCCCGGGGCTCCGGCAAGCTTTCGGCTATCGTTTTCGGCATCAAGCCGAGACTTCGCCCGTAAAGACGAACGCGGCAGGACCCGTCATGTAGATCCGGTTGTCCTCCTCATTCCACTTGATGAAGAGGCTTCCGCCTTTCAACCGCACTTCCGCCTCGCGGTCCGTCTTCCCGTTCAGCACCGAAGAAACGAGCGTCGCGCAAGCTCCCGTGCCGCAGGCAAGGGTAGGACCCGCTCCCCGCTCCCAAACGCGCATGTCGATCGTTTTCCGGTCCGCTACGGTCGCAAATTCGACGTTCACTTTTTTCGGGAAATACGGATGGACTTCCAGCTTCGGCCCCCAGGTGTGGAGATCGAAACGGACCGCATCCTCGACGTAAATCACGCAGTGCGGATTGCCCATCGAGACGGCCGTAAACCGGAAGGTCTCCCCGTCCGCCTCCAGCGGCACGTCCACCACCGGCGTCGAGTCGATCGTGGTCGGAATCTGCAGCCCGTCCAGCACCGGCTCGCCCATGTCCACGGTTACCGTGGCGGCCCTGCCGTTCTCCGCCTGGATGACGACCTTTTGCACGCCGGCTCCGAGCGTTTCGATCGTAATTTCTTCCCTTTGGACGTACCCGTGGTCGTAAACGTATTTGGCCACGCAGCGGATCGCGTTGCCGCATTGCTCCGCCTCGCTTCCGTCCGAATTGATGATCCTCATCCGGTAATCGGCGCGCTCGGACGGCAGGATGTAGACGAGCCCGTCGGCTCCGATCCCGAAATAGCGGTCGCACCATTGGACGGCAAGCTCCGCCGCATTGCCCGGAAGAGCCTGCTCGCCGTATATCACAATAAAGTCATTGCCAAGACCATGCATTTTCGTAAATTCCATCGGATGGTGCCACTCCTTAAGTTTTGCTTGTTTTACTGCTCCTAAGCATAGCTTAAGGCATGGCGGAATTGTATAAACTTTATGCCGAAATATTTGTACTTTTCGCCACGAAACGTCTGCGTTTCGAGCGCCGGCCGCCCCATACGCTGCCAGCGCCCATCAGGAAGGTCGGGATGCCTGCGGCCACGATCGAGATGGACCATTCGCGGAACCCGAGCGGAACCGTTTTGAAAATCGGCTGCAGCGCTTCGATGTACATGACGCCGAGCATCAGGACGACCGAAGAGAGCACCGCCAGCACCAAATACTTGTTTTGCAGCGGATTCCGGTGGAAAATGGACCGCGAGCTTCTGCAGTCGAATACATGGATGAGCTGCGCCAAAACGAGCGTCGCGAACGCAACGGACTGCGCCTTGGCGATTTGTCCGGCATTGCCCGGGTCGACCCGCAGCGTCAGCCAGAAGGCGCCCAGCGTGCAAAATCCGATCAAAAAGCCGCGGCTGATGATTTTCCAGCCGAGCCGCCGCGCGAAGATGTTTTCTCTCGCGCCGCGCGGTTTATGCTCCATCAAATCCTTCTCCGGCTGATCGACGCCAAGCGCCATCGCCGGCAAGCCGTCGGTCACCAGATTGACCCACAAAATCTGAATCGGGAGCAGCGGGAGCGGCAGCGCCAGCATCATCGCGAAAAACATCGTCAAAATTTCGCCGACGTTCGATGCCAGCAGGTAGCGGATAAATTTGCGTATATTTTCGTAAATGCTCCGCCCTTCCTCGATGGCCGCCACGATGGTGGAGAAGTTGTCGTCGCTCAGCACGAGCGCCGAAGCTTCCTTCGTCACGTCCGTTCCCGTAATGCCCATGGCGATGCCGATGTCTGCGGCTTTGATCGCCGGGGCGTCGTTGACGCCGTCGCCCGTCATGGCCACGACATGGCCTTTGCGCTGCAGCGACTTGACGATCCGCAGCTTATGCTCCGGCGAGACGCGGGAATAGACGTAAATGTTGTCCACTTTCGCATCCAGCTCCGCGTCGTCCATCCGGTTCAGATCCTGTCCGGACATGGCCAGCCCGCCGCGGGGCATGATGCCGAGCTGATGCGCGATCGCTTCGGCCGTCGTGCCGTGGTCCCCGGTAATCATGACCGTTTTGATGCCGGCGCGGCGGCAGGTGTTGATCGCGTCGCGCACCTCGCGCCGCGGCGGGTCGATCATGCCGGCCAAACCGACGAACACGAGCTGGGTTTCGGCTTCCTTTTCGCTGCTTAACGCATCATGCGCCCGGACTTCGCGGTAAGCGGCTCCAAGCACCCGCAGCGCGTTCGAAGCCATCTGTTCGTTGGCCGCCAGCACTTTTTGCTTCAAGGTCGCGGTGAACGGCACCACGTTGCCCTCCCATAATATGTAAGCGCACTGGTTCAGGAGGACGTCCGGAGCCCCTTTCGTGCACAGCAGCCGGCCGCCCTGGTGGCTGACCACGACGGACATCAGCTTGCGCTCGGAATCGAAAGGGAATTCCTGGTCGCGCTTGTACAAACCGGACAAAGATTCCGGGGTCATGCCCATTTTGGAGGACAACGTGATGAGCGCGCCCTCGGTCGGATCCCCTTTCAGCCCCCAAACGGGGCCGGCAGGCTCCTCTTTTCCTTTCCGTTTGCCTTTCGGCTCCGTTTGCTGCACCTCGTAAATTTCCGCGTTATTGCATAACGCGCCGATTTGCAGCAGCCGGCGCAAGGCTTGATCGTTGCGGACGTCGATGGTTTTTCCCTTTTCGAGAATCTGGCCGGTAGGCGCATAGCCGTCTCCCGTCACTTCCAGATCCCGGCCGCCGACCCAAAGCCGCGTGACGGTCATTTTGTTTTGGGTCAAAGTGCCTGTCTTATCCGAACAAATGACGGACGCGCAGCCCAGCGTCTCCACGGAAGGGAGCTTGCGGACGATGGCCTTTCGTTTGATCATGCGCTGCACGCCGAGAGCCAAAGCGACGGTCACGATGGCCGGCAGCCCCTCCGGTATGGCGGCGACGGCAAGGCTGACGCCGGCGAGGAACATGCCTACGGCAGGCTGTCCATGCAAAATGCCCGCCACGACGACCATCACGGTCAAGCCCAAGGCCAGCATGATCAGCAGTTTGCCGAGCTGCTCGAGCCGGTGCTGCAGCGGCGTTTGCTGAGTGTCGGTATTTTGGATCAGGTCCGCGATTTTGCCCATTTCCGTATCCATGCCGGTCCGGATGACGATCCCTTTCGCCGTGCCGCGGGTCATCATCGTGCCCATGAATCCGAGGTTTTTCTGGTCGCCCAGGGGCACCTCCGGTTCCGATATGACCTGGCTGTGCTTGCCGACCGGAACCGATTCGCCCGTCAGCGCCGACTCCTCGACGTAGCAGCTGCTCGTTTCAAGCCACCGCACGTCCGCGGGAACCCGGTCGCCGCTCTCCAGCAGGATGACGTCGCCCGGCACAAGCATTTTCGCAGGGATCGAGACGACCCTGCCTTCCCTGAGCACTTTGGCGGACGGGGCCGACAGCTGCTTCAGCGCGCGCAGGGAACGCTCGGCCCGGAATTCCTGGACGAATCCCAGCACCCCGTTCAGCAAAATGATGGCAATAATCGTAACGGCATCCAGATATTCGCCCAACAGGCCGGACACGAGCGTGGCCCCCATCAGCACCAGTACCATAAAATCCTTGAACTGGTTCAAAAACAGCGCGAATAAAGAGATCTTTTTGCCCTCGGACAGCTCGTTGCTCCCGTGCTGCTTCCTTCTCTCGTCAGCCTGTTCTTCCGTCAGGCCGCTCTGCGGCTGGACGCCCAGAACCTGCTGCAGATCTTCGGCATTCATCTGATGCCATGCTTTTTGTTCCATGCTTCCCTTTCCCTCCCGCTCTTTGTGCTGCCGCCGGCAAGTGGCCGACAGCTTTTCCACCTGTTCTAACGTAAATGTATTCGGACAGGGCCTGAAATATCACAGAAGCGGCCTCTTAAGTTTTTGGGCAAACTATGGCATCATAGAGAGGACGGGTTTTGAAACGAGGATTTTGCGGCAATCCGTCGATCGGCCGTACCGAATCACGCAAAATCCGGATCAATCGACCGCAATCAAGCCAACGACTTACATAAATGATAGATGGGAGAATATAAAACATGTCATTGGACGGAATCGTAACAAGGGCGATCGTGCATGAGCTGGAAAAATGCCGGGGAGCCCGCATCAGCAAAATATACCAGCCCGGAGACCACGATCTTCTGCTGCACCTGCGCACGCGCGAGGGCAACGCCAAGCTGCTGCTGTCGGCGAACCCGACGTACCCGCGGGTGCACTTCACGGAGCGGAGCTTCATGAATCCGCAGGAAGCGCCGATGTTCTGCATGCTCATGCGCAAACATTGCGAGGGCGGGATCATCGAAGACATCAGCCAGGTCGGCATGGAGCGGATCATCCATTTGACGGTCCGCCAGCGCGACGAGCTCGGGGACGTATCCACCAAAAAAATCGTCGTCGAGCTGATGGGACGCCACAGCAACATCATTTTGACCGACCATTCGAGCGAAACCATCCTCGACGGCATTCATCACGTCACGCCCAGCATCAGCAGCTACCGGATCGTCATGCCGGGGTTTGCCTACACCGAACCGCCGCAGCAACATAAGCTCGACCCGCTGGCAGCGGACCGCAAAGAATTTTTCGTCAAATGCTCCGGCGCCCAGGACCCCGTTGCCTGGATCGTCGATACGTTCAGCGGGGTGAGTCCTCTGGTCGCCCAGGAAATCGCGCACCGCGCCGGGACAGGGGCCGTATTTGACCCTCAAGCGGGCGAGGACGAAACGTATGAGCGGTGCGCCGCCTTATGGGATGCTTTCACCTCCGTGATGGAACCTGTCCGAAAACACGAATACAAGCCGGTCTCCGGAGCGAACGCCAAAGGCAAAATGGTGTTTTCCGCCGTCAACCTGACGCTGCTTGCGGACGGGATCAAACATTACGACTCGATCAGCGCCTGCATGGAGGATTATTTCGGGGAAAAAGCCGAACGGGACACGGTCAAGCAAAAGGTGAGCGACCTGCTTCGTTTCCTGCAAAACGAACGTTCCAAAAACATCAAAAAACTCGACCACCTGCACAAGGATCTGGCCGAGGCGGACGATGCCGACCGGTACCGGATTTATGGAGAGCTGCTGTTCGCTTCGCTGCATACGATCCAAAAAGGCGACAAAACGGCCGAACTCGTCAATTTTTACGATGAGGAGCAAAAGACGGTCTCCATCCCGCTCGATCCGCTGCTGACGCCGTCGGACAACGCCCAGCGGTATTTCAAAAAATACAACAAATACAAAAACAGCCTCGTCGTCATTCAAGAGCAGCTGGAGAAAACGAAGGAAGAAATCCGCTACATGGACGAGCTGCTGCAGCAGCTGTCCTACGCGTCCATGAGCGACATCGACGAAATCCGCGAGGAGCTGATCCAGCAGGGCTACCTCCGCGACCGCAGCAAAAAGACGAAGAAAAAGAAAAAAAACGACCGTCCGACGCTGCATGTGTTCACCTCGTCCGAAGGCGTCGAAATTTACGTCGGCAAAAACAACCTGCAAAACGAATATTTGACCAACAAGCTGGCCGCCTCGGGGGATACCTGGCTGCATACGAAGGACATTCCCGGTTCCCATGTCGTGATCCGCAGCAGCGAATTCGGCGACCGGACGCTCGAGGAGGCGGCCATGCTTGCGGCTTATTACAGCCAGGCGAAAGAATCCAGCAGCGTTCCCGTCGATTACACCCTGATCCGTCACGTCCACAAGCCAAACGGGGCCAAACCCGGATTCGTCATCTACGACCATCAAAAAACGCTGGTCATCACGCCGGATGAGGAACGGATCAAAAGCCTCGCCAACGCGCTGAAATAATCACGAATGCCGGAACCCGTTAAAAAAGCTGCCGCTCCTGCTTTCCCAAGCAGAAACGCGCAGCTTTTTTCCGTGATGAGCCTCTATTAACGTAACCCGAAACCTGCGGACGCTTGCCGGAGCTGTTCAAGCACCTTTGCCGAAACCGTCCGGTTGCCGATCTCGCCGTGGAACACGACGCCCTGCCTTGCCCCATGGAAATCGGAGCCGGCCGTCACGATCAGCCCGTATTGATCCGCCATGGCCTGATAGCGTTTCTCGTCCTCGGGCCCGTGATCCGAATGAAAGACCTCGATGCCCGCAGGCCGGGCCTGTTCCAATATTTCCCTGACCAGCCCATCGTCGCCGTAAATTCCCGGGTGGGCAAGCACCGGGGTTCCTCCGGCTTCGCGGATCCAAGAACACGCTTCATCGGGCGAAATCCGCGGAACCGAAACGTACGCAGGGGCATTTTCCCCTAAATATTTGTCAAAAGCATCCCGCATATCGCGGGCATATCCCTTGCCGACCAGCACGTCCGCTATATGCGGGCGGGCAACGGTCTCATCGGGACCCAGTTCCCTCCCGAGCCCGGCGATGACCTCTTCCATCGTAATGTCCACGCCCAGCTCACGCAGCTTCGCGATCATTTTCGCGTTGCGTTCGTCCCGCGTATTCCGCAGGTCGGCCAGCCGCTGCAGAAAAAGTTCATTTCCGCAATCGACGTAATACCCGAGCACATGAATGTCTTTTCCGCTTGCGCGGGTGCTGATTTCGACGCCGGGGACGACGGTGACGCCGCTGCGGACGCCTTCTTCCATCGCCTCCTTCACGCCCGCGACCGTATCGTGATCGGTGATGGCGATCGCCGAAAGCCTCTTATCCCGGGCAAGCCGTACGTTTTCCGCGGGGCTCTGCATGCCGTCCGACGCCAGCGTGTGCGTATGCAGGTCGCATGTTCCCGTTGCAACAGTCATTGAGCATTCCTCCACATCGTTTTGTCTTGTATTTATTGTAAAGGATTCGGGCAGCTGCCGCCAAATCAACCGCAAACGGATCTTGCGCGACGGGAAACTTCCTTAATATAAGCAAGGATTCGCGAGCCGAACCGTAAAAAAGGCATGCGTCCGAAAAAGTCGGACCCATGCCTGCCATACAGCCGTTATGTAAATAATCTATCTGCGTTTTCGGGTGTTTTTGATGAGCGTCATTCTTCGGGAATGGCGCAGCCAGGAATAATAGGACTTCAAATCTCTTAATTCGATCGTTTCGGACATCCGTCCCAAAAACGTAACCACGATCATTTTATGCAAAGGATTGCCGCTGATGTCAAATTCGCCTTCGAGTTCGGTAAATTCCGCAACGACGACCAAATCCTCGTCAATCAGATAGACGTCCTGTTCATTCCGGTAATAGGGGAGCATCCGGCTTTGTTTCAGGCATTCCCACATCCATGCCGCAATGTCGTCCGTTTGGTGATCCCCGCGCTCGATGCGGTCGTTATATCTCGTTTTTGCATGATTGGTTATGACGATGTCAGCAACCTTTTTATCGCCCAGGACAACGTAGAATGGTTCATAGGTGCTCCACCTTTCCATTCCTCTGTCGCGCATGGAACATCACTCTCCACCACATAGGACTTTCAGTCTAGATATATTTACCTATTATATTACATCACAACATCTGGTTGCACAAGTAAAAAAGTCTTAAAATTAATAGAATTCCAGATGGCTCTCCGACTAAATATCGGCAGCTTGCAACAAGGCATGCCTCGAAGGCCGCAAACCGCTCCCATCCCGTTCGAAACATTCGAACGCCCGGGACCTCCCCGTAGAAGCTGCTTTCCGAAGCGCGGAATAAAAAAAAGCAGCCTAACGGCTGCTCAGAGTGTCGAGAAAGTCCAACGGACTTTTCGACACTCTATTTTTTATATGGGGAATCATATCTTTTAAAATAAAAATCGATTTAAAGCGCTCTGAGAACCCTACTTCAGTGACCGACGAGGCAATTTTAAACCCCCTGCAAAAAAACAGGGGGTTTCTCGACAGCCTGAGCAGCCTAACGGCTGCTTTTGCAAAAAACGTCTTATGTTCGATGGGAAACCGGGGTCATCCCCGCTGAAAGAACGGGCCCCTTTCGATATTATAGGCCATAAAATCTCGTTTTGTCGGGAACGTCTTTCGTATATTCCGTTTTGATCTCGTTGCGGTAGGAGCGCTCAATCTTTCGCACATAGGAAAGCCTGCGAATGTTTTTGGCCGTTTCTTCGGCCCGATCCGCGTTGACGTACATCACCACATAATGCATGCGCCTCGAAATATAATGAACGGTTCCATACTTTTCAAGATTTCTGGCCGCCTTGACATCCGTCACCCATATAATATAACCTGTCCGTTCTGCAAACATCTTTTCCCACCTCGCTTATGTTCCCTGTCTACAGCTTAACCGCCGCAGCCGCATTTGCCCCCGCCGCCGCAGCCGCGTTTCGGAAGCGGATCGTTGCTTGGCACCTTAATCGTGTCCGATACGGAAAACGCAATCATTTCGGACATCTGGTGAAGCAGATCGTCGAGCTCCTTTTCCGCTTGCTTAAAGCGTACGACTTCCTCAAACTGATCCAGCTGTTCCTCGACGGCCTTCACCTCATCCTTCGCGCTGTGGTAGTTCGGATGGAAGTGTCCGAAACGCTGGGTTTCCTCGAAGAGCTCTTTCTTCTTCGCAAGCAGGCGGACCAGCTCCTGGATTTCAGGATTGCTGTCAACGCGCTGCTTCCAATATAAATAATCAGACACCTCGACGGACTGATTGATCATATCGCCTAATTCATAGGCGTTCATCAGTACGGCAGCCATGTCCATTGTCTGCACTTCTGATACGCTCATGAAAATTCATCCCAATTCCTTAAAAGTTCCACTTGTCGTCAAGTGGACTCTTCTATCATATCATAACCCGTCTTCCTTAAGAAGAGGGATTTCGGCACTACGTCGTCTCCCCGTCGAGCTGGGGAACGATCAGTCGCAGCTCTCCCAGGTCTTCGGCCGCAAGCTCGCGCCGCTCGAACGTCCCGGTTTCCAAATCGTGCAGAACGCCCTCCGCCCTCCAGGGAGCCGAATATACCGCCGTCGGAGCGAATTCCGCACGCTTTCCCCCCAGATTCAGCAAAACCCTAGTTTGCCAGCTTTGAGCCTGCTCGACGATGCTTTGCGCGGTGGAGCTGTGGTAGCTCCGGAAATCTTGAAACCATCTTGCCGGAAGCCGCTCATATCCCGGAAACAAGGAAACCGGCTCGGGAATGTCGTGATCCGGATCGAAAAATCGGACGTTGCGGCCGGAATAGACGATGCCTTGTGCCTCGTAATAACGACCCGGCATCAACCGCTCCCGGGCTTCCGGCTTCGGTTCATCGCCGATCAGCGGATACGCGGGGGGCTTACCGTCGCCGTTGCCGACCCTTTTAAGCGGAGCCAGCCCCATGCCTTCCAACATGCTGCGTATTTTGCCCGTTTCGGAGGTTGTGACCATAAAGTGTTTAGGCCCGATCCGCGTCAGCTCGCCTTCGAGCCGGGGATGCGCGGCGATGCGGTCGGCTTCCTCCTCGGTCAGGCAGGTCAGCAGAAGCGCCTCGTCGAACCGGGTCCGGCCGATTTCCTTGCCCCACTGCTCCACCGCTGCCGCGACATGCGCCGGAATTTCGGCGGCGGAGCCTTGGGCCAGCATGCTTAATATTTGAGGCGCCCCGAACCCCTTTTCTGCCGCTTTGGCCGTACCCGCCCGTGTCAGTTTGTACACGGACACCCGGTCGCATTGCACCAATTCGGTACAGGCCAGCAGCTTCCAGCGCAGATAAAACGGGACGCCTGGAGGGCATATGACGTCAAAATCCGGCTGGACGTAAAAACGCGCGTCGTCCTCCCCGTTTTCTCCGCCGTCCTCAAACAGCAAACGCCGGGAATCGACGGTCCACCGGAATGCGCAATCTCCGTTATCCGCCTCCGCCACGTCTCCCCAGCCGAATCCGGCAAGGGCGCAAAGCCAAGCTTCCGCTTGGCCGGCTGCATCCGCCGCATTCAGCATCCCTTCGCCTTCCATCCACCGCAGCAGCGCCGGAACGTCGATCCATTCCCGTTCGGGTCCCGCAAGGAGGCAAATGAAATACCGGAACAGCTGCATGCCGGCATCGTTTGGCCCGTACCGCTCGATCGCGGTTCGAAGCAGAATGCGGTTCATTTCATGCTCCGACAAGCTGAGCCATTCGCCAAGGCGTTGCTCATCAAGCCGGAATGCTCCGTCCCTATCCGTTATGAATCCCATGCATAACAGCAGGTCAAGCACGACGGCAATGGCCGGTTCGTACGCATCTTGATGCGCATACTGCAGGGAGAGCCGCCTTACGTGTTCATGGCTTAAAAAAAGCGGCTCCTGCAGCTTCTGCAAGCTTTTTTTGTGCACCGTCCCTTTGGCTGTCAGCGGAAGCCCCTGGTCCGCGACGTAGGCCAGCGCATGCAGCAGGTCCAGCGCGAGGCCGGGGCCCGCTTCCCGCCGGATGTTAAGCCCTGATGCGGCGGCGCCTGCACATGGCGGGGCATACAAGGCCGGCAGCAGCCGGATCAGCTTTTCCGCCGGAATGTAATACAGCCGTTCGCCCCAAGCTTTTTTGACGGCGTGGACCCATCCGCGTTTCCGGAGGCGGAGAAACGACAGCTTCAGCTCCGCCCCGCTGCGGGCCATGCCGCCGATTTCCTCCCATGCCGGCTCGCCGAACGGCTGACCCGCAAAACGGCCGGCCAGCCCCTTTAACAGCTCGGCCTCGCATTCGGCGAGCTGGCTGGGCCATTCATTCCATTCGGACGAATCGTTGATGCTCATGTTCCCGAACGCACCTCCCTTGCGGAATGGACCGCATATTCATACCCCTGCTCGACGAGGAACATTTGGCGTTTGACGGCAAACTCCTCTTCCTTGCTGTTTTCGGTCACGAGCGTATAGAAATACGCCCGGTTGTCCCCGGCTTTCGGACGCAAAATCCGTCCTAGCCGCTGCGCCTCCTCCTGCCTTGATCCGAAGCTCCCCGACACTTCGATCGCGACCGATGCGTCCGGAAGGTCTACGGCGAAATTCGCAACCTTGGACACGACGAGCACGGGCGTGTCCCCCTTCCGGAACGAAGCAAACAAGGCCGTCCGCTGGCGCTGCGGCGTCCTGCCGCTGATGAACGGCGCGCCGATCGCGGCGGCGAGCGCTTGCAGCTGGTCCAGATATTGCCCGATCACCAAAACGCCCCCTTGCGGATGCCTCTTCAGCAGATCGGCGACGATGGCCGTTTTGCCGGGGTTCTCCGCGGCAAGCCTGAATTTCTCTTTGCCTTCGGCGTAAGCATGCTTTTCCCGAAGCGCGGCATCCATCGGAACGCGGATTTCGCTGCATTCGACCCGGGCGATCCAACCTTTGGCCTCGAGTTCTTTCCACGGCATTTCGTACCGTTTGGGACCGATGAGCGAAAAGACGTCCTGTTCGCATCCGTCCTCCCTGACCAACGTCGCCGTCAGCCCCAGCCTGCGCGTGGCTTGGATCTCCGCCGTCGCACGGAACACCGGGGCCGGCAGCAAATGGACTTCATCGTATATGATGAGCCCCCAGTTCCGCTCGTTAAACAGCTTCATATGCTCGAATTCGCCTTCCTTGGAACGCCTGTGGGTCAAAATTTGGTACGTGGCGACGGTAACCGGCTTCACTTCCTTCCGTTCGCCGGTATATTGGCCCACTTGATCCGGCTTCAGCGTCGTCTTTTCGGTTAATTCGCGAATCCACTGTTCGACGGAAGTGGTGTTCGACGTCAGGATGAGGCATTCGCACTGCTGTCTTTCAAGCGCGGCGATGCCGATGATGGTCTTGCCCGCCCCGCAGGGAAGGACCAATACGCCGCTGCCGCCGCTGCCCGTTACGCCTTCGAACGCCTCAACGGCTTCCGTCTGATAGCTCCGAAGGGCAAACGGCTTTCCTTCGCCGCCATTTTGCCACTGAAGCCGCAGCGCCTGGCCTTCGTGATACCCCGCCAAATCCAGCACGGGGAACCCATAGCGCATCAGCTCCTGTTTCAGGCGGCCCCTCGCGGCAGCCGAAATTCGGGCTTGGACTGGCGAGATGCGGTCGAGCATAAGTTCCGACAATGCCGGGGACGCGATCGCTTCGTCCAGAAGCCGGCTGTCGGCAGCCGTCAGGCACAGCGCGTCCCCTTCGCCGTCCGCTTCCCTTTCCAGCATCAATTTGCCGTACCTTGAGACGAGCCCGCGGATTTCCTGCAGCAGTCCCGCCGGCAGCCCCCACCGCGCAATTGACTCCAGGTCGGCGGCAATATCCTCGGCGGTGCAGCCCAAAGCGGCCGCGTTCCATAAGGATAGCGGCGTAATTCTGTAGGTATGGAAAGCGGAGGGGCTTTTCACAAGCTCCGCAAACCGGGCAAGCTTCTCCCGAGCCGCCTCGAATCCGGGATGGGCGCATTCCAGCAGCACCGTCCGGTCGCGCTGGACGATGCAGGCTTTAAGATCGTTCATCTTCGGCTCCTTTCCATATGGAAAAAGTCCACCTCCTAACGCAGGAAGTGAACTTCGTTTTTCGGATACCTTTATGTTTTCCCATTGATCCCCAGGCTATTCTTGCATTGCGGTGCCCTCAAGCCGGAACCCGCCTCCGCTTATTCCCAGCCCTGATAGGACTGCGTCATCGATACAAGCAGCTTGGCCGCGGCGAGCATCGCCGATTCGTCGAAATCGAACCGGGGATGATGATGCGGATAAACCGCCTGAAGGCTTTCGTTGCCCGCTCCCACGAACATGAAGCACCCCGGGACCCGCTCCAGGTAATACGAAAAATCCTCGGCAGGCATGATTTTGGCGCACTCGCTGACTTGCCCTTCTCCGAACACGCCCGGCGCCACGCGGAAGAAACGGCCGGTTTCCTCCTCGTCATTCACGAGGGGCGGGTATCCCATAAGATATTCGATGTTTGCCTTGGCGCCGTAGGTTTCGGCCGTCAAACGGGCGATATCCTCAATCCGCTTGCGGATAAGCAGGCGCGTCTCTTCGTCGAAGGTGCGGACCGTTCCCGTAATGCGGCAGGATTCCGCAATGACGTTCTGCGCGCTGCCGCCCTGGATGGTGCCGATCGTCACGACCGCAGGCTTGAGCGGATCGACCGTCCGGCTGACGATGCTTTGCAGCTGCATGACGACCGCCGCCCCCGCCACGACGCTGTCGACCGTCACGTGCGGCATGCCTCCGTGCCCGCCCTTGCCCGTGATGTCGATAAAAAATTCGTCCGCCGCCGCCATGAGCGGTCCCGGCGCGCTTGCCGCCGTCCCGGCCGCAAACGGCGTCCACAAATGGACCCCGTAAATCACGTCGACCCCATCGAGAACGCCGGCATCGATCATGCCGCGGGCGCCTCCCGGACAAACCTCTTCCGCCGGCTGGAAAATAAAGCGGATCTCCCCTTCAACGTCCGCTTGCCGCCGGCTGAAATAAGCAGCGACGCCAAGCAGGGTCGACGTGTGGCCGTCATGGCCGCATGCGTGCATCACGCCGGCTACCCCCGAAGCATATTCGCATGTTTTTTCGTCCTGGATCGGCAGTGCGTCCATGTCGGCCCGGAGCGCCACCGTTTTGCCGGGCTTGCCGCCTTTCAAAACGCCGACGACGCCGTAGCCGCCGCCCACCTCGGTCGATACGGCCAGCTCGAGCTCCCGCAGCTTGCCGGCCACGAACTGCGACGTTTTCCGTTCATGGTACGAAAGCTCGGGGTTTCGGTGCAGAAAGCGCCTCCATTCCACCATTTGCGGCTGCAGCGCGTCCAGTATTGCCTCTTCTTTCATGTACACACGTCCTCTCGCCAAAAAGAATGTCTACCGCATTGTTTTCCGCTCTCCGGCCACAATGCCTTTTTTCCATTGTAGCAGAAACCGGCCGGACGGGGTATGTCCCGCGCGCCGACAAAGCTTGCACAAGCGCTTGAAACATAATATCATGAGTAAAGAACTTTACAGGCAATTAAAGGGAGGATTTTGTAGGATGATTTTTGAAAATACGGGACTTGTCGGTCTGAAAAGCGACCTGGCATTTTTGGACGAAGTAGCTGAAAAAACGGGATTCGTGCGCTGGCAATGGGAATACACCCGGGCTACATACGATTATAAAATCGAGGATAAAGACACGAACTCGGAATATTTCCTGCGCATGAACACGCGCGCCGTCGAAGGAAAGCTGGAAAAGCCGCACGCCGTGCTCGAAATCGAAGCCGTTTACATGGGAAAAGCGACGTTCCCCCACGGGCTGGAATACGAGACGCCGATTCCTTCCAAAATTCTTAACGTCGCCAACCAAAAAATCCAGCAATTCAAAGCTGCGCTGGAAGCTTAGGGCAGGCCCTTTATGACTCAAGAGAAACCCCAACTGAGGAAAAGAGGGGCGCCGGATTTTCAGCTGCTAATCCTTACTTTTCTGTTGGTCGGTTTTGGGCTGGTGATGGTGTTTAGTGCCAGTTCAAGCCTCACCATTTCCAGCGAGAAATTCAATCATGACCCGCTTTATTTCACGAAAAAGCAGTTCATTTGGGCCCTCCTGGGCACCGTTGTCATGTTTGTGGCGATGAACATCCACTACACCAAATATAAAAAGCTGTTCGTGCCGATGTTTTTCTTCACCGTGATATTGCTGGTGCTCGTGCCCTTTACGAGCGGCATCAACGGCGCCCGCAGCTGGCTGCAGATCGCCGGACTCGGGATCCAGCCGACGGAGCTCGCCAAAATTACGATCATCCTGTATCTTTCCGCTTTGATCGTCAAAAAGGGAGAGCGCTTCAGGGATTTGCGGACGGGTTATATTCCCGTCATGGTCATCGTCGGCTTCGTGGCCGGGCTTATCATGATGCAGCCGGATCTGGGCTCCACCCTGATCCTCGTGGCGACAAGCGCGCTCATCATTTATGCGGGAGGCGCCAGCCTGAAACATATGCTCGGATCGTTCCTCCTGGTCGTTCTGGGAGCGAGCCTCGTGCTCGGCGCCAATTCCCTGATCAAATCGATCACGCATAGCGATGCGCCGCAGACGCAGTCGAGCAATTACAAGATGGGACGGATCATGGCTTGGATCGATCCCTACCAGGATCCCGAAGATACGGGTTATAACCTGATTCAGTCTTTGACCGCGATCGGGAACGGCCAAGTGACCGGCACCGGCTTCGGCAAAAGCATCCAAAAGCTGAATTACATCAAAAATCCGTACAACGACTTTATTTTTCCGGTCATGGCGGAGGAATTCGGCTTTATCGGGACAAGCCTGTTCCTGCTGGTCTACGTCTATTTTCTATGGCGGGGCATCATCATCGCGCTCAGGTGTCCCGATCCTTTCGGAACGCTCGTGGGCATCGGCGTCATGGGGCTGTTCGCCATCCAAGCCTTCGTCAACATCGGCGGGGTGTCGCAGACCATCCCTTTGACCGGGGTTACCCTTCCGTTCATCAGTTACGGAGGCAGCTCCCTGCTGATCATGATGTTTGCCATGGGAATCATGCTGAGCATTTCGCGATCGGTGAACCTGCCTGCCAAACAGGAAGTCGTCAAGTCCGTGCAAATCAAAAGAGACTACCGGAGATCCGTGTAGTCTCTTTTTTTCGGTTCGACCCGGGGTGATGCCACCCTGCGGCTCTGTTTAGCCGTTTTATTTCGCGCGCGTCGAAACGTCCTCGATTTCATCGTCCTTGAAGGCGACGCCTTCGACCTTGACGTTTACTTCCACGACCCGCAGTCCCGTCATGCTCTCCACCGCCGTGCGGACATTTTGCTGCAGCATGCGGCATACCTCGTGGATCGGGGTTTCATACAAAACGATGATCCGCAAATCGATCGCGGCTTCGAGCTGCCCGACCTCCACGGTAACGCCTTTCTGCACGTTTTTGCCGCTCAGGCGCTTGGCCCAGCCTTCCGACAATCCGCCCGACATGGCGGCAATGCCAGGGGTTTCGAGCGCAGCCAATCCGGCAATTTTCGATACGACATCATCTGCGATCCGGATCGTTCCGGACTCCAATTGAAGTTGTTCAGTCATTCCCCTTCCTCCTTCGCCTCATTATCAATTATTGTAAATCCTACGGGAATCAAAAGCAAATATCGGACCGCCGATTTGTTTACAACTTAGCATGTTTTGGGTATATTGAGAAAGAATGTTCATCCTACATATCTCGAGGTGTCGAAAATTGAAAAAATGGTTGAGCCCTTTTCTGCTGATTGCATTCTTCGTCCTGAGCGGGGTCGCCCACTACGGGGGCTGGGATTCGACGATTCAGTTCGTTCTCGCAGCCATCTCCGTCATCTTTGTGGCAGGCTTCCTGGGGAAAGCGACGGAAAGCGTCGCCCACTATGCCGGCCAGCGCTTGGGCGGTTTTCTGAATGCAACATTCGGTAACGCAGCCGAGCTGATCATCGCCATCTTTCTCGTCAAAGAAGGGCTGTTCGATATGGTGAAGGCGAGCTTGACCGGTTCCATCATCGGCAACCTGCTGCTGGTGCTTGGATTAAGCATTTTTGCAGGCGGCTTGAAATTCAAGATCCAGAGTTTCAACGTTTCGCTGGCCGGCATGAACGGATCGCTGATGATCGTGGCGGTCATCTCTTTGTTCGTTCCGGCCGTGTTCCTGAACACGCATGCCATCACGACCAGCGATTCCAAGACGCTGAGCCTGATCGTGGCGGGCATTTTGATCGTGGCGTACATTTTCTGGCTTATTTTTTCCATGATCACGCATAAGGATTACCTCGCCGACGTGACGGAAAACGAGGAGCTGCCGCATGAGCATGGACCCGAGTGGTCCAAGGGCAGATCGATCCTTTACCTGATTATCGCCACCGTCATGGTCGCGTTTGTCAGCGAATGGCTTGTCGGGACGCTGGAGACGTTTACGAGCAAATTCGGCCTGAGCGAGCTGTTTGTCGGTGCCTTCCTTGTCGCGATCATCGGGAACGCTGCCGAACACAGCGCGGCGATTATGCTGGCCATGAAAAACAAAATCGGCGCGGCCGTCGAAATCGCCGTGGGCAGCAGCCTGCAGATCGCCCTGTTTGTAGCGCCCGTGCTCGTGTTTGCCAGCTTTTTCTTCGGCAACACCATGAACCTCGTATTTTCGGTCATTGAACTGCTGGCCATCGGGGTCTCGGTATTTATCGCCAAATCGATCATCCAGGACGGCAAAACCAACTGGTACGAAGGTTTGCTGCTGCTGGTCGTTTATGTCATTCTCGGCGTTTCCTTTTTTATGGTGTAACGTGCCGGCGCACAAAAAAAGCATGGACTCCGTTCAAGGAGTTCATGCTTTTTAACGTTTTTGGACCTGAAAAAAAGAACCGGCTTATTCCGCCTTCTTGTTGTTCAGTGCCTCGTAAAGGATCGCCAAATTGCGTTCGAGCTGGCTGACAAGCTGTTTGCCTGCCGCCTCGGGGAGCAGCCCTGCTCTGACCGCGAAGTCGACTTCTCTCGAAAATCCGTACATCTGGGTGTCCAGCACTTCCTCATAGAGAGGGCAATAGCGGGTTGCCAGATTCTCCATTTGTACTTCGATAAGCTTCTGTATTTTATCTGCATCTTCTTGTAGAAGACTGATTGCTTTCATGTTCAACTGTTCCTGCAGCTCAGAAGAAGTCATGCATCTTCCCCCCTATGTCCAAAAGTCACACCCTTGTTCTCTTCTTTAATATTAGACGAAATCAGAGCCCAATACAAGAACATCGTAATAAAAACGTCCAGCGGCGCACCTTCGCCGAAGGCGGACCGCTTTAATCCGAAGCATTATCGAGAAAAATGGTTTGCATGTTCGTGAAAGACCGCTTAAAAAAAGCGCCCTGCCGCATGGGCAGAACGCTTTCTTTAGAATCATTATTCTTCTACGACTTCGACTTTCAGGCCGTGTTTCGCGAATACTTCTTTCATAGCCGCTTTCGCCTCATCCGCATCCGGTCCATGAACATGGAGTTCATAGCCTTTATTGCTTACAAGGGTCGTAAACAAACCCAGAATGCTTTTGACATCAATGTACTTGTTGTCTGCCTGAAGCACAATGGAAGAAGTAAACTTGCCCGCTGTTTGGGCGATTTCCACTACAGCTGCGTTATTACTGGACATCGTGATCCCTCCGTTGCTTTTGGTATCAGGTATTATATTCGTGCTGCCAATTTTATGATACATTGAATCCGCTTTCCTGCGCAAGGGATTTCTAGTTCGTTTTTGCAGATTACACCAGCTGGTCCGGATTGAGCCCCTTCAGCTCGTCGATGACGAAAATGCCGTCCTTGCGGATCAGCACGTCGTCAAAGTAAATTTCGCCGCCGCCGTAATCCGGGCGCTGGATCAGAACGATATCCCAGTGAATCGACGAACGGTTGCCGTTGTCGCAATCTTCATAGGCTTGTCCCGGCGTAAAATGGATGCTTCCCGCGATTTTTTCGTCGAACAGGATATCCTTCATCGGATGCAAAATATACGGGTTAAAACCGATCGCAAACTCGCCGATATAACGGGCGCCTTCGTCGGAATCGAGGATTTGGTTCAAGCGTTCGGTGTCGTTGCTTGTCGCTTCGACGATTTTTCCGTCTTTAAACGTGAATTTGATATTTTCGAAGGTGATGCCCTGGTAAACGGTGCTTGTGTTGTAGCTGATCGTGCCGTTGACGGAATCGCGGACGGGCGCGCTGTACACTTCGCCGTCTGGAATGTTTTTCTCGCCTGCGCACTTGGTCGCTCCGATGCCTTTGATGGAGAACGTCAAATCGGTGCCGGGGCCGACGATGCGGACTTTGTCCGTTTTTCTCATCAGCTCGGCAAGCGGATCCTGCGCTTTGTCCATTTTGGCATAATCCAGGTTGCACACGTCGAAGTAGAAGTCTTCGAACGCTTCGGTGCTTTGATTGGACAACTGCGCCATGCTCGCATTCGGATAGCGCAGCACGACCCATTTCGTATGGTTGACGCGCTGCCCGCTGTGGACGGGATGGTTGTACAAGCGATTGAACAAACGCATTTTGTCGTCCGGAACGTCCGCAAGGTCGTTGACGTTTTCGCCGGAACGAATGCCGATGTAGCCGTCCATTTTTTTCATGCGTTCCAAATCGTATTCCGCCCAGGTTTTCACCATCTCTTCGGTGGCGTTCATGAGCATCGCGCGCTGAACCGTTCTGTCCGTCAGTTCGACGAACGGATTGCCCCCGCGTTTATGTACTTCTTCGATCACGGCTTTCAACAGCTCCCGCTCGGGGCCGATCATTTCGACCAGAATGTTTTCGCCCGGCTGAACATTCACCGAATAACCTACCAGATTTTCAGCAAGTTTCTGAATTCTAGGATCTCGCATCTGTTTATTCCTCCTAAAAATCCGTACAATGATTTTTTGAACAAAGGTTAATTTATTCGTTTTCTATTGTAGCACTTTCTCCCGGGTTCAAACAGTAAGAAATAAACGTCCAGCGATGGTATACGGCCCTCGTTCAGCCCTTAAGGATGAAAAGCGACGTTATTCACCAGCTGCTCATGCTCCTCCCGATCGTGGAGATTCAGATATCGTATATTGCTTTCGGAGGAAAGCTTTACGGGGAAGCCGGATCGCTTGTCGACCGTCAAATAATACACCATTCCAACCTCCGCCTGCTCCAGCATCCGCTTCATTTGGCCGTTGCCTTTGTTCCATACGTCCGTCAGCTGCCGCCTTTCTTTGGCGGTGAGGGCTTGATCGGACTCCTCCGCTTCCTTCCGGACGGCTTCCATTTCGGTTGCCAGCTGCTCGGAGAGCCACTGCTTGGCTGCCGAAGGCGTAAGTTCGATCCGGAGCACCTTCGTTCCGCGTGCGGCTCCCGAAGCCTCCCTGATCTGCTTCGGCAGCTTGTCGATCGCATCGAGCTGTGCCAGCGGGTTAAAGCGGGCCAAGGACGTGCCCAGCGTCGTGCTGCCCTCGCTGAATAAATGAACCCAGTGGCCGTCCTGCCGGCGGAATCCGGATTCGGCCGCATGATAGTTGCTCGTTCGCAGCGATTGCGACGCTTGTTTGCCTGCGGCTTGCGCAGGCAGCATGCTGCGGATCGTCAACTTGTCGTGCTCGGTCAGGGTCCCCTCGTAAGCCATGCTTTCCCGAAAACCTTTTTGCGACTGGGTCCGTACGGCCGCTTCCCCGCTGAACGTGAAGGAATCGATGCCGGCCAAACCGCCGAGCGTTTGTTTGAACCACGCTTCCGGGCTTTTTTGGTTCTGGAACATGCCGCAGCCCGTTAAGCCCAAGCATATGCACAGCCCCACGGCTATTCCCCGGCAGAATCTCCTTTTTTTCATATGACATCCCTCTTCTCGGACTTTTGGGCTTAGGCTTGCCTGCGCCGTCAACGATTATGCAACCGCAGCCCGAAAACGCCGACGGGACTTTTAGCGGAGGTTTTATTGAGCAGCGAGTTCGCGCGTCTTGAAAGCTCGTTTAATTGTTTATGCATTAAAAAAGAGCGCCTGCAGCTTCGTACAGTTCGCTCTTTCATTCGTGCATGTCTTCGATTTGGATTTGGTTGCGCCCGCTGTTTTTGGCGCGGTACAGAGCCATGTCGGCCCGGTAAAACAGGCTGTCCACGCTGATCTTCTTATCGACGACGCACCACTCGGCGATGCCGCTCGATACGGTTACGCCGGGATCGGTTTCCCGGGCAACCCGCGTCCGGATCGTCTCTGCCACCTTCATCGCCTGATGAACGCCGAGCTGCGGCAAATATACGGCAAGTTCTTCGCCGCCCCATCTTGCGGGAATGTCGACGGGCCGGATGGACGTTTTCAAAATTTCGCTGACCTGCTTTAAAATCTTGTCGCCTTTTTGATGGCCGTAAGTGTCGTTGACCTGCTTGAACTGGTCGATGTCCACGACGATCAGGGAACCGCAAAAATCTTTGGCTTGCGAATCCTGGATCGCTTCGTCGAGATAATGGCGGGCATACATGTCGGTAAGCATATCGCGGTTCGCCATGCGCCTCAGCTCGGCATGCAGCAGAGCATTGCTTACGGACAGACCGATATGGCTGGCCAGCGTTTGGAGCAGGCGGTAATTGTCATAGGAGAAAAAATGCGGGCTGCGATGCGTCAGCAAAACGGCTCCGATCACCTTGCCGTTCACGCTCAGCGGCGTGGCGATCAGCGACTGCGAACCGGTTACCTCCATCAGCTTGGAGGATACCTTCGTATTCAAATGGTAATCGGACAGGATGATCGGTTCCTTTTTTTCGTACACCAGTCCGCCGAAGCCGTAATCTTTGCTGAAAAAATCTTTCGAAAGCAATGGCTCGTTGCATGACATGACTTCAAGCATGTTCCGTTCTTCATTGAATTGAAGGAAGCAGCAATAATCCGCGTTAAAAATATTGAGCAGCTCACCCGTGGCGAGCTGGTAAATGTCCGTGAGCTGCAGGCTTTGATTAAGCCGCTGCGTCAGCTCGTTGATCAGCCGGAGCTCATGGATGAGCAAATTGGACTGCTCGTACAGCTTCGCGTTTTCGAAGGCGTTGCCCGCTGTATCGATCATCATCGTGATGAGCTGCAGGTCGAGGTCTTCTTTCAGTTCGTGGGCCATTTTCAAATGAAATACGCCGTAAATCCCCTGCTTGCCTCCGAACGGAATGGCGATTTCAGCGCCGCCCCTTCCTTCCGCCTCGTCCTGAACCGTCAATCTTCCGTCCATGAAGGCACGCACGCAAATGTCTTCGCCCCACGGATGAAAGAGCAGCGGCTTTACCTTCGGGTGGCTGTGCTGATGATCCTGGGACATCATGAGGCTGAGTTCGACGGAAGGGTATAAAATCCCGATGCTGTCGAGCACCTCGGTAAGCACCGTGTCCACGTCGATTTGGTCATGCATCCGCTGCATGATCTGGAAAAGAATCGATCTGCGGCTTGCCTCCCGCTCGGCGTTTCTTTGAACCTTCATGACGTCGGACACGAATATGTATTCATAGCGCCTGAAAAAACAGGATCGGTAATGCAGCGCGGTCGCCTGAACCGCGTTCAAGCCGGAAAGGCCGGAGCAAGCCTCCGGAAGCACGCAAGCAAGCACGGCAACAAGCAATTGTCCGTTCCGGGAAAGGATGGGCACAAGGCATATCGTTCGCCCCGCGTATCCGAAAGGCCCGGATTTTTCGATAACGCCGTGAACCGTTTCATGCGATGACAAACAGCGTTTCAAAAGGTCTGCGTAATGTGCGGCGAGCAGTTCATGCACGGCGGTCTCTCCGCATGCGTAAGCCCCCTCGTGATCGGCAACCGCCCACACGGATTGCTTCGGGAAAGGCAGCGCTCCCGTTTCCTTCCGCCAATCTTCGTACGATTGTTGAAGGACCTCGCGAACGCACGGCAGGTCATGACCGGTGATGTCCATCTCCTTCAACCATGAATAAGAAGACTCGCTCGGAGACGCCATTTCGATATTTGTCTGAAATAGACTTTGATGTCTGGAAAAATCCCGTTGATGTTCTGGCATGATCAGGCGCTCCTTTACACCGTGTTAAAAGGTGTCTGCACGGCACCATTGTGGTCGAACTAAAAGATAAATCATCAAGAACCTTCATAATAATCTTATTCTACTCTCTTCAAACCGATTTTGCATCAAAATTTCAGAGATTTTGTCCTACTTTTTTAGGACCATAGGCCTATCGACAAAATTAGACGTTTCTCGATAATTCTCAGGACTTGACTTTGCCATCAGCATTCGTTTAAAATCTATTGTTGAACAAGACTGCATAGTCAGTCTGAATTTGGGCGTAACGTTGTGTCACCCTCTCGCGGTTTGTTGCTGATCGAACAGCGGCTGAACTTTTCAATCAGGTGTTACTGCCGATAAGGCTAACACAGTCAACCAACCCGACGCAAATAGAGCCCTATTTCACATTATTTGAAAATAAAGGAGTCTACTATAACATGGCACGTTACACTGGTCCTAAATTTAAACTGAGCCGCCGTTTGGGCATCTCCCTGAGCGGTACAGGCAAAGAATTGAAACGCCCTTTCCCTCCGGGACAACATGGTCCTAACCAACGGAGAAAAATGAGCAACTACGGCATGCAGCTCGCTGAAAAGCAAAAACTGCGCCACATGTACGGTTTGGGTGAAAAGCAGTTCAGCACCCTCTTCCACAGAGCCCAAAAAATGCAAGGTATTGCCGGCGAAAACTTCATGTTCCTGCTTGAAAGCCGTCTGGACAACCTTGTTTACCGTCTTGGCTTCGCCAACTCCCGCGCAGGTGCGCGCCAGCTGGTTTCCCATGGCCATATCACCGTAAACGGCAAAAAAGTCGACGTTGCTTCCTACATGGTAAACATCGGCGACGTGATCGGCCTTCGCGAAAGAAGCCGCGGCCTCTCTTCCATTAAGGAAGCTTTGGAAAACCGCAGCCATCTTCCAGGTTACCTGGAATACAACGATACGGCTATGGAAGGCAAATACATCCGTTTGCCTGAACGCGCCGAGCTTTCCCAAGACATCGACGAGAAACAAATCGTCGAATTCTACAACCGTTAATCTGTGCTTAAAAAAAGCCTGGAACCTTGGGTTCCGGGCTTTTTGCCGTTTATGGGACGCTATCCGTTCACGTACTTTGTACGATTTGCCCTTCAAATATGTCAAATCTCACGAAAAAAAGCCCTCATTCGCTCCCTGCATTCAAAATCCGCAATTTATGCTATAATAGTTCCGTTAAAAGGAGGAACGCGCGCGAATGGTTGATAATAACAATAAAAAACCTGATAAACAGCCAGCCACGAAGCCAAGGCGGTCCTACGCCCGGGTTACGGGCCTGGTGATCCTCTGGCTGTTTGTCGTTGGCCTGATGGGAGCCCTGTTCGTCGGAGGCACCGCCATGGGTTACGTCGCTTACATCGTAAAGGACGAACCCGTTCGTTCCAGGGAACTGATCGATCAGAAAATGGGCGAAAACGCCATTACAAGCTTTGCTTATTTTCGCGATCAGCAGACGCCGATCGGTCAAATCCGCACGGATGAGGACCGGCGCCCCGTGGAATACGATCAAATTCCGAAGCTAGTCATCGATGCGGTTATTTCCATAGAAGACAACCACTTTTTTGAACATAACGGCGTGGACATGAAAAGCACGCTTCGTGCCGTAAGGCAAAAGCTGCTGAAGGAATCCGTCCAGACCGGCGGCAGCACGTTGACGCAGCAGCTGGCCAGACGTGTTTTCCTGAGCCTGGATAAGACCGACGACCGAAAAATCAAGGAAATTTTGCTTGCGCTTCGCCTGGAGCGGTTCATGACGAAAGAAGAAATCATAACCGCCTATCTGAACAAGGTACCTTTCGGCAAAGGCGCCAGCGGATACAACTTGTACGGGATTAAAGCGGCTGCAAAAGGCATTTTCAATATCAATGATCTGAACCAGCTTAACGTCGCCGAAGCCGCCTATCTTGCGGGCTTGCCACAGCTTCCGACCCGATACTCCGCTTATAATTCCAAAGGGGATTTCAATCCGGACGCCTTTAAACGCGCGATGGACCGGCAGCACCTCGTGCTGCGCCGCATGCTGGAGGAAAACAAAATCACCGAAGCGCAGTACAAGGAAGCGATGGCCTTCGACATCCGCAAGGCGATGGCTCCCCGCGTCGAAAAGGCGTATTCGACCTACCCTTACCTGATGATGGAGACGGAACGCCAGGCTTCGGAAATTTTGATGGAGCTGAATTTGAAAGAAGCGGGCAAAGACCCGAAAGATCCGTCCGAAAGGGACGGCGATCTGCTTGAGGCAGCGAATCAACAGCTGAAAACCGGCGGATATCGGGTATACACCACGATCGATAAACGCGTGTACAATTCCATGCATAAAATCGGCGAAAACGATAAAAACTTCGGTCCGGACAGCAAAACAAAAGGCCCTGAGCAAACCGCCGCCATGATGATCGACAACAAGACGGGCGCCATTTTGGGCATGCTCGAAGGCCGGGATTTCAACAAAGAACAGATGAACTACGCGACGCAGATGATTCGCCAGCCGGGTTCGGCCATGAAACCGATCGCCGCCTACCTGCCTGCCATCGAATCCGGCGCCATTCAGCCTGCAAGCGTTCTGGACGACGCGCCGATCATTTTAAAGGACGGCCAGAAAGGCTTCCATATCCCTAAAAACTCCACTTCCGGTTACAGTGGACTGATGACAGCGCGCACAGCTTTGAACAAATCGGTGAACACGATCGCGCTCAAGCTGTACAACAACGTCGTTGGCATCGACGAAGCGTGGGCTTTCGCTAAAAAATTAGGAATCACCACCATCCAGAAGCAGGATTATTCGGCCCAAACCGGCGTTCTGGGCGGATTGATGTACGGGGCAACCGTTGAGGAGCTAACCAATGCTTATACCGCGATTGCCAATCAGGGTACGTTTAACGACGCCTATATGATAGAAAAAATCGTTGATTCAGACGGCAACATTGTATACCAGCATGAAGCCAAACCGGTACAGGCGTTTTCCAAGCAAACGGCCTATCTCATGACCGATATGCTCCGGACCGTCATTACGGAAGGCACGGGGGACGTCGTCCGCAAAAACTACAAGCATTTCAAATCCGTGCCGATCGTCGGAAAGACAGGTACGACGCAAAACTATGCCGACGTCTGGTTCGTCGGATTTTCTCCCGACGTCACGCTCGGGGTGTGGGCGGGTTACAAAGAGCCGAAAAACGTGCTTGAGACCAAACCGGCCAGAAAACGCGCCCAATCCATCTGGACGCTGATCATGAATGAAGTGACGGAACAAGAGCCGGATCTGTTCAAAACCGCAAAATTCGATAAACCCGAAGGCATCGTTTCCAAAACGGTGTCCGCATACAGCGGAAAACTTCCGACTTCCTTGACCGATAAATTCGTGACCGATCTGTTTAACATTAAATACGTGCCAAAAGAAAGCGATGATGCCATCGCAAAAGTCAAATACATCACGTATAACGGGGTCAACTACATTCCGAAGGATGGAACGCCCGAGGATATGCTGAAAGAAAAAATCGTCATCAAACGCGAAAAGCCGATCCCCGATCTGATCAAAGAACTGGAGGCTGCTTTTGCCAAAATGCGCGGCGGACATCAGCCAATATCGTATTATATCCCGCGGGATGCCGGCGAGGATATGCCGACCGAAATCGATCCGCGCGTGGATGACGGAGCTCCGCCGGCAGCACCGGGCAACGTTAGAATGGCTATGAACGGCGCAAACGCCACCATTACGTTTAATCCATCCGGGGAAGCGGATGTCGTCGGATACCGGCTATACCGTTCTCAAAACGGCGGCGCCTTCCAAAATACGGGGAGAATCGTGCTGGCGGGCAATGCTACCTCCTTTAGCAGCCCTGCCGATGCCGGATCCGCATTCTACGTGACGGCCGTCGACGTTGCAGGGAAAGAATCGCAGCCGAGCGCAACGGTCAGCAGTTTCGGCGGCGGCAACATCGACGTTCCTGGAGACGACGGTTCAATCACGGATCCAGGCGGTCTGACCGACCCAGGCACGAACGGCCAAGACAATGATCCAGGCCAGACGAATTCGGGTTCAGACGCGCTGAAAGTGCCCGCTGCGCCTGTCAGCCTGCAAATCTCGCCGCTGGATAACGGTATCCTGTTTCAATGGAATCCGTCCCGTCCCGATGAGAATGTGACGGAATATCTCATTTATTACAGCGAGAAGCCGAATGGACAATACGCCAAGATCGGCTCCAGCCGCGAGCCAGGCTTCCAATATGCGGCCGCGGCGCCGGTTGCGGGTTATTTCCGGGTAACCGCCGTCAATTCGGCGGGAGAATCTCCTCCTTCTCCTGCTTCGTATTTCGAGAAAAAGTAGCTATCCTGAAAGGCTTATCCTGCAGATTGCAGGGTAAGCCTTTTTTTGCGATGATTGCACGCTGAAGAAAGATCTTAGTTCCCCCGGACGAGTACAGGATATTAGGATCCGGAAAACTCTCCCTCCTACGGATGTAAGCTTCCATGCTCAAAAAAAGAAGCACCGGAACGTAACGGTCCGGTGCTTCCTTCAAGTCGTCTATGCAATTAATCTTCGATCGTGGACAAGTCGCCTGTCGGCAAGTTGAGCTCCCAAGCCTTAAGCACCCGGCGCATGATTTTGCCGGATCTCGTTTTCGGCAGCTTGTCGCGGAATTCGATTTCCCGCGGCGCCGCGTGGGCGGAGAGGCCTTCTTTCACGAATTTATAGATTTCGTTTTTCAGTTCTTCGGATTCCTGATAGCCTTCGCGCAGCGAGATAAACGCTTTGATGATTTCGCCGCGGGTAGCATCCGGTTTGCCGATGACGCCTGCTTCGGCTACCGCCGGATGTTCGACGAGCTTGCTTTCGACCTCAAACGGACCGATCCGCTCGCCGGAGGAATTGATGACGTCGTCGACCCGCCCCTGGAACCAGAAATAACCTTCTTCGTCCATGTACGCGGAGTCGCCGGAAACGTACCAGCCCGGAATCCGGAAGTATTCCTGGTATTTCGCCGGGTTTTTCCAAATTTGATTCATCATGGACGGCCACGGCGTTTTGATGGCCAAGTTGCCCATCGTATAAGGCGGAACCTCATTGCCGTTGTCATCGAGAATCGCGGCTTCTACCCCTGGAATCGGTTTGCCCATCGATCCCGGCTTGATCGCCATGGATGGATAGTTGCAGATCAAATGCCCGCCGGTCTCCGTCATCCACCACGTGTCATGGATACGCTGGCCGTAGACTTTTTGTCCCCAACGTACAACCTCCGGATTCAACGGCTCGCCGACGGAAAGCACGTGGCGCAAGCTGCTCAGGTCGAATTGGGAAATGATATCCGATCCCGCCCCCATCAGCATGCGGAATGCGGTCGGAGCGCTATACCATACCGTAACTTTATTTTTAGCGATCGTGCCGTACCAGTCCTGCGGGCTGAATCGACCGCCGCGAATGACATTCGTTACTCCGTTCAGCCATGGGGCGAAAATGCCGTACGACGTCCCCGTCACCCAGCCCGGATCCGCGGTACACCAGTAAATATCGTCTTCACGCAGATCAAGCACCATTTTGCCCGTGTAGTAATGCTGAATCATCGCGTTCTGCACATGGTAGACGCCTTTCGGCTTGCCGGTCGACCCGGATGTGTAGTGCATGATCAAGCCGTCGTTGCGGTCAAGCCATTCGATTTGAAGCTCCGAAGAAGCTTCTTTCATTTCGCCGGCAAAATCGTGGATTTGTCCGTCTTCTTCCACTTGATCGCCTACCACGAAAATATGCTTCAAATCGGGCAGCTCGTCGCGTTTCACGCGTCCAAGCAGCTGGCTGGTCGTGACGAGCGCTACCGCTCCGCTGTCCTCCAGACGGTCTTTGACGGCCGTTTCCATAAACGCTTCGAACAGCGGGCCGACGACGGCTCCCACTTTCAAAATACCCATGAGGGAAAAATAGAGTTCCGGACTCCGAGGCATAAAAATAAACACCCGGTCGCCTTTGCCGATGCCGTATTTGCGGAGAACGCTGCCGAATTTGTCGGATTGCTCCTTCAGGTCGGCGAAGGTGTAGCTTTCATCGCGCGTTGCGTCGCTATAGAGCAAAGCTTTTTTGTCCCCCCGGCCTTCGGCAACATGGCGGTCGATCGCTTCGTGAGCCATATTGACTTTGCCGGTCGCGTGCCATGTGAAGTGCTTCTCGACTTCCTCCCATTGGAAATTCGAGCGGGCTTCTTCATAATCGCCCAGGTTGGACGCAGCGGCGACGCTTGGCAGCATTTCGTTTTGATTTTGATCCATTTCTTTCATCCTCCCTCTGTTTCTCCCAAAAATTGATAGGGCAGCGCTTACAATTTGTATGAGTTCATGCCATAATGACAACATACACACGCAATCAGTCTTCAAAACCTTTTTCCGATGATTCCGATAAGCGAAAAACATGATACAGCAGGTCTGGCAGATGTAAAGATCAAAAATTGTGACTGTTTTTTGTCAGAAATCATTATAACATAGGATGAAAATTCCTGCCATCGCTTTTCATTTAATTGTTTTTTTGCTATAAGTAGGTTAGAAGCCGAAAGGAGCGTCCAGATGGAACACCTTAAACTGTACCATGTTCAAACCGTGCCTCTTGACGAGCGCTGCTTGGTCGTTGAAGGGCCCGTACCGCCCGGAAGATTGTCCGAGCTAACCATGCATCCCGACCTTGATGCTTTCCGCCGGCCGAAAGACCAGCACGAAGCGCTGATTGAAATCGCCGGGCTTGCGGAAGGAAGAATCATCATCACCCGCGAGGAAAACGTCATCGTTGGCTACGTCACCTTCCATTATCCCGACGAGCAGGAGCGTTGGTCCCAAGGCCATATGGAGGATTTGATCGAGCTTGGGGCGATCGAGGTGGCCAACGATTACCGATCGCTGGGCCTCGGCCAAAAGATGATCAAAACCGCCTTCGAGGACGGGCAAATGGAACAATATATCGTGTTCACGACGGAATATTACTGGCATTGGGATTTAAAAAGCAGCGGGCTGAACGTATGGGATTACCGCAAGATGATGGAACGGCTGATGAAGGTCGTCGACATGGTCTGGTACGCCACCGACGATCCGGAAATTTGCTCGCATCCGGCCAACTGCCTCATGGTTCGAATCGGCCGGGATGTTCCCATTTCGTCGAAGGAGCAATTCGACCGCATTCGTTTTCAACAGCGTTTTATGTATTAGTCCCTTCCAAAAGGGACTCTCTTCAAATAGAACAAAGCAAGGCTGTCCCATGTCGAGCGCTGCTCCCGTTTGGGACGGCTTATTTGTTAGGACCCCCCATTTGCATATTTGCAGATTACGGTGGTTCGAATCCGAAGTAAGCCGGCAAAAACAAAAAGCCGCCCATTGGTCTGCTTGAAAGACCTTTCCGGGCAGCTTTGCGTTTAAGATGCGTTTTATAGATGCTGAAGCATGTACTCCAAAATCGCGTGCGAACGGCGCGACGATGCTACCGTAAATTCGGCGAAGTTCGCATGCGCCGATCCGTCGGCTTTATCCGACATCGAACGGAGGATCACGAACGGCACCCCGTTCATGTAACACGCCTGCGCTACCGATGCCCCTTCCATCTCCACGCACGTCCCTTGCAAATGTTCATAGAGCCAGGTTACCTGCTCCACGCTTGCGATAAACTGGTCGCCGGAGAGCACGCGCCCGACGCGGAAGTTCACTTCGCCCAATTCGCTGCATGCCTTCTCGGCAAGTGCGATCAGCGCCTTGTCCGCTTGAAAAGCGGAAACCTCCTGATAAGGGATCACTCCGCGTTCGAACCCAAGGGCTGTGACGTCCATATCATGCTGAAGGCATTCGGATGAAATGACGATATCGCCGATGTTGAGCTCCGGATCGACGGCGCCTGCCACGCCGGTGAAAAGCACTTTGGACACGCCGAAAAAATCGATCAAAATTTGCGTCGTGACCGCAGCGTTTACTTTCCCTACTCCCGATTTGCAGACAACGATGTCTTTGCCGTGGAACGTTCCTTTATGATAGCGGATCCCGGCCTTTTCCACCATATCAGAGCTGTTCATCCCGGCCAGGAGCAGTTCCACCTCTTCGTCCATCGCCCCGATGATTCCGATCGTTTCCGGCATCTTACATTCTCCCTTTTTCATGGATTTATGTTTAGGTTCAAGGTCGTCATGTGAAAAAAAGCTCCCGGAAGGAAGCTTTTTTTCAGCGTATCATAACCTTTTTCATATCGTTTTTATTTCTTATTCGTTCACGTGGCTTACGGATAAGCGCAGAATCGTCTCATGCGGCAAAATAACCCGAGGGTTGTCCACGTTTTCTTTCTTCATCAGCTTGGTCAACAGCCGCATGGCAACCGCGCCGAGATCGTACATCGGCTGAGCGACCGTTGTCAAGAGCGGACGAACCATGGAGGCCATACGCGTGTTGTCGACGCTGATCACGGAAAAATCGTCAGGCACTTTCAGCCCTTCGTCCTGAATGCTGTGAATGGCGCCGATCGCCATTTCGTCGGTCGCCGCAAAAATAGCCGTCGGCTTCTTCTTCAACCCAAGGAAGTATTTCATCGCTTCCACGCCGGACTCGTAGCGGTAATTGCCGATGCGGACAAGATCCTCCTGGTATTCGATTCCTGCATTCTCCAAGGCTTTCTTGTAACCTTGAAAACGGGAATATCCGTTGGCGGGGTCCTGAAGCGTGCCGCTGATCATCGCGATTTCGCGGTGCCCGTGGCGGATCAGTGTATTGACGGCATCAAATGCCGCCGCTTCGTGGTCGATATCCACGGACGGATAGGTCCCTTGTTCATCCCGCGTCGCGCAAAGCACGATTGGAACGGCCGACGTTTGGAACGCCTGAATATGTTCTTCCGTTACGGTTCCGCCCATGAAAAGCAGGCCGTCGACCTGTTTCTCGAGCAGCGTGTTAATGACGCGAATTTCTTTTTCCTTCTTCTTGTCGGCGTTACACAAAATGATATTATAGTGGTACATGTTGGCGATGTCTTCGATGCCCCGGGCGATTTCCGCAAAAATAGAGTTCGAGATATCGGGAATGACTACCCCGACCGTCGTCGTTTTCTTGCTGGCAAGACCTCTTGCCACCGCATTTGGGCGATATCCCAAACGTTCGATTGCTTCGTATACTTTTTTCCGGGTCTGAGGCTTTACGTTGGGGTTGTTGTTTACAACCCGCGATACCGTTGCCATCGATACGCCTGCTTCACGTGCCACATCGTAAATGGTTACCGTCAAATTCCTTCTCTCCATTGCCAATAAATTTTCACTCGTCAACTCATTAAAATTATGATACGACAAATTGTCGCATTCTGCAATGAGAACGCTTTACTATCCTTTCAGGTGCTGTTTCAAAGCATCTTCCGTGATATGAGAATGAGATGTATGCCAGACCGGCGCCTGATTTTTGACCAGAATCACCTGCGGGGATTCATGCTGCACGCGAAGCAATTCCGCAGCCTCCCTGGAGATCGGACGATCCTCGATCACGTGGATTAATGCGTATTCTACGGCTTCGTTCGGCTCGTTTTGCAAGTATGACATCATCTGTTGATAGGCCCCGGCGCTGATCGGGCAACGCGTGCTGTGCTTGAACAGGAGCAAAGGCTTTTCATCCGATACCGCCAGCGCGGACTGCAACTGCTCGCTAGTAGTCAGTTTGGTCATCGTCGCCATTTGATATACATCTCCTTTTTTCGATTCATTCCTTCTTCTATCGTATCAAAAACTTCGTGAAAAATCCAACGAACTATGAAAATAATTCTGAAAATTTTTAATTTTCATACATCGGCATGAAAGACATTCATTTCCGGCAGGATGACGGACAGCTGCGAAAGGCGCTGGCGAATATCCGTTATCCAGACATCGTCATGCATGCTTTCCGCCAATCTATACATATCCAAAAGGAGGTTGATCCGATGCTGGATTTCATCTTCCAATTTCGCGTGCAGCCTGTCATCCGGACAACTCTCGTCCGCCAGCACGTCGTAAACGACGCCGGCCAACTCATGATAGTCGGTCAGCGAAAAGCTCGTTATTTCCGGCCGGGGACCAAACAATTCGACATATTTCTTTAAGTCTGCTCGCATGGAAGGTATGAGCTCGTACGTTAAGCATTGATCGCATACCAGCACGGGCACATGCCGGATCGTCACGCTCCGGGTATATTTGACCGTCCGAAGCTCCAGTTTCAGGCTTTGCTCGCAGTTGCATTTTATTGACACAATACCCCACCTCAATCTCTCTCTTCTATCTGTCTACTCGGATGAGTGCCATGATCGGCTGCTGTTGGTATTCGCCTCTGCAAGCCGCGATTCCTTCCTGCTTGGCCCTGCTGTTTTATTTACCAAAAAGCCCATCTCTTTCTTATTGATCGGTGATGCACATAAAAATGTCTATCGGCGCGGTTTCACAGAAGGCAGACCGCATCTAAAGGTATTTTTTCTAGGTAAGAATGCTTATGTATGAAAGATGCTTTCCTGTCATATCAAAAAAGCCCTTGCATTCGAAACGAATGCAAAGGGCTTCCATGTTATATCTTAAAAGGTTTGGCTGTTTCCTGCCTCATGAGACGTGGCTGTCTTTTCCGCCATCCTTTTGGAGGGTCTGCTTCTCGAGACGGCTGGATTCGTTAAAATCCGTCAGCAGCTTTTCGATTTCGCCGTTCGTGGCCAGCTTGTAGCATTCCTCCGCAACGGCCCGCGCATCCCGGGCGGACGTATTCAAAATCCGATGCTTCACCCGAAGCAGCGATTGGATCGACATGCTCAAATCGTGAACGCCAAGCGCGAGCCAAAGCGGTATCGACCGCTCGTCCCCGGCCATCTCTCCGCACACGCTGACGGGAATCCCCGCTTGGCGGGCCGCTTCCACGATCGTGCGCAGCATGCGGAGAATCGCCGGATGGTAAGGATGGTACATATGAGCGATTTGCTCGTTCATCCGGTCGACGGCAAGCACATATTGAACGAGGTCGTTCGTGCCAATGCTGAAAAAATCGCATTCCTTGGCGATTAAATCGGCGATCGTGACGGCAGCCGGGATTTCAATCATGACCCCGACCTGAATTTCGGGATCGTATGAAATGCCCCTTGCATCCAGATCGGCCATGGCACGGCGCAAAATCTGGTTGGCTTGTCTCACTTCATCGACCGAAGAAATCATCGGGTACATGATTTTGGTTTTGCCGTACGCGCTCGCGCGCAAAATCGCCGTCAGCTGCGTTTGGAACAGCTCCTGGCGTTCCAGGCTGATCCGGATCGCGCGGAAGCCGAGGAACGGATTATCCTCCTGCGGCAGCGGAAAATAATCAAGCTGCTTATCCCCGCCGATATCCAGCGTCCGGATGACCGTATGGCGCCCCTCCATTTTCCGCACGATCTGAAGGTAAACCTGAAACTGCTCCTCTTCACTCGGAAAGTTCGCCCGGTCCATGTACAAAAACTCCGTCCGGAAGAGGCCGACGCCGAGGGCCCCGTACTTCACGGCCATATCCAGTTCCTTGACCGAACTGATGTTGGCCGACAAACGCATCTCCGTGCCGTCTTTCGTGACAGCCTCGACCGAGGCGAGCAGCTCCAGCCGTTCCTTGCGGACCTGCTGCTCCACCCGAGCGCATTCGAATCGGTCGACGGTTCGTGTGTCCGGATTGACGAACAACTGGCCTGAATCGCCGTCCATGACGATAAGATCCCCCGTTTGAATCGGTTCGGGAAGTTTGCCCTCGATGCCGGCAACGAGCGGCATGCCAAGCGCCCTGGCCATGATCGAGGCATGCGACGTTTTCCCACCCACCATCGTCACCACGCCGAGGACATGGGCCGGATTCAAATGGGCGAGCTGGGACGGCGACAATTCCTTCACGACCAGCACGTAAGGCTGCGTATCGGCCGGAAGGGTGATTTCCGGCGCGCCGAGCAGATGCTTCAACAGGCGGTTGCCGACATCCTTGATGTCCATCGCCCGCTCTTTCATATATTCGTCGTCCAGCAGGTCGAACATCGCAACGAAGTGGTCGATCGCTTCCTTTACGGCGACTTCGGCCGCCTTGTACTGCCGTTCGATGACGCCCTGGATTTCGTTCATGAACACGGGATCGTCGAGAATGGCCAGATGGGCGTCGAAGATGCTTGATTCCTCTTCGCCGACGATGTCGCGGAACTCGTTTTTGATATATTCGATTTCGTTTTTGGAGGTGCGTATCCCTTCATACAGCCGCTCAAACTCATTGGCCAGATCAACTGCGTCTATACCGGTTTCGGGTAAATCCCATTCCCAGTTCGGCAGGACGAATGCTTTTCCAATTGCGATGCCGGCAGATGCTCCGATACCTTGAATCATGATTCCAAACCTCCAACATTTCTGTCGTGTAGTACTACGGACATGACCGACGTCTGTCCTTTTTTAACCGTTTTGAACGGCGCGAAGCTCCATGATTTGACGCGATCCGGATTCGTGATGACCATCGGCGTCGCAATCGACGTCGCATGAGCCTTAATATAAGCCAGGTCGAACTTGACGAGCAGCTGCCCCGGCTCGACCGCGTCCCCTTCCTTCACGACCGCCGAAAAATGTCCTCCCTTAAGCTGGGAAGTATCGATCCCGATGTGAAGCAGCACTTCGAGGCCGTCCGGCGTCGATATGCCGATGGCATGCATCGTCGGATAAATGTGCACGATCGTTCCGTAGACCGGCGAGACCAGTTCCCCGCGCTCCGGCATG